>Ga0224483_100794_pt1 | contig 10247 bp, 8 predicted proteins | sample hydfratestSal1_FD_181453 | JGI IMG/M metagenome (GOLD analysis project Ga0224483, IMG submission 181453) | Metatranscriptome of mouse feces microbial communities from Columbus University, Ohio, United States - Sal1 (Metagenome Metatranscriptome) ... | reverse complement strand
CCGGCGGCCAGAAGCAGCGCTGTGCCTGTGCCAGAGCGCTGGTCGGCAATCCCCGGCTGCTGCTGGCGGACGAACCTACCGGAGCGCTGGACAGCCATGCTTCCCAGATGCTGCTCTCCACTCTGCTTATGATCAACGAGACGAGACTCGCCACGATCCTGCTGGTAACCCACGACGCCTTTTGTGCCAGCTACGCCGGCCGCATCCTGTTCTTAAAAGACGGTCGCATCTTTACGGAACTGCACAAGGGCAGCGATTCCCGCCGCACTTTTTACGAAAAAATCTTAAATGTACTTACAATGTCAGGAGGTGGACAGACCAATGTATGCTAAATTGATCCTGCGGAATGTAAAGCGTTCCGCCAAAGATTATCTGATCTATATTGTCACGCTCACGATCTGTGCTGCACTTTTTTACGCCTTTTTATCCATTACAAGCCGTTATTATCATCCTCAGGCGGGGGCGGAATACGATTTTACCGTGCTGGGCGACGGCATGAAACTGGCCATCCTTTCCATCACGCTGCTCATCCTGTTTCTGATCCGCTACGTGAACAACTACATGCTCCGCCGCAGACAAAAGGAGTTCGCCGTGCAGTCCGTACTCGGCATGGAACAGCATACCATCAGCCGGCTCTTCTTCGCGGAGACCTTCCTGCTGGGCGGTGTCTGCACCTGCGCCGGCATCCTGCTTGGCATGTTCGGCTCCCAGCTGATCACGGCCCTGCTGCTGTCCCAGTATGACCTGCCGTTTCGGCTCTCCTTTATGCTGTTCCCGGATACGGCGCTCCTTACCCTGTGCTTCTTTGCCTTGAGCCTGCTCGTCATCGGTCTGTTCAACGTCCGCACCCTGCGCCGGATCAAGATCATCGACATGCTGGCGGCCGACCGAATAAATGACCCGCAGCTTGGAAAAAGCCGCTATATGCCGGTTGTCACCGTCCTGCACAGTGTGTTCCTGCTCATAACGGTACTCTCAGGCATCTCCAATATGCGCTACTACTTCGATCCGCGTTTCCCTCTGCCCGTGTGGGTGATGTTCTACGGGGTTCTTCTCTCACCGGCACTTGCCTTTGTCTGGCCCCTGATCTGGCTCGCCGCAGGAGCCTGTACTGCCCGGCTGCAAAAACGCAGGTGGTCCCTGCAAACGCTGCTTGCCGTAAAACTGCTGTTTGCGCTGCTCAATATCTGCCTTTTTGCCAGCGTACCACGCATCTGCTTCCACTATCAGATTTCCTTCGGCTCCTCGGCTCTCGGCTCCGATACCGGCGCCAACAGATACCTGTTGTTCCTGCTGGCAGACTTAAGCTATCTGATCTGCGGCCTCCACTATCTGGCCGGCAGTGCCCTTAACCTCTGGAAAGAAAAAAGACCCGCATACACTTACAGCGGCCAGAACCTTTTCTTCTTCGGACAGATCATCTCCCGGCTGACGACCACGGCCAAAAGCATGACGCTGATCTGTCTGACGCTGGTGCTCTCCCTCTTTCTCTTCCTGGCCGCTCCGGCGCTCACCGGGTGGGCCGAGGGATATCTTGCACTCCGGGCGCGCTACGACGTACAGATCAGTACCTCCTACAACAACGTCTACGAGGAATCGGACCTGCCTGCAGGAGAGGACTATGAACTGGTCAGCGCTTTTCTGGAAGCACACCGGATCGAGAAAAAGAGCGACTGCACCTTCCATCTCTACCTGCCCCGCAGGGAAGAATTCCACAATCGCATAAAATGGGATTTTCCGGTAGTGGCGATCTCTCTTTCCGACTATAATGCCCTGCGGGCCATGCTGGACTACGCGCCTGTTTCGCTTGGGGATACGGAATTCGTGACACAGTGGCAAAGCATCGCCACCGAAGAAGAACGGGAGACTTTTCTCGCAGAACATACCGCAGTACAGACCGACGCCGGCACGCTGACCATGGCTGTCATACCGGATGATACGCTGCCGGACGGCCAAAAACCGCTCTATTACACGGAAGCGCTGGGTGAAACACTCTACAACAAGTACACGGATGTGCTCTATGTTTTCCCGGATGCGGTCTGCGAACAGCTGCTTCCTGTCATGCGAAACCGCTTCCTGCAGACGAAGACGCCCATCGCCTACGCCGATGCCCTGCAGCTGCAGAAAACATTCATGGCACAGTACCCGGAAGAACCGGCAGGAGGCGAGGGCGTCAACTACTACCTGCGTACCAGGACAGAACAGGTCAACAGCACGAAGGCGAGCATCTTCATCACCCACGCAGCCATGCTCTACGGCGGGATCGTCCTGATGGTGATCTGCCTGACGATCCTCTCCCTGCAGCAGCTTCTGGATGCCTCAAAATACCGCTGCCGCTTCGGCATACTGCGGAAAATGGGCGTAGAAGAACGCGACATCGAAAAGCTGGTCATCAAACAGCTGGGGATCTGGTTCGGACTGCCCGTGACGATCGCCGTGCTCACTGTCATCGTACTTGCCGCCTTCTTCTTTACCACCATCCGGCAGCAGATCGACGCCTATATCGGTCTTGGCACGCTGTCCGCACAGGTCGCCCTCACGGTGCTCGTCCTGCTGATCCTGCTGGTGTGCTATTTGATCAGTACCTGGATTCTATTTCGAAATTCCGTGGAGGAATGAGGAATGAGGAACGCGGCACCGACCGCAAAACCAAATACGATATGGCTACAGCTCCTCGACAAACAGGATATACTCCTGGCTGCGGATCCACTGCACCAGATCCGGCCGGTCCTTACCCCTGTACATCTCGAAGCTGGCGATCACCGACTTGTCGTTCGGATCGATCTTGCCTCTCGCCATCTCCATTCCCTTAAGCACCGCGTTCCGCGAATTCACTTCTTTCATGAATTTACGGATATCCGCTCCCTCGTCGAACTCCACATAAAGTTCAAAAGATTTCGCATGGCTGTGCAGGTTCTGGTCCAGCTTTACCAGAACCCGCAGCGTGAGCATGATGAACACGAGCGCCACCACTGCTCCCTTCCAGAAACCGATGCCCACCGCCATGCCCTCGCAGGCACATACCCAGAGTCCCGCCGCCGTGGTCAGTCCGCGCACATGATTTCGCCCGGTCACAATGATCGTTCCCGCTCCCAGAAAGCCGATGCCGCTGATGATCTGAGCGCCCATTCTCGCCATGTCTCCAGTGTTATGTAAACTAACCCGCATGTATTCGCTGGTCAGCATCACAAGCGCCGCGCCCATGCTCACCAGCGCATGCGTCTTCACACCCGCACCGCGTCCTCTGCTGCTGCGCTCGACGCCCACCAGCGCCCCGATGAAAGTCGCAAACGCCAGCCGCAGCACAACCGACAATAATGAGAGTTCAGAGGTTATTTCTGCCGCCGTAGTTCCCATGATGATCCCCCCTGCCGCTTTATGTTTTTACTTGTTTCAACTTTTCTAATATAGCTGTCACATTGGGCTGCGTTGGCGTAAATTTTACGCCACGCTTCAGCATACCCAAGACCTTTTTTGATTTCTGTTCAATTTCTTTAACAGTATGTTCACTTGTCAGCATCAAATGATTTCCAGCTATGGTATATTCTCGTTCTATGTACTCATCTGTTATCGGAAACATATCCTGTATCAGAAATGCACTCTGCCTGCTGTCATCTAATTTTACAATATGAATAATATCACAGGGCTTTCCCTCTTTTTCTTTCTTTTCCACAATTCGCTTATATTTATCGATCTGACTGGACAAAGGTATCATCCAGTAAATTCCTGTATCTGCATCTTCAAAACAATAATAATGCGGTCTATTCCCTGCCTTCTTGCCTTTAAGGTACGGATCAGCCATATCTTCAAAAAATTGATCCTTTATAACATAAAACCCCGTTTTCTTCATCCGCTTGTCCTCATTATGGAAAAAGTCCCCCACCTCACGGCGAAGGACTATACTTTCAACCCAACCACTTATATACCGCATATTGGTCAGCGGTAAACTTTCAACCCGACCATTTATATACCACATATCGGTCAGTGGTAAACTTTCCTTGTGCTTTTATTCTAACAAGCACATGGAGGAAAGTCAATAAAACTTTCCCTTAAAATTTTATGCAGATAGCTGTCAATGATTCCTGTTACGCAATAAAAATCATTTTTAACAGTATTTCTTTAAAAATATTGTCAGCTTTCCCGATACTTTGTTCATGACGCTTCCCCGATCGTATCCACCACCGTCATCTGCCTGATCTGTCTGGCCGGCCCGGCCACTGCCAGACAGAGGGCGCATCCCATCACTGCCACGATGACCGCAAGCTCCCACACCGGCACTTCCCATGCCGCTCCCCAGCGGGATGTGACGAGTGCCTCAAACAGGATCCGGTTTATCGGCAGGCCGATGATACAGCCGAAGACCGCGCCGGACACCATATAGGCCAGCGTCTCTCCCACGATCATCCGCACCAGCTGTCGGACGCTCATGCCGATGGCCCGCATAACGCCGTACTCCCGCATTCTCGCCGACACGCTCATGGCAATACAGTTGATGATATTGAAAAAGGCAAGCATCGCTATGATCACCAGAAATCCATAGAGGAAGACAGATAAGGAATAGCTTGCCCCCTTTACCTCCTGGTTGCTCAGCCTTTTGTCCGCAAAAGAGATTCCCGTCCCGCAGGCCTGTTCGATCTTCTTCCGGATCTGCTGCACTTCTGTCTCCTCAATCGCCTGTTCCATCTGCATATCCAGCACGGCATACCCTGTTTCACCGGTCAGATCTCGGAACAGCGCTTCGCTGCAGATGAGCAAAACTTCGCTGCTGCCTGTGTTGGCTGCCGTTCCATGGCTGAAAGGGACATCCCCCAGGATACCGACCACGGAAACCTCTCTGTCTTCTCCGCCCACAGACAGGGTAAGTTTACTGCCCACAGGCACCTGCCCCTCTTCCCGCCATGCCAGCAGCACGCCTTTACCTTCCTCTGCATCCGCCAGATTCCCCTTGAGCAGACCCCATCCGGCCCATCGGAACTGCTGTGCATCGTAGGACAGAATCGTAAACAGCGTCTGCTGTCCGTCAAGCTGCGCCGTCACCTGCGCATATCCTCTGCCAAAAGCCCTTTTGACGCCCGGATGCTCCTGCAGCTGCTCTGCCAGTTCTGCCGGAATGGTATTCGCATAATCGGCGGCAAAGGCATAGAAATCCGGTGCCTGCGGCCGCAGCGGCATGATCGCATGATGCATGAAATCGACTGCCGTGCCAAAAGCGAGAAAGAGAATGATGCTGAAAGCAAAGGAACCTGTCACCAGAAAGAAATTCTTCCTGCTGCCCGCCGCATGGTGCACGCCCAGCGCCGTATCTACCTTAAAGACTCTCGTGCCGGTCGCTCTTTTTGCCGCCTGCACCGTACCTGCGTTGCCGGACACTGCCGTCAGGGGCGATACACCCGCCGCCTTTTTTGCCGGCGCTCCGGCCGCCAGAAGCACCGTAACAAGACCGATCAACGTCCCTGCCACCAGACTTAAGACACTGACCCCCAATACCGGCATACTGTCAAAAAGCCCCGGACTTAACAACCGCAGCATACCGCAGGCCGCCCACACTGTCACCACACCGGCAAGAAGTCCCGCCGGAACCGCCAGTCTGCACCAGCCAAGTGCCTCTCTTTTTACAAAACAGATCACCTGTCTCTTCGTGGCTCCCAGACAACGCATCATTCCGAAGAACTCCGTCCTGCGGGCTATATTGCTGTTCATGCTGGCAGCGATCATAAAGATACCGGCCACCGCCACCAGCACTGCCAGCACCGCCGCCACGAAATAGAACTTCATCAGATAGGAATCCCCGCTCTGAAACATGAGCATCAGCACCTTGGCGTTCTGCCGCACCTGCTCCGGCGCAAGGCCAAACTGTGTCGAGATATCACCGATGGCTTTCTGGATATTGCAAAACTTTTTGAATTGCACGAAATAGACCATCTCCTGTTCGGCGTCCGTCTCTCCTGTATGCAGGGCATCATATCCCTCCGCGGTGAGCAGCATCCCGAAAGCATCATGTTCCGCCGTCAGTATCATATCTTTCGTGATGCCGGTGATCCTGTACTGTCTGCTCTCTCCCCGGGGTACGGTCAGGCTGACCAGATCGCCCACCTGCAGACCCAGCCGACTTTTGACCGCCTCATTCAGCATGGCTTCGTCGTCCTGCTGCGGAAACCGTCCTTCCAGAACTGTCACCGCCGGGAACATCTCCAGAAGATCAGCATCCAGACCGCAGACACAGGTCTCAACTCCCCCGATCCGGTAGCCGTCCTGCAGGCCGTAATTCACAACACCATACCGGGCAATCCTCTCCACCTCCGGCCGCTCACCGATCAGCGCTCCCGTCTCCGCGTCCACCACGAAGCCTGCATGCCAGTTCCCGTCACTTTTTACAGCCTGTATCATCTGCGCCCGCATTTCCATGTCCGCCATGCCAAAGATCACCGTCACCAGAAACACCGCCAGCACAATACACAGCCTGGTCATGCGCGTCTGCTTCTTATGCCGTCCGGCCGAGATGGCGATCAGATCCAGATAATGTTTCATCGCCTGTCACCTCCCAACTCACACAGTGTACCGTCGGTCACCTGAAACACCCGGTCCGCCGACGACGTCAGATTCCTGTTATGGGTGATCATCAAGACGGTCTGCTGATAATGTCTCGACGCCTTACAGAGCAGATCCATCACATCCTCACTGTTCCGGGAATCCAGATTCCCCGTGGGCTCATCCGCCAGAACGAGCGCCGGACGCGTGATCAATGCCCGTCCGATGGCCACTCTCTGCTGCTGCCCGCCGGAAAGCTGCCCCGGCAGATGCTTACGCCGGTTTGTTAACCCCAGCACTTCCAGTATCTCCTCCACCCGCGTCTGCTCCGGCTTCCGATAGTCCAGCAGCAGCGGAAAAATAATATTCTGCTCCACGTTCAACTCCGGGATCAGATGAAACGACTGGAAGATGAAACCGATATTCTGTCTGCGGAAGATCGTCCGCTCCTCCTCTCCCATCGCAAACAGATCCCTGTCGCCTATGAATACCTTTCCGGCGTCCGCCCGGTCCAGACCGCCCACACAGTTAAGAAGCGTGCTCTTGCCCGAGCCGGACTCGCCCACCACCGCGCCAAACTGCCCTCTCTCCATGGAAAAGGACACATTCTTAAGGGCTGCCACCTGTGCCTCGCCCTTTCCGTATGTCTTACTCAGATTCTCTACCCTTACGATTTCCAATACGTTACCCTGCCTTTCTTCTATACTTTTGTCCATGCCTGCTGCCCCGCAGATATTTCTCTGCCGCTTCACAGATACCCGCTGTCAGTGCACGGAACTTTCTCCGCTGCCCCGCAGACATTTCATTTTGTATAGAAAAAAGCATAACATCCCTACCTTACCCCCTGATGAATCCCGTCTTACAAATTTGTAAGCTGCAGGCTGCAGGTTCACTTCCATCCACACACTCAGCCGGACAGTGGAAAAGAGATCCGAAACACGCTGCCTTCTCCCGGCCGGCTCTCCACCGACAGACTGCCGCCCTGCTCCTCCACGATCTTTTTGGCCAGAGAAAGGCCAAGCCCCACGCCCTGTCTGTCGTCCGCCTGCCTGCTCCGGTAGAAGCGTTTGAAAATATGGTGGATGTCCTCCGGCAGGATGCCGCACCCGTCATCCTTCACAGACAGCCGCATAAGCGCAGGGGACCGCTGCCAGACGATCCGTATCGTGCCGCCCGTACTGGTGTGATCCAGCGCATTTTTGACCAGGTTGCCCAGCGCTTCCTTCGTCCAGGCCGGATCGCAGCAGACCTGCTCCTCCGGACTGCCTTCCCGCAAGATCGTTTTTCCTTCCCGGGCCGCCCGCTCCGACAGTTCCATGACTGCCTGCGATACCAGCTCCTGTGCATAACACTGCCGCTTCTCGAAGACAATGTTGCCCGTGTCCAGCCGCGCCATTTTCAAAAGCGACAAAATCAGCTGCTCCATCCGCTCCAGCGACCGCATGGATTTCTCCGTGAATCTGCGCACGGTCTCTTCCCGGTCAGCCTCCTGTGCCATGATCTCCATATACATGGTAAGCGCCGCCAGCGGCGTTTTCAGCTGATGGGAAATATCCGAGATCATATCCCGCAGAAACTCCCTGGCCCTGCGCTCCGTCTCGCTTTTGGCCTGCAGCGACAACGCAAGCTGCTCTACCTTATTATAAAGCCGGTATACGGCGCCCGTCTCCCCCATGGGCAAATGCTCTGTAAACCGCTCTTCCGCATACCCGGTCACAATCCGTTCTGCTTCCTCATAAGCCAGCTCCCTTTTCTGTAAAAAGAACCCCGCGCCGAGCAGCAGGACAGCCGCAGACAGAATCCCCCCTGCAAGCAGCGTCATCAAAAAAGGCCCCGACGTCTGCCCCATAAGCTGCAGCAAAAAGCCCTGTCCCTGCTCCGTATGGCCGATTTGTGCCAGCAGCCCTCTTCCCGCCTCCGTCACTTCCGTATGATTCCAGGCCGCCGCAATCACTGTCGGCAGGACATCCTGCTCCAACAGGTATGAAGACGCCGCCAGCTCCCGCTGTGTCAGCACATGCCTGATCTGATCCCCATGCCACACCCCGCAGATCCCCAAAAAGAAAGTCTGCCAAACGCAGACCATCACCAGAAACCCGTACAGACCACGGGCCTGTCTCTCCTGTAAAAAATTCATACCATTCCCGGCGCTCAACTTACCCGCTCCTTCCGCTCACATTTTCCTCTTCACGCCTTACACTTTTACGCCTGCCACTGATAGCCCAGTCCCCTGACTGTTTTCAGATATTCCGGAGCGGAGGGATCACGCTCCAGCTTCTCCCGCAGCCTGCGCACATATACGGAAAGCGTATTATCATCCACGAAATTACCCGCGCCGTCCCACAGCTTATCCAGGATCACGGAGCGTGTGAGCACTTTCCCGCTGTTTGCAAGAAAAAGGCACAGCAGCCGGTACTCCGCCCCCGTACATTCCACATGCTCTCCCCGCAGCGTCACCCTGCCCTCCGTAAGATTCACGGTAACATCGCCGGATCTTAGGATTCCCTCTTCCGCCTTACGGCCCGTACTGCGCCGCAGCAGCGCCCGGATCCGTGAGCAGAGCTCCCCCAGCTTAAAGGGCTTCGTGATATAATCGTCCCCGCCGCAGTCTAACCCCCTGATCACGCTGGTCTCCTCGTCCGAGGCCGTCAGGAATATGATCGGCGTCTCATTTCCCGCCGCCCGCAGCCGCTCACACAGACGGAAGCCGTTTCCGTCCGGCAGCGTCACATCAAACAGGAGCAGGTCGAACTGCCTGCCCTCTCCCGTCAAAAGCCTGCCGGCCTCCTGCACCGATCGTGCCACCGTTATCTCAAATCCGTTTTTTTCAAGTGAATACGTCAGCCCGTCGATCAGGCTGATATCGTCCTCCAACAGCAATAATTTCTGCACGCGGGTTCTCCTCTCTGATTCTTACCGCAAACTGACAGAGCGCAGCAGCATAAAACTACTATAGCACAAACAGGTTCTCCACCGCAACGCCTTCCAGCTTTAACAGTTCTACCTTTCTCGGGATGCCTCCCGCATACCCTGTCAGGCTGCCGTTCGTTCCCACCATCCGGTGACACGGAATGAGAATGGAGATCGGATTGTGCGCCACCGCCCCGCCGACAGCCTGTGCCGACATCCGTTCGATCCCCCTCTCCTTCGCGATCTGCGCCGCCAGCTCCCCGTAAGTCATCGTCTGCCCGTAGGGAATCTGCAGCAGCATCTCCCAGACCCTGATCCGAAAAGGCGACCCGATCATATGGAGCGGCGGCAGGCACTCCGGCTGCTTCCCGGAGAAGTAGAGATCCAGCCACGTCCGCACCTTCTCAAACACCGGCACTTCCTTTTCCTCATGCCGCGCCGCCAGTCCTGCCGCATAATATCCTGCCCCGTCAAACCACAAGCCCGTAAGCCCCGTCTCGTCCGCCGCCAGCAGCACGCTGCCAAGCGGCGTCTCATATTTGGTTGTATACTGCATTCTCTTCTCACTCCTTCTCTCAACCTGTTTTGTCTTCACACATCCTTCTGTTCCACCTGCATATGCTGACCATAGCCGCCGCACTCAGGAATAATTCTACCCAGAAAAGCCAGTTGCCATACGGAATATCCGACGCCGCAATATGGATCAAAGATCCCGTTGCCAGCACCAGCTTCTTCCTTTTGACAGGACAGGAAAACAATTTTTCCACTTTTCAGGGCATTTTCAGCGGCCTTTTTTCAAGTAATCTATG
>Ga0224483_100791_pt1 | contig 10253 bp, 10 predicted proteins | sample hydfratestSal1_FD_181453 | JGI IMG/M metagenome (GOLD analysis project Ga0224483, IMG submission 181453) | Metatranscriptome of mouse feces microbial communities from Columbus University, Ohio, United States - Sal1 (Metagenome Metatranscriptome) ... | reverse complement strand
TGTAGCGGCAGAAGAGCTGTATCCGGAGGATTATGATTTTTCGATTCTGTTTGAAACAGCCGCAAACCGGAAAAAGCGGCACGATATGCAGCGAAAATATACGGACTGCGTGATCGAGTGCGAAAGTTAGCGCTCCATCCAGCCCGTATAAAAGCAAAGAGATAGAACGGCTGCCGCGCCGGCAGCCATCCTGTCTCCCCTCTGAAAAAATATCAAATCACGCGGTATGCAGACCGCCCTCATGGGCCTATACTTCCGCGTTCACATACCTGGCCTCAATCCCGTATTTGCGCATCTTCCTCCACAGCGTCGTCGTGCTGATCCCCAGCTCCTTTGCGGCCATCCCCCGGTTGCCCTTATACTTTTCCAGCACCTCGTTCAGCTCCGTGGCCTCCGGCGGCTGGTACACCACGATCCGCTCGGGCTCCTCTCTCTCTGGCCCGGGAAACTCCGGATAAAGCTCCTCGTAGAGCTCCCGGATCTGCGCCGCGTCCACGCGATCCCCGTCCGCCGTCAGGGCCAGCCGCTCACAGAAGGCCTTAAGCTGGATATGGTTCCCGTGAAAATCCAGGCTGCAAAGCTCCCGAAGGGCCCCTTCTTCAGGCGTAAGCGCACTCTTCAGCCGGGATGCGCATTCCTGCAGATACCGTTCAAAATACAGCTCCAGATCAGCGGGCCTGCGCCTTAGCGGCGGTATCTGAAGCGTCAGTCCGTGAAGCAGGTAAAACAGCTCCTCATGGAAGAACCCGTCCCGAACCATGTTCTGGAGACAAACGCCGGAGGAGGCCATCACGCGCACGCCGGGGCTGTAGAGCGGCTGCGCATCCGCGCGGACAGCGCCGTCCGCCGTCAAAAGCTTGATAAGCCCGCTCTGCAGAGAGGGCGAAAGCCGATCCACATCCTTGATAAACAGCGTCCCCCCGGAGGCCTTTTTAAGGGCCTCCAGAAGCCCGGCCCGGCCATTGTCCCCCTCCTGTCCGATCGCCTTGGCGTCCACGCGGACAAAAGGACCGCCTCTCCTCAGGCTGATATTATGGATCGCCTCCGCAACCGTCTGGCGCTCCGTGCCCTCCTCCCCGTAGATCAGGACAGGCGCATCGGAGCCGGCGTAGCGTTTTGCCAGGGCAAGCATCCGGCGCATCGGCTCATCCTCTGTCTCGATATCCTCAAACGAAGCGCCCGCCTCGTAGCCGATCAGCCTGCTTTTGCGGAAGCGGAGGCCGTCTTTGGCTGAAAATGCCTCCTCCACGCTTTTAAAATCCACATTTGCGCCCGTGATCTGCGCCCCATAGCGCACAGGCGTCACGCGGATCAGCCAGGAGCGGCCCAAAAGCTCTGCGCAGGCGCTGTACTCCTTCTGCTCCCCGCGCAGGATCCGGGCCGCCGCCTTGGAATCCAGCTCCGGGAACACGCCGGAAAGCGGCAGGCCCACGACCTCCTCATTATTCCGGCCTATCAGGCCCTCGATCAGACTGCTGATGGAAAGCACCGTCCCGTTGGGGCTCACCCGCACACTCCCCTCCGAACCGCCGCCGTCCGGCAAAGCGTCCTGCGCCCCGCCTTCTTCTGCCGCCGTCTCCCGCAGCTTCGAGGCCGCCGCCATGCGCTCCGCCTCTAAAAGCGCCGCGGCGACGGACCGCTCCGTGATATCCAGGGAAAGCGACGGAAAGCCCATCTGGCGCGCCTCAGCGCAGACAGCCTCCCCGCCCATGATCACATCCGGTTTTAAGCGCGCCAGCTCCCGCAGCGCCCTTGATATGTGATCCGTCTGCTTCAAAAACACCACGGAAAGACGCAGGTCAAACAGCTCCTCTATGGATTCCAAATCGCACAGAAGATTTTCCGGGGCTGCCAGGCCGATATGCGGCCTCTCCTTCCTGGCCATGGCTCTGGCCCGCTTCAAAAGCAGGCCCAGCTCCTGGGTATGGAGCCGGATCTCCACCAGCGGCAGCCTCGTGTATTCCCGAATCAGTTTTGCCTGGTACCCGCTGGCCACCACAAGCCCGGCTCCCCTCTCGGCCGCCGCGCGCGCCTCATTTACCGCATCCATGGTCCGTATCGCCCTGACCGAAACATTTGTAAGCTTCCTCTCCCGGATCATGGCCTGCGCCGCTTCGAGCAGCCGTTCATCCGGAAGAAATACTACTGTCTTTATCATCTCACTCCCCCGCTTTCGTCCCATTTCTCCTTCCGCCAGAGCGCCATGGGCGCTGCGCGCCTGTCATGCCGGACCGAGCTGTAAATGCCAGGCGCCGCGCCGCACGGACGAACCAGTCCGCGATATGATAAAGCTGCTGAAATAACAAGCCCGCAAACTGCCGCAGGCAAACCTTCCACAGGATCTTCTCCGGCCTGCCAGCCGCAAGATCCCGGTTCAAACTCGACTTTCCCATGTTCCCTCAACTATCTTATCTGCCGTACTGCCCCGCGCCGCCGTCCCTGCCGCCCAAAACAAAAGAACCCTGCCCCGCAGGATTCCCTTGTCTGTGGCGCTTAAACAGAAACCGGCCCGCTTCATCGTTTACCGACAAAGTCCTGCTTGCATCTGGCAAACGCTTTAATCACCTCAACGGCCCCGCAAAGCCCCACCGCGCTGCTGTTCAGACACAGATCGTAGCTCCTTGAGCCGCCCCATTTTTTACTCGAATAATAATTATAATAGCTGGCGCGCCGCTTATCCGTCTTGATCATCAGATCCTTTGCCTTCTGCTCCGTCAGGTCGTGGCGCTCCATCAGGCTCCTGATCTTATCCTGCTCATTGCCGCTGATAAACACCGTAACCGTATTCGGATAATCCGCCAGCGCATAATCCGCGCACCGCCCGACAATCACGCATGACTCCTCATTCGCCAGCTTCTTGATCGTGTCAAACTGCGCCAGAAAAATCTTATGGTTGATCGGCATATCCATATAGGCGGACGTATTATAGCCCATGGAATACGTGTCCATCACCAGAGAATACAAAAAGCTGTTTGTCGGCTTCTCATCATGGGTCTTGAATAATTCCTCACAAAGCCCGCTGTTCTTGGCCGCCAGCGACAAAAGCTCCTTGTCGTAGCATTTCACGCCGAGATCCTCCGCCAGCTTCTGGCCGATTAACCTTCCGGAACTGCCGCATTCACGCCCGATTGTAATTACTAAATTTCCCCTCATAGCCTGCGCTCCTTTCCAGCCAACGCTGCGTCAAACCGTCAACCGAATCCGCCGCCCCGCGGGATGCTGCCTGTAAGCAAGAGACAAAGCATGAAAGGCGTCCCAAATCCGATGACATGATGTTGGGGTCAAAAGGTCTTTTGACCCCTCTGATACCGGATTGCTCCGTACGTTGTACTCCCGCAATCCTGGTATCCTGACATTTCCTTGATATACTCTATTATATCGCAAAAATTCAGAAAAGTCATCTGGATCAGCTAAATTTTTATCTTTATTTTACCTTTTGGCGTGACAGTTCACAGAAGCGGACTATTTTTACAGGCGCAGAGCAGCAGACATCACCGGCAGCGCGCCCTCTCACCGCTTACGACGAATGATCATTCAGCTCCTTCGCCGCCCGCGAAGCCGCCAGCCCGCCCGCGCCGGTCTCTTTTAGCGAGTGATCCATCTTATCCCCCACCTCTTTCATGGCATCCAGAACCTGATCCGCCGGGACAAAGCTTTTGATCCCGGCCAATGCCATATCGGCGCTTGTGAGGGCATTGACCGCGCCCAGGACATTGCGCTTGACGCAGGGAACCTCCACCAGGCCGGCGACCGGATCGCAGACGAGGCCCAGAAGGCTTTTCAGGGCAATCGCCGCCGCGTCGCAGATCTGCTCCGGCGTCCCGTCTTTCAGATAAACCAGGGCCCCAGCGGCCATGGCGGACGCAGTGCCGATCTCGGCCTGGCAGCCGCCGGACGCGCCGGCGATATAGGCCCGCTCAGCGGCAACCTGGCCGATGCCGGCCGCTACATAGAGGGATTCAATCATTTTCTGATCGGAAAATCCCCACTCCTTTGCCGCCGGGATCAGGACCGCGGGCATCACCCCGCAGGAGCCGGCCGTGGGCGCTGCGACGATGCGGCGCATACAGGCGTTCGACTCCGCCGTCTTCAGGGCGGTCTGCATGACAGCGTTCATAAAGGGGCTGCAGTATCCGCCGCCCTGCTTTCCGTATGCCTCCATGCGCGCGCCCTGGCCGCCCGAAAGGCCGCTCGACGAGCGGAGCGCCGCATCATACGACGCGTCCGTCTCCTTCATGGTGTCCCACAGGACCGCCATGCGCGACAGCGATTCCTCTGCCGTCGTATCGCGCTCCTCCCGATCATCCGCGAGAACCGCCTCATAAAAAGACGTCCCGTGCTCTTTACAGTACGCTGTGATTGATTCCAATGAGTGATATGCCATAACCTTCCTCCACAGCCGGCGGGGCAAATGCGCCGGCCCATCTGTACGGTTCCCTTTTTCTACAAATTCAGGCGCGTAACCTTGAGGATCCCCTGGATCCGCTCCAGCCGCGCCAGCGCCTCATCCCCGATATTCTGATCCATCTCGATGACCATCACGGCCGTGCCGCCCCGTTTGCTGCGGTGCAGCGTCATGGTTGCAATGTTCACGACATGGGACGCCATGACAGACGTCACCTCCGACACACAGCCCGGCTGATCGATGTTGTGGATCACCACCACCGGCCGCTCCCCTGTCACATGGATCTCCACATCGTCCAGAGCGTCAATCATGATGCGCCCTCCCCCCAGCGAGGCGGCGCGCACCACAATGCGGCGGCCCGAGGCGGACGAAACGTCGAGAACCGCCGTGTTCGGATGGTAGTCCTTGCGCACGTCATGGGAAAACCGGATCGAAAGCCCCGCCTCCTTCGCCTCCTCAAAGCTTCCGGGAATGCGCATATCGTCCGGCTCCATCCCGAGAAGGCCGGCCACCAGGGCGCGGTCCGTACCGTGCCCGGCGCCTGTGGAGGAAAACGAACCGTACAGCGTGATATGCGCCTGCCTTGGCTCCTCCATCAGAAGCCTTCTCGCCGCCAGGCCGATCCGCACCGCGCCTGCTGTATGCGAACTGCTCGGCCCGACCATCACCGGACCCAAAATATCAAATACATTCATTTGTACCTCCCTCACAAGCAAATGACGCGCCCAAACGGCCTGCCCCGCGCAGCGTTCATTTGGCCCGGATCTCCCGCAAAACGGAACGCACATCCGGCAGAAAGCAGGGTTCAGACACGCGCTACCGAACCCCGCAGCCGTTCCTGAGCTTTGACAAAAGCTCCTCAAAATAGGCGGGCAGGGGAGCCGAAAACTCCATATATTCCCCTGTCCGCGGGTGGATAAAGCCCAGAACGCCGGCATGGAGCGTCTGCCCCTGCAGAGAAAAGGGCTGCTTTGACGGGCCGTATACCGCATCGCCCAGCAGAGGATGCCCGATGCTCGCCATGTGCACCCGGATCTGATGCGTGCGCCCTGTCTCCAGACAGCATTTCACGTACGTGAAATGTTCAAACCGCTCCAGCACCTCAAAATGCGTCACCGCATCGCGGCCGTTCTTACAGTGGACGCTCATCCGCTTGCGATCTGTGGGATGGCGGCCAATCGGAGCGCAGACCGTCCCCGAATCCTCCTTTATCGCCCCGCGCGCAATGGCAAAATATACCCTTGTGATGGAGTGTTCCTTTAGCTGCGCCGCCAGGCAGTTGTGCGAGGCGTCATTCTTACAGACTGCCAGAACGCCTGTCGTATCCATATCAATGCGGTGTACAATCCCCGGCCGCATCACGCCGTTGATGCCTGATAGCCGGCCTTTGCAGTGGTGCATCAGCCCGTTGACCAGCGTCCCGCTGCAGTGGCCCGCCGCGGGGTGGACCACCATCCCCTTGGGCTTATTGACCAGGAGCACATCCTCGTCCTCATAGAGAATATCCAGCTCCATGGGCTCCGCCGCGATCTCCGCCTCCACCGCCTCCGGCACCTCAAACGACACGAGATCCCCCGCAGCCGCGCGGTAGCTGCTCTTTACCGGAGCGCCGTTCACCGTCACCAGCCCGGATTTAAAAAGCTTCTGCAGATAGGAACGCGAAAAATCCGGCGTCTCCTCAGAAAGAAGCTGATCCACACGCCGGCCCGACTGCCCGTCCCCGACCGTAAGCTCCCGCCTCAAACGAACCACTCCCTTCCTTCCAACTGCCGTCACTTCTTCCCAAACGAAAGGAATTCCAGCTCCTCTTCCTTATAGTACGCAAAAAAGAGCAAAAACAGCAGCGCCGTGGAGATCACCACATAACAGTCCGCCACGTTAAATACCGGAAAATCGATCAGCGAAACATAGAAAAAATCCACCACGTACCCCTGAGCCAGCCGGTCAATCATATTTCCCGCCGCGCCGGACACAAGCAGGAACAGGCAGCACGCAAATGGCGCATAACGCCTTCCGGGCGGCATCCTCCATAAAATCCAGCCCGCAGCCGCGACAACCACCAGGGCGATGACAAAAAAGAACGCCTGCTTTCCCTGGAGAATGCCGAACGCCGCCCCCCGGTTTTCGGAATACACGAGCTCAAACACCCCGTCCCACAGCGTGAGCGCCGGCCGCCCCATCAGATAGCGGACTGCCAGACGCTTCGTGTACTGATCAAAGCCGACGCTCACAAAAAGGCCTGCCAGGAAAAACAGGATTCGGCGCAATCTGGGACTCATGGCATCTCCCCCTGTGCAAAGACAGCGTCAAGACCCTCTGCCATCTCCTCATCTGTCACCGTCTGATCCACAAAAGCCTGTCCCGTCTCTTTCAGCAGGATGAACTGAATCACACCGGATTTCATCTTCTTATCATTTCTGGTCGCACGGATCACATCCTCCTTCGCCAGGCCCGACACGCGCGGCGAAAGCCCGAACAGGGCCAGCGCCTCCCGGAGACGTTCCGTCTCCTTTGGCATAACATACCCGCGCAGCGCGGAAATATGCATGGCCGCCAGCGAGCCCAGCGCGACGCACTCCCCGTGCAGCAGCTCAAATCCCTTCAGTTTCTCAATCGCATGGCCCAGGGTATGCCCGAAGTTCAAAAGCTTCCTCTCCCCCTGTTCCATGGGGTCAGCCTCTACCACCGCGCGCTTGATGAGGCAGCTCTCAGCCACCATCCGCCGCAGGATGGACGGCTCCTTTGCCCGGATAGCCGGCGCATGCTCCAGGAGCCATTCGTAGTACGTTTTATCCTTAATCAGGCCGTGCTTTAACACCTCGCCCATACCGGCCGAAAACTCCCGGTCCGGAAGCGTCCTCAGCGCGCCGGTATTGATGTACACCAGCCCGGGCATGTGGAAAGCCCCGACCATATTTTTGTATGCGTCAAAATCCACGCCTGTCTTGCCGCCGATGCTGCTGTCCACCTGGGAAAGCAGGGTCGTCGGAACCTGGATAAAGGAAACGCCCCTTAAATACGTGGCGGCCGCAAAGCCGCACAGATCTCCTGTGACGCCGCCGCCCAGGGCCATCAGCAGGTCGCCGCGGTCAAAACGGTTTTCAATCAGCGTCCCATAGAGCCTCTTTACCATATCCAGGTTTTTATTCGCCTCCCCGGCCGGAAATACAAACGATATGACACCGGCAAAGCACGGGGCCAGACGTTCTCTGAGCTCCTCCAGGTAAAGCCCTGCCACTGTGGAATCGGTCACAATACATAAGCGCCTTTTGGCCGCGCCGAGCGCTTCCGCCTCCTGAATCAGCGCGTCAAAATTCTCTGACAGCACAATGTCATAGATCGGCTCCCCGTCCCTGTGTACGGTCAGGCGCTCCGTCTCCTTCATCTCTGTGAGATCCTTCATCTTCGTGTTCTCCTTTACCATATTCATGTACCCTCAGATTCTCTCTGCACCTGCCTCTGCGGCTGATGTTCCGCCGGATGCACCCAAATCAACGTACGCTCCCCGTACAGCCGGACGGCTTAAGCCGCTTACGTATACCGCCTGGCGGTCACAAACATCCGTCCCTTTCTTGTCCCGTTCCCCGCGCCCACATAGCAGAATTTCCCCAGGCCCCTGACAGACACGATCTCGCCGCCTGAGAGGCGCTGTCCGGCCGAGAGGGCGAGACGCCCGTTAATAAACGCCTTTTCCCCGGAAATAAAGCTCAGGGCCTTTGCGCGGGACAGCCGGAACACAAGGCTGATGAGGCTGTCCAGACGGGGGGAGGAGACGCTGCCGCTTATCTCCTCATACGCCTGTGAGAAACCGGAGAGGCCTTCTGCCCTCCGGCAGCATACCGCCGTGCGGCGCACGCTTTTCAGCTCCCTCATCAGAAACTCCGACATCTGCTCCAGGCAGAACAGGACGCAGCCCGCGTCTGTCATCATAATATCCCCGATACAGCTCCGATCCACTCCCAGGCCCATCAGGGCCCCCAGAAAATCGCGGTGCCCAAGCGCTTCCGAAAAGCGGGCGTTCACAGGCGCGATCTCCAGGCGGTCAATCGGGAAATTCTCCGTATCCTGCTCATAAGACGGCAGAAAGCAAACAATTTTCCGCTCCGCCATATCAAAGCCCCCGAACACGACAGCAGATACGGGCGGAAGCATCCGCTCCATGGAGTGAAAAATTGCCTGCTCATTCAGATTCAAAAAACCGGTATTGGTACGGATATCACGCCGGTAACAGAGCGAGGCCAGCTCCGATATCCGTTTCTTCAGTAACTGCTCTTCTTTCTCTAACATATCGTAATCCCCGACCCAGGGTCCAAATGCAGGCCTTCAGACAGCCAGGGCTGTCATGGCCGCGCGATCCAGGGCTCATGGCGAAACGGCCGCGCGCCTTTTCTGCGCGGTCAGCGGTAGCTGCTCATCTTTCCGATGCCGCCGATCCCGCCCATGCCTCCCATTGCTCCCATTCCGGAGGCTGCGCTCATGCCGCCCATGCCTCCCATACCGCCGATCCCGCTCATGCCGCCCATATTGCCGGCTGAGCTCTGGGCCAGAAGCTCCGGGAAATCCCCGGACAGCTCCACCGTATCCGGAGTCGCGATAAAAATATAGTTGGAAATCTTCTGCAGGTTGCCGTTCATCGAATACGTAGCGCCTGACGTAAAGTCAATAATCCGCTGCGCCACCTCCATGTGGATCCCTTCCATGTTCAGCAAAACCGCCTTCCCTGCAAGCAGATAATCGCAGATTTCCCTGGAATCCTCCATGGAGGTCGGCTTGATCAACGACACTTCCATCCCCCTGCGCATCGGGACAACCTTATTGTTGCTGGAAGGGCGCGACAGAAAACGCGGTTTCGGCTCCTCCTCCTCGTAATCGTAGTCGTCCTCTTCTTTTCTATTAAACATCCGCCGTCTGGCAGGCTTCTCGTCCTCGTAATCATCATCCATGAAGTAATCATCATCATCATCAGTCAGACGCATGGTATCCATAATCCTGTTCAGCAAGCTCATAGGTTAATCTCTCCCATCCTGGTTCTGGCGCCAAAAATCCCGGCGCCCACTCTAATCACAGATGCGCCCTCCTCCACGGCTGTCTCAAAATCTCCGGTCATTCCCATGGAAAGCACGTCCATCTTAACATTATCAATGTTTTTCCGTTTTATGTCAACCGATAATTGAAATAATTTTTGAAAAACATCCCGATTCTCTTCCGAATTTTCGACAAATGGTGCGATTGTCATCAGTCCGTCAATCCTGACATGCGCAAATCCGGCGATCTGAACAGCCGCCTCCGCCGCCTCGTCCACAGAAAATCCAAATTTACTCTCCTCCCCGGCCACATTGACCTCCAGGAGGATATGGACCACAAGATCCCGTTTCGCCGCCTCCTTCTCGATCTGCCGGGCCAGAGCGACGGAGTCAACCGAATGGATCAGAACAACCCTGTCAATTACCTGGCGTACCTTGTTTGTCTGAAGGTGGCCGATCATATGCCATCGGATGTCATCCGGCAAAAGCGGGGCTTTTTCAAGAATCTCCTGCACCCGGTTCTCGCCGAAATCCCTGACGCCGGCCGCATAGGCCTCCATCAGCATGGAGACCGGTTTGGTCTTGCTGACCGCAACAAGCGTCACATCCTCCCTGGAGCGCCCGGCCCTTTCGCAGGCCGCCCCAATCCTGTCAGATACTTCCCTCAAATTGTCTTCAATCATCTTCCACCTCTTAACGTGCATCTGCCTACTGGTATATGATTTCCCCGTCCTGTACGGAGCCGGCGTCGAGAACAATATGATCATAAACCGAAAGGCCGTAGCCCGTCCCCTTTTCTATAATATAGTATTCCCCGTTATTTG
>Ga0224483_100787_pt1 | contig 10292 bp, 13 predicted proteins | sample hydfratestSal1_FD_181453 | JGI IMG/M metagenome (GOLD analysis project Ga0224483, IMG submission 181453) | Metatranscriptome of mouse feces microbial communities from Columbus University, Ohio, United States - Sal1 (Metagenome Metatranscriptome) ... | reverse complement strand
GTCAGATTGAAATACGGGTCATCTTCAAGTTCACACAAGTTGATTTGCAACACCGAAGATGAAACAGATATGAATCAACGTGCCCATGCTCGACTACGACAATATCAGTCGATGCTTGATGTTTCTGTTGAATCTCATATTTGGGTTCTTCCACTGCTCAAATACTTGAAGTCACTTAAACAAGAACCGACCCAGATGGATATTCTTAAATTCCTTATGCGAATGGATTATAAACGTAGAGACCACTCCGAGCTTCCTGATATCGCTAATCTTGATTATGACTCAAAACCGAGATATTGGCTTTGGCGATTGGACTATGCTATTTGGGAAAAGCTAATTCTTGATAAGGAAGCATATAAAACCACCTATGTGAATATTGATGCAGAAGCCATACGCCAATATGAATTCCGTACCAATCGCTCTATAGAGCATCTGCATCCACAAAATCAGGACAACAATAATGAATGGTCGTATGAAGATGTTAATTCGTTTGGTAACTTAGCTATGATTTCGCAGAGTTTCAACTCTCAGCAGAGCAATCTGCCTGTACACGTAAAATTTGCCAATCTTGAAGTGCAAATTGGCAATAAGAGTCTTCAAAGTCTGAAATTATACTTTATGTATCTCAAAGCCAAAGGCAACGATGCGGAGTGGACAGCAACCGCAAAGAACGAACATGCTGAGGAAATGCTGAAAATTCTTGAAGAAAGTCTTGAAGAAGTAAAAGGTTATGAACTACAGCATTCTGAAGAAGCAGGCTTTTGAAGACAAGAATCAGGAAAATCATGTGGAAAGATTCGCAGAATATTTCGCTTATAATGTGACAATCAGAGAAACGCTAAATCGTATGAATGAGAATGGATGATGTTCACTCTATTTCATTGGGTCGGAGCAGTATTGGCGGTGACTGCGTTTTTTTGCAGTGTTCGGCGCACTAGACGCGGTCAAAGTGTTACATTGCTGATTCAACAAGGGGCGAGGCATCAGTAAAGATGCCGGCTTCAAAGTTGCACTGAGTTCGACTGCTCATACCCAATCCTGCGTCGGTGATATTAAACAACTTTATTCTTAACCTCAGTCTTCCGCTTCTTTTCGGCTGTCTCGTAGCTGGATTTGAAGCGACGATAGGTTGTGTCTTGTTTGCCTTTAATCATGCAAAGGTAGTTGATTTTGCCGTTGATGACAGAGGTCAGAGATTTTTCAATGCCGCCGCAGAAGTCGCGGGTGTAGATATCCTGTGCCAATTCATAGCCGTATTTATCCCAGAGATACATGAGCGTCCGGAGTTGTTTGACGTATTTACGAGTAACGTTGACCTTATTAGAACAGATTGTTACTCCTGTAACTTCAAGGCGTTCGCCTTGAATCAGAACCTTTGTTTTCTTCTCGTTGATTTTCAAACCAAACTCTTCAATAATAGACCGGATGCGGAGTTGCTTGAACTGTGAGAATTTTCTGACTGTGCTGTTGTGGCTGAAGGTGATGTCGTCTGCATATCGGGAGTATCGACATCCCCATAATTCAGCGTAGTGAGCCAACTTCTTGTCCATTGCTTTCAGAACGATATTCGACAACACTGGAGAGGAGGGAGAACCTTGGGGCAATACTTCAATGCCTTCTTCATTCGGCACAGTACATAAGCTACATATATAATTGATTGCTTCTTTTGATTTTAAGACATCTCCCAATTCTCTTCGTAGGGCTTTTCTAACCATCTGTTTTGCGATGCTTGGGAAGAAATTCTCCAAGTCGGTGTTGAAAATACAGGTTTGCCCGATATGGATTTTTGCGTTAGTGTCAACTCCTCGATTACGGCAAAATCCCATTGCATATGGCGACGGTTCGAAAATAGACAATAGCAAAGCGTTGATTGCTCGTTGGATGTTTTTTAATTGGTTGCCAGGGGAAGATATGGTCCTGAAACCACCGGATTTCTTTGGAATCTTGAACGTTTTGTAGGTTTGTCTTCGAGAATTCTTGGATAGAAATCGTCGAATACTGTTTCCGGAAATTCCTGTCAAATCCCAGCAGTCGTAATAAATACCACATACGTTCAGAGCATATAAAAACTTCTTAAGACTGTCAATCTTCCAGTCTTTCAGGAAATTAGCTATAATAGTTCTGTTGTCCATAAGCGGCATGGTTTAATGAAGGTTGAAAACAGAGGCTGCTCCTTTCGTGTGACCGGATGGGTCAAGGCTTCGGCAATGTGCGCTCTGAGCGAGTGAGTGAGTTTTCCGTAACCGCAGCGTAGCGGAGGCTACGTCAAACTCTCGACCGGAGCGATGGGCGTGCAGGGTCGCAGCCGAGTTGCTGACATTTTATGCGCCACCAACGTCGATGGCGAAATCTGCCGGATACAGCAGACAGATTTGCAAAGTGTGGCAGTCTCTGTTTTCAATGTCCTCGGTTGATGTATCACAAATTTAGACATGTGATGTCTCATTATGCGATACCGCTTATGGAAAATTTACAGAAATTTGATTTTTGAGAAGTTTTTACCGTATTGGTCGGAGCAGTATTGGCGGCGACCGCATTTTTTGCAGTGTTCGCCGCGCCAGACACTGTCGAACTGCTCCATTGCGGATTCAACAAGAGTAGGGTTGTCGGTGAAGATTCCGGCTTCAAAGTTGCGTCGGGTAGGGCTTTTCATTCCCATTCCGGCTCCGGTGAGGTTGGCTGAGCCGATGTAAGCCCATTGTCCGTCAATAACGATTATCTTGAAATGAACACGTGGGCATAGCATCCGTTCAAGAGCCGTTTTCAAGTTCGGATAACGGTCAAAGTCTTCGCGGAATGCCGGACCAGGTTCTTTTGCGTGAATGAGGCGAATTTCAACGCCTCGTCGCAATAATTGATTTAACACGGCAAGGAATGGCTCCGTTTCATTCCCAATTTTCACATGTAAGTCTTTGATGTCGGCTGTGCCAATCCAAAGAGTTTGCTTCACTGATGCTACCGTAGCCAATACGATATTGTAATGGTCAGTATCGGTTATAAATCTTATCATTAAGGACTGGGTATTTTCAGTCAAAGATACTAAGATATTCTGTAATATCTCGTTTCTTGGTTAGAAAATCCATACTGTCGCCCATTAGTTTGTTGCGACGTATATCGCTGTCGCTCCATGTCGTGGTATGTGAAGCGAAGTATGTCAATCTGTTATATAGTTCCCAGAAGTTGATGTCGCTTTTTAGTCGATTGCACTTCATTCGTGAGGTGTCATAACCTGAGGCGGCATAGAGTTGTATAAGCATGGCTATAGGTGCTATTTGCTCAGCTATATCAGCTTCTACACCGGCTCTAACAAGCAGTTTATTAGCGAACGCTACTTCGGCAACCGACGACTGCGTTTTTTTCGCTATGATAGCGGCCTCGAGATGACGTTCCCAGTTGAGGTTCATCAACCTCTTGTTATTGGGTAGCTCAAGTAATTTAGTTGCCGAATTAGGCATCATATCATATATCGTTGCTTCTTTCCGAGGCATAATTCGAGTGGCTCCATTTGAACACACAAGCCGTTCAATATAGCTTCCCATCTCAATCCCGGCAAGACTCCATTTCATATATAGCCCATTTTTGAGGAACTCATCGTCAGGACCGAAGCCATCGAATTCTTCCTGATGGGGTTTCATGGTCAGCTCCACTCCATAGATTCCATTGAGACCGGTGCTGATAGACACGGGATAAAAGTCATTCCGGTCCATAAACATTTCAGCGAAATCGAAAAAGGCTTCAGGGGATATAACTTCATGCCTAATGGCGGTTGCACCTTCGATGGTTCGTGACTCTGGATTGGCAATCAATGCAATCTGATTTTGCTCGTTAGAGTTACCTGCAAGTGCGAAATAGTTTCGCAAATCGCGTGTTCCTTTATCACCAAAGCTTTCCTCAACTGCACATATTTGAGACGTGGTTAATCCTACAAATCGGTCGATGGTGGACTGAACAGACGGGGTCACATGAATCTCCAGACCGTTGAGCTCAATCATATTATTGGCGCGACAATGCAGATTGGCCTTCTCAATCACTTTATAAGGGAACTGGTCATTGAGAATCTGACATTTTCGCTGTTGAAATTGATTTGAATCCATTTTTTGAAGGAGTAAGTAATTATTTGGTTCTGTCTAATGAGTTATTGAATAGTCGGTCAAATTCATCTGCTATGTTGCGGATGTTGTTCGAGGTCTCTTTTTGGAGTTGTTTAAGGCGTTGCTCCTTTTCATATCGCTCAGTGTCAAAGAACACATCGCCGGTAGTTGATAAACTGTAATACAGCTTTACCCCAACGTCGCCACGCCGATGTTTTGAAAAAAACACATACCGGTCAGAATAAATGTTCTTCGGATTGTCAAGTCGAAGTCCCATCATGGCGGTTATCATATGCTTCAATCTATTTGAGCCAATGAATGCCCCGCTTTTAGTTACTTGTTGAATTGTCAGTACTGTGGTGTTTACCTGACGGTCATTCCGCGCTTTATTCTGATGTTTTATCAAAGCCAATAGTTGGCTTTCTGCTTTCTTTTGCGTGATATTCTCCTCTTCTTTAATAATGCCTTGGAGTTCATAAAAAGAATCTATCGCAACAATATCCCATCCTTGGCTGAGAACATCAGAGACCAATGCAAGATTATGAACGCAATTATCAAAATCAGCCTCAACAAAAAGAATCTCGATTTCGCTGAACTTAGGAAATCGCTGGACATAGATAGCCAAATCAATCTCATTCATTTCTGCACTGATGAAGAGTATGCGAGTTTCTGGTTGCAACCGCAGAATGTTTGCTAACATATCAAGAAGTATTGTTGTTTTGCCTACTCCCGGATCGCCAATTATCATATAGTTGACGCCTTTGGGCAGCCCGTTATAACTGCACAGAAGATTGTCGAGAACTGTGCCGGTAGCGAAGTTAACAAACAGAGATTTGTCAAACCTTACATCACGCATTTTAACTATTTTACCGACAGATGATTTCATATAAATCCTTCTATGCTTACAAATTAGTACTCTATCTACAAAAAACTATTGTTAGATAACTTGCGGCAAAAGTAATACAGACATGATGCAGATTGCGATGCAAGATGAAAATTCATATTCAATTTTTGAAAGAGTCCTCAATTTCATCCATCATTTCTTGACTGGTATCTAACGCTTCTTTCACTGCTATCAGCAGATGTTTCCCAAGTAGTGCACAACCGATTATAACGCCAATCATGGCTTTGATTAGTCCATGATGGTTCGGACCGACGAATGAGGCTATACCTCCGATTATCCCGATGAAAGCACCATATTTCATCAGTTGTAGTTGGACTTTGGCAAATCGTTGCATCATAATTTCAAATCCTTTCCTGCCACAATTGTGGATAAACGAACTTCGCCGATTGTCATATTTTCATCGTGAAATATCCCCCAAAGCGAAGTTATCTCGTCAGAAAAATTTGAGAGGAAGTCAGATAGCGGTTTTATCTCATTCATTGTAAGGGTTGGTTGCATATCACGGTTGAAGAAGATAGATGTGATGATTCTTTCAACAGAGGCTATTTCATGATTTGAAAATTTCCTGTCAATCTTTGAAATAGCATCCGCAACTCGTGAGCCATCTTCTTTACCAACGGTTTCAATGATTTTGAAGAATCCTGAATTACGGAGTGTTAAAGAAATATCGTTGAAATCAAGACAAATGTATCCATGCTTTGTAATAATATCAAGAATAGCCTTGACATCATTATACATAGACTCAATATCGGTAATTGACTGAGAATCACAAAAAGATGTTGTACTAATAATGGGTGCAGTTGATATGATTAGTGTCAAGACTCCGGCCTGATAAAAGCTTTTTGCAATATCTGTAGCAGTATCTCTGTGCTCATCAGCTAATATGATGACCATACAATCCTCATCGGTAGGTGAAACTGATTCATCTTGGCTTATAACTGAGGCTGAGATACCCTCATATTCTAATGTCCCGATTTTAGATATTATCGGTTTTATGTTGTCTCCAATCCCCATTATGCGGAAACTTACTGGGAGTTTGCTTGGAAGGTCGATTGATAAATCTTCTATCATCTGATTATGAGTGTTCGGATAACGAACGACAATTACGTCGACTGCTATCCAAGTTAATGGTTCAGTTATAGTTTTTCAACGTTGAGGTTGTTGGCGTTGATGAATCCGGTGGGAAAATCGACATTGTACTTCATCTTCATCTGACGCTGTACTTCTGCCTTTACGGTTGAACTGCCCCATGGGAAAGTAGTGCTGTTATACGGAATTTCAACATTCATCCCGGCTTCGAGACGCTGACCGTTGCTTAAAAGTAATTTCTTAGTAGTTAATTTGAATATTGCCATATCGGTATTATTTTTATGGTTGATATAGCAAAATTATACAGGCAATGTATCAGTTTTGGTGACAAGATAATAATTTTTCTGGAATTTATTTTGATGTCATTGCCCCCACGCTATAATAGTTACCTGAGAGCCAATCTACGATTTCTCCTCCGCTCTCTCTGACTTTATTCGTTAGCCATTTCAGAGATTGAGAAGATAGGCTATTGCAAAATTCAACACAGACTTTTGATAATGGGGCATTATTGTTAATCTTTATGTGTTTTAGATTGCTGCAACCATAAAGACCAAGGATTCCAATCATTGAGTTTCGGGCAATGTCGAGGGTAACTATTTCAGAGTTTTTACAATGAAGACGTTTCAATTCCGACAGCTCATTTAATTCCAATGTAACGCCTCTATATGATTCATAATCAAGATATGAGAGGTAAGGACATCCCCTTAAATTCATACATTCAAGTTGATGGAATGTCAACGCTTTTAGACTTGGGCAATTATCTATCACAAGCTCTCTTGCGTTAGTTTCCCATAGTCCATCGACTATTGAAAGCACACTGTCAAAATCATCAGAGAAAAACTCAATAATGTAAGGTGTTATAACTTTGGGATTCCTGTATAAATGCTCAGCTCTACACCATGAATCTTTATAATATGGGGCAAATATGGCTGTTGTGTTTCCATCGCCCCAATATATAGTCACAGAGGTGCCCATGCGTAGTTTGACATCAAACCATATATGGTTCCCCTCTGTCCATGTCTTGGTTTCTCCGTAGATTGTTATCTGTTTAATCATAGTTATCCGAATACTTCGCAACTCTTGCGTTTTCAGTCGTTTTTGTAAAGTTCGTGCATATCTGAAATCCAACCTCTCATTGTCTGGCGAAGCGATGTGGGTGAAATCACTTCTATCATAGCTCCTGCCTGAAGCAGTTTCATCACAAAGTCGTAAGTAGGCGCAAGATACAATTCAAAATCAGCATATTCTCCATTATCTTCAACCAACTTCTGGCTGTGATGTAGTGGCAATGATTTGAGATAGGGAGTATGGTCAGCATTTGAGCGAATTACAATTCGCTCAGGTTCTACATCGTCATCAATCACTATACCAAAGTAATTTGAGAAATATTCTGAGGATGAGAAGTTTTTGGGCAATTTGTATTCCTGTTCCGTAATCGCCACCAATTCAATGCGGTCGAGTCCATATAGCCGAATTGTATCCTTGCTAAGATTATGACCGAGCATATACCAGCGGTTTTCATAAAGCTTGACACAATATGGCTCAACTGGAATTTTGAATGACCGTGAATACTTGAATGCCCTATACTCTATGTTGACTACACGGTTCTCTTTCATAGCCTCCAGTAGGGTGGTGAGGTGGTCACGACCAGAAGGAATCTCGTCAACAACAATTCTATCTTTCAGAGAAAGATTTTCTCCGATTAGATTACCAACTGCAAATGAATCAAGCATCCACTTTTTCAACTCGTCCTCATCGATATCTTCAGGATTAGCGATAAAATAGAGGTAGCCGCCTACCCGTTGGCAATCAATGATGATGCCGAACTGCGAGAAGATGGCATCGCGCCAGCGGTTGAATGTAGCACGGTGTAAAGGCTTGCAGTCGCTGAGGTCCTTGCAGCGTTCCCATTTGTCGGACAAATCCCTATGCGAGATTTTTCCGGCACGTCTGATTGTCTCTATCAGCCAAGTGTATTTCTGTAGTTGAGTCATGAGCTATTCCTTTGTTGGTTTTGTTAATGCTCTGCAAAGTTAACGCAAACTTGGCGCATTTTATGATACAAGTTTGATAATTATTCCTCCACAGGGAAAATATCAATGTCAGAACATGCACAATACTCATCCCAAGAAACAATGTTTCTCACAACAAGTCTTCCTTGTCCATCTTTGTCAATATAATAGTATTCGTATTCTGTAAAGTCCAACTGAATATATATTTGCAGGTGGTTGTCGCTTTCGGTAAGCTCCATACCCATTATTGCAAATCGTTCATCGTTATCTACGAAAAATTTGTGTAAATCGTAATACCCTTCTACCATTTTACTGAAGAAGGCATGACGTTTACGCATCATTTCAATACGTTCGTCATCAGTCATACAAACCAAATCCATTATTTCGATGCTTTGAAGTTAAATATTGGACGTATGATAGTGTCGATGTTGACTGTATCGCCTATGTTGGCAATAATCTCATCGGCTGGTTTATATACCATCGGTGATTCATCCCGGGTGAAGTCGTTGACACTCTCGGAATAGATTCCGGTCATTGAAGCTTCAAAGTCTTCCATCTTGATTTGCTCGTATGCCTGTGTACGGCTCAGTACACGTCCGGCTCCATGCGGTGCGGAACAATTCCAGTCAGGATTGCCTTTACCGGTACAGAGCAATGAACCGTCACGCATATTCAGAGGAATAATGCACCGTTCACCTTCAGCTGCTGAGATAGAACCTTTACGGATGATGTTATCATCACTGATATAGTTGTGGACAGATTCAAATTCTTCTTTTATCTCAATGTTAGGAAAGAATTTAAGCAGCAAAAGAGAGATGAGCTTGCGGTTCAATACAGCCCAACGTTGGCAGATGCGCATATCATGTAGATAATCCTCACGAGCATCCCCTTCGACATAACACAAGTCTCGGGGCAATCTTGGCTCTGCCACCTGCTGTGACTTGCGCATATTCTTGATTACACTCTGGAGTTCAGAGCGACGCCCAGCTTCCTTATATTCTTCGATTGTACGCTTGATTGTCTCTTCAAACTCATCAGCACCCTCAGTCATGTGCTTGATAGCCCTGTTCTGATATATGTCAGCTACCTGCTTGCCAAGGTTGCGCGAACCGGTATGGATAACGAGATAGACATTACCCTCATCATCCTTATCCAACTCTATGAAGTGGTTACCTCCCCCAAGCGAACCGATAGCTTTGTTGATGCGCCCGGAGTCCTTCAAATCACGGTAGCAGTAAAGTTCAGTTACAAGGCGCTTCGCTTCGCGGTAGATTTCCATCTCCTCCCCAACCAAAGGCTTAAACCCGAATCGGTCTTCCCGCACAATCATGCCAGACGGCACATTATTTCGGATATGCTCATGGAAGGCATGAAAGTCTATTTCTTCTATTCTCCCAAGATTAAGGATGCGCATACCGCAGCCTATATCCACACCTACTATATTGGGAATCACCTTGTCGCCAAGGTTGCCCGTGAATCCGATGACGCATCCTGCTCCGGCGTGAACGTCGGGCATTATGCGTATTTTTTTGTCAGAAAACACGTCGATAGAGAGCAAAGTTCTTATCTGCTCCAATGCGTTCTTCTCAATGTTGTCTGTGAATATCTTCACGTTGTGTCCTTCTATTGTCTTCATAATCTGTTTCTTTCAATGTCATACGGCAAAATTAGAGCTAAGATGTCTCATAAAGCGTTTCAACTTTAGCCTTTATCAGTTCTACCTTGACTTTTAATCAAGTCTGAAATTATGTCGGCTGCAATCGAGTTAATATCATCACCATCCTCAAAGTTCATTTCTTGGTCAAGCCATTGAGTGACATATTCATCAACCTTGGGAAGATTAGACAACCCTAACGCTTCAACCGTAGCAAATAAAGTCCCCAAACGACTCAGATATAGCGAATTTAACTGGAGTTCAGTAAACTGAAACTTGCTGTTGTCTTTGATAATTTTGTCAAGGACAACTTCTTTCTGTGTATCATACAGCTCTCCGTTTGCAAAACAATTCAGTCCTTTACAAATATAGAATGGACGTTTGAATGGGAATCGTTCGATGTGTCCATCCCAGTCAATTTCCATAAAACCGATTCTATCATAAATGACGTGTGGATTTGCTTGTAAAAATACTTCTCGCCGTGTCATAATCAAATTTATATTCCTTAATTAGATTTAGTCGCAAAGTTAATTGACGACTAC
>Ga0224483_100784_pt1 | contig 10312 bp, 7 predicted proteins | sample hydfratestSal1_FD_181453 | JGI IMG/M metagenome (GOLD analysis project Ga0224483, IMG submission 181453) | Metatranscriptome of mouse feces microbial communities from Columbus University, Ohio, United States - Sal1 (Metagenome Metatranscriptome) ... | reverse complement strand
GAATGAACAGAGAAGGGAAGAAATGTGTTCTGTATCCAAGAGTAAGTACAGAGATGCAGGTTGACGGATATAGCCTTGAGGGGCAGAAAAATAGTTTGAAACGGTTTGCAGACCGTGAGGAAATGGAAGTTGTCGGCATCTACGAAGATGCAGGAAAGTCGGGGAAATCAATCGAGGGGCGACCCGCATTTAAGAAAATGCTGTCCGACATAAAAAACGGGTTGGAAATAGAGTATATCCTTGTCTATAAACTTTCACGTTTTGGGAGAAATGCGGCAGACATTTTAAATTCATTGGAGTTTGTTCAGTCCTATGGGATAAACCTTATCTGCATTGAGGAGGGGATTGATTCATCCCAGACAAGCGGAAAGCTGCTCATATCTGTCCTGTCAGCGGTTGCAGAGATTGAGAGGGAAAATATCATTGAGCAGACCATGAACGGACGCAGGGAAAAAGCAAGGCAGGGCGGATGGAATGGCGGTTTTGCCCCATATGGGTATTATCTGAAAGACAACCATCTCTTAATAGAGGAAAAAGAAGCCGAAGCAATCCGAATTATATTTGATAAGTTTGGAAATTCAGACATAGGGCTTGGCGGTGTTGCAAAATACCTTAATCTGCAAGGGATAAAGAAGATACCCCGCCAGAATGGAAAGTTAGAAACATGGAGCAGTCATTTAATACGGCAGATATTAGACAACCCTGTTTACTGCGGAAAAATTGCATATGGCAGAAGAACACGGGAAAAAGTCAAAGGAACAAAAAACGAATATAAGCAGGTTCATACCGATGATTATATTTTAGAGGACGGACAGCATGAGGGGATTGTCAGTGAAGAACTCTGGCAGAAAGTCCATGCAAAACGTCTGGCAACAGGAATCAAGCAGCCGTCAAGAATTGGCAAAGAAAGGTCGCATCTTCTGACGGGTGTTTTGAAATGCCCCCTTTGCGGTAGTTCGATGTATACGAATAAACACGCATGGACAAATAAAGACGGCACATATAAGGAAGTCTACTATTATATATGCGGAAGAAATAAGCAAGAGCGGGGGCGTCATTGTGACTATAAGGCATCTTTAAGGAAAATCGACATTGAGCCACTTGTAGTAGAAGCGGTAAAAGAGCTTGTAAGTGATGCCTATTTTGCGAAAGAGATTGAAAAACGAATTGGAGTGCAGACAGATACAAGCGTCGTAGATAGAGAACTTGCCAATTATGAAAATAAGCTGAAAGAAGTGGATTTGAATAAGGCACGTCTGGAAAATGAGATTGACAATCTTCCTGTCGATGCCCGATTCCGTGAAAGAAAAATCCATGATATGACATTAAGGCTTGATGCTTTGTATGATACGATGGTGGAGTTGGAGGAACGCATTGAAGATGCGAAGCTGCGAAAAAGCTCTATTGAGATGGAAGCCATCACGCTTGATAATGTTTACAAAATCATGCAGAATTTTGGAAAGCTGTATGCTATAATGAGTGATGAGGAAAAGAAAAGTCTTATCACTTACCTCATTAAAGAAATTCAGATATATCCAAGTGGAGAATCGAAAATGCCGTTGAAGTCGATAGAGTTTAACTTTCCAATTTATATTGACGGCAAGGAAGTAAGGAAAGTTTTGTGGGAAAAGGGTAATACCGTTGAAGGGGTAGGCATTCCCCAGGAAGAGGTTGAGCATATCACTCAGGCATTTTATATGGTGGATAAAGCAAGGAGCAGGGCGAACGGCGGCGCTGGGCTGGGGCTGGCTCTGTGCAAAGAGATTGTGTCCCTCCATCAGGGGAGCATAGAGTTCCAAAGCCAGTTAGGGGAAGGGACCCAGGTGTTAATTCGCATGAAAGGGGGGCTTGCGCATGCATAGGCTAAAGTCCATCCTTCTGACTCTTTTCTGCGCTGGTATTATTTTGGGGGCTGGATACCTGGTAATTGTAGAAAGCGGGAAGAAGGTTCTGGAAAAAGAGAGGACATTGGAAGAAGCCTCCTATGAAGGGGCAAGCTCCAATATTTTTTACGGGAAAATTGAAGACGGCATTGAGGTGTTCCCTTGGAATTACTTTCCACAGGAAGGAGAGGAAAAGGTCTTAGGGGCTTATCCCAGATTCCAGGAAACATTTGCTATATGGGATAATGGGTCGGAAGAGTCGCTGAAAGAATCGCAGGAGTGGTATTTGTGCCGCCTGGTTGGCTGGGCAACCGAGACAGAGCCAAGAGAAGTATGGGACTGGTGCCAGAGGAACCAAAAAAGCTTTATGGGCAATATGGTTATGGTGGAGGACGCCCCAATTTCCTGGATTTATTTTTATCAGGAAATGCTGGAATTGGGAGGCAAGCAGTACCAGGTGCGCGTCGCCTGCAGTGAATGGAATATTATAAGCTTTCATTGCGCCGAATGCCCAGAAGGGCAGGAGCGTGACCGGGATGCATGGAAACAAGGGACGGAGAAGCTGGTTCAGGTTTTGGAAAGTTCAGAGGAAGAACTGGAAAAATATTTTAATTATATGGTATTTTTGCGAAACCAAGACGCCGCTACTGTGGTTAACCTGAATGGGGAGCAAATCAATACTTATTTGGAAAGCCTCCATTGGCTGGAGAATATCCTGTCAAAAAGCCCCTCAAAAACATTATCAGTCCCAGAGGAAGTGTCAGAGGTATTGGAGGCATATGGATATTATTATACAAATGAGGCGAAGGATAAAGAAGGCGACTCTTCAAAACAGGCAGTTTTGGAAAAGGACGGGGAGCCAGGCTATTCCTACCAGATTGTGGAATTGGAAGATAAGATACTTTTGCTGATGCAGGGGGAGCAGACGCTTGGGGTGTATTATGACCCAATCACCCAGAGGTTTTGTGGATTTAATTTTTTTTATGATTATTAAATTTTTAGAAAGCATTTAAAAACGGTTGTGCTATTGGAAGCTCTGGCTTATAATAAAGTCATGTTTCGGATTGTAGATTCCGAAAAGAAAGAGGAGATTTGAAAATGAAGGATACAGAAAAATTTGATGATACAGACTTTCGGGAAGTGGTCTCGGATACAGAGCCAGGCGATGCAGGGCAGGGGCATACAGAGGAAGGCGCAAAAGGGACAGGCGCAGAAGGCAACAGCCCTGGCGGCAGCTTTGACGGGCAGGGGAGCGGGGAAAGCGAATATGAGGATATCTGCTATATTTGCCACCGGCCAGAGAGCAAGGCAGGGAAAATGATTAAAATCCCTAATGAAATATGTATTTGCCCTGATTGTATGCAGAAAACGTTTGACAGCATGAACCATGTAGGGTTCCCAATCGGCGATATGGGAAGCTTTGGGAATATGCCAAATATTAGCATGATTAATTTGTCTGATTTGCAGAATATGGGCATGAATATGATGCCTAAAACCCAGAAAATTAAAAAGAAGAAGCCGAAAGAGGAAAAGAAGGAAAAGCCTGCGCTGGACATTAAGTCTATCCCAGCGCCCCATAAGATTAAGGCAAGCTTAGATGAGTATGTAGTGGGGCAGGAGCATGCTAAGAAAGTGATGTCGGTTGCGGTGTACAACCATTATAAACGGGTGGGGTGCAACAATCAGGACGGCGTGGAGATTGAGAAGTCCAATATGCTTATGTTAGGCCCTACTGGAAGCGGCAAGACTTATATGGTAAGGATGCTGGCAAAGCTTTTGGATGTGCCGCTTGCCGTTGCGGACGCTACTTCCCTGACGGAGGCTGGGTATATTGGGGATGACATAGAGAGCGTTGTTTCCAAGCTGCTGGCTGCGGCGGGCAATGATGTGGAAAAAGCAGAACATGGCATTATCTTTATTGATGAGATAGACAAAATTGCCAAGAAAAGGAACACGAACCAAAGGGATGTGAGCGGCGAGAGCGTGCAGCAGGGGATGTTAAAACTGCTAGAAGGGGCGGAAATTGAGGTTCCAGTTGGGGCGAACAGCAAAAATGCCATGGTCCCGCTTGCTACAGTAAATACCAGGGATATCCTGTTTATTTGCGGCGGCGCGTTCCCGGACCTTGAGGAGATTATTAAGGAACGCCTGAACAAAAAGTCCGCCATGGGGTTCCATGCGGATTTGAAAGATAAATACGACAAAGAGGAAAACCTCCTGCACCGGGTTGAGGTGGAGGATATTCGCAAATATGGCATGATACCAGAATTTTTAGGCCGCCTTCCAGTGATTTTTGCGCTGGACGCCCTGTCAGAAGAGATGCTGGTGCAGATTTTGACGGAGCCAAAGAATGCCATTGTGAAACAGTACAAAAAGCTGCTTGCCATGGATGAGGTGAAGCTGGAATTTGAGGAAGGGGCATTGCGCGCCATTGCAGGGAAAGCAAAGAAGAAGGATGTGGGCGCAAGGGCGCTGCGTGCCATTATCGAGGAATTTATGCTGGATATTATGTATGAGATCCCGAAGGATGACAATATAGGGATGGTTACAATTACCAAGGATTATATAGAGAAGAAAGGGGGGCCTGCCATAAGCATGAGGGGATGCCTGTCCCTGGAGGAGAAGGTGAAGGCAGCAGGGGCATAAGCAGCCCTTAGGTTTGAATAATTTTTTGGCTTCTTACATAATATGAAAAAAAAGAAAAGAGCAGTTTATGGATTGTGAAGAAGCCGTATACTCAAATGATTATTATGATTTTATTATGGAATATACGTTGCGGGAAAGAAGCCATTCAGGCGGGGAATGCATACAGAGGGTAAATGAGACGTTTGACATTGCATATCTGCCCAGGATAGAGAACCTGCCTTTGGATATCCAGAATTACGAATATATCTCGATTCCAAAATGTTTCACCTTAATGGATGAGAGCGCTTTGGAGGCAAGCGGGATATTGAAGATTCAGAACCAGCCAGCCCTGTCCTTGAAGGGACAGGGCGTTTTGATTGGGTTTCTTGATACCGGGGAACGTGTTATTCGATTGCCATGCTGCCGCATTCAGGGTAAAACAGCAGCAAGCAGGGAAGGGCAGGGTGGCAGGAATGGCAAGGGCTAAGAAAGGGCGTGTTGGCACAGCAGAAAACAGCACGCCAAAAAAAATATATTCTGCGGGCATTTACGCAAGGCTTTCCGTGGATTCAGATGAAAGGAAAAATGAGTCGATTGAGACACAGATAGAAATTGCAGGGCAATTTATCAGGCAGCAAGCGGATATGGAGTTATATGGCAGCTATACAGATTTGGGCAGGACCGGGACTAATTTTGAAAGGGAAGGTTTTGAACAGATGATGCGCGATGTGAGGACGCGAAAAATTGACTGTATAGTTGTCAAGGATTTGTCGAGGTTTGGCAGGAACCACATTGAGGCAGGCAATTATATTGAGAAAATATTTCCCTTTTTGGGCGTGCGCTTTGTAGCTGTAACAGACAAGTTTGACAGCCTTTCGGCGTCTGGGAAGGATGAGGCGTTTGGGGTAAACCTAAAGAACTTGGTAAATGAAATGTATGCCAGGGACATTGGGGCCAAAGTCAGGTCCAGCAAGAAGGCAAAGTGGGAGCAGGGCAGCTATACGGGCGGCGTGCCGCCCTACGGTTACAGGGCAAAATGGGTTGGGGATAAGAAACGCCTTTTTCCAGACTATCCGGCGGCAGATATCGTGAAAAAAATATTTGATTTATTTATTTCCGGCAGCAATATGAAAGAAATTGCCCTATGGCTCTACCACCATAAAATTGTCAGGCCTGCAGAATACCACAAGACAGGGCAGCCCTATTGCCAGGAAGGCGGCAGCCTGGAACAGTGGCCGCGGGGGACGGTGAAAATGGTTTTAACAAACCCTGTATACATGGGATGCCTTGTCCAGGGAAAATCATGCGGGGGCAATGGCAGGCATGGCATGGAGGCTTTCGGCTGGTCAGTGAATGGGCATACCCATGAAGCGATCATCAGCGAGGGGCTGTTTTTTAAAGCTGCGGCAAGGTTTGAGGAGTTAGCCGTTTATTGCAACCAGAAAGGGTATTCCAAAAGAGTCCCGCTGGAACCAGATATTTTTGCGGATATCCTCTATTGCGGGGACTGCGGATGCAAAATGAAACGGATAACGGCAGTAAAAGAGCTGCGTTGTAAAGGCAGGGTGCGGGCATACAGCTATCATTGCCCCAATGCTTCCCGCATTGATGCAAATAAATGCATGGCAAAGAGCATAACATTACACGCCCTTGGAAATATTGTAAAAGAAGCAGCCAGGATGGAAACCATAGTATGCGAGGTACAGCCCAAGGGCATTGCAGAGCTTCAATCCCAGGAATTGGAAAAAGCAAAGGAAAAATGGGAGGAAGGGCTGCTTGAGCTGGACAAGGAACTAGAAACTATTGCAAAGGCTGGAAGCGAGCAGTATATGAAATACCGGATGGGCGGCATAGATGCAGATACGTTTCAGCGGATAAAGGGGGAGCATAACAGAAAAATTATTTCCAACCAGGCGAAACGGGCGGATATAGAAGGGAAACTGAGGGCGGTTGGCGAAGGGAAAGCCCCGCAAAAAGATTTACTGCAAATTTTGGAAGGGCAAAATGGGGCGGATGGGCTGCCCCCGGAGCTGATACAGGCATTGGTACAAAGGATTGAGGTATATCCCAGCCACCGGGTGAAGGTGGTATTTGCGTTCCATAAAGACAGCGCCTCTTTTGCAGGGGGGGAGGCTCTTCCAAATGGCTAACTATCAGGTTGCGGCTTATCTCAGGCTGTCAAAAGAGGACCATAAAGGGAAAAGTGAGAGCAATAGCATTACGGCGCAAAGGGCGCTTTTGCGTAAGTTTGCCGCAGAAAATTTTTCTGATTACGACTTGCTGGAGTTTTGCGACGACGGCTATACAGGGACTAACTTTGAACGGCCAGGCATGCGGCAACTGCTGGAGTGCGTAAAAAGCTCAAAAGTGGATTGCGTCCTTGTGAAAGATTTTTCAAGGTTTGCAAGGGATTATATTGCATTGGGGTCTTATTTAGAACAGATATTCCCGTTTATGGGCGTGCGGTTTATCTCTGTAAACGATAACTATGACAGCGAAGCCTGCCAGGGGCGCGTTACAGATATTGACATTAATTTCAAGAACCTTCTATATGATTTATACAGCAAAGATTTATCCCAGAAGGTCCGCGCTTCCCTGGCCGTAAAAAAGGGGCAGGGGAAGTATGTAAGCGCAAACAGCCCGTTTGGGTATGAGAAAGATCCAAAAGACAGGCATGCGCTGTTGGTTGCAGAGGATGAGGCGGAAATTGTCAGGCGTATTTTTGCTTTGACGTTGGAGGGATATACCTCTGTGGAGATTGCAAGGCTGTTTAATCAGGCGTTGGTAAAGACGCCGATTGAATTTAAGATTGAGAAGGGCAGAACCAGCAGGGAGCCAAAAGGCGGGAGGTTTTTGTGGGGCAGCAGCACAATATGCCAGATTTTAAGGAACGAGGTGTATATTGGCAATATAGCCCAAAATAAATACAAAAAAGATTTTGTTGGCGGGAAAAACCATTTAACCCCCCGGGAAGAATGGGCGATTAGTTACAGCCACCATAAACCGATTATTGACAGGGAAGCATTTTACAAAGTGCAAAAGATGCGTGGAAGGAAACGGGGGCGCCAGCATATGCCCTCCCATCCCCTTACCGGGATGCTGGTTTGCGGCTGCTGTAATAGAAACTTGCGGTTCCGTACAGGGCTAAACCCCTATTTTACCTGCCATAATCGTTACACAAATGCAATGGGGCAGTGTGTGGGGAAAGTGAATGCAATGTTATTAGAACAGTATGTTTTGTTTGAGATGCAGGGGAAAATACAGGAAAGCATAAAACGCGGGGGCGACCCTGGAAACCCAGGCGCAGGCGTGCAGTTTGCAGAGCTTTCAAAGGAAATGCTTAATTGCTATATAGATAAAATACTGGTTTATGGGGAGCGGCAGATTGAAATTTGCTGGAAAGGCAAAGGGAATACCGTGGAATAATGGAGTTATATTTAGCAAGGCTGCATTTGTTTTACACCAGAGGGGATTGATTATGAGAATCCCGTGTTCCGAAACAGTGACGGGTCTACCAGGATTGCGGCAGTTTGGGACCAGACTGACCGGGGCGGGACGCCGCCGCCAGGCTTCCTCTATGGGAGCGAGTACCGGGATACCCAAATCAATCAGGCGCTGCAGTCCGCAAACCCCAAAGAGTCCGTGCCAATTACTGACCCCCAGGGGCATGGCACTTTTATGGCGAGCGTTGCAGCAGGAAGCGCCGTCCCAGAGGAGGGGTTTATCGGTGCAGCCCCGTATTCCAAAATTGCCATGGTGAAGCTTAAGCCGGCAAAAGAATATTTGAGGGAGTTCTTTTTTATCCCAGAGGACGCGGAGGCGTTTCAGGAAAACGACATTATGGCGGGGCTGGCATATCTGGACCAGCTTGCGGCAAGGCGCCGTATGCCCCTGGTTATTTGCTTTGGGCTGGGGTCTAATATGGGGAGCCATACGGGGGTCAGCCATTTAAGCACAATGTTAAACAATATGGCTTTGCGAAATGGCAGGGCGGCAGTGGCCGCGGCTGGGAATGAGGGGAATGAAAGGCACCATTATTTTGGGCGTTTGGAGGAAGGGCAGGCATACCAGGATGTGGAAATCAGCGTTGGGGAAGGGGTAAAAGGCTTTTCTGTAGAGTTGTGGGCAAGGGCGCCGCAGCGTTTTGTGGTGGAGATTATCTCCCCAACCGGGGAACGGATGCCAAGTGAATATATCTTATCAGGCGGGAGGGAATACCGCTTCCTGTTTGAGGATACGAAGTTAAGCGTTGCGTACCGGATAACAGGGATTTTAAATGGGGCGCAGCTCATATATATGCGTTTTGATAAGCCAACCCAGGGCTTATGGACCATCCGGGTGTTCCCAGAAGCGGACATTGCGAGCATTTTCCATATGTGGCTGCCGGTGCAGGAGCTTTCTACCGGGGAGGTGATTTTTGTCCGTTCCAATCCAGACACCACTGTGACCGTACCTTCCACTGCCATTGTCCCAATTGGCGTAGGGGCTTATGATGTCAGGGATAATAGCATTTACCTTCGTTCTGGCAGAGGGTTTACGGTCAATGGCCTGGTGAAGCCGGACCTGGTCGCTCCTGGGGTGGGCGTATTCGGCGCAGGGCTTCGCGGGCAGTTCACCACCAAGGATGGGACCAGCGTTGCCGCGGCGGTCACCGCGGGCGCAGTGGCATTAATGTTGGAATGGGGCATCGTGCGGGGCAATTATACAGCAATCACAAATACAGAAATTAAAAATGTGCTGATTCGGGGCGCCACAAGGGACAGTAAAAGGACTTACCCAGACAAAGCTTTTGGCTGGGGAAGGCTAAATTTGTACCAAGCTTTTGAGGATTTCCGCATCCGCTGACGAAAGGAGACAAGATGAAATACGCAATTGTTGCGGCAGCCGTGTTTGCCGGAGATTTTGTGGTAAAGGAGCATATAGAGAAGCAAAGGGATGGGAAAGAGGAAACGGTAATTTGCAGCAATAAGGTAGTGGTGAAAAAATACCATAACACAGGGGCGGCGTTCAATTTTATGGAGCAGCGGCCGGGGCTGGTCAAAGGGGTTTGCGGCGCAGTGCTGTTTGCATTGGCTATGTTATGGTGTATATGTTCCGGGAAAAAGGGGAACCCTGGCATGCTGCTGGGCTTAAGCCTTTCGATAGGAGGGGGCGCAAGCAATTTCTATGACAGGGTGAAAAGAGGGTATGTGGTGGACTATTTTAGCTTTTGCACGCCCTTTCAGAAGCTGAACCAGGTTATATTTAATATTTCTGATCTGTGTATCTTTCTTGGAAGCCTGATGGTTGCAGTATTTGGGAAAAAGCAGCTATAATAGGGCAAAGCCTTTCCCTTTTGCGTGAAAAGGCCTGACTTATATGGGAACTTGGAATCCTGCAAAGCAGGGTCCTTTTCCTGCGGCGGGCAGTTTTGGCTGTATTCCATTTCCGCCGCAGCGCACCCTTTTGACATAATCCTACCAGAGAACAAAAAAACTGCTGTACCCACGTTCTGTAGTGGATACAGCAGTTTTTTTCTAATCAATTGTAATCCCTCTATATCTTATATCAAAATAAAAAACCGAAATTTCTATATTATTGACAAAGGTACGTAGCGAAAAACCTGATTAAAATTAGTGTACGACGGTTACGTTTACAGCCTGAGGCCCTTTGGACCCTTCTGTAACGTCAAACTCTACAGCCGCACCTTCTTCTAAGGACTTGAAACCTTCCATGTTTAACCCAGAATAATGTACAAATACATCATTTCCAGATTCATCAGAAATAAAACCATAGCCCTTTTGATTGTTAAACCACTTTACTGT
>Ga0224483_100783_pt1 | contig 10314 bp, 5 predicted proteins | sample hydfratestSal1_FD_181453 | JGI IMG/M metagenome (GOLD analysis project Ga0224483, IMG submission 181453) | Metatranscriptome of mouse feces microbial communities from Columbus University, Ohio, United States - Sal1 (Metagenome Metatranscriptome) ... | reverse complement strand
TTTGCAAGGATTTGGAGGCTTGTTGCGTGGCACAGGGAAGTAAAAAAAGAACGACCGGAAAGGGTAAGTCCGGTACGGGGAGAACAGGAAGAGTACAGGAGGTTCAGGAGATACCGGAGTTTTTACGCGGAGAAGTGTTAATCATTGTATCGCTGGCTGCTGCAGTTCTTTTATTTCTCAGTAATTTTCATTTATGTGGTGTGGTTGGTGACTTCCTGCGGGGCGTACAGCTTGGATTATTTGGCGCAGTGGGCTATGTGTTTCCCGTTTTGCTGTTTATGGGAATCAGCTTTTATGTGTCAAATGCGGGAAGCCTTAAGGCAGTAATTAAGCTGTCGGGTGTTACTGGTGTTGTGATTACGGTCTGTGGGCTGGCGCAGATGATTTTTGGGTTTTGGCCGGCGGAGGGCGACGGGATTTTAGCCTTCTACCAGGAATCCAGTTTAAGCGGCAGAGGCGGCGGGCTGATTGGAGGATGTCTGTCGTCTATGCTGCGGGCGGTTGTGGGAAATATTGGGACCTACCTTCTGCTGATTGCCCTTTTGATTATCTGCTGTGTGGTTATTACCGAAAAGTCGGTGGTTAATGCAGTGAAGCGGGGAAGCGGAAGGGCTTACCAGCACGCGAAGGAGGATGTCGCCCGAAGGAAAGAGGAGTGGCAGGAAATACAGGAAGAACGGCGCAGAGGACGGGAAGATAAAGTGGTCCGGGGCGTTGATTTTGGTTCAATTAAGATTCACGGAGGCATGGGAGGCGTACATAGCGATATTTCTTTTGAAGGCGAAGACAGAGGGGATGTTTCGGGAGGCAGTGCTTATCCGGGAATGCCTGCTGAGAGCGGATTAGCACAGGGGCTGGGGATAGTGTCTGGAAACCGGACAGGAGCTGGAATGGTTGGTGCAGCCGTACCGGAAGTGGGAGTACCGGGATATGGTGCAGGCAGTGTGCCGGAAGCTGGGATGCCGGGATATGGCGCAGGCAGTGTGTTGGAAGTGGGGATGCCAGGATACGCTTCGGGCGCTGTGCCAAATACAGCAGCAGTCTCTGTGACGGCGGCTGATGCAAAGGCCACGAGAGGCTTTAGGGCGGGATACAGGAAGGCTGAGACCGTGTCGGCTGCGCCAGAACCCAAAATGGTAGCAGAAAATATGCCAGATGCCGGAATTTGTCATGATGCCGGGGCAAACCAGGTGATGCAGGATTTAGCGATGACGGGAAATACACCGTCGTCAGCGGATGTATTTTCGGGAAGAATTGAGGTTCCGCCGGAGTTTGTGGAGCCGGCGCCTTTTGATGAAGATAAAGAGGAGGAGAAGGAAAGGCCGCAGGAGAGTATTCTTTCGTTTACCGGGCGAAACCACAGGGGGGCTTTATCGGAAAAGACAGTTTCTGTGAACAGAAAAAATGAGCCGCTCTATGCACGCCGGGAGTTAAAGACATTAGAAGAATTAGATATGTCGATTTCGGATTTGGAAGAGTCTTTGGCGGGAACGGATTGGGTGGAAAGCGGGCAGACCAGGGAGCCTTTGGAGAGCTCTTTGGATGAATCGCCGGAAAGTGAAGATTTTCTGGATTCGGATTATCAGGATGATGAGCTTTTTCTGGACGAGGATGGTTTTGCTGAGGATGAGCGCTATCTGCGCGGGCAAAAAACAGAGGAAAATTCCTTACCAGACCCTGTTTCCCCGTATCCCAATACAGAGGTTACAGAAGAGGGGGCAGAAGATGATTTGCTGGAAGTATCTGCCGCCGGGTCTGTGGAAGAAGATCATACCTGGGCTGAGGATGGAGAAGTAATAGATGATGACGAAGAATGGGAAGATATTGGTGTTTTGGCGAATAAGGAGAGTATTTTTGTGCCGGAGGAGCCAAAACGGGTGGTGACAGCTTCGGGGAAGGTGATTGAGACAGAGACAGAGCTTTTGCACAAGAAACTTGAGCAGCGCAGAGAAGAAGCGGCGCAGGATGATCCGGGGGCGGCTGCCAGGGCGCAGATAAGGCGACCGGAGCCTGTGGTGAAGAAAGATTATATCTTTCCGCCGACCTCCCTTTTGCAGAGGGGAAACCGCAGTGCAGGTGCCTTTTCGGATCAGGAATATAAGGAAACAGCGATTAAGCTGCAGCAGACGCTTAAGAACTTTGGTGTAGGGGTTACGGTGACGAATATTAGCTGCGGACCCTCCGTTACCCGGTATGAGCTGCACCCTGAGCAGGGGGTTAAGGTAAGTAAAATTGTCAGTCTGACCGATGATATTAAGTTAAGTCTGGCGGCGGCGGAGATCCGTATCGAGGCGCCGATTCCCGGTAAATCCGCAGTGGGAATTGAGGTTCCCAATAAAGAGACAGCGATGGTTTATCTGCGGGATTTGCTGGAGGCGGAGGGCTTTTCGGAGTGCAAGTCGAAGCTGGCCTTTGCCGTGGGAAAGGACATCGGCGGGCAGCCGGTGATTACCGATATTGGGAAAATGCCCCATCTTTTGATTGCGGGCGCCACGGGATCAGGTAAGTCGGTGTGTATTAATACATTAATTATGAGCATTATTTTTAAGGCAGATCCAGAGGATGTCAAGCTGATTATGGTGGACCCCAAGGTGGTGGAATTAAGTGTGTATAATGGTATCCCTCACCTGTTAATTCCTGTGGTTACTGACCCGAAGAAGGCTTCGGGCGCCTTAAACTGGGCAGTTGCGGAGATGGAGGACCGCTACCGGAAGTTTGCACAGTATAATGTGCGAAATCTCCAGGGTTATAATGAAAAAATTAAGCTGATGAACGGGCTTCCCGAAGAGGAGAGGCCGCAGAAAATGCCGCAGATTGTGATTATTATTGACGAGCTTGCCGATTTAATGATGGTGGTTCCCGGCGAGGTGGAGGACGCTATCTGCCGTCTGGCGCAGCTGGCGCGTGCAGCGGGAATCCATCTGGTCATTGCCACACAGAGACCTTCGGTTAACGTTATTACTGGTCTGATTAAGGCAAATGTACCTTCGCGGATTGCCTTTGCCGTATCTTCCGGTGTGGATTCCCGGACGATTATTGATATGAACGGAGCGGAAAAGCTTTTGGGAAAGGGCGATATGCTGTTCTTCCCCTCAGGAATCCCCAAACCGCAGCGGGTGCAGGGTGCCTTTGTGTCGGATCAGGAAGTATCTGATGTGGTGGAATTTTTAACTGAGCAGGGCCTGACTGTGGACTATAGCCCGGAGATGGAAAATAAAGTAGTTTCCGGGAACGGAATGTCTGCCGCGGCAGATACCAGCCGCGATGAATATTTTGCCCAGGCAGGAAAGTTTATTATTGAAAAAGAGAAGGCTTCTATCGGCATGCTTCAGCGTGTTTTTAAGATTGGTTTTAACCGTGCAGCCCGGATTATGGATCAGCTGGCGGACGCCGGTGTGGTCGGCGAAGAAGAGGGCACAAAGCCAAGAAAGGTGCTGATGACGATGGAGGAATTTGAACAGATGCTGCAATAGTAAAACAGGAACCGGAATGGAAGCTTGTTGATGGTGGTACAAGGAGGAAAAATGAAGACAGATATTCAGATTGCACAGGAAGCAAAGATGCTGCCTATTAAAGAGGTGGCGGCGGCTTATGGTATGACAGAGGATGATCTGGAGCTTTACGGCAAATATAAGGCCAAGCTGACGGACGAGCTTTGGGAGAAGGTGAAGGACAGGCCGGATGGAAAGCTGGTTTTAGTAACAGCGATTAACCCCACCCCTGCCGGCGAGGGAAAGACCACGACTACCGTAGGGCTGGGGCAGGCGCTGGCAAAACTGGGGAAGAAGGCAATAATTGCCCTCAGGGAGCCCTCGCTTGGGCCTTGCTTTGGTATTAAGGGGGGAGCAGCGGGCGGCGGTTATGCTCAGGTGGTTCCCATGGAGGATTTAAACCTTCATTTTACCGGAGATTTTCATGCAATTACCTCGGCGAACAACCTGCTTGCCGCACTTTTAGATAATCATATCCAGCAGGGCAATGCGCTGGGGATTGATACAAGGCAGATTTTATGGAAGCGCTGTCTCGATATGAATGACCGGGTGCTGCGCAATGTTGTGGTGGGCCTGGGGGCAAAGCCGGACGGCTTTGTGCGTGAGGACCATTTTGTAATTACCGTGGCCTCGGAGATTATGGCAATTCTCTGTCTGGCAGATAATATGAAGGATTTAAAGGAAAGGCTGGGCCGGATTATTGTCGCCTATAACTATGCAGGCGAGCCGGTGACGGCAGCACAGTTAAATGCAGTTGGGGCAATGGCTGCATTGTTAAAGGATGCCTTAAAACCAAATTTAATCCAGACCTTAGAGCACACAGGTGCCTTAGTGCACGGCGGTCCGTTTGCCAATATTGCCCATGGGTGCAACAGTGTCCGCGCCACGCGGACAGCCCTGAAGCTGGCGGATATCACGGTGACAGAAGCCGGGTTTGGCGCAGATTTGGGCGCAGAGAAGTTTTTGGATATTAAATGCCGGATGGCAGGCTTAAAGCCGGATGCGATTGTGCTGGTGGCTACGGTCAGGGCATTAAAATATAACGGCGGGGTTTTGAAAAATGAATTGTCCCAGGAAAATCTCGAAGCGCTGGCCAAAGGCATTGTCAACCTGGAAAAGCACATTGAAAATTTGCAGAAATATGGGGTTCCGGTTGTTGTTACCTTAAATTCTTTCATAACAGACACCCAGGCAGAATACACATTCATCAAGGAGTTCTGCGAAAAACGGGGCTGCGAGTTTGCCCTTTCTGAGGTTTGGGCCAAGGGCGGCGAGGGCGGACTGGCCTTGGCTGAAAAGGTAGTGGAGACCCTTGATACAAAGGAAAGCTATTTTGCACCGATTTACCTGGATGAGGCCAGCTTAAAGGACAAGATTGAAATCGTGGCAAAGGAAATCTACGGGGCAGATGGTGTGAGCTACAGCCCTGCGGCAGAGAAGGCGCTGAAAAAAGCAGAGGAGATGGGTTTTGGTTCGATGCCGGTATGTATGGCAAAAACGCAGTATTCCCTGTCAGATGACCAGACGAAGCTGGGCAGACCCGAAAACTTCACGATTCAGGTGCGGGATGCCTATGTGTCAGCAGGCGCAGGGTTTATGGTGGTGCTGACCGGAGCAATTATGACCATGCCGGGGCTTCCTAAACAGCCGGCGGCAGATGGCATTGATGTCAGTGAGGACGGGAAGATTACGGGATTGTTTTGACCCTGTGACAGACAAAGAAGGGAGGGCGTTGGTTCCTATGGTGTTTAAGGATTGGCTTGAGGATATACGTTGCCAGGTGCTTCAGGGAAGTCTGGAGACAGAGGTTAGTGAGGTGGTTTATGATTCCCGCAGGGCGTGTGAGGGGGCTGTATTTGTGGCAATGGCGGGGAGCCGCGTGGATTCCCATGAATTTTGTTCCCAGGTGTATACAGCGGGTGTCCGGGTGTTTGTTACCGAGCGCCCGGTTAGCCTTCCCGAAGATGCGACTGTGGTTTTAGTGGAAAATGGCAGGGAGGCTTTAGCCCACCTTTCGGCTGCACGGTTTGGGTTTCCGGCGAGAAAAATGATTACCATTGGCGTAACCGGGACCAAGGGAAAGACGACAACGACACATATGATTAAGGCAGCGCTGACTTCCTGCGGGAAGAAGGTGGGCATGATTGGCACAAATGGCGTCTCTTTTCCCGGAACCTTTGAGACGACGAGGAATACAACACCGGAATCCTATCAGCTTCACTGGTATTTTTCCCAGATGCTTGAGGCGGGGTGTGAATATATGGTGATGGAGGTTTCTTCGCAGGCAGTAAAGATGCACCGCACCGATGGGATTCTTTTTGATTATGGAATTTTTACCAATATTACTCCGGATCATATCGGGCCGGATGAGCATGAAAATTTTGAGGAATATTTTCGCTGCAAGTCTGCGATTTTTAAGCAAAGCCGCACAGGGATTGCCAATCTCGATGATAAGTTCGTGGCTAAGGCGGCAGAAAATGCCCTTTGCCCTGTGTATGGGTACAGCTTAACGGGCGGCGCTGATTTTTGTGCGGAAGATATCGGTTATCTTGCGGAAAAAGACTTTGTGGGGCTGGAGTTTTCCATGAAGGGCCGTCTTTCGGGCAATATCCGGGTGGGGATTCCGGGCCGGTTTAATGTGGAAAATGCAGTGGCGGCCTTAAGCGTGTGCAGTTTGGCAGGACTTCCCCAGGATAAGCTGTGCACTGCTCTGGAAAAAATTCATGTGGACGGCCGGATGGAGATTGCCTATGCTTCGGAAGATATTCGGGTGATTATTGACTATGCGCATAATGCGGTCAGTATGGAAAGTCTTTTAACAACACTTAGGGATTATCATCCTGCGCGGCTGGTGGTTGTGTTTGGCTGCGGCGGAAACCGGGCAAAGGAAAGAAGATATGCCATGGGGGAAATGGCAGGAAAGCTGGCAGATTTAAGTATTTTGACAGCAGATAACTCGCGGTATGAGCGGGTGGAGGATATTCTTGAGGATATTAAGTCAGCGCTGATTCCCACAGGAGGAAAGTATCTGGAAATCCCTGACCGGAAAGAGGCGATTGTTTACGCTGTGACGCATGCGCAGAAGGGCGATATGATTGCTGTGATTGGGAAAGGACATGAGGATTATCAGGAAGTGAACGGAGTCAGGACACACTTTTTGGACAGGGAAGTGGTGGACGAGGCCGTAAAGCAGGCGCGGACAGGTGTTGCCGCTGGAAACGGCAAAGGCAAATAAAATGGATGGGAATGAATGATCAGACACGCCCTAAGACAGAATGTGTGTTTAAGGCAGGAATTAAAATAAAGGCAGGAAGTGAGTTTGCTGTATGGAAAAGATTACGGTAGGGGATTTAGTCGAGGCCTGCGGGGGCAGGCTGCTCTGCGGAAAGAAGGAGGCGTTTCTTTCACATATTCGTCTGGATTCGCGCGAGGTGAAAGAGGGGGATGTGTTTGTCCCGCTGATTGGGGCGAGACAGGATGCACACCGTTTTCTCTCTCAGGTGCTTAAGGCAAAGGCAGGAGCAGTACTGACCAGTGAGCATCAGACAGCAGAGGGCGAACAGGCATGGATTGCCGTGGAGGATACAAAGGAGGCCCTGCAGCGCATGGGAAGCTGGTTCAGGGAGAGAAATTCCCTTCCGCTGGTGGGTATTACCGGGAGCGTGGGAAAGACAACGACCCGTGAGATGGTGGCTGCGGCCCTTTCAGCCCGTTACCGGGTGTATAAGACTCCGGGAAATTATAACAGCCAGGTTGGTGTGCCGATTACCCTGTCTGAAATACGTCAGGAGGATGAAATCGGGGTAATTGAGCTGGGAATGAGCGAGCCGGGGGAGATGGACAGGATTGCCCGTATTGCCCGTATTGACCAGGCTGTGATTACCAATATCGGGGTGGCCCATATCGGGCAGCTGGGGTCACAGGAGAATATCTGCAGGGAGAAGCTTAAGATTCAGGAGGGAATGAAGGAAGGCGGGCTTCTTTTTGTCCATGGGGATGATCCTTTTTTGCAGAAAGTTAAGGCAAAGGCGGGATGCCGCAGGATTTGCTATGGCACAGGGGATAACTGCGATTACCAGGCAGTGGATATCGGAAAGGAGGATGGTTTTCCGGTATTTACGGCGGTGGACAGGGCGAGAGGAGAAAAGGTCAGGGTAAAACTTTCTGTTTTTGGGAAACATATGGTCAGCAATGCGATGGTGGCCTTAGCCGTGGCAAGGGAGAATGGTGTTTCGCTTGAAGAGGCTGCAGCGGCCCTGGCTCGGTTCCACGGGGTAAAGGGAAGGCAGCAGGTATTTGTGAAGCGGGGAATTACAGTGATTGATGATTCCTATAATGCCAGCCCGGTTTCGATGAAGGCGGGAATAGAAGTGCTGTGCGATATTCCGGCGAAGGGCAGGCGTGTGGCGGTGTTAGCCGATATGAAAGAGCTTGGCCTAGAGGAAGAGCGTTTCCACCGGGAGGTGGGAAGCTTTCTGGCAGTTCATCCTGTGGAAAAGACCGTGTTGTTGGGCCGTCTGGCTGGTGAAATAGGAAGGCAGCTGGAAGAGGAGAATCAAAATACCGATAGCAGGGGAAGTAAACCCGTGTATTTCCTGGAAAAAGAAGAGCTTCTTGCATGGCTGAGGGAAGAACTGACACAGGGCGATGTGGTATTGTTTAAGGGATCGAACAGTATGGGGCTTAGCGCTGTAGTGAAGGAGCTGTTTGGTGAATGGACGAAGTAGGCAGTGGGAGATGAAGGAATGGCAGAGTTTGCCGATGTAATTATTGATATTAGCCATGAAAAAGTGGATCGGCCGTTTCAATACCGGATTCCCCGCCGGCTTCAGGAGGTTTTGTGCGTTGGCTGCCAGGTGGAGGTTCCCTTTGGCATGGGCAATCATATCCGCCGGGGATTTGTGGTCGGCGTTTCGGACCGGGCGGAATATGCAATAGAGAAAATCAAGGAGATTGCTGGGATTTTGGAGGGAAGTGTTTCGGCCGAATCCCAGCTTATTCAGGTTGCATGGTGGATGAAGGAGCGCTATGGTTCGACGATGAACCAGGCGTTAAAAACCGTTCTGCCGGTAAAGCAGCAGGTAAAGCCGCAGAAAAAGCAGTGGGTGTTCTGTCTGGTTGGACAGGATGAACTGGCAGCATTGGTTCAGGAGGCAGTAAAGAAAAAATACCGGGCCAGGGAACGGCTTCTGCGGGCTTTTTTCGAAACAAATGGGATTCCTCTTGGGCTTTTGGCAAATCAGATGAATATTTCCCGGTCGACCATTAAGCCATTAGAGGAAAAGGGGATTCTTCTTGTGGACGCCCGTCCCCTTGCCCGCAATCCGGCAGAGGTCTATGTGGAGAAGGGAAAACGCAGGCAAACGGGAGAGGGACTTGTCTTAAATCCCCAGCAGCAGCGGGTGGTTTCCCAAATACAAAAGGAGTATGGTGAGGGAATCAGGAAAACCTATCTGATACATGGGATTACGGGAAGCGGGAAAACAGAAATTTATATGGAATTAATTGACTATGTCCGCAGCCAGGGGAAACAGATTATTTTGCTGATTCCTGAAATTGCCCTGACTTATCAGACCGTTATGCGGTTTTGCCGGCGTTTTGGCAGCCAGGTTTCTTTTATTAATTCCCGGCTGTCCGCCGGAGAGCGTTATGAGCAGTTTGAGAGGGCAAAAAAGGGAGAAATCCCGATTATGATTGGTCCGCGGTCGGCGCTGTTTACCCCCTTTCGCAATCTTGGCTTAATTATTATTGATGAGGAGCATGAGGGGGCGTATAAAAGCGAAATTACACCGCGCTATCATGCCAGAGAAGTTGCATTGTACCGTGCTTCGTTAAGCGGGGCCAGTGTGGTTTTGGGTTCGGCAACCCCTTCGCTTGAATCCTACCAAAAGGCCATGCACGGGATTTACAGCTACTTTAAAATTAACCGGAGGGCAAAGAAAAACAGTGTGCTTCCCAGGATTCAGGTCGTGGATATGCGCCGGGAGCTGCAGGAGGGGAACCGTTCGATTTTCAGCCGTTCGTTGGCTGCGATGATTGATGAAAGGCTGGGAAGAAAAGAACAGGTGATGCTGTTTTTAAACCGCAGGGGCTATTCGCGCTTTCTTTCCTGCCGCAATTGCGGTGAGGCCATAAAATGTCCGCACTGCGATGTAACCCTCACCCTTCACCGGGAGATGGGGCAGGAAAACCAGTTAATTTGTCACTACTGCGGTTATCGCATCCCGCGCCCTAAGCTCTGTCCCTCCTGTGCATCCCCTTATCTGGCCCCCTTTGGAACGGGGACGCAGAAGGTGGAGACTATGGTGCGGGAGGTATTTCCCGATGCCAGGGTGCTTCGGATGGATTTGGATACAACGGCAAAAAAGGGCGGTCACGAGGAAATTATTTCAGCATTTGGGGCGCATGAGGCGGATATTTTAATTGGAACACAGATGATTGTCAAGGGGCATGATTTTCCAGCGGTGACGCTGGTGGGCATCTTGGCTGCGGATTTATCGCTGTATGCCTCCGATTATCAGTGCAGTGAGCGAACGTTCCAGCTCTTAACCCAGGCAGCAGGGCGGGCCGGTCGGGATGAAAGGCAGGGCGATGTCATTATCCAGACCTACAGCCCCAAGCATTACTGTATCGAGGCAGCAGCAGCACAGGATTATGAGCGGTTTTTTAAGAGAGAACTGGAATACCGCAGATTACTGCATTATCCGCCGGTCTGCACGATGATGACACTTCTTGTTGGTTCAGGGGAGGAAGCTTTTGTGGATGCTGCGGCGGGCAAGGCTTATCAGCAGATTACGGCCTGGGAGAGAGCGGCAAAAACCAG
>Ga0224483_100781_pt1 | contig 10337 bp, 10 predicted proteins | sample hydfratestSal1_FD_181453 | JGI IMG/M metagenome (GOLD analysis project Ga0224483, IMG submission 181453) | Metatranscriptome of mouse feces microbial communities from Columbus University, Ohio, United States - Sal1 (Metagenome Metatranscriptome) ... | reverse complement strand
TAAAGTCTGGAATTATTAAAGGGCATGGGCAGGTGGTGGCAGTGGAGCCAGAGCATATGCAGGTGCGTAAAGCCATTGAAAAAAAGTGTGAAGAACAGCATGCCGCCCTTTGCTATGCGAAACCCAGCGAGGCAAAAGGGGTACACTGGGAGCAAGGGCGTTTGTGCTTTTCCTATCCAGGGTATGGCCAGCTTCGCCTGTCCATGGCGGGGGCATACCAGGTAGAGAACGGCATATGCGCTATTAAGGTAATAGAAACGTTAAAAGGCATGGGCTGGGAAGTGGCTGCCAGCCAGGTTCGGCGAGGGCTGGAGGAAGCCAGATGGGAAGGCCGTTTTTCCGTGCTGTGCCGGGAGCCTTTGTTTCTGATGGATGGCGCCCATAATGCAGACGCGGCGAAAAAATTGCGTGAAACTATAAAAATGGGTTTTACAAATGGAAAAATAATCTATATAATAGGGGTACTTGCAGATAAAGAATATGGGAAGATTCTGGAAACCATGCTTCCTTTGGCATGGAAAGTATATACAGTTACGCCAAACCATCCAAGGGCTTTGGATGGCGCCGTGCTGGCAAAGAAAGCGATGCAGTGGCATTCGGACGCCGTATTTTGCAGGACAGTCCGGGAAGCAGCGGTAAAAGCCGCCGCTTGTGCAATGCGGGAAGGGGCGGTGGTGCTGGCATTTGGCTCCCTTTCTTATCTGGGCGAACTGAGGGAATCTGTGAAAGCTGGCTTTAAGGAGATATAAGGTATGATAGATAAAGGGAAAATAGAACAGGCGGTCACCCTTTTGCTGGAAGGGATGGGTGAAGATATCGGGCGGGAGGGGCTTAAGGAGACTCCCGGCAGGATTGCTAGGATGTATGAAGAAATTTTTGCAGGGATTGGGCAGACGCCAGAGGAATACCTAAGCAAGACGTTTTCTGTAGAGGAAAGCGGCATGGTGTTGGAAAAAGATATTGTATTCTATTCCACTTGCGAACACCATTTGCTTCCTTTTTATGGAAAAGCCCATATTGCGTATCTGCCAGCAGGGAAAGTCGTGGGGCTGAGCAAACTGGCAAGGGCGGTAGAAGTGTATGCCAGGCGCCCACAGCTTCAAGAGCGGCTTACAGTGCAAATTGCGGATGCATTGATGGAGTATTTGCAGCCGAGAGGGGTGTTGGTCCTGGTGGAGGCAGAGCATATGTGCATGACGATGCGCGGCGTGAAAAAGCCAGGCACCCAGACTGTGACGCTTGCCACCAGAGGGGCTTTTTCAGAAGATAAGCTCTTGCAGGAAGAATTTTGGCGCATGATGGGAAGGTAAGGATTTTGTTTTTGGAGGCAGGAAGGATGGAGCATAACATGAAGATAGGAAACAGAACCTTTGAGGCGGCGAAGCACACCTATATTATGGGAATTTTAAATGTAACCCCAGATTCATTTTCAGATGGGGGGAAGTTTAACAGCCCAGACCTTGCGCTGGCGCATGTCCAGCAGATGGTGGAAGAGGGAGCCGATATCATTGACATTGGCGGAGAGTCCACAAGGCCTGGCCATCAGCAAATTAGTGAAGAAGAGGAAATTGAACGGGCGGCCCCGATGGTGGAACTTGTAAAAAGCAGGTTTGATATCCCCGTATCCATTGACACTTATAAGGCAAAAGTAGCTAGAGAATGCCTAAAGGCAGGGGCGGACTTAGTAAATGATATTTGGGGCTTGAAGTACGACAAAGAATTGGCAGGGGTGATTGCTTCTTCTGGGGCGGCATGCTGCCTGATGCATAATAGGGGCCAGGCTGTTTACAATAACTTTATGGAAGAACTGAAATCAGACTTAAGTGAGACGCTGGAAATTGCATATGCTGCTGGGATTGCAAAGGATAAAATTATCTTGGACCCTGGCGTTGGGTTTGGGAAGGATTATAGGCATAACCTGGAAGCAATTTATAAAATCGGGGAATTACAAAGCTTAGGGCATCCCCTGATGTTAGGGGTTTCTAGGAAATCTGTCATTGGCCTTACATTAGGCCTGCCTGTAACAGAACGGTTAGAAGGGACCTTGGCGTCTACGGTTTATGCCGTTATGGCTGGATGCGCTTTTGTAAGGGTCCATGACATTAAGGAGAACAAGCGTGCCATTCAAATGGCAGAAGCGATTCGGGAAGGGTGGCAGCAATGAATAGGGAACCGTCAGATAAAATCCACATTAAACATTTGGAAGTATTTGCGAAACATGGGGTTTTGCCGGAAGAGAACAGGCTGGGGCAGAAGTTTTTGGTCAACGCAACCCTTTATGCCAATCTTAGGGAAGCAGGGTTAAATGACGATTTAACAAAGACTGTACATTATGGAGAAGCCTCACGCTTTATCACATCTTTTATGGTGAGCCATACATTTCAATTAATTGAGTCTGCTGCAGAGCAGATGGCGCGGGCAATATTACTGCAGTTCCCCTCCATCGAAAAAATTCAACTGGAAATTGAAAAGCCCTGGGCGCCCGTTGGGCTTCCATTGGAATCTGTCTCTGTGGAAGTGGAGCGGGGCTGGCATCAGGCATTTGTGGCAATTGGCTCTAATCTAGGGGAGAGGGAAGATTATATTGCATTGGGGCTGGAAGGGTTGGGAGCCTGCAAAGATTGTAAATTGGTGGGCGCGTCCCAAATCATTGCCACAAAACCTTACGGGGTAAAAGAGCAGCCAGATTTTTTAAATGGCGTAGTGGAACTAAGGACATTGCTAAATCCTTGGGAATTGTTGGAGGAACTGCACAAAATTGAGCAAAAAGCAGGGCGGGAGCGTTTGGTGCGCTGGGGGCCTAGGACCTTGGATTTGGATATTATTTTCTATGACGGCTGGGTGGTTGATACGAAAGAACTTCAAATTCCCCATCCAGACATGCACAACCGTGAGTTTGTGCTGCGGCCTTTGGCGGAGCTTGCGCCATATTTTTGCCATCCCTTAAACCACAAGACAGTAAGGCAGATGTTGGAGGAATTGGAAAGGGATTCCATAAAATCAAATGGGAAAGGGCTGTAAAAATGATAGATAGACAAAGCTTTGCCTATGAAAATGGAAAAGATGGGATGCGCGTCCTGCGGTGCTATGGGATAAGCGGCAGGGTGGTGGTCCCAAGGGAGTTAGAAGGGCTTCCAGTAACGGAGCTTGCGGACTATGCTTTTGCAGAAAGTCAGGAAGCGGAGCTGGGGCATGCCAGCGGCTTGCCCTGCATTTGTGGGGCGGCTTTGGAGGAATTGTGCCTGCCAGATACAATAAAGCGGTTAGGGAGGTATGTATTTTACAATTGCACCCAGTTCCACAGCCTGTCTTGTTACAGCAATATTGCATTTATGGGAGCAGGCGGGTTTACAGGGTGTGGGAACCTGGCATATCTTGCCATGCACCAGAAGGAAGGCGTTTCTTGCTTGCGGGAATTGCTGCAGGAACTGAAACAGGCTGTGGTTGTGGATTGCTATTGGGAACAACCGCAAATGCCAGGAGTTTCAAAAGTAAATTTGGAAGGCCAACCTTTCTGCCGTTTGGTATATCCAGAATTTTATGAGGAAGCGGTGGAGAATACCCCAGCCAGGATTATATCCACCCAAACCCACGGGATGGGCATTCAATACCGGAACACGTTTCGCAATACGCAGATTGTTTTTTCGGAATATGACAAATTATTTGAAACCGGAAAATATAATATGGATTTTACAACTATGGCAGAAATGTCTGTTGCAAGGCTTTCCTTTCCTTATGGACTGTCAGAGGCCAGCAGGCAGGCGTATGCTTCCTGGCTGCGGGGGCATATTAAGGGAGTAGCGGAATATTTTTTGGAACAGGGAAGTAAAGAAAGCCTGGGCTGGCTGGCGGAGTCTTTTGTAGGGACAAGGGAAGAACTTGAAATTTTGGTGCAGGCGGCGAACCAAATGGAACATACAGAACAGTTAAGCGCCCTGCTTGATACAATGCACCGAAGGTTCCCAGGGAAACGGAAACGTTTTACTTTATAACGGCGCTATTATATAAGGAAGGAACGGTATGTTTGAGGAAGCATTATTGGAGAAAGTGGATATCTGCAATGAAATTTTAAAGGATTGCAGGAATGAGTTATATTTAAATCTGCGTTTTCTGGATGTTGCGCTCCATAGCCTGGTTTTGGAGCCGTCTATGTCTTTGGGGGCGGCGACGGATGGCGCGGCGTTTTGCTATAACCCAGAATACCTTATAGAATTATATAAGGTTGGGAATGTGCAGGTGAACCGCTGTTACCTCCACAGTATCCTCCACTGCCTGTTCGGGCATGTCTGGAAAAAGCGGGAAGAGCAGGAGCTTCTCTATTGGAACCTTGCCTGTGACATTGCGGTGGAATATATTTTGGACGGGCTTCCTTTACGCTGCCTTCGCAATCCGCCAAAGCCTTACCGGCGGGCGGTATACGAGGGGCTGTTAAAAAAAATTCCAGTGATCCATGGGGAAGGCGTATTCCATTTATTGCAGGATGCAAATCCAGATATGCGTATTGTGGCAAGGATGGTGCAGGAATTTACAGTGGACAGCCATATGCTCTGGCAGAAAGATGGTTCTGGGCCGAAATCCCAGATAGAACAGCAAAACAGATGGGAAGATATCCGGGATAAAATGGAACTGGAACTGGATGTGTTTTCCAAGGAGGCGGCGGAAGGTTCCAAAGGGCTAAAAGATCAGCTTCGTGTGGAAAACCGCGAGCGGTATGATTACCGGGAATTCCTAAAGAAATTTTGTATCCTGAAAGAAGAGATGCAGGTGGATTTAGATAGTTTTGACTATATTTTTTACAATTATGGCATGGAATTGTATGGAAATATGCCATTAATTGAGCATCAGGAAACCAGGGAAGTGCAGAAAATCGAGGATTTTGTGATTGTGATAGACACATCCATGTCCTGTAAGGCAGAGCTGGTGCAGAAATTTTTGGAAGAAACTTATAGTATCCTAAGCCAGTCAGAGTCTTTTACCCGTAGGTTTTGCATCCATATTATCCAGTGTGACGAAAAGGTGCATTCTGATGTGGTGATAGAAAACCGCAAACAGCTTGCAGAATATATGGAACATTTTCAAGTGGAAGGGATGGGCGGCACAGACTTTCGCCCGGCATTTGCATATGTGGAATCCCTTCTTAAGAAAAAGTCCTTCCACAAGCTGCGGGGATTGATTTATTTCACCGATGGATATGGGGCGTATCCGTTGAAAAAGCCTGCGTATGACACGGCATTTGTGTTTTTCCATGAGGATTACCAGGATGTGGATGTGCCGCCCTGGGCAATTAAGCTGATTTTGGGCAGGGAAGAATTGCAGGCAAGGTAAGAAGATGGAACAAAGAAAAGGAAGCAGAGTATGAATATCAGAAGAACCAAGGAAGAAATCAAAAACACCATAGAAGCTTATCTAAAAAAGGACGCATATGGGCGCTATGAAATCCCATCCATCCGCCAGCGCCCGGTGCTGCTGCTTGGCCCTCCAGGCGTTGGAAAGACACAGATTATGGAGCAGATTGCCAAAGAATGTAAAATTGGGCTGGTGGCCTACACGATTACGCACCATACCAGGCAGAGCGCCATTGGGCTGCCGTTTATTTCCAAAAAGCAGTATGGGGGACAGGAATATGCGGTGACAGAGTACACCATGAGTGAGATTGTGGCCTCTATTTATGAGAAAATGGAGCAGACCGGGCTGAAAGAGGGGCTTCTGTTTATTGATGAAATAAACTGCGTGTCAGAAACGCTAGCCCCTGCTATGCTGCAGTTTTTGCAATGCAAATCTTTTGGCAACCATAAAATCCCAGAGGGGTGGGTGATTGTCGCTGCAGGGAACCCGCCGGAATACAATAAATCTGTCCGGGAATTTGATGTGGTGACGCTGGATCGGGTGAAAAAGATTATGGTGGAAGCGGATTTTGGGGTATGGAAGGAATATGCCTACCAGCAGGGGATGCATGGGGCGGTGGTTTCTTATTTGAATGCCAGGAAGCAGAACTTTTACCAGATGGAGACGACGGTGGATGGCAGGAATTTTGCCACGCCCCGGGGATGGGAAGATTTATCTGGCTTTATCCAGGCTTATGAAGGGCTTGGGAAAGCTGTGGACCGTGAGGTGGTTGGGCAGTATATCCAATTTCCCAAGATAGCCAAAGATTTTGCCAATTATCTGGAACTGTACAAGAAATACCAGGCAGATTATCAAATAGAAGAGATTTTCCAAGGCAGGTTAGATGAAATCCTTTTGAAAAAAATAGCCCATGCTTCCTTTGATGAACGGCTTAGCGTCCTTGGGCTAATCCTGTCAAGGGTAAACGAAGAATTGAAAAAAGCTGTGCAGTGGGAATCCTATATGGAGCGGCTGCAGTCTGGCCTGTTGGAATTTAAGTCGCTGACAGAAGCAGGCCCTGAGGGGTTGGATGGGCATCAGCTATTTTCCAATGTATGCCAGAAATTAAATTTAGAATATACAAAGCAAAAGAAGGCGGAATTGCTCACATGGGAGGAAGATAAACAATACCAAAGGCTGCTTCAGGCTATGGAACGCTTCCAGCAGGCATTAAAGCTGGAAGGGCTTGCGGGGAAACAAGAAGCATTCCTCTATGTGAAAGGGTTGTTTGGGCAGGAAAATAGCCAGTTTGAACAGCAGCAGGATAAAGCTTCCCAAACATTAGAATATGCCTTTGATTTCTTAGAAGGTGCTTTTGGCGCCGGGCAGGAATTAGTTATGTTTATTACAGAATTAAATTCTAATTACTATAGCGTGAAGTTTCTGCAGGACTGTAGCTGTGAACGGTATTATCAGTATAATCAGGAATTGCTTTTTGATGAAAAGCGCAGGAAATTGCTGGAACGGCTGCAATAGCTGTGGAAATTAAGAAGGAGGTTATATGAAAAAGTCAACGATTTTTTTTGATTTGGATGGAACGCTGGTCAATACGGAAGAGGGCGTAGGCAAAAGCCTGTGGTATTTAATGGAAAAATATGGGCTGGACAAGCCAGACAGGGATTCCATCCGGCGGTTTATCGGGCCGTTGGTCCCAGACGCCCTAAGGAAGGAATATGGGTTTTCTGAAGAGGAGGCCAGGAAAGCAGATTTCGTGTTCCGGGAATATTATGAGACAACTGGTTTGTTTGAGTGTGAACTGTTCCCAGGCGTGGAAAAGTGCCTGAAAGCCTTAAAGGAAAAAGGGTACCGCCTGATTGTGACTTCATCTAAGGAACAACTGCCCTGCCGCCAGATTTTGGAACGCCTTGGCGTGGCGCAGTATTTTGACATGATTGTGGGGGCCAGGCTGAAAGAAAATATAGGCACTAAGGTGGAAGTCCTTCGGGACGCAATGAAAAGCCTTGGCATTTCCAACAAAGAGGAAGTGGTGCTGATTGGCGACAGCCGGTATGACGCAATAGGCGCGAAAGAAGCTGGCATTGCATGCATAGGGGTCTCTTATGGGTTTGAGGAGGATTTTGGGCAGATGCGCCAGGCTGGGGTAACAGAAATATTTGACACATTAGAGGAAGTAGTGGATTATTTGGAAAGGAGTGCAAAAGATGAGCATTAAAATTGGGATTTTAGGTTATGGGAACCTTGGAAGGGGCGTGGAGTGCGCGGTTAAGCAGAATCCAGATATGGAGCTTGTGGCCGTGTTTACCAGAAGGGAGCCGGAAACTGTCTCCATCCTTACAAAAGAGGCAAAGGTGTGCAAGGTCTCGGAAGTAGAAGGGTGGAAGGGGAAAATTGACGTGATGGTCTTGTGCGGCGGAAGCGCGACGGACTTGCCAGAACAGACGCCAAAGTATGCGCAGTGCTTCAATGTGGTGGACAGTTTTGACACCCATGCAAGGATTCCAGAGCATTTTGCAAATGTGGATGCAGCCGCAAAAGCAAATGGGACGGTTGGAATTATATCTGTAGGCTGGGATCCAGGGATGTTTTCTTTAAGCCGTATGTATGCCAACGCTATCCTTCCAGAAGGGAAAGATTATACATTTTGGGGGAAGGGCGTCAGCCAGGGGCATTCGGACGCCATCCGCCGGATTAAAGGCGTGAAAAATGCGAAACAGTACACAATCCCGGTGGAGGGCGCTTTAGAGTCGGTACGCGCAGGGGAAAATCCAGAGCTGGCTACCCGTCAGAAGCATACGAGGGAATGCTTTGTTGTATTAGAAGACGGGGCTGACGGAGCAAAGGTGGAAGAGGAAATCAAAACGATGCCCAATTATTTTGCAGATTACGACACCACCGTGCATTTTATCAGCGAGGAGGAATTGCAAAAGGAGCATAGCGGCATCCCCCATGGAGGCTTTGTCATCCGTTCTGGGAAAACCGGATGGGGGCAGGAACATAGCCATGTTATTGAGTATAGTTTGAAGCTGGACTCTAATCCAGAATTTACAGCGAGCGTGATTGTGGCATATGCAAGGGCTGCTTACCGTTTGGCTAAGGAAGGGCAGAGCGGGTGCAAGACAGTATTTGACATTGCCCCGGCTTACCTGAGCATGGAAAGCGGGGAGGAGCTTCGGAAAAACTTGCTGTAGGGCATATTGCCTGAAAATAGAAACGGTTATTAATTTTCCCCGAAAGTTGCCGATATGTACCATAGCTAAGGATGGCATTTATTTCTATGGAAAATGGAAATAAATGCCTGTTTTGTTAAAGGAGGAAAAATTATGTTAAGCAAGGTACAGGGCAATACAAGGAACGGGTATTTTACACAGGCGTCGGCAGAATACGCAAATGGGATGGACCCAAAGGGAGCGGGAAGCTTTTGCGGGATGTTCCAAAAAGAATGCGCTGAGAAGGAAAAAGAGAAGCTTTTGGACGAGGTGGGCCGTTCCCCGGAGGAATACAAGGGGTATGGGGCAAATGGGATGTGGAATGGCAGTATCCCTAATGTGCATTTAGAGGATCATGGCGCTGACAGGCATTTCGGGCAGGCTGGGCAATCTGGGAATCTGGATATTATGGACAGCATACCAGAAGATATGAAGGATGAGGTGGTAAAAAAGCTGCTTGGGGACCGGAATGCGCCATATTCTATCCTGGCGGATGAAAACGGCCAGATAAGCTACAATGGGGTAATGTTCCAGTGTGATTTTGAAAAGAACAGGCTGTGCCTGGGGGATGTGTCAAATCCAGACAACTGCTTGAATATCCCATTGGAAAAAGGCGGCTGCCTGTTGGTGAACCGGGATAATATTGACGGGCTTATCCAGGCAATCGGCATGTTTTCCCCAGGGGACGTCAACCGGATTATGCGGGCGATTGCGCAGGACGCCAAGCTGCAGCAGGTAAAATATGAGATTGAGGATAAAACCAGCGGGGAACAGGTGCTGGCAAGTAAGGATAAGGAACCCGGAGGGGCAAAGGCGCTGAACCGGGCAAAGGAAGGAGAACATGAATCAGAGAAATAACCCCTATAGCAATAGCGCGATATTTAAATCGTGGAATGTAATTTACCCAGTGTTTATCTATTTTGTGGTGACAAACCTGGCAATGTCGCTGTTTGCCATGCTGGCGTCTTTTCTGGGGGCGGACATCCAGAAACAATATATGGCTTTGCAGACAGCGACAGTGGCGGTGACGATCCCCTTTATTGTCCGTTATTACCAGAGGGATCGAAAAGAGCCTACGGTGTTTTGGGAGCATATGGGCAAAGAATTCTCTGGGAAGTCCACTGCCCAGATAGCCGTAAACGGTTTGTTGATGTTTCTGGCAGGGGCAATCCTTGGCATGGCATTGAACAACGCCCTTGCTTTGACTGCCTTAGAGGAAATTTCAGAGGGGTACCAGGAAGCGGCGGGGCATTTCTTTTCTGGCGGGATATTTTTTGAACTGCTGGGGGCATGCCTTTTGACGCCATTTTTGGAAGAGCTTCTTTATCGGGGCGTGGTGTATGGAAGGCTTTGCGATTTGATGATACTGAACAATGAGGAGAAAACAGAGGCAGGGACAAAACGGGAAAAGAACAGCCGGATGTTAGCCATGGTTTTTTCCGCGCTTTTATTTGGCGTATTGCATATGAACTTAGTGCAGTTTGTCTATGCAGGGGCGTTGGGCATCCTGCTGGCATGGTTTATGGAGAAATCCGGGCATTTTTATGGTGCGCTGCTTGCGCACATAGGGGCGAACCTAATATCTGTGCTTCGGGTTGAGACAGGGCTGTTTGGCTGGGCGGAGCAGGACAGGAATGTATTTCTGGGGACAACTGTGGGGCTTGCCCTGGCAGGGGGCGTGCTGCTGGTGGCAATCCAGTTCGTGAACCGTAAGAGATAGTGTGAAATATAAAGAGGCGCAGATTGCAAAATGAAAGTTTATCGCTTTGCAATCTGCCTATGAGC
>Ga0224483_100779_pt1 | contig 10346 bp, 9 predicted proteins | sample hydfratestSal1_FD_181453 | JGI IMG/M metagenome (GOLD analysis project Ga0224483, IMG submission 181453) | Metatranscriptome of mouse feces microbial communities from Columbus University, Ohio, United States - Sal1 (Metagenome Metatranscriptome) ... | reverse complement strand
CGGAAAATTCCTGTATCTGTTTTATTTCCTGTATCTATTTTATTTCTTAATATCTGTTTTATTTTCTGTCTTTTATCTTAAACATTTTTCTGTCCTGATTCTGTCGGTTCACCACTTGTACGTTACTGCATCACCTTTATCTTAGAGTTTTCTGCAAACTTGCGGATATTCGACGCATTCACAATTTTCTTTACCTGGTTTCCTTCAACCTGTACCAGGGTGGGCGCCTGCATAATGCCATATTTTTCTGCCAGTTCCCGGTTTTCCTCTGCATCCAGAGTTACATAATCCATCCCCTTTAACGCTTCTTTAGCTACCCGGCAATTCGGACAGGTCTTGGTCGTAAAGAGGTAAAGTCCCTCTTCTTTATTCTCTAAAGTTCCCCGGTTTTCCTCTTCCTGCATTTTGTGCACCTGGCCTGCTGCCACCATCTTTCCGGCCTTTTTCAGTACAGAATGTACCGGATCATAGGTTCTGCGGTTTTTAAACTCCTGGGTCTTGCCTTCATTCCAGTTCTGTACCGGACGGTAATAACCCGTAATCCGGCTGTAGACCTCTGCCGGGCCGCCGCAGTGCGGGCAGACAAACTGTTCACCGGACAGATAGCCATGCGCCTTACAGATCGAATAGGTTGGCGACATTGTGTAGTAAGGAAGACGATAATTCTCAGCAATGGTGTGTACCAGCTTGGCAGCTGCTTTCCAGTCAGGAAGCTTCTCGCCTAAAAATGCATGGAATACCGTTCCTGAAGTATACAGCGTCTGCAGCTCATCCTGAATATCCAGAGCATCAAATACATCCTGTGTATAATCCACGGGAAGATGAGAGCTGTTGGTATAATACGGGGTATCTCCCTTTGCTCCCGCAGTAAGAATATCCGGGAACTTCTCCCGATCATGCTTTGCCAGCCGGTAAGCTGTAGACTCTGCCGGCGTCGCTTCAAGGTTATACAAATCGCCATATTCCTCCTGATAATCGGACAGCCGTTCACGCATATGGTTCAGCACATCCTTTGTAAACTTCTGCGTTTTCTCATCCGTCATATCTCCGCCCAGCCAGCGGGCATTTAATCCGGCCTCATTCATCCCCACCAGACCAATTGTGGAGAAATGATTGTCAAAGGAACCAAGATAGCGCTTTGTATATGGGTACAATCCGCTTTCCATCAGTTTTCCAATGACCTCCCGCTTCGTGTGCAGGGAACGCGCGGAAACATCCATCATATGATCCAGGCGGCGGTAAAAGTCCTCTTCATTCTTTGCCAGATAGGCAATCCTTGGCATATTAATCGTAACTACACCCACTGAACCGGTACTCTCACCGGAGCCGAAAAAGCCTCCCGTTTTCTTTCTCAATTCGCGCAGATCCAGGCGCAGGCGGCAGCACATACTGCGCACATCGCTGGGCGCCATATCGCTGTTAATGTAGTTTGAGAAATAAGGTGTTCCGTATTTGGCAGTCATTTCAAATAATAAACGATTGTTTTCATTATCTGACCAGTCAAAGTCACGGGTGATCGAATACGTAGGAATCGGATACTGGAAGCCTCTTCCATTCGCATCGCCTTCAATCATGGTTTCAATAAAGGCGCGGTTAATCATATCCATCTCGGCCTTGCAGTCTTTATATTTAAAGTCCATCTCCTTGCCGCCGACAATGGCATACATCTCCGCCATATCGTCCGGCACCGTCCAGTCCAGCGTAATATTGGAAAATGGCGCCTGCGTTCCCCAGCGGCTTGGGGTATTTACGCCGTAAATAAAGGACTCAATACATTTTTTCACCTCAGAATACTTTAAGTTTTCCACCTTAACAAAAGGTGCTAAGTAAGTGTCAAAGGAAGAGAATGCCTGTGCGCCCGCCCATTCATTCTGCATAATACCCAGGAAATTCACCATCTGGTTACAGAGCACAGACAGATGCTTTGCCGGGGAAGAGGTCATCTTCCCGGAAATTCCGCCCAGGCCTTCCAGAAGAAGCTGCTTTAACGACCAGCCTGCACAGTACCCGGTCAGCATGGACAAATCATGGATATGAATATCCGCATTGCGGTGTGCTTCGGCAATCTCCTGATCGTAAATCTCAGACAGCCAATAATTCGCGGTTACTGCGCCGGAATTGCTTAAAATCAGACCGCCGACCGAATACGTAACCGTAGAATTTTCCTTAACACGCCAGTCCTCAACCTTAACATAGCTGTTAACTACATCCTTATAGTCCAGGATAGTATTTTTCATATTGCGGATTTTCTCACGCTGCTTGCGGTAAAGAATGTAAGCCTTTGCCACATCAGTATATCCTGTCTGCTCCAGCACATGCTCTACGCTGTCCTGAATCTCCTCCACGGAGATTTCTTCATCCTTCATCTTTCCCTGGAAATCTGCTGTCACCCGCAGCGACAGCAGTTCCAAAATTTCATTATTAAACAGCTTCCCTGTCGCTTTAAACGCTTTCTTTATCGCCTCAGTAATCTTTACCAACCGAAATTCTGCTCTCTCTCCATCCCGCTTAATTACCTGTATCATTGCAAACCTCCTGTTATTATGCTTTTAATCTCTTTTGCATACTGCAAATCCCGTCTATGGGCGGTAGGTTTTCATTATAGCAAATGAAGAGAAAAAATACAAGATATATGACTCATTTTTTTCAAAAAACAATATCTAGTGGTTTAAACACAGTTTTCAAAATCCTGCAAACCCGCATTAATCCTGGATTTTTTGCATAAACGACGCATAAAGTTCTGCCGGGATATAGGCCTTAACCCAAATCCCATCCTGTGTATATTCTTCTTCAAGAAGCTGCCCTGATTTTCGTACCTGCTGAATCTTTCCTGCCTCCTGATAGGAAAATACCTTCTCTAAATAAACCCTCCGGCTTCGCAGAATCGTCTCCAATACTTCGGCTAATGCTGTCAGTCCCTCACCGCTTTTTGCCGAAATCTTTACCTGGTAATCCGAAGAAAAGTCCCGTAAAATCACGTTTTCTTCCAGCCGATCCATCTTATTAAACACCGTTACCATCACCTTATCGCCGATTTCCAGCTCCCTGAGTGTCTCATAAACCACATGCATCTGCATTTCCATCTGCGGATTGGAGACATCCACAACATGAAGGATAATATCGCTGTACTTTGCCTCTTCCAATGTGCTCTTAAACGCCTCCACCAGATGATGCGGAAGCTTGCGGATAAAACCTACCGTATCGGTAAGCAGTATCTCCTGACCGTCCGGCAAAGCCAGCTTTCTGGTCGTCGGATCTAACGTGGCAAATAATTTATCTTCTGCGAAAATCCCTGCACCGGTCAGCTGATTTAACAGCGTGGATTTCCCGGCATTCGTATAGCCCACAATGGCAGCTACCGGCATATGGTTTCTCGTTCTCTGCTGCCTGGCAACCTCCCGGTGACGTTTTACCTCCTCCAAATCGCTCTTTAACTGTCCAATTCTCTGGTGAATCCGCCTCCGGTCCACCTCAAGTTTTGTCTCACCCGGACCCCTGGTTCCGATTCCGCCGCCAAGACGGGAAAGCGAATGATGAATACCCACCAGCCGGGCAGCACGGAAACGAAGCTGGGCCAGTTCCACCTGAATCTTGCCCTCCCTGGTCGTCGCCTGAGAAGCAAAAATATCCAAAATCACCATGGTTCGATCCATCACCTTCGTTTCCAGTGCTTCCTCCAGGTTTCGAAGCTGGGCCGGACTCAACTCATCATCACAGACAATCCCCGTTGCCTCCGTTTCCCAAATTCTCCACTTTACCTCTTCCATCTTCCCTTTTCCCAGGTAAGTCGCGGGATGCGCCGCCTCGCGTTTTTGGATAATCTGGTCGATGGAAACTGCCCCTGCCGTTTTCACCAGTTCCGCCAGCTCCTTTAACGAAGCCTCTGCATCTTCACCGTCCCCTGTACTGATACCAACCAGAATCACCCGTTCCTCTATCTCTTTATTTTCAATTAACTCTGTCATAATTGCTTTCTAGCACCTACCTCGTCTGCAAAAATAAAATCTCCTTCTGCGCCGCCTCATCTGCCCCATAATCTGCCACATAGGCTTCAAAGGTTTCCAATGCCCTGGCATAGCGTCTCTGCAGTTCATAAACCACCCCTTCATTAAAACGGGCGGCCTGCACCGCCGGAGCACTCTTATCACTTCCCGCCGCTGCTGCCTGCCTGAAATACTCAATTGCCCGTTCAAACTCTGCATTCTGCAGTTCTGCGTCTTCCATCGCCTTTGCTGATTCTATCAGCCTTAACCCCATTTCATTGAATACCTCAGGTCCCGCCACACCATCCTTTACCGCTTCCGCGTACAAAGATTCTGCCTCCTGTATCAATCCGGCATCCATGCATGCTTCGCCCACAGCGGTCAATACTTCCTTTCGCCCAAAATTACCCTCCCCCGGCTTCTTTTTCTCCAGCTCCACGCCTTCCAGATAAGCATCAAGCGCTCCCTGGGCATCACCTGCTAATGCCTTGGCTGATGCTGCCCGGTACAGATAATCCACCTGTGCCTTATCCACTTCCAGCAAAACATCATAGGTATGTGCAGCAGCAGCATAATCTCCCAGCTTATATTCTGCTTCTGCCCTGTAGTTTAATACATCAATTTCAAAATCCCCCACTCTGCCTGTGGAAGCCTGGATTGCTGCCTCAAAATCTGCCGCTGCCCCGGCATAATCCCCTGCATCCATCTTTGCAATCCCTGCCATGCGCAGTTCCTCTCTCTCTTTTCCCTTACTGCTGCACCCGGTAAATGCCAGCACACAAAACACTAGTACGCACCAGCATACAAAACAACATCTCCTGCCCGTTTTCCTGTCCATCTTCTCCATCTCCTTCCCTCAATTTTCCTTATTAAGCGCTCAGAAAATCTCCATCTTCCTGCCTTATTATCCGTTTCTATTTCCCCACATCTGTACTCCCAAAACCCCCGTTGCGAACCGCATCTGCATCATCATCCACAGTAATTCCATATTCCATAAAAATTCCCTGGGCAAACGCCATTCCTTCATTTAATTCCAGCCGTTTTCCTTCCCGGCTGTCATTGATTAACTTCATTAAAATATGTCCTTCATTGTCCGAATAAAAATAATCGCTGTCGATAATCCCTACCGTGTTATTCATCTGTAACCGGTACTTAAAGCCCAGGCCACTCCGCGGATAAAGCTGCAGCACCCACTCTGGTTCCATTTCCACCCGAATCCCGGTAGGAATCTTTATCTCTTCCCCCGGTGCTAAAGCAAGGGCAAACGGCAGGAAAAAATCATAACCGGCACTATTCGCAGTTGCCCGGCGTGGAAGTTTTATCTTTTCATAATATGTTTCTGCCAGGACCGCATCCTGATTTACTTTCTCATTCAGAGTATTCCCCTGTCCATCTCTTCCTAATGCATCCTTCCAGTCTGAAACAAACTGTTCCCTGCTCACCTTATGAAATTTTGCTATCTTCTTCATTCTCCACTATCCTCTTTATCCGCTATCTTTCTTCCTGTTTCCTGCTCAGCTTTAGCTTCACTGTCATCTTCTCTGGCCTCGGCATCCTCTTCTAACTCTTCCACTGTCATCTTAAGTTCCGCCGCCACTTCGGACTTAATCTCCTCTTCCTGTTCCGGTTTTAATCCTGGAAGATCTTCTGTCGATCCGATACCAAAACGCCGCAAAAACTCCTCTGTCGTGGCAAAAAGCACGGGCCTTCCCGGAGCATCCAGGCGCCCTACCTCGCAGACCAGATTATATTCAATTAGCTTATTTACCGCATGGTCCGATTTCACCCCGCGGATTTTTTCAATTTCCAGCTTAGTAATCGGCTGCTGGTAAGCGATAATCGACAAGGTTTCCAACACCACATCGGTCAGCACCTGACGCCGGGGCGCAGAAGCCACACGGATTAGGTTAGTATAATACCTGGAACAGGTGCACATCTGAAACGCATCCTCCAATTCAATAATCTGCAGCCCTTTCTTTTCTTCGCTATACCGTTTTTTCAGCCGCAGCGCAGCCTGTCTGGCGCAATCCTCATCCTGACCAATCGCTGCAGCCAGACGGCGCGCCTCCACGGGATACCCCATAGTGAACAGAACAGCTTCCACCACCATCTCCTGTTCCAGCAAGTCCTCCACCGGCAGAAAATCCTCCGCCAAAAGAGAACCTGGCTGCTCTGCCCTCCGATTATTCTCCATAACTATCCTCCAGCCCTTCCAGATTCAGCTCCTTTTGGGCCCCTTCCTCTTCCAGGGTTTCTATCTGCATATCCTCAAAACTCCTCTCCTGTAACAGATAAATCTTTCCCAGCTTCATCAGCTCCAAAACCGCCAAAAACGTCACCACCACATCCAGCCGATCCGCACCAGTTTCCAATATCTGGCGAAAGCTGAACTTCCGGTACTTTCTGGCATACTCCATCACCGAACCAATCTTCATCTCCAAGCTCACCGGCTCCCGCTTTATGGTTCCAAATGAACTCCGCACCCGGTCCACCTTATCTTCCTTCCGCCTCATCACCTGGTTAAAAATCATCTGAAGCCGGGCAAGCGTCAGGCCATCTAAAAGCTTGTCCAAATCCACCGGCGGTTCATACTTTGCCACCTCCGGCGGCACAGTAGAAGATTTACAAAAGCAAATCCCAGCCTGATCTTCCAAATCCGCCATCTCCTGTGCTATGTATTTATACTTCTTATACTCCAGCAGACGGGCCACCAGCTCTGCACGCGGATCTTCCTCTTCTTCTGTCCCCTCTTCCTCCTTAGGAAGAAGCATCCGTGATTTAATGGCAATCAGGGTTGCTGCCATCACCAGAAAATCACTGACCACATTCAAATCCTCGTGTTCCATATGATGGACGTACTCCAGATATTGACTGGTAATCCCGGCAATGGGAATATCATAAATATTAACCTTATTCTTTTCAATCAAATGCAGCAGCAAATCCAGCGGCCCTTCAAAATGTTCCAGCTTATACGAAATCTCCAATTCAGCCAAAGAAAACCTCCAAACCTACCTTTTACCTTATTATTTCTTGCTAACCTGCAATCATAAAAACCAATCCCAACCATTCCAGATAATCTTTACGACGCCGCTGCCCCTGCATTCAGGTGGACAACCAGCAGTTGAGGCATATCGTTTAAACGGATATTAATCGAATGCGTTCCCAAACCTCTCCCCACAGCCATCCATTTTCCTTCCTGCTCAAAGCTGCCCGCACACCAGGGCAGGAAAAACTGATACTGCGGCGTCATGACACCGCCAAGGCCCGGAATCCGAATCGTTCCCCCATGAAAATGCCCCGCCAGGGTAAGATCTGCCCCCCAGTGACGGCAGGCATGAAAATATAGCGGCGAATGCATCAACAGCAGCTGAAATCTCTCTTCTGCGGCATCTCCCAGGCGGCAGTTTAGATAACTTTCCGGCATCGGCACAGGTTTTTTCCACAGTAATTTCTGATAAAATACAGGGGAAAGACGAATCCCCGCCACAGCAAGGTCCCTGTCCAAAAGCACGTTCTTATTGACCAGCATCACCACACCCAGCGCCTTCGCCATTTCCAAAAGCTGCCTGTACTTGCTCCCATACGTCTCCTTCTCCACCTCCAGGCGCGTTTCATGGTTGCCCGGAGCATAGTAAACAGGCGCAATCGCGGTTAGCCCTTTTAACAGGGTGCCGGTAATCTCCAGGTTTCCCATCCCCTGTTTCGTCTTAGTAACCATCATATCGCCGCCAATCAAAATGCCTTCAGGCTTTTCTGCCTGAATCGCTTCCAAAAGCTTACGATTTCTGGGGCCAAATTCATTATCGTGCAGATCCGTAAGAAAAACAAAGGTATGATTTTCCTGTATCTTTGGTGAGACAATCGTCAGCTCTTCCACCAAAAAATGACCTTTTTCATAGGCTGAACGCAACAGCAAGCCTGCGCCGGCTGCTGCCGTTCCCACAGCTAAAGCCTTCCACATCATAGCTACCTCCGACCTTACCTTTACTTTTGCCGAAATACCGGATCTGCCGGATAACCGCCGACCAATTTCTGCATTGTCCTGGGCACCGCATCTTTTGAATTTTTCCAGTCGGCATCCTTATTCCGATAATCGAATTTATCGATAAACCAGTCAATATCTTCCTGCATCCGCTGTAAATTCTCTTCCATCAGCGCATACAATGCCAAGAGAACTTCTTCTTTATTCTTCCCGGAAAAACCTTCTTCACATGCAGAAAGAAGATCGGAAAAATGTGGCAGGCAAAACCCCTTCGACCGCTTTAATTGCTGTAAAAAATCTGGTTCCGTCTGCAGCAGGTGAAGAAAGGTACGGATAATCTTCCCATAGGTATCTTCAAATTTCCGGCAGACATAACAGGTATTCTCTGATGCTTTCATCCAATAGGACTTGCCTCCATCCTCAGACGCCGACTTTTTTCTATCGCCTCTAACGCCCTTCTGTCCGGCAAGACGGGAAAACAGCGAGGGCTTTTCCTGATAAATTCCAGCCATTGGCTCCTGCGCCGAAGAGGAAGCCACCATTTTTCCTTTAGCCTGGGCACTTAACTGCCTGCGCATATGCTCCAGCCGTGTCTTTAAGATCCACGCATTTCCCAGAGAATTTCCATAATCGTACATCATCTTTGTGTGATGGCGGCAAAATCCTGCCTGATCAGTTGCCCCCCGGATATCATCCTCCATATACGAAGCCCCCAAAACAAAACCTATCGTCTCCTGCTCTATCTTCCGCTCCAAATAACAGCAGGAACACTCGTCCGCTGCCTTTAGTGCATCTATAACCTCAATCGTATATAATTTTTCTTTCATCACTTCTCCATTCTGTCCCCATATCCGCAAGTTTCAAAGCTAAGTATAGCATACTTTCCAGCAATGGTAAATGCAAAGTATACAGCAAAAGCCGCCCAACCCTTTGATGTGCTATGTTCACTGGTCAGGACGGCTTTTCTTTTTGCTTTTATTAAAGAACCTTTCTTTATTACCAATTGCGCATGATGCAGTTACCCTCTATATCTCCCCATTTGCCGCCAGGGCAAAACCATAATCCAGCAATGCTTTTGTATCGGTATAATGGGTTCCGCTTGCCTTCATAATCACAACAATCAGACGTACGCCATTTTGTTCAACACAGGTCACCAGTGTATTCCCTGCTTTGGAAGTATAGCCGGTTTTTCCGCCCACCATCCCCGGATAGTAGCGCGAATCTGTCGAATACAGCATCTTATGCCCCATCGTTATTGTTTTAGGACCGCTGAGCTTGGTTGCGGGCATCTGGTAGGCTGTCGTCGTGGATATTTGAGAAATCACCGGATTTGCGTAGGCAGCGCGGGCAATCAGGGACATATCGTAAGGCGTAGTCATATGGGTAGCATTATTTAATCCGTTGGGATTAGCAAAATGTGTTCCTGTACATCCAAGCTGTGCTGCCCGGTTATTCATCATCAGGGCAAAATTATCCACACTTCCTCCCATGTGTTCAGCCAGACCATTCGCCACCTCATTTGCCGATTTCAGCAAAAGGGCGTACAGACTGTCCCTCACGGTAAGCTGATCGCCCTCCATAAGGCTGATAGTTACCGCTCCTGACTCCAAATTCGTCGTCGCTGTCCGCGAAAAAGTAACCACATCCTCCAGGCTGCAGTTTTCCACAGTCAGCAGAGCAGTCATAATTTTGGTAATGCTGGCCGGATAAAACGGCATCTTCCCATTTTTCTCAAAAAGGATCTGGCCCGTCCCACAGTTTAGCAAAACCGCGCCCTCCGCAGCAACCACCGGCGCCGACACCTTGGAAGAACCTGAAAAAACCGTCCCTTCTAGGGCAGAAGGCTGGCTTACGGTTTCGGATGGGCCAGTTTCTGCCGAGGGAGAATTGGTTTCTGCTGATGGAGGGACTGTTTCCGACGGACTGGTTTCTTCCGGCGGATTAACTGTTGTGGGCAAAGTCGTCTCCCCTGGCGGATTAAGAACTGCCGCATTATTTTCCTGGGAGGAACCACCTTCCACTACCAGAGCCCCATTTATCCCTGAACTGCCTAAGGGCTGTCCCTGACCTACATCTGCTGTTGTTTCCGACGTAACCCCAGGTGTCAGCGGGTTAGGCGGAACATATTCGATAGCAAAGGATGTGCTGCTGCACCATAAACTAATTGCCGCTCCCAGGCAAAACAGACGCATTCCCATTGAATATCTTTTCCTTTTCATGAACAAAATTCCTCCGTTTTTTCTAAGAATTTTCTGTATCATTTATCTTGCAGTTGCGCAGCATTAGAACACCTTTAAATAAAATTCAGCAAGCTGATATAAACTTCACTATACTTAAACAGCCTAATTCTTAAACGCAATATTTAAACAGCTTTAATTCTT
>Ga0224483_100778_pt1 | contig 10359 bp, 11 predicted proteins | sample hydfratestSal1_FD_181453 | JGI IMG/M metagenome (GOLD analysis project Ga0224483, IMG submission 181453) | Metatranscriptome of mouse feces microbial communities from Columbus University, Ohio, United States - Sal1 (Metagenome Metatranscriptome) ... | reverse complement strand
TTGAATCAGCGCTTGCGAGGGCGAAAGAGGAATTGGGCGATGAGCGGTAAATTTTACGAGCCGGAGACACTGAAACGCCTCCAGGGGGAGATCCTTTCGATTCTGGACGATTTTGTGCGGATCTGTGAGGATTACCATCTGGAGTATTTTGGCATAGCCGGCACCGGGATCGGCGCGGTCCGCCACGGCGGGTTTATCCCCTGGGATGATGATATTGATATTGCCATGCCGCGGCGTGACTTTGAGAAGCTTTTGAGGATTGTGGAAAAGAAGATGGGGGACCGCTATCTGGTTTTGAACGCCAGGAGATATCCCGCCTATCCTCTGATGACGACGCGCCTGGTGAAGCGGGGGACGGAGTTTGTCGAGGAGGTGATGAAGGATGTGGACTGCCCGTTCGGCATTTTCCTGGATCTGTATGTGCTGGACAATGTGGCGGATGACCCGATCAGCTATCAGATCCAGTCCTGGAGCGCGTGGTTTTGGAGCAAGCTGATGATCCTGCGCGCGATTCCAAGGCCGACGCTGGCTCAGAAGGGGCTTAAGGCAAGGCTTATCTGGGCCGTGTGCGGGGCGGTGAATCAGGCGATGGAGATGCTTCACGTATCGCCGGAGTGGCTGCGGGATCGCTGCGAAGCAGAGTGCCGGCGCTATAACAGGAAAAAGACGCGCCGGATGGCTTTTCTGCCGGATACAAGCCCCTACTGGAATGTGGTGGACAAGCGGAAGTACCACCCTCTTAAGAAGCTGGACTTTGAGGGCAGAAAGCTGAATTTTGCGGGGAATCTGGAGGAGATGCTGAAAAACCAGTATGGGGATTTCATGACGCTGCCGCCCAAAGAGAAGCGCAAGACGCATTATCCCTATAAGCTGAGCTTTTCAGACGGGGCGCAGGAGCCGGGCGTATGAGGTTTTTGGGGCGTCTGCTGATCGGAGGGGACGAGCGCGTCGAACAGCGCAATATGGGCTGGAATATGGCGGGCAGCTTTCTCTATGCGCTGGCCTCCATGGTTCTGACGATCGCGGTCGTGCAGCTTGTGGGAGAGGACGAGGGCGGGATTTTTTCGTTTGCGTTTTCGACTTTCGGACAGCATATGTTCATGGCCGCTTATTTCGGGATGCGCCCCTTTCAGATCACGGATACGGGAAGACGGTATACGTTCGGGGAATATCTGGGGCTGCGCGCGGCGACGTGCGGCGGGGCGCTGGCGTTTGGCCTTTTCTATGTGTTCCTGAACCGGGATTCGTATACCTGGGTCAAGGCGGCGACTGTGTTTCTGATGGTCTGCTACAAGGTGGCCGACGGCTTTGCCGATGTATACGAGGCCGAATTCCAGCGGGACGGACGGCTTTACCTGACGGGCAAGTCCAATACCTTCCGCACGATTCTCTCTGTGGCTGTGTTTCTGGGCTGCCTGGGGGCGACGCGTGATCTGGTTCTCTCCTGTGCGGCGGCAGCGGCGGCTCAGCTTCTTGGCCTGGCGCTGTTTAATTTTTCGGTGATCGGAGAGCTGGAGGGCGTGGACTGGGAGCGCAGGCCGGGCCGCTGTCTGCTTTTGTTTAAGGAAAATGTGCTTCTGTTTCTCTCTGTGCTGATGGATTTTTATATTTTTTCCGCGGCGAAATATGCGATTGAGGGGAATATGGCGGATAAGTACCAGGCGCTGTTCGGAGCGATTTTTATGCCGACCAGCGTGATTAATCTGGTTGCAGGCTTTGTGATCCGCCCGTATATTACCAGGCTTTCGATCCAGTGGGAGAGCGGGAAGCTGAGAGATTTTGCGGGCGTAGTGAGGCAGTTGTCCGCCATTATCGCCGGCCTTACGGCGCTGGCTGTGGGCGGGGCCTGGTTTCTGGGGATACCGGTGCTGAACCTGCTTTATCCGAAGCTTGCGTATCTTCTTGTCTCGTGCAGGGCGCCGCTGCTTCTGATCATTCTGGGCGGGGCCTGCAACGCATATGTAAACCTGTTTTATTATGCTTTGATTATCATGCACAGGCAGAGAGTCATTTTTGCCGGATATATCCTGGTGTCAGCTCTGGCAGCCGTTCTTTCATCACCGTGCGTGCGCGCGGCGGGGATCCTGGGCGGGGCCGTCTCCTATCTGGCCCTGATGGCGGCTCTGGCAGCCTGTTTTGGATGTATGGCGTTTTTGTTTTACAGAAAAAGGAGGAAAGGGATATGTTGAATTTTGCAGTGGGGCCGGTTCAGATGGAGGAGGAGATCCGCTCTCTTGGCGCGGAGGAGATTCCGTATTTCCGGACGCCGGAATTTTCGGAGCTGATGCTTGAAAACGAGCGGCTGATGAAGCGGCTGATGAATGCCGGAGAGGATGCGAGGGCAGTATTTCTGACCGGATCCGGCACAGCGGCCATGGAGGCGGCTGTGATGAATCTGTTTACCGGCGCGGACCGGCTTATAATCGTAAACGGAGGGAGCTTTGGAGCCCGTTTTGTGAAGATATGCCAGATTCATCAGATTCCTTATACGGAAATTTTACTGGAGGCCGGAAAGGCCCTGACAAAGAGCCATTTGGAGCCGTTTGAAGGGCAGGGATACACAGGCTTTCTGGTCAATGCGGATGAGACATCGACCGGCGTGTTGTATGATATGGAGCTGATCAGCCGTTTCTGCCGGGAGAATGGCCTGTGGCTGGCAGTGGATGCGATCAGCTCTTTTCTGGCAGACGACTTTAAGATGGAAGAGTGGGGCGTGGACGCGGCCTTTACCGGTTCGCAGAAGGCGCTTGCCCTGCCCCCGGGTGTGGCGGCCATGGTTTTAAATGCGCGTGCCGCGGCGCGGGTGGAAGCCATGGAGGTGAAATCTCTTTACCTGAATTTAAAGGATTATCTGAAGAACGGGGAGCGCGGGCAGACTCCGTTCACCCCGGCGGTCAGCGTTTTGATCCAGTTAAACAGGAGGCTTAAGGGGATTGAGGCCAGGGGCCTTTCAGAGGAGCAGGAGCGGATCCGCAGGCAGGCGGAGGACTTCCGCAGGAAAATAGCGGGGCTTCCGTTTGAAATCGTATCCGAATCCCTGTCGAATGCGGTGACGCCGCTGCATCCGACCGGTACGGATAAGGATGGCAGACCGGTGTCAGCGCGGAGAATTTTTGAGATCTTAAAGGATGAGTACGGCATTTTCGTCTGCCCGAACGGGGGAGCGATGGCGGAAACCGTGTTCCGGGTGGGGCATATGGGAAACCTTAAGCCGGAGGACAATGACAGGCTGATTCAGGCATGGAAGGATATGCACAGCAGAGGGATTTTGTGAGGGAAGACGGGGAGTGAAAGGGATGCAGAGGCGTAAGGGCATGGAGTGGGCGGCCGGTATCAAGCGGCGCATGGCAGGCGCGGTATGGCCGTCGGGAGCCGCGGGATGGATTGCGGCTGTGGTTCTGGCGCTTTTGACAGGCCTGATACTCGAAATCTGCCTGAGCCTTCCGTCCATCCGCGCTGCGTCGGAAGGCGGGGCCTCTTACCATGCGATCCCGCTTGATCAGGTTATTGCAGAGGGGTTTGAGGAGCGGGACGGAACGCTGATCCTGACCGGGGACAGCGGCTATCTGCATATCCCTCTGGACGGGGCGTATGTGGGGAAATTCGTATATTCCTATGAGTACGAGGGCCTGATGAATACGCTGGTGAAAATCGGCGTGTACAATGAGTATGGGGAGCTGCGCGATCGCGACGCGGTTCTTAAGGAAGATCGCAACAGCCGTGTGATCGGCGCTTCCTGGATCCCGGTGGGAGGGCGCGCCGCTTATGCGGCGATTTCCGTGACCAGGGAAGGCTTGCGGGAGCCGGGGCTGTTGTCCGTGGATTTTGACTCCTATCCGGTGCGCTTTACAGGCTTTGGGACAGAGACGCGCGCCGGGCTCAACCCGTACCGCCTTGTCTTTTTCTGGTGTGCGGCAGGCTTTGCTTTTCTGCTTTTTGGGGGGCGCAGATGGGTCTGTGCGCGGCCGGAGATTGGCTTCCTGGCGGTTTCCCTGAGCGTGGGGACGCTTTTGTCCCTTTCCCTTCCGGCCAATAAGGTCTCCTGGGACGAGGAGGTGCACTTTGCGCAGTCCTTCTGGATAGCCAATTACCGCTCTCCGGTTCCGGTTTCCCCGGCAGTCCTTCAGGAATTTATAACCGGTATGGACACCTGGCCGTATAATCAGCCCGGAGGCCGCGAGGAACAGGAAGCGCTTGACCGCTATCTGGATACAGAGGGGGATTACAGGAACGGGGAACATCTCTGGAGCATTGATTTGAATAAAACCACCATGACCGGATATGCGGGTTCTGCCCTGTTCTTAAAGCTGGGGCAGATGCTCCGGCTGCCGTTTTCCCTGCTCTATAAGCTGGGGCGGCTGGGAAACCTGTATGTATACTGTATTGTGATGTTCCTGGCCATAAGACGGGCGCCGGTGGGGAAGGCGATCCTGATGTTTCTGGGCCTGATGCCGGAGCCGATGCTGCTGGCCGGCGTGTATTCCTATGACCCCACAGTGACAGCCTTTATGTTCCTGTCCTTTGCCTGGATGCTGGATGCAATCCTGAATGAGGAGCGGAACGTTGGGTGGAAGGAGTATGCTGTCATGCTGGCCGCCTTCCTGTGGGGCTGCCGCTTAAAGGCTGTTTATGCTCCGCTTCTCCTGACAGGCCTTCTGCTCCCGAAAGAGCGCTTCAGAAGCCGGCGGGAACGGATTCTGATGAAGGCCGGGCTGATCGCGGCATGCGCGCTTCTGATGCTGTCCTTTGTGCTGCCGGTGCTGTTTGCGCCGCGGGCGATCGGGGACGTGAGAGGGGAGAATACAAGCGAGGCCGGGCAGATGGGCTATATTCTGGGACAGCCTCTGTCCTATGCATGGATTCTCATAAAAAATATGCTCCGGACGCTTCCCTCGTATGTTCTGGGAGAGCAGTCTTTGGGGCTTCTGGGGCATCAGGGGCCGGTTTCGTTCCCCTGGCTTCTCTACGCCGGGTCAGGGGCCGTGATTCTCACAGCGGGGCAGTCATCCTGCAAAAGAAGGCTGGACGGCCGGCAGAAGGCATGGATATTCCTGCTGTGCGGGGCGGCGGCGGTTCTCGTCTGGACCTCCATGTATATTGCGTTCACAACGCCGGGGAATACGTATATTGACGGAGTGCAGGGCAGGTACTATATACCGTTTCTATTCCTTCTGTGGCTGGTGATGAACCCGCGCTGCGTGCGGGTGGATGTGGGGGACGGGACGTATTACCGCGCAGCGCTGGCCCTTGGCGGCGGGATTTTGCTGGCGGCGTACTGGCTGGATATACTGCCGCGTTTCTGCCTGTAGGCGGCCCGGTTTCGGGCCCTTTGGGCCGGGAAAGGATGGAAGGAAAATGAACCAAAACGGGAAGCGTGCGGCCCGGCTGCCGCACACATTTGCCATTTGCGCGTATAAGGATTCTCCGTACCTGGAGGCGTGTATCCGTTCACTGGCGCTGCAGACTGTCCCGTCTGAGATTATCTGCTGTACGTCCACACCCAGCCCTTATATCCGCAGCCTGACAAAGCGATACGGGATTGCGCTGTATGTCAGGGAGGGAGAGAGCGGGATACGGGCAGACTGGCTGTTTGCCTGGCAGAAGGCCGGCGGGCGGTTTGTCACGATTGCGCATCAGGACGACGTGTACCGGAAGAGCTACACAGAGGAGCTATTAAAGGCCGCCCGGCGGTATCCGGATATGACGGTTTTTGTGAGCGATTATATGACCATTAAGATGGAGGGGGAAAAGGCCGTATACCAGGCGGTGAACCCGGTCTGGGCCGTGAAAAAGCTTTTGAGGCTGCCGCTGCGCCTTAAGGCCCTTTCGGGAAGCCGCCTGATCAGGCGCTCAGCCCTCATGCTTGGGAATTCCCTGTGCTGTCCTGCGTGTTCGTATCACAAGGAGAGGATTGGGGATCAGATGTTTCGATCCGATTATGAATTTGCCCTGGACTGGGATAATCTCTGGGAGCTGGCCGGAAAGAAGGGGCGCTTTATCTGCTGCGAGAAGCCGCTTTTAGCCTACCGGGTGCATGACGGGGCCGCTACCAAGGCGTGTATAAAGAATAACCGGAGGATGGAGGAGGAGACGGCCATGTTCCGGAAAATATGGCCGGGACGTCTGGCGCCGCTTCTGATGTATTTTTACCGGAAGGCCTATGGGGCATACGGGGAGGAATGAGGAAATGGCTAAAATCGATGTGATTATCCCTGCCTGCGAGCCGGGGGATAAGCTGGAAGAGCTGCTGAAACGGCTTTTAAAGCAGAGCTGCCCGGTAAACCGGGTGATGATTATGAATACAGAAAGCCAGTATTGGAACGCGGAGCGGTATGAATCCCTGTTTGAAGGGAGACGGACGCGTCTGAGCGTGTCGCATCTGACCCGGGACGAGTTTGACCATGGGGCGACCAGGCATGAGGCGATCGCGGCGTCGGATGCGGATATCTGCGTCTGCATGACACAGGACTGTATTCCATACGACCGGAACCTGATCCGGAAACTGAAGGAGGCGCTTTTGCAGGCGGATGACGTGGCCGTCGCATATGCAAGGCAGCTCCCGGCCGCGGGCTGCGGGCTGCTGGAGCGCCGCGCAAGGCTGTTTAATTATCCGGAGGAGAGCTGCGTGAAGGGCAGCGCTGACTTAAAGAGGCTGGGCATTAAAACGTACTTCTGCTCCAATAGCTGCGCGGCCTACAGGCGTGGCATTTATCTGGAGCTGGGCGGCTTTACGAGAAACACCATTTTTAATGAGGACATGGTGTTTGCCGCGAAAGCAGTGAAGGCCGGTTACAGGATTGCCTACGAGGCGCAGGCAAAGGCCATTCACTCGCACAATGATCCCCCGCTTGAACTTCTGCGCCGGAACTTTGATCTGGCTGTCTCGCAGGCGGATCACCCCGAGGTCTTTGAGGGCCTGCGTTCAGAGGGCGAGGGGATGCGCCTGGTGAAGGACACTGCGGTCTGGCTCTTGCGGACGGGACATCCGCTTCTGCTCCCTGAGCTCATCGTAAAAAGCGGCTTCAAATATACCGGTTTTCTTCTGGGAAAGCGCTATAAAAGCCTGCCCAAAGCGGTAATCCGGTTCCTCACCAAGAATCAGGCCTACTGGAGGCGGCAGGAATGAGAGAAGGGATTCAGGAGCTTTTGATTGTGATACCAGCGTACAATGAGGCAGAGAATATTGAGCGTGTGGTAAATCGTCTGATAACGGACTTTCCGCAGTATGACTACCTGGTGGTAAATGACGGCTCATCGGATCAGACGGCGGAGATCTGCCGGAGAAACAACTATAATTTCCTTGATCTGCCGGTCAACCTGGGGCTGGCCGGCGGCTTTCAGGCCGGGCTGAAGTATGCGGCGCGCTGCGGATACCGCTATGCGGCGCAGTTCGACGGGGACGGACAGCACAGGCCGGAATATCTGGCCGCCATGCAGGCCAGGATGGAGGAAGGCTATGATATCGTGATCGGCTCCCGTTTTGTGGGGCAGAAGAAGCCGCGTTCCATGCGGATGCTGGGAAGCAACCTGATTGAAAGCGCGATCCGGCTGACGACCGGGGTGCGGATCAAGGATCCGACATCAGGGATGAGGATGTTTAACCGCATGATGATAGAGGAATTTGCCGGGGGTTTAAACTACGGGCCGGAGCCGGATACCGTGTCGTATCTGATCCGGCGGCGGGGAGCCAGGGTGGCCGAGGTTCCGGTTGTGATGGACGAGCGCCTTCTGGGCAAGAGCTATTTAACGCCGCTTAACGCGGCCCGCTATATGATTAAGATGCTGGTTTCCATTTGTCTGATACAGAGCTTCAGGAAAAGGAGGTAGCGGAATATGACCGTGACGCTTCGTATCGTGGTGATCATCGTTTCCGTGCTGACCACTGCGATGATCCTGCGCAAGATACGCAACGCCAGGCTGCAGATTGAGGACTCCATCTTCTGGATCGGATTTTGCGCCATGCTGATCCTGTTCAGCCTGTTCCCGGGCCTTCCGGATCTGCTTTCAAGGCTTGCCGGGACATACACAACGGCGAATTTTATCTATCTGGCCGTGATTTTCCTGCTGATTGTCAAGCTCTTTCACATGACGCTTAAGCTTTCCGAGCTGGAGACAAAGCTTAAAACCCTGGTTCAGGAAATGGCGCTGGAGGACAACCGCAGAAGGCGGGAGGAAGAGGCGCAGGCCGCCATGGGACAGCCGGAGACAGAGGGGAAACAGGGAGGGGACGCACAGAGCGCCCGGATGTGATAAAAAGGAGAGAATGAAAATGGGAAAGATCGAGGTGACGCCCTGTGAGATCAAGGGGCTTTATATCATCAGGCCAAAGGTGTTTGAGGATGAGAGAGGCTATTTTGTGGAAACATACAACCAGAACGATTTCCGGGAAGCCGGGCTTGACATGGTGTTTGTGCAGGATAACCAGTCCATGTCTGTGAGAGGGGTTCTGCGGGGACTGCATTACCAGAAGGAATATCCGCAGGGGAAGCTGGTGCGGGTTCTTCGCGGGGAGGTCTTTGATGTCGCTGTAGATCTGCGCGACGGCTCTGAAACCTTTGGAAGATGGCACGGCGAGAGGCTTTCCGCGGAGAATAAGAAGCAGTTTTATATCCCCGAGGGCTTTGCCCACGGCTTCCTCGTCCTGTCCGGTGAGGCGGAATTCGCCTATAAATGTACGGATTTCTACCGTCCGGGAGACGAGGGCGGTCTTGCGTGGAACGATCCGGAGATCGGGGTAGAGTGGCCGGTTGAGGAGGGCATGGAGCTCATCATTTCAGAAAAGGATAAAAAATGGGGCGGCCTTAAGGACACATTCCGTTTTCACCTGTAGGCCCCCGGGAGGATTTCATGAAGGATTTGCTCTCCCTTTTAAAAGGGATTAAGGAAAAGCGGAAGCTGATTCTGGAGCTTTCAAAGGCAGATTTTAAAAAGCGGTTTGTCGGCTCGTATTTCGGCGTCGTGTGGATGTTTATACAGCCCATGGTTACGATTGCCATCTATGCCTTTATTTTCGGAGAGCACGGCATGAAGAATGCGCCGCCGGTTCCGGGCGCTTCGTATGTCATATGGCTGGCCCCGGGCATTATTCCGTGGTTTTATTTCAGCGAGATCTTAAATACAGGAACCAACTGCCTTCAGGAATACCACTATCTCGTCAAAAAGGTAGTGTTCGAGGTGGAACATCTGCCGCTGATTAAGCTGATTTCCTGTTTTATGGTACATGCCTGCTTTCTGGCGATCATGCTGGGTCTGTACCTGGTAAGCGGCCGCAGGCCGGGCGTTATGTGGCTTCAGATCCTTTATTATTCCTTTGCGGCGTCCATGCTCGGCCTGGCGATCACGTACTTTACCAGCGCGGTTCAGGTATTTTTCAAGGACATGGCGCAGATTGTGGGCATCTGCCTGCAGTTTGGGATGTGGCTGACGCCGATCATGTATGATGAGGCGATCTTCACCTCGCGGGCGGCCTGGCTTGAGATTGTGTTTAAACTGAACCCGTTTTACTACATTGCGGCCGGATACAGAGACAGCATGCTGACCGGGAACTGGTTTTTCGAGAGGCCGGCAATGACCGTGTATTTCTGGGCGGCTACGCTTATTCTGCTGGTTTTGGGGCTTAAGATGTTTAAGCGCATGAGGCCGCATTTTTCAGATGTGCTGTAGTGTTTCATCTGTCCGGTCATTCGATGGTCAGTGCCGAATATTTTGTCAGCCTGCGGGGCGGGGGAAGGAGGCGATGCGGTGGAATCGTTTATATTTGAAAATTCAACGAAAGTATATTTTGGAAAGGGATGCGTGAGAGAGCATCTGTACAGCGCTCTGAAAGACTGCGGTGAAAACGTGGTGCTTGCTTATGGGAATGGTTCCATCAAAAAGAATGGAATATACGGGGAAGTCATGGACATTCTTGCGCAGGCTGAAAAGAATGTGATTGAATTTGCGGGGATCATGCCGAATCCGACGTACGCAAAGGTTTTAGAGGGAAAACAGCTTGTACGGGAGAGCCATGCCGGGCTGATTCTGGGAGTGGGGGGCGGTTCCGTGATGGATTGCTGCAAGGCCGTATCCATGGCGGCCGCCACGGAAAAGGATGTATGGGAGGAATACTGGGAAAAAGAGGGCGTGATCGACTTTGAGCCGATACCGGTGGGCGTGATCGTAACCGTCACGGGAACCGGAAGTGAGGTAAACGGGGATTCCGTCATCACCAATGAAGAGAAGAAAATAAAGACAGGGCGGGATTACAGAGCCTGCAACCCGCGTTTTGCCATGCTGGATCCGGAATATACGTATTCCGTATCCCCGGCCCAGACCGCGGCCGGCGGCTTTGACATGCTAAGCCATGTAATGGAAACCTAA
>Ga0224483_100773_pt1 | contig 10380 bp, 11 predicted proteins | sample hydfratestSal1_FD_181453 | JGI IMG/M metagenome (GOLD analysis project Ga0224483, IMG submission 181453) | Metatranscriptome of mouse feces microbial communities from Columbus University, Ohio, United States - Sal1 (Metagenome Metatranscriptome) ... | reverse complement strand
CTTCCGTATAGAGCAAGAGGTATCCATTTTCAATTTTATAATTCATCCATCCATTCCTTTCTGCCATCCATATTTCCTGCTTTCCCTTCCAAACAAAGTACGCGTTCCCCTGCCCACCCAAAAAGCCGATGCAGAGACTGCACCGGCTTCCTATATTCACTTTTGTTATTTCTTCTTATCCATAAACTGGGCGTCCATATAATTCAGTTTTGCCATATTCCTGTAATATTGGTTTGCCGCTGCAGAGGTGCTCCGCTTCGCATGGACCTTCTTGCGTTCCTGCGAAAACCTGTGCTCCATCAGCCTGCGGTTGCGTACTTCTTCACTTTGGATAGATACCGATTTCTCTGTAATCTCTGAAATCAGCTTCTTCATCAGCAGGATTTCTTCTTTGTGTGCCTGCTTTTCTGCTTCGATTACAGTTTTTACCCTGCCATACAATTCTTCAAAGCCTTCATCCAGGAAATTAATCTGGTCTACCAGGCCGCCCTTTTCCTGAATATTCTTATCAAAGGCTTCAGCATCTAACTCGTCTTGGCTTAGAATCTGATGTTGTTCATTGTTCATCCGGATAATGCCGTCCAGAATCTTGGATTTCTTCTGGAGGCTCTGAATCATCACGCTTAAATAGTCATTTCCCATAATCAATTCGCCTTTTTCGTCTTGTTCCGTTCCATGACTTCCTTCCAGGTATCGCGCATGGTACGCAGGTGCGTCAGCACCTCTTCCAGGATTTCCTTATCTTTTTTCAGGTTTGCTTCCAGCAGACGATCCATCAGATAATTATAAACATTCTCAAAATCCTTAGCTACCGGGTACTTATGATCCAGGGTTGACAGAAATTCTGCAATGATGTTCTGTACTTTCGTGATATTGATGTGGGCTTTCTCCACATTCTTTTCTTCAATCGCAACAATCGCAATGTTGCAGAACTTAATCGCCCCTTCATAAAGCATTAATGTCAACTCAGCGGGGGATGCTGTTAAAATCTTATTCTTGGCATAAGCATCATATCCTCTGTTTGCTATCACCTTATGTCCTCCTTATCAGCCGCCTAACAGTGAAGAGAGTGAATTCGTCTGAGACTGCAGTTTAGCTAACGCGGTTTCCATTGCGGAAAACTTCTTGTAGTAGGCGTCTTCCATATCCTTTAATTTCTGTTCCCATTTCTTAATGGTCTTTGTATATTCATCATACTCCGTCTGCATCTGCTTGTCATTGTAGACTTTGTATGCGCCGCTCAAGGTAGTGGAACCCATTCTTTCATGTAAATTGTCATATACGCTGGTGGCAAGCTGGGTAAAGAAGCTTGCTACCGTATCCGGGTCTTCCTCAATCATCTTACGGAGCTTGTCGTCATTGGAAGAGGAAACGGAATCGTCTGGGTCATGGTCAATATGGTATGCATAGGACTCATTTTCAGCAGCGTTAAAATAGCCTGCCGTCTTAATCCCAAAGGAAGAAAGGCTGTATTTCTTGCCATTTACTTCAAAAGTCTTGGCCATGTTAGTGGACATCCCATTCAGGACGGAACGCAGCGTATCGTCCCTCCGCAGGATAGAGTCCTTAATCTTCTGCTCCCACTTCTCCACTTCCTTGTCAGACAGTTCTGACTTCTCGTCATCGGTCAGGGGCTCATAGCCTTTGGCTGATGCTGCATTGTAGCCCTTTTCCATGGCGTTGACTACCTCGTTATATTCCTTGAGGAAGTCCTTAATCATATTGTAAATGCCGTCCACATCGGTGGAAGTGGTGATGGTCATAACGTCGCTTTTGCCAGTTGCAGTAATATTTAACCCATTGATGGAAAACGTGTTGCTCTCACTTTCAAACAGCGCACCGTTTAACTCAATCTCTGCATTTGTAGCGTCTGCCTTATCCGCAAAGGAGTAATTCTTCTTGTTGGCCTCTAAGTCAGCGTCGCCTTTGTAGGCGTTTTCATAATTATCCTCTGTCGCCAGGCCTAAGCTATTTAATATCTCAAAGGAATTTTTATCCCCTTCCGCCACTACGAAATTAAAATCGTTCGACACGCCGCTTTTCTCAGAATTTAAGAAGAACCGCTGCTGTGCCGTATCAAAATTAGCAGTTACCCCCTGTTCCTTTAACGCACTTGTGAAATCCTTCACAGTCATATCCCCGGTAACCTGAACGGTCTTCTTCTCGCCGCCCACCTCAAGGGTTAAGGTCCCGCTCTTTACGCCCAAAGATGACAATGTGGTGTTCGCATCAATCTTTTCGCTGGAACCAGACATCTTCAGCTTACCGCCTGTAAGGTATCCTGCTGTCGCAAGCTCATTCACCTTCAATGTCTGGGTGCCGTTGATAACGCCGGAGCCGGCTGTAACCGTTGCCTTCGTGCTATCCGAAACAGTAGTGATTTTCTTATTAAAATTACCAACACGGCGCATATTGGACAGAGATTTCGTATAAAAATTGTAAATCTTTGTATTCATCTCTTTCCAGGCTTCCTGCTTCCAGGAGAGCTTCGTCTGCTCTTTTTTATATTTATCCTGTTTGGTACGGTATGCCGATACCAGTTCCTGCACAATGGAATCTGTATCAAGTCCTGAATTTAATCCGGAAATCCTAATTGGCATGTACTGTTCCCTCCTATCCTATCTAAAATCTAAGCGCACCTGGCATGGCTGCACCTGGCCGCCATATCCGGATGCTCACCTTCGCTCGTCTACCATAATCCCAGCCAGTTCCCATACCTTGGCAATCATGTCAAGGGTCTGCTCTGGCGGGAACTCGCGGAGCACCTCTTTCGTGCCCTTGTCAATCACCTTAATCGTTACACGGTTCGTTGCTTCATGAATCCCAAAAATCAGCTCGTTATTCTTTACCTTGCGGTTCACCTCATCCACTGCGCGCTTAATCTGGTTCATGTTGGCAGTTTCCTGGGCATCCGCCCCATTTTGCTTATCATCTTCGGATTTTGCAGCGCTTGTATAAGAAGGGTTAATCACTGCCGCCGTATCGCTGACTACCCTCTTCTCCGCCTGCATACCAGAACTTACTTCAGTCTCTTTCTTCGCAGCCAGCTCCGGCCCACTTCCCTGATAGGCCGCAGTTGGTGTGTTTATTTTTCCAACCTCCATTTTTAAATCACCTCCGTGTGAAATATTCCTTATTTCTTCCTATTTTTCTATCAATATATATCGGCTGCCTGAGACGAAAATTTAGAACAACCGGCAAATTATCTGAATTATTACAATATCTCTTTCAGTGCTGAAAGATTATCTGCTGACAATGCCGCTTCATTTTCTTTCTGAATCTGAAGATAGACTTCCTTACGGTAAACAGGGATTTCCTTGGGCGCGGTAATGCCGATTTTCACCTGGTCGCCGCGCAGCTCAAGGATGCTGATTTCGATATCATTGTTGACAATGATGGACTCTCCCTTTTTTCTGGTCAATGCCAGCATCCTATTCACCTGCCTCTTCTTTTTTTGCCTTCAATATATCATAGACCATGAATTTTACGGGAAAATCATCCTCCACAATAATCTGATGCCCTTTGCGCTCTTCCGCATTAATGATAAAGGGCGCCTTAAGGTTCACGCTCAGCTTCGTAATATCCTCCGTAGCCGTTACGGACACCAGGATATAGATATTCTCCTCGTTCAGGTCTCCCAAGGGCTTTAGCATCTCTTCTGCAATCCAAGGGCGGTAGTCTTCCTTAACCAGCAGCGGATCCATAACCGGAAGCGCAAAGGCCGGCTCATCTAAAGACTGCAGCCAGGAAATCCCCTTCGGGCTCCCATCCTCCTTCAAGTCTGAAATCAGGGTAAACTGATTGCAGTCCGGGAAGCCTATAATCCCCTTTTCGAAAAAGATAATTTTATCCTCTTCTATCTCAATCTCTCCAAATAACCTTGTGTTTAACTGCATTTTCTTCCTCCAGCTTCCGAATTTGCTGCAAACCACAGCATAACCAAACCCTCCCCTTCTGCGGCCTGCAGCTTCCATTGATACCTTTACAGGTAATTCAGCAGCGTCTGGCCATTGGCTTTTGCAGATGCCTGCAGGGAAGCCTGGTATGCATTGTAGGCCGCCGTAAATTCTATTATAATATCTGAAAGCTCCTTATCCTCATTCCTGGATTTCAGCTTTTCCATCGTAGCCTGTTGGTTGGACATGCGGTTCTCTGTCAGCAGCAGGCGGCTCTCCCTGCTCCCCAGGTCAGTCCTTGCCAGAACCACGTCATTCTTATATTTCTGGAAATTGGTCTCGCCCCTTGCATACACCTTCTGCAGGTTATCATCTGCATAAGAGGCCTCTTTTTCTGCCGCTTCCAGCCACTGGTCCAAGGCATCCTGGGAGGCTTTGTCTGAATATTGGGCTTCCTCCTTCATGCTCTTGATTTTCTTTACCTTCTCATGGGCTGCGATAGCTGCCTCCACGACATTGGTCAGTTCGTCAACATCACGCCCAATGGCGCTGCTCAGCACATCGCTGGCCTGGGTGTTCACCACAATGTCCTGGTTAAAGGCAACCGTGAACTTAATCTCTTGGTTGGACTTTGTATATTCAATGGGGTGGTCTGGGTCTGTAATATTCTTACAGTCGAAATAATGCTCCGGGCGCAGTTCCCCTTCGGAAAAACCTTTCTTCGTATAGGTAATGCCCAGCTGGGTCTTGTTGTTCCCCATCGCATCGGCGACATTCTTGCCCAAGATCATTTCCCCGGTCTCTTTAAAGAAAATCACCTCATTGTCGCCTACGGGATAGCCTTCCTTTACCCAATCATCATAGGATTTATCCGTCGTAACATTTGTATACACATCCATACCAGCTACCGGGAAGGAGAAATTTTCCAGGCTCTGCTGGTTCCCATTTGCATCCGTAAATGTGATATCTTTCGGATCGACATCCCCTAACCCTTCATAGGACAGGCGGATACGGTTAAACGTATACTCCTGCGGCATCTGATCCATGGGCACGCCTGCCTGTACCTCTGCCGGGGAGCCAGGCAATTCTACATAATTGCTGTAAAACCTCTTCTCTTCAATGTTCTTGTAAGAAATCGGCTCTGAAATCTCATATGTGATATCCTGGTCATCCTTTAGGAACGTCAGCTTGCTGTTCGTCTTATAGCCCGTAAAGACACTCCTGCCGATGCACTCTGCGTTCCCTTCCGCATATACCTGCTGGCGCAGGGACTGGAGGTCTTTCAGGATAGACGCCCGGTCTTCCTCTGTGAGCGTATCATGGGCGCCCTGTACGCACTTCTTATACACATCCCCTAAAATCGTCTCCATATTGGTCAATGCGCCCTCTGTCACCTCCATCCAGGACTGGGCGTCCGGGATGTTCCTCTCATAATACTGGTTCAGCTCGCTTAAGTTGCTCCTTAAGCGGAGGGCGCGGATAGCGATGACCGGATCCTCGGAAGGCCTTGAAATCTTCTTCTGGGAGGACATCTGGTTGTTCAGCTTATCCACAGATATCTTATTGTTATTCATGTTGAACATACTGTTCTTGCTAATCATGCTATTCGTGACTCTCATTTAAAATCCTCCTTATACGCCGGTTTCCAAAATCAGCCGGTTATACATTTCCGACATGGTCTGTATGATTCTGGACGCCAGATTATAGGCATTCTGGAACTTCAGCATATCCAAAGCCTCTTCATCCTCATCCACGCCTGAGATGGACATCCTCCTGGTTTCGACAGCCTCCCGGATATTCTCATAATTCTTCAGGAAAAGCTTTGCTTTCTCCGTATCCACGGAATTATCATTAATCAGGCATTTCAGGAAGGAGTCTGCGCCCCCGCCCCGGAACATGACAGCCTCGCTCTTTAACGTGAGCATCTTGGTCACGATTTCCTGCGTCGCAACGCCGTCGTCCAAATCCTTCTTCTCTAAGGTTACCATTTTATTGGAATCCTTGGCGATGACGCCAGCCACCGTGAAATTGGAAGCCGTCAGCAGATAATAGGAATCCCCGAAAGCGTCCATGCTGCCGTTTGCCTGATGGTCCCCAAAGCTATACTCCGTACCATCCGCTTCGTTCTTAGCCACAAAATAAGAAATCCCGTCGTCCCCGTTCAGGTCCACGCCTGATTTGTGTAATTCATTGAACTGCTTTGCAAATTCCCGCACAAAATTATTCATCTGTGCCTGATAGTACGGGATCCCCATAGTATCAATATTCTGGCCGATAGACACCGTCCTGCCCGGCAGGTCTTCCCGCAAAGCTGTAGAAAGCGGCTTATTCAGCTGGAACTGGTAAGTCTGGTTCTCTGCATCATAAGTAAACCCTGTATAACGGTATTCTGTATAATTAATCGTAATCACGCCTTCTGCCGGCATGGTCATATGGTTAATATCCGTAATGCTGGGGTTGGATATGGTAACCACATCCCCCCGTCCGCCCGGGTCAACAGACAGCACTTTCCCCTGGAATGCTTCTGCATTATTGCCGTCCCGCACTGCAAACAGCGCTTTGAGCCTCCCCTGGAAGCCTGAGCCCGCCGCACTGAACGGCATATCCGTATCAGACCAGTAAAGGTCGTATAAGCCCTCTGAATCAGACTGGTTAATCTTCTTCTCCCTGGGCACGTATTTGAGTGTATTATATTCAAAATTATCCACAAGGGTATGCCCATTGATTTTCACCTGGTAATTGGTAGCGCCTGTGTACATATCCGGGAATACGCTGTTAGGGACCTCTGTCTCTTCCACTTCCACAGACACCCGCTCAGACAGCTGGTCTATCAGCAAAGCCCGCTGGTCCCGCAGCTCATTGGCATTGGTTCCCTGCAGCTCTATGACATTGATCTGCTTGTTCAGTAAGGCGATTTTCTGGGCAATGCTATTGATGTCCTCCACCTGTGCGGCAATCTCTTCGTTCAAGTCATTCTGAATCTGGGTAAGCCCCGCGCTCATGCTGGAGAAAAAGCTGACGAAATTCTGGCTTTTGCCAATAAAAGCCTTCCTGGAATCCAGGCTTTCCGGCGACCCCTTCAAGGTCTCCAAAGCGGCGAACATCTCGTTTAAAATGGTGGAAAAGCCCTTTGCCCCCTCTTCGTCTACCAGGTAATCCTCTATCTGCTCCATATAGTAATGTTCCGCATCATACCTGCCTACCTTGGCATTGGCGTCCCAGTATTTTACGTCATAGTAGAAATCACGCTTCTGGATGATTTCCGGCGTGGTCACGCCAGTCCCTACCATACCGAACCTCTGGTTTGTGCGCATGGCTTCCGCCGCCACATGGACAGCCTCCTGCCTGGAATACCCCTTGGTATTCACATTTGATATATTATTTGCAATCGTATTGGTCGCCACATGGAATGAATTTAAGGCAGACCCTGCAATTGTCAGTCCAAAAAAAGTCGATGGCATATTGTCCTCCTAATACTCCGTAACTTCCCTGCTATTATTTATCCTGTATTTCCCTGCTGCCTTAGAGCCTGGTCACTAAATGCTCCAGCATCTCTGACACCACATTGATAAAACGGCTGGCCGCATTATAGGCATTCTGGTATTTAATCATGTTGGTCAGCTCCTCGTCGGAGGAAACGCCAAATACCTGCTGCCTGTTGTTGTCGATGCTGGCAACTTCTGAAGAAAGGCTGGTGGCAAGCCCGTTATAGACATTCCCCTTGGCAGAAAGCTCTACAATCATCCGCTCATAATACCCCATAAAGTTACAGGGGGCAATATTATTTGCATTGACAATATGGTCTTTCGCAGCCCATGCATTCACCATCTTCTCCGCAATCTTCCCCCATGCGGGTTCCCCGTTTTTCTCCAAATGAGGGATCCTGGATTCTTCTTCCACCAAAGCCGGATTAATCATCAGGCCCTGGATACAGTACATCTTCGATGTATCTGTCTTGCTCTCTTCGTTATATACATAGTAGATTGTGCCGTCAGTTGCCTGTACCTTGGTATAACGGTCGCATCCCCGCCTTACGAACAGTTCCTGCCCCGGTTTCTCGCCGTCTGCGCCCAGGCATGCATTTTCTTCATCCCATACCCTGGCATTTTCATAACGGGTGCCGTCAATGGCTGTAAAGCTCACCTTTTTGGTAGGGCTTAAAATATCGTTGACTGCCGTAACAATCTTATGCACCAGCTGGTCCAGCTCTGCCTGGCCCGCCATCATAACAGACATGCCGGCCCCATTGTTGTAGGCGTCCGCCGTAAGGCCGCTGACATCCGTATAATTGGCCGCGCGGTCACCCCTGGCCAGCACCAAGGCTTTCAGGCGCCCAATATCCGTATTCAGCTCTGAGGAAATATCTACCGTGAAATTAAAGACATCCGTATACTGCTGGCGGTCCATATCCGACAGCTGCGGCCAAATAGGATTGACGAACCCATTTACCGGATCCTCCATGCCTTTGATTTCATAGACATGGGCATCATTCACAAACTCCACGTTTTCCAGCCTTACCCGGACAGAGCCGTCTACATTTTCAGAAAAATCAACCTTCGCTAAATTAGACAGCTCATCCAGCACATTGTCCCTTTCATCCCGTAAGGTCATAGCCGTCTCTATCCCCCCGGCTTCAATGCGGACAATCTCCTTGTTATATTCCACAAGCTTATGGCCAAGTTCATTAATACGGTCAATGGCCTCGTTAATCTTGATATTAATCTTGCTCTGGTATTCCTTCATGTCCCCATACATTTCGGATACCCTCTGTAAGAATACCGTACTCTTCTGGACGACCAGGTTCTGGTATACCTCTACCTCCGGCCCTTTGGACATCTCCTGGAAGGCTGTCAGAAGCCCCTGCAGCGTATCCTGGAAGGCCTCGCCCTCCAACTCCTGGTAAACATCAATCAGCCCGTCTGTCACTTCACCGGTGGCTTCATAAAATGACTGCCGCCCATTCTCTGTGCGGTAATAGCGGTCCAGGAAATAATCCCTGGTATGCACCACGTCCAAAATATTAAGGCCCAGCCCTGTCTGCTGCTTGCTGATGGACGCATTCCCAATGTTCAGGTAATCCCGGTCTGCAAAAAGCACCTGCTGCCTTACATACCCCTTGGTATCCACATTTGCAAGGTTATTCGCCGTCGTATTCAATGCATTCTGGCTATTCTGCAGGCCAGAGGCGCCGATATACAGGCTTCCCATTCCATTTGCCATATCTCTTAACCATCCCTTCCACTTCGTTCTGTCATCTGCAAGACGCAAAAGAAATCCGTTTCATACGCCATCTTGCTTCCTTCTTAAAATTAAGCGCAATACACCCGTGCCGCTGAAATGCCGTCCCTGGCGTATTGCGCAAATAATTTGCTGTATTCAGATTTCTTATACCTGCCTATTGCTTGGCGTCAAAGCCGCTGGCGCCCAGGATATCCCCCGTGTTGTTCGCGCGCTTGTCGTAATTGGCAGTTGTCGGCGCCTGGCGCATACTCTTAAACAAAGTCAGGTCAAACTCTGTCATCTCCATGGCTTGCTGCAGGAGCGATTCATTCAGTTCATTCAGCTGTGCCATCTCTCCTAAGGTGCCGTGCAGCCTATCCTTCAAATCCCTTAGCTTCTGCTGCTCCTTCGGCTGTTTACTCAAAAATGCTATCATATTAGTAACCGTCAGCTCACCGGGATCCTTACTAAGTACGATAGACATATCATTGACAATCTCTTCTCTTTTCTTTTCCAAATTGATTAGAATCCCGGCTATCTCCTGCTCCTGGTCAGTAATCTCCTCCAGAGCGGGGATATTCCCGTCAATGATAACCTGCCTCTTCTGGCGGGATAATTCTGTAAGGCGTTCGTATTCCCCGTTCTCCTTCTCTAATATATCCATAAAATTTTCCATTAAACTGGCCATGCGGAAACCTCATTTCTATATTATCTGTATGCCTCGTACTTTTCCATCAATTTGGCAGCAAAATCTCCCGGCTCAACCTTATAACTTCCAGAAGCAATGCTGTTTCTCAATGGCGCGACCTTATCTTCCCTGATATCCGGCGCTTCTGCCACGGCCTGCTTTGCGATCTGATAATCATATCCTCGGCTGGAAATCTGCAACTGGTCCCGCTTGTCTGTGCTGGCGGCGCCTTTTGCCTTCGAAGCCCTGCTGCTGTTGTAGATTTGAGTGATTTGGTTATATGCTTCTATTCGCATAAGGGGCATCTCCTTTCCTAATACCAGTGTAGTGTGGATGCTGTCTCCACTAGTATTGTAATTTCTGGTTCGCTGTATAACTTATTTATCGGTTGTTTATAGGGAAACTTTAGAAAATATGAAAAAAAGAGGGAAGGGTGACGCTCCTGCCAGGATACCTGCACTGGGCTGCAAGAATTATCAGGCTCCTGCTGCTGGGAAGCAAAAAAGCAGGTATGGCCATGCATTGGCTCTGTCCATGCATTACCATTCCTGCTGCTGGGAACCAAGAAATAGGCAT
>Ga0224483_100772_pt1 | contig 10380 bp, 8 predicted proteins | sample hydfratestSal1_FD_181453 | JGI IMG/M metagenome (GOLD analysis project Ga0224483, IMG submission 181453) | Metatranscriptome of mouse feces microbial communities from Columbus University, Ohio, United States - Sal1 (Metagenome Metatranscriptome) ... | reverse complement strand
CGTGCTGCAGTACCCGTGCAAAGAAGACAAGGCTTATGGCTCAGCGGACATTTATGAGATGGATCAAGGGACTGATTCCCACAGTGATTATTTTGCTGGGGGCGTTGTTGCTGGGCTGCATATGCTACATCTCCATCTGGGGGGTGCCTTCCTTCGTTGTGCAGCGGGTGGAGCAGGCTCTTCTGGAAAAGGGCATTCCCTCCCATATAGAGACGCTGAAAGTTACTTTGTGGCCCCGTGCCGTCGTGACACTGAAAAATGTGGAATTGCTGGATCCGGAGGCCATGCCGGAAACTCGCCGGCCCATAGTTCTGCTGCATGAGGCGGATGTGGCGCTGAATTGGAAAAAACTGATAGAAGGACAAGTAGTGCCGGAGCGGGTGAATGTGAAGGGGATGGACGTCACTCTGCCCGTAGATGCGGGGAATCCGGAAAAAGTTTTTTCCGTAACGGGGGTGAACGCGGAATTGAATCTGGGGCGGCCCGGCATGGTGGACATCGTCAAGGCAGATGCCGTTGTGCAGGGCATCCGGGTGACGGCCCAGGGGGCATTTTCCATTGGTCAGGATGATTCCGGAGATTTTACGCTGACGGCTCAGGATATGGGCGCCGTCAGAGAGCAGTTGAATCAGGTCCTGAATTACATGGACCGGGTGAAGTGGCCTGATGCATCTCCTCCCCGCCTGATTGTCAATTTAAGCGACGATCCGAAAGGCGGCGTGCGTGTAGGCATGGATTTGCAGGCGCCTGTTCTCAGGTACGGAAAAATCATGGTCAGGGATTTCCTGTTCAACGGGGATTACGCGGATTCCGTTATCATGGCCAAACACTTTACCATGCGGGATGCGGAAACGGCCGGTTTCGTCAGCCTTTCCCTCCAGGCCGATTTGAAAAAGCGCACGCTGATCTGGGATGTCCGCAGTACGGCTCCTCTGGTCTCCTGGGCGGTGGCTATTGTTGATGAAGCTCTGGTGCCGAAGGAAATGAAGTTTCTGAGCGAGCCGCATGTACAGATATCCGGTCGTGCGGTTTTTTTCGGAAAATTGGGAAGGCGTGGAACATCTGAATGCTTTAGGTTCCGGATCCATGGGAGCATTTTCCGTGCTTGGGGAAAAATTCCAGAGGGCCTCCTGCGATTTCAGTTACGAAAACGGTAATTTTTATGTAACTGATTTGGATATAAGGCATCCCGGAGGCAGTTTTTCCGGCAAGGTAATGGGAGTGGACGGAGAGATTAAGGTAGACGTTCACAGCACGCTGCCTATGAAGGCGATGCTGGGGATGGCCCGTTCCATTGCCCCGGAGGATGCGAAGCTGCCGCCAGCGCTGGAAATCAGGGGAGACCCGGAATTGAAGGTGTACGGTTCCGTGGATATGGGAAAGGGGTGGAAAGGGCCGTTCCAGGTGGACCGCCTCCAGATTGAGGCTTCCGTGGCGGATGTCTTTTACCAGGGAGTGGAATTCGTTTCCGCTGCGGCCAGGGCGGAATTGATTGGCCGTTCCATTAACGTCACCCAATTGGAATTGGTGCGGGATGACGGCCGGGTGAAGCTGGAAGGAAGCTATTTGGGCACCGACCTTGTTTTTACGCTGGAATCTAATCTGAAGCCTGAACTGCTGGAGACTCTGGCTGGAAATTGGTTTTCTGTCCCTGAAAATTTGCAGCTTCCGGAAAAAGCGGTTTTATGGGTGCACGGCAGGCTGGATATTCCGGAGGGCAAGCCTGTGGAGCCGACTCTGGTCCGAGCACGCATCCATGCGGAGAATCTTGCCTGGAACAAGGTTCCTGTCAAAACGGCGGATGTGGAAGCGGAATACCGTCCCAACCAGCTTTTTGTGCAAAATTGCCGGATGGAAATGGAAAAGGGCGTCTTTGAATTGTTCGCCAACGGTTTTCTGGACGGTCAGATGTTTGTGATGGGGCAGTCCACGGTTCCGCTGCAAACGATAGACCAATTGTTGAGCATGGAGGATGACGACTTTTTCATGAACCGCTTTGTCTTCCGCAAGGATTCCGGCCTGGAGTTTTCCTTCCAGGGAACGTTGGGTCTGTACAATCTGGAAAAGGCTTACGACTTGCAGGCTACTGTTTCCGCAACCAACACGCGCTACAGGGGGGTGGACTTGAAGTCCGCCCGGGCGGATGCCCATCTGGTGACGGACCAGCTGGTGCTGACCAATGTGACGACTGTGGTTTCCAACGGAAATTACCTGTCTTCCGTCGGATTGTCCGGAGGCCCTTCGGAATGCACGCTCAAGGCCAAGAGCATAGATTTTCGTTTTGTGCAGGATACGGTGGAAGTGCTTGGTCTGGAGGGGCAGGCCTATCCCGGCTATACCCTGCGGATGTTTTCCGATAGTGCCGCCAGGGTTTTGAAGGAGTTTGTCTTTACCCGGCCCGTAACGCTTTCCGGCGGCGGCATGTTTCCGATGGGGGATGACATGAAGCTGATGAAGGGGCGCATCCGCTTTGACGCTTCCGCCGGGCGCGTGCGCTATCCCCTGCTGGGAACCACGCTGGACCTCGGAAGGACAAAGGGGGAAGTGTTGATTTCCCCGCAATGGGTGGTTGTGGACAAGATGATGGGAACCATCTGGGACGGAACTTTCACAGGCCGCGTTCTGGCGCAGATTGATGATGGGGATGCCCTGAACGGTTCTTTTGTCCTCCAGGACATGAATTTAACGTCTATCGGGAAATCCTATGACAAAAAAATGGAGAAAGCCACTGTGCACGGAGCCATTGAGTTTTCATCCAAGGGAGGCAATATGAATTCTATTCAGGCGAAGGGGGAGGCTGCCCTGGTGCATGGCGACCTGGTGGAAATTCCCCTGTTCGGATTTTTGGGGGAAGCCCTCTCTAATTACATTCCAGGACTGGGGCATCTGATTAATTACAAGATATCCAGGGCCGATTGCGATTTTTCCATTGAGAAGGGTTATGTGCGCACCAGTAATTTCGCGGCCCAGGGAAGCAACATGTCTCTGGAGGGGGGAGGCTGGATACGCCTTTCCGATTTGCAGGTCAATTCAGATTTCAAGCTGGGGCTTCGCGGTTTGCCGGGGTTTATTACTTCCCCGGTTTTCCTGTTGGCCGGAGGGCTGTTTCAAGTGCGGGGAACGGGGCCTTTGAGCAATGTTTCCTGGAATTTCGCTCCGTTTTCCGGAGGGAAAGCCCCCGTTCCTCCCGCCGCGGCGCCTGCCCGGAAAAGGTAGGGCAGACGAAATATTTGGGTGTTGCGCAACTGCCGTAAGGAGCCGCATGCCTTGCAGCAATTGAAAATAACAGATACCGGATATCTGACAGAAGATAAAGAGCTGTAAATTCAGAATGCCCCGTTTACGGTGCTTTCCCTCAGGAAAAGGAGTTCCCGGAGAAATTTTTCTTAAACCAGAGTATAGGCGGAAACAGCTGTAATGCTCAATTTCTGTAGGAAAGACCAGTGAAACAGGAGGTTTTTCCCCGGGAATGAAACCCGGGGCTGAACGGTGCCGGAGCGTAAAAACGTATGAACTATGGAGCCGGAAGGAAATATCCCCACCATGCAATCCTGAAGAAGGTGCAGGAGTTCCTTCATGGAAAAGACAGGCTGCCGGTTTCCGTTGAAGTGCCGCGATTTGCTTCGGCCGTTCTCCTATGTGAACGCCCGCCTGCATGTTCCATACGGGTAGATCGTGCGGTCCGGTACGCTGCTGGCTGGATGGGAATAAGCCGATTCCGGGGCCGGATCGGCTGTTCCCGGCAGGGCGGGGCCATAATGGCGTTCTTTTACTGAGGAGAGGATGTGGCTTTACCGGAAATAGTCTGCGGCAGGAGAGGCGGTTTTAACGGGTAAAAAAGCAAATAAGGCAGGAGGTGTTGGCGTAAAAGAAGGAAGTTTTTATTCCGGAGTGGGTCCGTTAAAAACGGGGCGGCTGAACTGCTCCAGCCACCCCGTTGAAAAAGGGAGTTATTTACCGGATTTTCCCAGTTTGTACCCGGCGTAGGTTTCCGTGTTGTACAGGGGCTGGTTGTCCGGCACGGCGTAACCGATGGATTTGCGAATGGCGAGGAAGTCCGCCACGCCTTCCGGCCCCACCTGGTTCAGAGGTGCTTTGTGCAGTCCGGCCATCAGCACCATGCGGCAGTAGGCATCCGCATTTTCCATGAACCATTCCGCTTCTTCCACGTCACGTGCTCCGGTAATGACTCCGTGGTTTTCCATGAAAACGACGGTGGATTGTCTGGCTGCTTCCGCCACGGCCCGGGCCGTTTCCAGAGAGCCGGGCGTTCCGTAAGGGGCCAGCGGGATGTGTCCCAGGAAGATATCCGCTTCCGGATTGATGCCGGAGGGGGGAACCTGCCCGGCAAACAGGAAGGCATTGCAGTGCGGGGGATGGGCATGGATGCAGGCATTGACGCCCACGGATTTCATCATGGCAATGTGCGTTTTCACCTCACTAGTGGAGGGGCGGATGCCCGCTTTCTGGCGCGCGTCCATGTCCACCATGCAGATGTCTTCCACAGTCATGAAGCCTTTGGAACACAGGGTGGGGGAGCAGAGCAGCAGGTTCTGAGCCACGCGCACGGAGATGTTGCCCCCGTTGCCGTCCACATATTCCCGGTTCCACAGGCGGCGCCCTATGTCGCACATGCGTTCCTTGATGACCAGAATTTCCGGGGAATGGAAGAATTCATTCACTTCCTCCCGCGTGACGGGGTTGTATTTTTCCCATGGGAACACTTTGTCCGGCAGGGGAGGGGAGATTGACCAGTCTTCTGACATATTGAGTAGCGTGTTATTGGTTGAACTTTTCGTAGGCGGCTTCCTGGGAACCCGGCATATATGTCCGGTAGGTGATGCCGAAGGCGGCCCGGGCCTGCTCCGGCGTAGAGTACACCCCGGCGCCCGCAAAGGCAAACATGGATGCTCCCAATACCGTACTTTCTGACACTTCAGAGACTTTGACGGGAATCCGGAGAATGTCCGCCCTCATCTGGGTCCAAACTCTGTTTCTGGCGCCTCCGCCCACCAGGATGAGGAATTCGCTTTTGAAGCCGCCCACGGATTCCAAACGGCGCAGGCGGGATTTCAGCCGCCAGGTGAGAGCCTCCATGGCGGCGCGGTAGATATGGCCGCGTGTTCTTCCCAGCACCAGTCCGTTGATGGAGCCTTTCCGGTCTCCGGAGGCCAGGAAGTCCGGAACCATTGTCACGCCGTCGCAGCCGGGTGGGACGGCGGCCGCTTCCGCATCCATGGTGTCATAGGATTCCCCGTGAAAGCAGGCTGCTTTCACCCATTCGATAATGCCGGAGCCCAGCCATTGGAGCCCGGGGTTAAGAAGGCCGGATTCCGCGTCGAATTCCGCCGTGGCGCCGTCCTCATAATCTTCCCGGGCCAGCCTGGCCTGTGCGGAGCGCGCCATCAGGATTTCCCATGTTCCGGAGGAAAGGACGGGCTGGTTCTTGTCTGCTCCGGAACCGAAAATGGCGAACTGGGTGTCGTGCCCGGCGGAGATAACGGGAATGCCCGCCAGGGCCGGGAGATTCATCGCGTCTGCCGCTTCCGGCGTAAGGAGGCCAATGGTTTCCCCTGCATCCACGATGGGAGGGAAGAGGCCGCGGCTCAAACCGAGGCAGTTCAAAATGAATTCGGAAAAATCTCCCGTTTCCAGATCCGTGAGCTGGGAGGTCCCTGCCATGGTCCGGTCTGTCGCCATGATGCCGGTGAGCTTGTAGGCCAGCAGGTTGGAGATGAAGAGCCACGCATGGGCTTTTTCCAGAAGTTCCGGGTGGTTTTCCCTGAGCCAGACGAGTTTGTAAATGGTGTTGAAAGCAAAGGCCCCCACGCCGGAGATACGGTTAAGTTCCTCTTGGGAGATATATTTGCCGATGTTTTTCATGACCTCCGCCGTGCGGGGGCATTTCCAGGATATGACAGGATAGAGCAGGTTGCCGGCGTCATCCACCAGTGCTCCGTCCACACCGAAGGTGGTAATCGTGACGGCCGTCACCTGTTCCGCATTTAGCCCTTCCAGGGCCTTCACGGCACATTCGGAGAGCTGTCTGAAAATCAGGTCGGCATCCCAGACGTGAAATTCCGGATTTTCCTCACCGGGCAGCGTGGCGTTCGGCTGTGAGGCCTTCCCCACAATGACGCCTTGTTTATCCACAACCATGGCGCGCACATTAGTAGCGCCGCAGTCCAAGCAGAGGGAGTACATGAGTTAAGATTTAATAGTGAAAAGTTAATAGGAATCCGGCTGAGCTTGTTGAGTTGGTTTGTTAATAGAAATGAGCATTTTAGGGATTTCTGTGCTGTCCTGGTTGACAGAGGAAGATTCCGTTTCCGTCAGGCTTCCCGTGGCGCGCAGCAGTTTAGGCCGTGCATGCGTCCCGGAATATTCCTTCAGGGCGATGCGGGGTTTGGAAAAGAAGTCCCTTCTGCGGCTCCCGTAAACAGCTTCGGATAAATTGGCGGCAATGCCCGCACCGGAACGTAGGAGCTGGCTGAGCAATTCCCGCTCGGCGTCCTGCTTTTTCAAGTGCCTGCATCATTGAATAATGCGGACTGCGAAAGAAAAGCTTTTCGCGGAAACGGGACTTTCTGCCATGTTTTATCCGAAGCTGTTAACTATTACCTATTAACTGTTACCTTTTCGTTTTCAGTATTTTCCGTATAATGGCCCGTAGTTGGCGCAGGCCCGGAAATCAGCTCCTTCCGGGTCCGCCGTGCCGTGGAGACCCCAGGCAGAGGGGCGGTAGATTTGGTCATCCGGAATGTTATGGGCGTATACGGGAATGCGCAGCATGGAGGCCAGCGTCAGGATGTCTGCGCCGATGTGGCCGTAAGTAAAGGCTCCGTGGTTGGCTCCCATGTTGGCCATGACGCTGTACACGTCCGTAAAGGCTCCCTTGCCGGTCAGGCGCGGGGCGAACCAGGTGGTCGGCCAGCCCGGGTCAGTGCGTTCGTCCAGGGTCTTGTGCACCTCGGCAGGCAGATCAACAGACCAGCCTTCCGCCACGATGAGGACGGGGCCGAGTCCCTTGACGATGTTCAGGCGCATCATGGTGACAGGAGCGCCGCCCCTGGTGACGTAGTGGACGGAGTAGCCGCCGCCGCGGAAGTATTCCCGGTTGGCCGGGCACCAGACGGCTTGTTCCATCATGGTTTTCGCATCGTCCGGAGTGACGTCCCAGTGTTTTTTCATGACGGGCTGTCCGTCCTTGCCCGTGCAGGCCATGCAGCCGTCCAGGGCGGCGGAGCCGGAATTGATGAGGTGGATGATGCCGTCCTTGGCATGGCCTTCCAGCGTATAACCCGTGACGCGCTTTACGGCTTCCGGGCTCCAGTAGGTGCGAACGTCCGCGAAGACATTGGCCTGTCCGGTCAGCAGATAGCCGAAGAGGAGGCAGGCGCCGTTGAGAGAGTCATTTTCCGTGGCGAAGGGAAGCGGGGCGCGCGGGCCGTTCCAGTCAAAGGTGGAGTTAAGCAGGGTTTCCGCGATGTCTCCGTTCGGGTAGAAGTCCGTCCAGTGGCGCTGGCCCTGGAAGCCGCCGGCAATGGCCTGGTAACCCAGGGATTCTTCTTCGCGGTCGATTTTCTTGAGTTTGGGATTGCCCTGCATCATGTCGCGGAAGATCATGGCCATCAGCACGCTTTCCTTGAAGGTTTTGCGGCGTCCGGCTTCATCCAGCTTCAGGTCCGGACGGTTTTTGTCCTCGGCGAATTTAAAGACGGAATCCGCCCATTGCATGGCGAGGTCGAATTCCGCTTCGTCATAAATTTTCTGGTCCATGCGGCGGCGCACTTCCGTCATGTCCACGGCCTGTACGCGGATGCCCAGGTAATTTTCCCAGAAAGACTGGTCCACAATGGAACCGGCAATGCCCATGGAGCAGCCGCCGATGGAAAGATAGCCTTTTCCGCGGAGGGTGGCTACGGCGAGACCGGCGCGGCAGAAGCGCAGGATTTTTTCAGCTACGTCTTCCGGGATGGAAGTATCCGTGGCGTCCTGCACGTCTTTTCCGTAGATGGAGAAAGCCGGGAATCCTTTCTGGTTCAGGCCGGCCAGCGCAGCGGCCAGATACACGGCGCCGGGGCGTTCCGTGCCGTTGAAGCCCCAGATGGCCTTGGGAGTGAACGGATCCATGTCAAATGTTTCACTGCCGTAGCACCAGCAGGGCGTAACGGCCAGGGAGACGCCGACGTTGTTGGCCTTGAATTTGTCCGCGCAGGCGGCGGCTTCCGCCGGGCCGCCGATGCAGGTGTCCGCGATCACGCATTTGACGGGTTCTCCGGAGGCGTGGCGGATGTTGGCCTCAATAAGGGCGGCGGCCGCCTTGGCCATGTTCATGGTTTGATCTTCCAGGGATTCCCGGACGCCGAGGCGGCGACCGTCAATCGTGGGGCGGATACCGATGGTTGGTAATGCTGTTTTCATATCTTGCGTAGGTGATGTGAAGCTGGTTCATGCCTGGGCAGGCTTTTCTTCCTCTTCCTTTTTCAGATGAGTGTTGCGGAAGAAGAAGCCGTAAATTAGTACCACGGCAAAGCAGATGATGGGAATAAAGAAGGATGACCGCACCGCTTTTTCCACGAAGTTTTCCTGGGCCGTTTGGAATTGCTTCATGTCCAGGGGCAGGGCGATGAGGTTGTCCAGCACTTCCGCCTAGTTTCCGGATAACGTGGAGAGCGCCGGAATCAGGGAGAATTGCTGAATTTGCTGTTCTCTTCCGGCAGGAGCGGGGAGGCGTTCCAGATTGGCTTTGAAAACGGCCAGTTCCCCAGGCTTGAGGGAGGAGCAGCCGGGCAGGGATTTGGCCGCCTGCTCAAAAGCGTCCCCTTCCAGGGAGGGGAGGGAAAGGAAGGTTTCCAGGTTTTTCTGGAATTTGCCGGCGGCCCTGGCTTGTTCTTCTCCGTCCGCAGGGCTGGCTTCTGACATCCTGTACAGCGCCAGCATGGCTCCGGATAAGGATTTGCGGGCGTCCGCAGCTTCCGCCTGCGCGATCAGAGGACGGTTGATGGATTCAAAATAGGCCACCTGGTTTTTTACTGTGGTGTTGTCTATCCAGGAACCCATGTACGGGGTAATGACTGCGCCGCCCAGAATGGCCATGATAAGGCCCGCAGCTCCCAGTTTCACTTCAGACCCCAGTCCGCGCAGGGCGATGCCGTAAATAGTGGGGAACATCAGGGACATGCAGCCGGAGATTCCGACCAGTGTCCAGACGGAGATTTCCCTGGGCAGATAGATGGTGCCCAGGCAGCAGAGAATGCCGGCGACGGCGAAAAGGGACATCATGTTGGCCGGGTTAAATTTTTTCATCAGGGCCGTAGTGATGGCGCGGCAGGCGATGAACAGGATGATGGAAAAGATATAGTAGTTGGAGGCCGCCGCTTCCTGCATTCCGGGGAAGACGGACATGATGTATTTAATCGTCCACGTCCACACGGCAATCTGCACGCCTACATAGAAAAATTGGGCTGCCACGCCGCAGAAGTAGCGCGGAAGCTTCACCAGTTTCATAAGCTGGCAGCGGTAGTCCGGCATGATGAGCAGGAAGGCGATGGGCCCGATCATCATAATCAGGATTTGCTGCACCATGCTGAATTCGAAAGCGGAATAGTACTGGAACAGGAAGGGGATGAGAATCAGGGCGATGCAGAGTCCCAGGCGGCCGAGTTTAGAGGAAAGGGGCTGTGTGTTTTCCCGGGTGGGTACGTTTTCATCGTCGGATTTGTAACGGCAGAAAAAGAACCAGATGACGGCGGCGATGGCTACCAGGCCCACATAAGGAACGCATACCCAGAAAAGTTCATCGCTGACAATGGCGTTCAGTTGTTCCGGGTCCATGGCTTTGCGGGTGTCCATGTCCGCATCGTTCAAATGCGCCAGAATGAAATATTTGGCCAGGAAAATACCTGTCAGGGAGCCTATGGGATTGAAGGCCTGGGCGAAGTTCAGACGGCGGACGCTCGTTTCCTGGGACCCCATGGAGAGAACGAAGGGGTTGCAGGTGGTCTCCAAAATGGAGAGGCCTCCGGCCAGCACGAAGATGGCCATCAGATAGATATCGAAACTTTGCCCGATGGCGGCGGGAATGTAGCACAGCGCGCCGATCATGTAGAGCCCCAGCCCGATGAGGACACCCGCCTTATAGGAAAATTCCTCCAGAAGGATGGAGGCGAAAATGGCAAGCACCGCATAGGCCCCATAGAAGGAAATCTGAACTCCGGCGGATTCCGAAGCATTGATCATGAATATTTTGCTAAATGCCGGAACCAGGTTGTCCGTCATGTTGTTCAGGAGGCCCCACAGCGCAAAACAGGAGACCAGCATGAAGAACGGCAGCCGGTACTGTTTGGGAACGATCGGCACGGTAGAGGTACGGTTGTT
>Ga0224483_100768_pt1 | contig 10418 bp, 9 predicted proteins | sample hydfratestSal1_FD_181453 | JGI IMG/M metagenome (GOLD analysis project Ga0224483, IMG submission 181453) | Metatranscriptome of mouse feces microbial communities from Columbus University, Ohio, United States - Sal1 (Metagenome Metatranscriptome) ... | reverse complement strand
CCATAAAACCCACAAGGAGGTATTTGCAATGAAATATGAAAACATTAGGAAAATCGTTCTGGACGCAATCTTAGAGGCAGTGGAGGATGGCCTGATCCATGGAACATCCGGCAACATTGCACTGCGGGACGACAATGAGGACGTTGTGGCCATTACCCCCAGCGGAATTTCCTACAAGGGAATGACAGCCGATCAGATCGCCATTGTAGACATGCACGGAAAATGGCTGGACGGCCCCTTCAAGCCCTCCTCCGAGGTGCCGATGCACACTGCAGCCATGAGAGCCAGAAGCGATGTCCGCGCCACGGTACATACCCATGGAATGTTTGCAACCATCGCAGCAATGTCCGACGAGCTGCTGCCCACTACACCGCCTCAGTGTGAGTTTTATCCGGTTGGGATCGTGCCCTTCGTAATGCCAGGAAGCAATGAGGTTGCTGACAAGGTGGTAGAGGCTTTGGGAGAGACAGGAAGAACCGTTCTCATCAAGAACCACGGCATGTTCAGCGTAGGTAAGAACATGAAGGCAGCTATGGCGGCAGCCGTATATACCGAGGAGATGGCTCAGATTGCATACTATGCCAAGGTTGCAGGCGTTTATCAGCCCATGCCCAAGGAAGCCATTGACAAGATGCTGGCTTTGATTGCAGCAGATCAGGCAGTTTAATCCGGAGGGGAAGAAGATGTTTAACTTTTTTGTAAAGAGCAATATCGTATTTGGCCGGGGCGCAGTAGAGCAGCTTCCGGATATGATCAAGGGCTACGGCATGCAGCATGTGATGGTAGTATATGATGCCGGAGTGAAGGCTGCGGGTATTGCCGAGCAGGTCATGGCCCAGGTGGAGAAGGCCGGGGTGGCCTCCACGGTATTTGACGGCGTAATCCCCAATCCTACCAATGAGGTGGTAGAGGAAGCGGCAGCCATTGCGAAGGAGAAAAAGATAGACGGTTTTGTGGCCGTGGGCGGCGGAAGCAGTATTGACCTGGCAAAAGCCATCAATGTACTGATGACCAACCCGGGCAAGATCGGTGAGTACGGCGGCATGAATATGGTAAAAAATGACTGCCTGCCCCTGATCGCCATCCCCACCACAGCAGGAACCTCCAGCGAGATCACCAACGTAAGCGCCCTGATTGATACCGAGAAGGTGATCAAGTACGTGGTGATTGATAATAAGATCGTGGCCTCTGACGTGATCTGTGATCCGGACTTTACCAAGACCATGCCCGCAGGCGTGACGGCGGCGACCGGTATGGATGCCATTACCCATGCAGTGGAGAGCTATATTTCCAATATGGCAACACCTCTCACCGGTTATAATTCCCTGGAGGCATTGAAGATTTTCCGGGAATATCTCCCCAGAGCCGTGAAGGACGGATCTGACATGGAAGCCAGGGAGCAGATGATGCTGGGCTGCATTATCGCAGGCTTTGCATTCTCCAATGCAAACCTGGGCCTGGTACACGGGATTGCCCACACCTTAAGCGCCCACTTCGGCCTGGCTCACGGCATGGCCAATGCTACGGTTCTTCCCTATGTTATGGAATACAATGCCGCAAGCTGCCCGGAGAAGATGGTGGATATGGCCAAGGCCATCGGACTTCCGGTTACCGGCAGCCAGGAGGAGGATATGTACCTTCTGTCCAAGGATCTGCTGGCTATGACCAAGGAGCTTGGCATCAAGACACTGTCGGAACAGGGCATTGAGAAGAAGGATTTCGATATGCTGGCGGATGATGTATTGAAGGAGCCGGTGCTTGGATTTAACCCCCGTCAGAATATCACCAAGGAAGATGTTCTGGCCATTCTGGAAAAGGCATTTTAAATAGAATCGCTCATAGAGGAGGAAATCAATCATGAAGAAAAAAATGGCACTTTGCACTCCCATTCCGGAGCAGCAGATGGAATATATCAAAGAGCAGTGTGACGTTGTGATTTGCGGCGAGTTAAAGCATGGAAAAGGAAACGTTACCGAGGATATGACAAGAGAGGAATGCATGGGCGCAGAGCTGGTAGTCCTGGGCGATGAGGTTGCAGGCGCTGACACCATCAAGGCATGGGCAGAGTCCGGCATGAAGTTCTTAGGGGTAGCAAAGGGAACCCCTGCTACCGTAGACTATGATGCAATCGCTGATGCAGGGCTGGAGCTGTCCTACACACCGGGCCGTAACCGTGTGGCAGTAGCGGAGTTTAACATGGGCATGATGATCGCAGTGGCCAGAAGGCTTTCCTTAAGCGCTACCGGCCTGCAGAAGGGCGAGCACCTGGGCGCGCCTGTGGAGGATGTGTTCCAGGTACCGGATGTAAAGAACGTGATCTGGGGGCCGCTGGATGAGAACCATCCCTTTACCGATTACGGCATCGGCTTTGAGCTGTACGGGAAGAAGCTCGGAATTGCAGGCTACGGCGCCATCGGCCGTGAAGTGGCTGTAAGGGCTAAGGCCTTTGGCATGGAGATCCTGGCATACGATCCCTATCTGCCGGCAGAGAAGATCGAGGCAGACGGGGCAAGGGCGGTAGACCTTGACACCATGCTTTCCGAGAGCGATATGGTCAGCATCCATCTTCCGGTCGTACCTGCTACCAAGAACATTGTAAATAAAGACTGGTTCTCTAAGATGAAGCCCACGGCTTACGTGATCAATACCGCCAGGGCGGCAGTCATTGACCAGAGGGATCTGGTGGAGGCGCTGCAGAATAAGACAATCGCCGGTGCAGCCATTGACGTATACTGGCAGGAGCCCATTCCGGCCAACCATCCGCTGCTGTCCATGAGAAACGTGCTGTGTACCCCCCATATGGCCGGGTTAACTACGGATGTGGACGGATGGTCCGGCACCATGATGGGGCAGGAGATCACCGCGTACCTGAAGGGGGAGCCGAGAAAATATCTCTGGAAGCTGAGAAAATAAGGCACTCAATATTTGCGATATCATTTGACGCAGGTGTGAAGCACCTGCGTCAGCATGGAATAGGAGGAACTATGGGAGCAAAGAGCTGTCCGGGAAAAGAGCTGTACCCGCATCTGTTTTCCCCAATCAGAATCGGAAATATCCGATTGAAAAATAGAATTATCGCTGCGCCGACAAGCCCCAGTATGATCACTACCGAAGGCTTTTTCACGCCGGAGATGCGGGCATATCTGGAAGAGAAGGCCATGGGCGGCGCGGCTGTTGTAACCTATGGAGAGGCCATTGTACATTCTAAAACTGGAAAAAGCCATAACAAGCAGGTGGAGCTGGACCGTTTTGGGGTGCGCCAGGAGATGGCGCCGGTGGCCCATGCCATCCACAACGCAGGGGCTTATGCCAATATTCAGCTGTCCCACGGCGGCAAATACGGCGGCCTTGCCAGTGTTGGCGGCGACCATACGGCCTGTGAGGTGGCCTATGGCCCCAGCCATGAGCTTCTGCCGGAGGGGGAGGTTTTTGAAATGCCCAGGGAGATGATCTATGAGATCATCGAGTCCTACGGAAAGGCTGCAAAGCTTTGCAAGGACTGCCGGTTTGATATGGTACAGGTACATGCGGCCCACGGCTGGCTGTTTTCCCAGTTCCTGTCCCCGGTGATGAACCGTCGCACCGACGAGTTTGGCGGTTCCCTGGAAAACCGGGCGCGGTTTTTAATGCTGTCCCTGGATGCAGTGCGTGCGGCCGTAGGCCCTATGTTCCCGGTGGAGCTTCGGATCTCCGGGGATGATATGACGGATGCGGGCCTGAATCTGGAGCAGTGCATTGAGGTGGCAAAGCTGGTGGAGGACAAGGTAGACCTGTTTAACGTATCCTGCGGAAACCATGAGGATCCCGATATGTTCTGCCGTACCCATCCCTATGCCTTCTACCCCAGAGGCGTCAATGTATATCTGGCGGCAGAATTTAAAAAGCATGTGAAAAAGCCGGTAGCCTGTGTGGGCTCCCTGAATGACCCGGCCCAGATGGAAGAGATCATTGCCTCCGGTCAGGCGGATATCATTGAGATAGCCCGTGGCCTGCTGGCAGACCCCTATTTGCCCAAGAAGGCGCTGGAGGGCCATGCAGACGATATCACTCCCTGCCTGCGGTGCTATGAGTGCTTCGGGGAGGGGACGAAGAACGAGACCGTAAAGTGTGCGGTGAACCCCACCATGGGACAGCAGCTGCCGGAGAAATACGGGCATAGAGCGCCGGAGAAGAAGAAACGTGTGCTGGTGGCCGGAGGCGGCCCGGGCGGTATGGAAGCGGCGATTGTCTGTGCACAGCGGGGGCATGATGTAACCCTGGTGGAGAAGTCGGAGAAGTTGGGGGGCAACCTCCATCCGGCAGGAGCGGCATATTTTAAAGAGGATATTGCAAAGCTCTGCAAGGTTCTCTGCGGGCGCGTGGAGCGGGCCGGTGTGAAGGTTGTGCTGAATACCGAGGTAACACCGGAATATGTGAAGGAATTTGACCCGGATGCATTTTTCATCGCCATTGGGGCCAATGAGCTGAAGCCTCCCATCAAGGGGATCGATTCCGATAAGGTAGTAATGGCCTGCGATGCGGAGCTGAATCCCGAACAGCTGGGACGGCGGGTAGCCATCATGGGCGGCGGGTTCGTCGGCGGTGAGGCTGCCATCTCCTTCAAGAGCCATGGCAGAGACTGTACCATCATCGAGATGAAGGACGTTCTGGTGGAGGAGGTAAACAATTTCTACCGTGGAGCGCTGACCCACAAGATTGAGGAGTCGGCAGAGATCTATCTGAGCACAAAGGTAAAGGAGATCACCGACGCCGGGGTACTCTGTGAGCGGGACGGCCAGGAGCTTTTGATTGAGGCAGATTCCGTGGTATGTGCATTGGGATTCCGGGCGCCTTATGCAAAGGTGGACGAATTGGCAGAGCTGGTGGATGAGTATTACATTGTGGGCGACTGCAGCAATGTGGGACAGATCTACAATGCCATGAACGGAGCTTATTTTGCAGCAATGCGCGTGTAATCGGCAGCAGGGGCCGGCAGAGACCGGCCGGCTCCCGCGCCGGTATTAAAGGAGTGGATAAAGTGAGTGAGAAAAAAAGAATCGGCGTCTTGGGCGCCGGAAAGATGGGGCTTGGCATTGCCCAGCTTTTTGCCACAAAGGGCTATCAGGTGCGGGTGATCTATGTATACGACGACAAGACCCGCTGCGATGCCAGGGAAGTGATTCGTGAGAACCTTCAGGTGCTGGTGGATAACGACGCCATGGACGCGGCAGAGATTCCTGCTATTTTAGACCGGATCGGCTTTGTGGATGAGCCGGAGGAGATTGCAGATTTTGCAGATATTATTTTTGAGTGCATTGTGGAGAAGCTGGAAGTGAAGCAGGAATATTTTGCACGGATGGATCAGATATTCCCGCCCCAGACAATCCTGGCCTCCAACACCTCTGCCATCAGCATTACAGAGATTGCAGAAAAATCAGAACACAAGGAGCGCATCATCGGAACCCATTACTGGAACCCGGCTTACCTGATTCCGTTGGTGGAGGTAATCCGCACAAAATATGTATCCGACGAGATTGCCCAGGCCACCTATGACCTGTTGGAGGAGGCCGGCAAGTGCCCGGTATTTGTGAAAAAGGATGTGCCCGGCTTTTTGGCAAACCGCCTGCAGCATGCATTGTTCCGGGAGGCTCTGCGGATTATTGAGGACGATATTGCAGAGCCCCAGGACGTGGATAAGGCCATCAAATACGGCTTTGGCATGCGCCTTGGCATCTGCGCTCCGGTGGAGGTTATGGACATGGGAGGGCTGGACCTGACCTACAATATCCACAGCTACCTGTTCCCGCATTTGGAGAATTCCACAGAGCCGTCACGGCTGCTGACAGACAATATTGCAGCCGGCAATTTGGGCTTCAAGACCGGCAAGGGGCTTCTGGAATACACGCCGGAGGAGATCAAGCGGTTAAATGAGGAGCTGACCGAGGGGCTGATCAAGGTGGCCCGGGCGTTGGGCAGACTGTAGGAGGAGAGACACCATGAGAAATATTGTAATCGTGGCCGGATGCCGTACCCCCATTGGCACCATCAACGGCCAGTTTAAAACGGTAAATCCGGCAGAGCTTTCCATCCCGGTGATGCAGCAGCTGGTGTCCCGTGCAGGGATTGACGGGGCGCTGATTGAGGACGTGATCTGGGGCTGCAATTATCAGAGAACCTACAAGGAAAACAATCTTGCCAGAGTGGCTCTGGTACGGGCAGGGCTTCCGGTAACGGTTCCCGGTATCACCATTCACCGGAACTGCACCTCCTCCATGTCAGCTATCCAGATGGGCTATTACCAGATCAAGGCCGGTGAGGCTGACTGCATCATGGCCGGAGGAGCCGACAGCATGAGCACGGCACCCCATATGGTATTCGGGCTCCGCAACGGCCAGAAATTCGGCGATATGCAGCTTCGTGATTCCATGTGGGATTCCCTGACCAACCTTGGCGTAGGGCCCAAGATGGGAATCACTGCAGAAAATGTTGCGGAGAAGTACGATGTTACCAGGGAGCAGATGGATGCCTATGCCCTGCGCTCCCAGCAGCGGGCGGACGCGGCCATCAAGGCCGGGCGCTTCCGGGATGAGATCATTCCCATTACAGTGACTACCAAGAAGAGCAGCCAGGAGATCTGGACGGATGAGTATCCCAAGCCGGATACCACCTTGGAGAAGCTTGCGAAGCTCCGCCCCTCCTTTGTGGAGAATGGGAAGGTGACGGCAGGCAATGCCTCCGGCATGAACGATGCGGCCTCCGGTGTAATCCTGATGGAGGAGGAGAAGGCGCGGGAGCTTGGAGTTCCCATCCTGGCCCGCATTGTCAGCACAGCCACCACCGGCGTGGAGCCGGAGCTGATGGGCATCGGCCCCATCAGTGCCACCCAAAAGGCCCTTCAGAAGGCTGGATTGACCATTGACGATATCGACTTGTTTGAGATCAATGAGGCCTTTGCGGCCCAGACCCTGGCCTGCCAGAAGGAGCTGGGGATTCCGGATGACAAGCTGAATGTCAATGGCGGCGGAATTTCCCTGGGACATCCGGTGGGAGCCACCGGTTCCAGGATTGTGATTTCCCTGATGTACGAGATGAAGCGCAGGGGGAACCGCTACGGCGTGGCGACACTGTGCGCCGGCGGCGGAATGGGAACGGCAGTTATAATTGAAAATCTATCATAAAACAAGGAATCACCCTGCGGGTATCCCTGTATGCCAAAAAGCAGGGCAAGAGAAAGGAGAACTAATATGTCAGAAATTGCTGTAAGACACACGCGTGAGGAATGCTTTGCTCACACAAATGATTGGAAGAAGCCTTATGACGGCAGTATCTTTGATATGTTCAAGGATGGCTCCTTCGAGCTGATTGACCTGTCCAATCCCTTTGGAAGAGGCAACCCACTGTGGCCCTCCAACGGAGATTTCCATATTGACAGAGTTCAGCATATGCCAATGCATTACCGGTTATTACAGACCTTCAATGATTTCCATATGCACAACTCCACCCATGCAGATTCCCCATCCCATGTGATTCCGGAGAGTCCCTTTACCCATGAGCTCCCCATTCAGAACTATTTCGGCGAGGCTGTCTGCCTGGATATCCCCAAAGGAAAATGGGAGCTGATTACCGTAGAGGAGATTGAGGAAGCAGCCAAGAAGGTTCCAGGCGGAATCAAGGAAGGCGACTGGGTACTTCTGAATACAGGCACCCACAGACGCTGGGGCGAGAATGACGATTATTTTGCATACAGCCCGGGCCTGTCCATTGACGGTGCAAAGTGGTTTGTGGAGCATCATGTAAGAGGCGTTGGATTTGATATGCAGGCCATTGACCATATCCTTTACACCTATGCCGCAGACCATGGCCCCGGCCCCTATGTTCCCCGTATCACAGAGGAATATGAGGAGATGTACGGCCATCCGGCAAAGGACGATTTCCCGGAGTGGGAGCCCTGCCATGATATCCTGATGGCAAACAATGTAATGGGAATTGAGAACCTTGGAGGAGATTTGGATAAGGTTACAAACCAGAGATTCCTGTTCTGCGCATTCCCCCTTCGCTGGTATATGGGAGACGGCACCATTGTACGTGCAGTTGCCTTTGTTCCGTCTGACAGAATTGACAGAAGCGTACCGGACAAGGAGTATCCCTACGGCGTATATTAATATTGCCTGACTAAGAACCCATAAAGGAGGATAAATCTATGGCAAATAAATCACTGGTAGCAATTGCAAAAGGTGCAGATATCCAGGAAAACGTTACAAAGGTATTTGACCTGATGGGAGGCGTCACCAATGTGGTGAGAAAAAATTCCATCGTTGTATTAAAGCCCAACGCAGGCCATGCAGAGCCCCCTGAGACCTCTGTATGCACCAACCCGGAGGTAGTTCGTGCAGTAATCCGTGAGGTGAAAAAGGCAGAGCCCAAGAAGATCATTGTGGCAGAGGCAGCAGCCATTGGCTGCGACACGATGGAGTGCTTCAAGGTCAGCGGGATTGCAGCAGTTGCAGAGGAAGAGGGCGTAGAGCTTAAGGATATCAAGAGAGACCCGGATCTGGTCAACGTTGCGGTCCGCGGCTTCCGTTCCAATATCGACCACCTGAAGCTTCCCCAGTTCCTGCTGGAGGCTGATCACCTGATCAACCTGCCCATCTTAAAGGCCCATGCAAGTATGGTATTCTCCGGGGCATTGAAGAACATCAAGGGCGTGGTTCAGGATAAGGTACATATGCAGATGCATCAGCAGAACCTGACCATGGCTATGATGGATGTGTGGAGCGCCTGCCGTGCAGATATCAACATCATGGATGCAATGCGTGCAGCCAGCGGATACAGCCCCCATATGCCGGTGCCCATTGAGACCAACCTGGTGCTGGGCTCCAAGGATCCGGTGGCTCTGGACCGTGTGGCATGCGAGGTGACCGGCATTGACACCACCTGCGTGGATTACTTCAAGGTGGCGGCTGAGACTGGCCTTGGCAATTACGATATGGACGATATCGAGGTTGTGGGAACCTCCCTGAAGGATGCTTATAAGAAGATGTGGATCCCCTACATCGGCGATATGAGCACCCGCTGGCCGGAGTACGATGTAAAATGCGAGGGCGCATGCTCCAGCTGCCAGGCCCTTTTGGCCATCAACATGGAGGAGCTGAAGGCCGTAGACGAATATGAGAAGAATAAGGGCATGACCATTGTAATTGGCGGCAAGAATGAGATCCCCAAGGATATTCCCGACGAGCGCATTGTCCTTCACGGAAACTGCACTAAGAAGTATCTCAAGGATCATCCCAATGCATACTGGATCCTGGGCTGCCCGCCCAACGAGCCGGCCCTGTACCTGACCGTACAGCGCAAGGAGGTCATCAATGGCATGGGCGACCAGGAGGAGGAGATCATCCGTCCCTGCATGGCAAGAGATGCCGCCGTATGGCGTGAGTACGTGTTCAAAGCAGCTGACAAATACTACGCAGAGCATCCGGAGGAGAAATAAAATGGATGGCTACGTAACTGTAAAAATGGATCAGGAGCTCCGTGACCTGTTAGACACAATTTTTACAGATGAGTTCATGAAAGAGAACACGAATTTTGAGAATTTTGAAGCGTTCCAGTATTCCAGTGCGGTGATTGCCAACTGGAAGGCCGAAACCATGGTCTATGCACAGCTGTTGATGGACGGCTTTGTCAAGGAGAGCACCCGGTTTGAAACCTGGGATGAGATGGTCAAGGCAGCGGCGGATGCAAAATTTGCACCGTAAAAGGCAGTGCTGGCCGGGAGATGCCGGAGCGTGGAAATAGGGATGGCGTGTAGGTACAGCGTGTAATAAAAATACCGTTTACACAGCCATACCGGATGGTGTATACTTAGAAAAGCCAGAATTTCAGGAATGCCCGTGGAATACGTGGCGTGAGGGGGATTCTGGCTTTTTTGGCAGGCGGGGCTTATATGGGATGGGAGGAGTAATTCCATTGTTTCGAAAATTTACAGATTTTCCAGGAGGAACCTTATACGACATATTACAGGATGCATATTCTTATGATTTCAGAAATAAAGGAGTATGGGATGAAAACTGGCAGGAATCAGATGATTTTTTCTACAATAATCCGGATATAGCAGATCAGTATGGCCTGGTAACCTGTATCGCAGATATTCCCATTGGATTTGTTACCTGGGATCCCCGGCACAGGCCGGAATATGTGGAAATTGGCCATAATGGAATCCGGGAGCAATACAAAAGAAAAGGCTATGGGCATCTGCAGCTGGAGGAGGCAATTCGCAGGATCAGGAAATACGAAGGCCTTCGAAGGATTATCGTGTGTACCAACAGCAATTTGGCAGCGCCTAAGAATTATGAAAGCGTGGGCTTCCAATTGTGTGACAGAAAGCCCAACCATACCGAAAGCGCATATACGGGAGATTTTTTGTATTATGAAATAATACT
>Ga0224483_100767_pt1 | contig 10419 bp, 12 predicted proteins | sample hydfratestSal1_FD_181453 | JGI IMG/M metagenome (GOLD analysis project Ga0224483, IMG submission 181453) | Metatranscriptome of mouse feces microbial communities from Columbus University, Ohio, United States - Sal1 (Metagenome Metatranscriptome) ... | reverse complement strand
GATGTATCGCATTAATTTCACAGGGAGGAGAACTATGTTCGGCGCGAAGAAGAAAACAACGGAAAACCTGCATAAATTTGACAGGGGCAAAGGGAAATCAGCAGTCGGCATCATTATAGCCATAGCAGTTCTGGTCATTTTGGTGAGCGGATCTTATTATTCCATTCAGGAGGAGGAGCAGGCGGTTGTCTGTACGTTCGGGTCACCGAAGGCGGTTACCACACCGGGTCTGCATTTCAAGATCCCGTTCATTCAGACTGTCAATAAGGTGAATACGACGATCCAGGGATTTTCCATCGGCTATCATGACGATGGAGAAGAAGACGATGCGATGATGATCACATCGGATTACAATTTTATCTATGTAGATTTTTATGCCGAGTATAGAGTGACCGATCCGGTCAAGGCCCTGTACGCCTCCCGCAATCCGGAGGAGATTTTGAAAAATATCGCCCAGAACTGTATCAGGACGACGATCGGTTCCTACAGTGTGGACAGTGTCCTGACGACGGGGAAGAACGAGATACAGTCCAATATCAAGCAGATGATCCTGGATAAGCTGGAGGACTATGATATCGGTATCCAGCTTGTGAATATCACGATTCAGGATGCCACACCGCCCACCGCTGAGGTGGAGAACGCTTTTAAGGAAGTGGAAACTGCCAAGCAGGGGAAGGAAACGGCTTTAAACAACGCCAACAAATACCGCAACGAGCAGATTCCCAACGCCGAAGCCGAGGCAGACAAGATCCTGCAGGATGCCGAGGCGACGAAGCAGGAGAGGATCAACGAAGCCAACGGTCAGGCGGCACGTTTCAATTCCATGTTCCAGGAATATGCGAAATATCCCGAGGTGACGAAGAAGAGAATGTTCTATGAAGCGATGGAGAATATCCTGCCGGATGTGAAGGTTGTGATCCAGAGTAAGGACGGAAACATGAATACGATTCTGCCGCTTGACAGCTTCGTGTCGGAGGAGGGTGACTCTTCCGCGGCGAAGACGGGTGGTTCAATCAACAGTACTGTGAATACGCAGACAGAGGATGACCAGGCAGAGGAATGATCGCGGTGGTTTGGAAGATTGTTTTAGGGTCGGAACAGGTTTAGAGGCAGATTTGTGCTTGTGTCCAAACGCAGATCGAGCAGGAATGGGAGATTATTATGGCTGATTTTAATCAAAATTTTAATACAAATAACGGCGCCGGAGACTTTGAGCGGTTCAATTCCGACGGCACAAGGAAAAAGGGGAAAGGGGAGAAGAACAAAAAAGGAGCAGGAGCCGGCATTCTGCTGGCGCTCATTGCCGTAGTGGCTTTGATACTGCTTGGCAATTCCATGGTGGTGACGAAGCAGAACCAGTTTAAGCTGATCAGACAGTTTGGCCGGGTTCAGCGCGTGGTGACAGATGCAGGCCTGTCCTTTAAGATTCCATTTATCGAGTCGGTGGACACGATCCCGAAGGAACTTCTGCTTTACGATCTGCCGTCATCGGATGTCATCACGTCCGATAAGAAGACGATGATCGTGGACAGCTATGTGCTCTGGCATGTGACGGATCCGCTTAAATTCGCACAGACGCTGAGCTGTTCGGTAAACAATGCGGAAGGACGTATTGACGCGATCGTATATAATGCGACCAAGAATACCATCTCCAATATGAAGCAGGACGAAGTGATCCGCAGCCGTGACGGCAAGATGACGATCACGGTGGACCAGGATCCGGAGGAAGTGAAGAACAACGACATGGTCATCTCTGAGGAACATGAAGAGGTGGTTGAGATCACTTCTCTGACGGAAGAGATCATGGCCCAGATCAACCATGTGGAGGAGCAGTACGGCATCGAGATCTCCGCGGTGGAGGTGAAGAAGCTGGATCTGCCCGACGACAACAAGCAGGCCGTCTATACCCGTATGATCTCCGAGCGTGAGAATATCGCGGCCCAGTATACGGCGGAGGGCAAGTCCGAGGCGAAGATGATCGAGAACACCACGGATAAGGAAGTGTCCATCATGCTTTCCGATGCGCAGGCCAAGGCGGAGGCGACTGTGGCAGAGGGAGAAGCCGAGTATATGAAGATTCTGACGAATGCCTATTCCGATCCGGCGAAAATGGATTTCTATTCGTTTGTTCGTGCGCTGGATGCGCTGAAAGAAAGTATGCGGGGAGATAATAAGACTATCATCCTGTCGGATGATTCGCCGATCGCGCAGATCTTCAACGGACAGTATTAGAGCGACGAACGTAGAGGTTTTATGTATAAGGGCCGGCGATAATTTTTGACGGACAGATTAGTGTGACGCCGGGTGCCGTAGTGCGGTATGGCGCCGTTTCAGGCAGGACAGATGAAGACTACATTTTGAAGGGGAATTTTGGAGCAATGAAATTAGACAAATTTTATGAAGAATTGGATTCCTATTTTGCAAAGCAGGAGATTGATAAGGTGGATCCGTTTCTTGTGGCTTCTCTTGCGCAGGCCAAAGAGGAAGAGGACTATGGAGCCTATATCGGCATTTGCAATGAGATGATCGGATTTTACCGCAGTGTGTCGGCTTTCGAGAAGGCATATGTGGCGGCGGAGGATGTGCTGCTTCTGATGGAGGAGCTGCAGATGGAGAACACGGAGCACTTCGCCACCACCCTTCTGAATGCGGCCACGGCTTACCGGGCGGCGGGGGATTATGCCACCGCGCTGCGCTATTACAGACAGGCGCTGCAGATCTACAGCGGTGTTCTGCCGCCGGAGGATTACCGGTATGCGGGGCTTTATAACAATATGAGCATCCTGCTTGAGAAGACGGAGGAGAACGAGGAAGCGATCGCCTGTGCGAGGAAGGCGCTGGCCATTATCGAGAAGCTGGAAGGCGGCGAGATGGAGACAGCGACGACGCTGACCAATCTTGCGCTGCTGTATTTTAAGATGGGAGAGGCCGGGCAGGCTAAGGAACTGTTGGAACGGGCGCTTTCCCTGTTTGAGCGAAGCGGTGAGAATACGGATGCCCACTACAGCGGTGCGCTGGCCGGCGTAGCGGAAGCCTGGTATCGGATGGAGGACTATGAGAAGGCACTGCAGTATTACGAGAAGGCGCTGGCCGAGGTTAAGGTGCATTTCGGGGAAAATATGAGCTACGCCATTCTCTGCGAGAACTGTGCCGCAGTCTGCGAGAAGCTGGGCAGTCAGGAGAAACAGGCGTTTTATCTGCAAAAAGCGAAGGAAGTGAAGGAAGCGATCAAATGACAAAAGGATTGGAATTGGCGGAAGCATACTATAAGGCATACGGGCAGGAAATGCTGCGGACGAAGTTTCCCCAGGTGATCGGACAGACCGCCGTGGGGTTGGCAGGATACGGCTCGGAATGCCTGGGATTTGACGATGAAGTGTCGATGGATCATGACTATGGTCCATCTTTTTGTGTATGGCTGCCCCGGGAGGTATACAGACAGTACGGGGCACAGATGCAGGCGGCCTACGAGGCGCTGCCGCAGGAGTTTATGGGCTGTAAAGGACGTGTTACGGAGGAACAGGGCAGAGGGCGCGTGGGTGTGCTGTGTCTGGAAGACTTCTATCTGGGGATTCTCGGGCGGGATACGGTCCCGGAGACGGATGCGCAGTGGCTTGCCTTGCCGGAGGAGAGTCTGGCGGCGGCCACGAACGGTAAGGTGTTCGAGGATCCGTTGGGGAGATTCAGCGGGATCAGGAACGGACTGCTGCAATATTATCCGCAGCGTGTGTGGATCCGCAGGCTGGTGCAGGCGCTGGCGAAGGCGGCACAGGCCGGGCAGTACAATTATGCCCGCGCCATGAAACGCGGGGAGCGGATCGCGGCGGAATTGTCGCTGGCCGAATTTATTCAGGAGAGTATGAAGATCGTCTATCTGCTGAACCGGAAGTATGCGCCTTTTTATAAATGGATGCATAGAGGGCTGCGGGAACTTGCCGTCTGTTCGGAGGTGGGAGACATGCTGAACCTGCTCTATCAGATTCCCGATCCCGCGCAGGCATGGGAAGGCGTGCAGGCAGAGGACTATCTGTATCATCTGAATACCAATGACGGCAGGGTGCTTGTCATCGAGGCGGTGTGCAGCGTGATCGTGCAGGAGCTGAATGCGCAGGGACTGTCGACGCTGCAGGATAATTTTCTGCAGAATCATCTGCAGACGCTGTTGGAGAAGGGTTGAGAAGAGAGTTAAAATGGCGTACAGGATATTGATCATTGATGATGACGCTGCACTTCTCAAAATGCTGCAAAAATATTTTGAAATGCAAAAATATGAGATCATCACGGCGGAGAATGGTGCAGAGGGGATGGAGAAGTTGAAATTCCAGCCGGATATCATCCTGCTGGATATCAATATGCCCCGGATTGACGGGATTGAGGTATGCCGGAGGATACGGGATAAAGTAACCTGCCCTGTCATATTCCTGACGGCACGGGTGGAAGAACAGGATGTTGTGAACGGGCTTTCTTCCGGTGGCGATGACTATATTCTAAAGCCGTTTCGTTTAAAAGAGCTTGAGGCAAGGATTGCGGCGCATATGAAACGGGAGGGCCGGCAAAGAGAAAGGACCGAATGCTGTTTTCAGGGCGAGTTAACCGTTGATTATAAGGCAAAGACCGTGCAGATCAACACGGATTATGCCTTGAATACTGCAAATAATATTTTGTATAATCCCATAACCAAAAGCAGACTTGAATTTACCAACAAAACAAGGAACAAGTCTTTTACAAAATACCATACTACCAATAATGGAATACCTACCATATAGGGCAAACAGAGTGACAGTAGTGGCAATATGCCATGCCTTGTAATGTCAAAGAGTATCAGTCTCGTTGTCTGTTTCTTTTTCTTCCATTTTCTTATTGTTGCTATTGGATACACAGCCGCTGCAACCAACGCTAAATATACCCCATTCAGCAACAGGTGTCTTACAATATACGGGCTGCCAGATATATCATATTGTTCTCTGCCCAAAAGAGCAAATATCACATTTTTGCTTATAATATCTGCCAGTTGGTTCGTGACAGGATAATCGTTCACATTGATGAGGAAAATGATTCCTAATCCGCTTTCCGGCAATAGAAACATATTTGACATATAATTTTCAACCAGTCCAGAATGCCCCAATACAGGCTCTGTATATTCCTCCGTTAAAGTCTACCCCGCCGTATGGCTCATTCTTAGAGGGAAAAAATGTTTTTGTTCATATACTCTGAATAGCTAATTCCGCTGACTGTTTCTATAATTTCTCCTAACAATCCATTTTGTCTGATTTTAGAAAAGGGGGTCACACCTTACCGTTACCTTGAGACGATCCGTATCAATGAGGAAAAAAAGCTGTTATCGGAAGGTGTTCCGCCCGTGGAGGCGGCCATAAGGACAGGGTTTTCAGACCAGAGCCATTTTACAAATTATTTCAACCAGTTCATAGGGCTTGCGCCGGGTACTTACCGTGAAATATTCTCGGAGAAAGACGGGGACGGTTCTGTCGGAAGGGGATATCCCGGAGAATATACACAGGTGCGGGGAAATCAGCCGCCCCTATATCGGACAAATGGCGAAAAACTTATTTTGAAACGGTTATTACATAAAAAAGCACGTTCGTGTCATCAACAAAACTTTATGCACGTTTTTGTCGATATATACGATATACATATATAAGGCAGGTGATGAAATGCTCTCAATAGCGGTTTGTGATGATGAAGTCATAGAATGCTATAACATGGCGAAAAGAATAAAAGAAATTATGGAAGAAATGAAGATACCATGCATCATCTGCCAGTTTCGAAGTGGAGGGGAACTGCTGCAGGCATTGGGAAATTTTGATATTGTTTTCCTTGATATCATTATGCGGGATTTGGATGGGATGAAAACAGCACAGATTTTGCGTGAAAAGGCATCTGATAAGATACTCATTTTTGTATCTTCCAGCAGGGAGTATGTGTTTGAAGCGTATGATGTGGAGGCTTTCCAATATCTGCTGAAGCCTGTGGATGACAGGAAACTGAAAAGTGTATTGCAAAAAGCCGTCCACAAAACAGAAATCCGTTCACAGGAATTTATCATTGTCAGCAGGGAAAGGCAGAAAAAGAAGATATTTCTTGATGATATATACTATTTCGAGATAAAAGGAAGGATTGTCGATGTTCATGGACCAGAGGGTATTTTTACTTATTATGAACAGATTGGGGAGTTGGAGGACAAATTGCGGGACAAAGGTTTTTTCAGGTGCCATAAAAGCTATCTGATAAATCTGAAATATGTTGAGGGGTATAACAGGCAGGAAGTGCTCTTGGAAAACGGGAAAAAAATCGTGATTGCAAAGAGAAGGTATGATGAGTTCGCGCAGAAGATGCTCAAGGTTATGAGGGAAAATGGAGGGATTCTATGAAGCAACTCTCAGACTATGTTGATATTTTAGTTGTAGTGCCATTCTGTCTGGGGTATCTGTGGGCGGCGGGCAAGTTTTGCATGAAATTTTTAGGGGCTTCCAAAAGGAGGGAGCGGTTGTTTTTAATTATTTCCTTTTGCAGCCTGCTGTTAAGGAATATTTTGGGTCGGCGGTATCCCGACCTGTATAGCTTCTTCGCAGTGTCGGGTTCTATATTCTTTGTGGGATTGGTGATGCTGTTTTTTCGGTCAGATAGGGAAAAAAGGATTTTGGCGGCCTCTATTCTGATAGTGATTATAAAGCTGGTATCAGAGTTCTGCGCTTCTCTTTTAGACTGTCTGGTGCTGTTTTTTCTACATACGGTAAAAAAGATTCCGGAACCGCTTTTTGGAGATTGGGGAGGCGGACTGGTCAGCGGTATTGGCTATTGCTTTGCCATATTTGCGATATATTTGATGTCCAAACGTCTTGAGCCTGTTTTTTGCGGCAAGCCGAGAAAGTGGTATGTCATATTGGCTGTTCCTTTGCTTGCAATTGTTACAGTGTATGATGTGGCAAGCCTGGGTGCGAGCAATGGAATTATGGTCAGAAGCGGGGGCGACATGGGGTTGTATTACGACCAGATTTTCAGCCATTCTGAATTTTTGGTTTTGGCGTTCCTTTCTATGGCAGCGGCTGGGTTTTATGTGTTTGGGATGAACCGGATTTATCTGGAGCAGGAAAAGAGCGGACGGTACCATTCGCAGATTGCGGTTTATAAAATGCTGGCGGAGCAGTACAGACAGTCGGAACGGTTACGGCATGACATGAAAAATCATATTATTGCCTTATCGGCGCTGTCACGGAATAAAGAATGGGAGAAGCTGGATGACTACCTGAAAAATATGGAGGGTACTGCCCTGGATACAGCCGGAGACCTGACGGGGAATAAGGCGGTGGATGCGATCCTGTACCAGAAGCAGAGACAGGCGGAATGGGAAAATATCAAATGGGAATGTGATGTGCGGATGCCAAAGGAATGTTGCATCAATGAGTTTGACCTGTGTGTATTGTTTGGAAATATATTGGATAATGCCCTGGAAGCGTGTGGAAGGATGCGGGGAGACGAATGCCGTTTTATCAATATCCAGGCGAAAACTGTAAAGAAATGTTTCCTGATCGAAGTAAAAAACAGTATGGACAAGGCGGAAAAGTTTACAGAAGGCTGTACGAATAAAGGGGATTCACAGAAACACGGTATCGGTCTGATGAATGTAAGCGATGTGGTGGATAGCTATAACGGGGCAGTGCATAAAGAATTCGGAAAAGGTATCTTCGTGATATCCATTTTAATGCCGTTTCCGGATACCGCACATGGCATCAAAACGGCTGTTTGAAACATAAACCTAATATCAGTCAGAGCTGACTTCTAATATCGGACAGCATGCATTTGAAAGAATGGCAGGACAGTTATAAGCTGTACAGAAGATCAGGGTGTCCGACACCTACACGTCCGACGAACAGCAAAAGCGGGTGAAAATCCGGGAAATTGAGATCGTCTATCATAATATCTCATCCCGCTTCTGAAAGGAGAATATAGACGTTAAGTTAGTTGAAGACTGGAGGTGGTAGAAACGATAAAAACTGCGGTATGTGATGATGAAAAAAATATAAGGTTTCACCTTATTTTACTCATCAAAAAGCAGGGCGGGGAATGTAGCATCACGGAATATACCAGCACACAGGCAGGACACAGAAAAATACTGCAAATGGAGCAAGTTTTATAGGCTCCGCAGAGACAGATCAGGAAATTTACAGGAGAGGGTGAAATAATGCAGGTCAATTCGTCAAATGGTACATTGCAGAACAGATACTTTTCAGGGACAGGAAGCATAGGCGGTATCCATCTGCCCGACTTCAATGATAAATATGTTTTCTCCAAGAAGAAAAGCGGCATCAGTGATGAGGAATACCGGAAGCAGATCAGGGAACAGGCATATGAGGATTTTGCAAAAGGTCAGTTCCAGAACAAATCCGAAGGGTTTAACAGACTGATGAAAAGTTACACATCGGAAGTGTCCCCGGACAGAAAGGGGATCATCACTTCCGGACTGAAAGCTGTTTCAAAGAAGAGACAGAATGTGCTTAAGCCCATAGATTTTGTGGCGACGCTGCTGGAAGGGAAAGTAAAATATCAGAAACTGCCATCGGGCAACAGCGATTACATAGAGTTTTACGATAAGAACGGTGAGATGGTGGCGACTTATTCCAATAATGGGTGGACGATGTATACCACCAATGCGGAGGCTTCCAGACAGACGGAAATGTGCATGATCTATAACGAGGCATGGGGAAACGCAAAGAGGTGCATTCCGCTGGCGGGTGAAGGTGCGGCCAATGTGGAAAATCCGCAGAATAGCTTTGATGCCAAGGCATAGCAGGCATTCCGGTAGATTCCCTGAAAGAGAGATAATATTCTCTGGTGCTGTAATAGGCAAGTCCTTTTTTGCCGGCTGTATCGCCAATGCCCTGCTTGACCGTGACGTGCCGGTTCTGATGACAAATTTCCCGTCTATCCTGAACCGGCTGACCGGCGTGTTTGCCGAGGACAGGGCGGCCTTTATTGCCAGCCTGGACGATTACAGCCTGCTTGTCATTGACGATTTAGGCGTGGAAAGGAATACCGAGTATGCCATGGAGCAGATGTTCACCGTCATTGACAGCCGGTATCGGAGCAAGAGGCCGCTGATTGTCACGACAAACCTGAAACTGGAAGAAATCAAGAACCCGCCAGACCTTGCCCACGCAAGGATTTATGACCGCATACTGGAACGGTGTGCGCCGGTTCTCTTTTCCGGTAAGAACTTCCGGGAGGAAGGAGCCAGGGCGACCAAAGCACCGGCAAAGGACGCTCCCGCACTGGTGAAGAAGATTGGACGGACTACCTACATTGTGCGGGTTCATTTCAGCAAGACCAGCAGGGAAACTATGAGCGACAAAATCAAGCGTATGCTGAAAAATGAGATACAGCAGATGTAAAAACGATAATAGAAACAGGCCGGGAATCAGAAATGCGCTGGCTCCCGGCTTGTAAAATCAGGAGGTTTATGGTAGTATGGAGATACGAAAACGGAAGGGAAAGCAGGTTGGGAAGATTGACAGTGACGGAACAGATCGACCAGAAACATCAGGAAGATTTACAGAGATTAAGAGGTTTTCGCCTGCTTGATGATGACTTCCTCACAAAGTGTTTTGAGGGAGATACGGCAAGCATAGAACTGGTATTGCAGATTGTACTGGAAAAGCCGGATTTAAAGGTGCTGGACGTCCGCACCCAGGTATTTGTGGAGAACCTGCTGAACCGTTCGGTAAGGCTGGATATCCTGGCTACGGACAGCACAGGGGCAAAACTGAACGTGGAGGTACAGCGCTCCGACAAAGGAGCCGGGAGAAAAAGAGCCAGGTACAACAGCAGCATGATGGACGCAAACCTTTTGAAGAAAGGCGAGGACTTCGACAAGCTGCCGGAAACGTGGGTAATCTTTATCACAGAGAATGACGTAATGGGAAAAGGGCTGCCGCTCTATCCGATTGAGCGGTGCTTTTTAGGAACCGGGGAAAGATTTGAGGACGGTTCGCACATACTGTATGTAAATGGCGCTTACCGTGGAGATACGCCAATCGGGAAGTTAATGCATGACTTCTCCTGCACAGACGCAGCGGATATGTACTATGGGACACTGGCGGACAGGGTGAGATTTTTCAAAGAGAGCAAGGAGGGAATCGAGATTATGTGCCGTGCTATGGAAGATATGAGAAATCAGACATTAAAAGAAGGAATGATAAATGTTGCAAAGAAAATGCTGGAAGATGGGACAATAACGCTTGAAAAGATTGCGGAATTTGTTGGCCTTTCAGTTGACGAAGTGAGAAAATTGAAAACAGACCAGAATATGTAAATGGCACTAATGAGCCAGGAATCTAAAAAACGGGTTCCTGGCTCTGTTTTTTGCCCTGAAATGTAAATTTTCTGTGAATTTGATTCAAAAAG
>Ga0224483_100765_pt1 | contig 10429 bp, 8 predicted proteins | sample hydfratestSal1_FD_181453 | JGI IMG/M metagenome (GOLD analysis project Ga0224483, IMG submission 181453) | Metatranscriptome of mouse feces microbial communities from Columbus University, Ohio, United States - Sal1 (Metagenome Metatranscriptome) ... | reverse complement strand
CCAGCTTCCGAGACGCCTTCCGTTCCATCATCCATCCGTGCATACACGGATGATATTCATTGTGTGTGGCAACAGATGCTTATCCTATCTTTTCAACTCTAACGGTAATTGGGCTGCCCTCATTTAATTCCACGCTGATGCTCAATTTTCCTCCAAGATTCGTCTTCATCTGCCCCGCATCTGTATGGTCCACCATAACTTTATATTCTGTCTGTTCTTCCAATTCCAGAGTAATCTGTGCATCCTCCGGTCCTTCTACCTGAAATTCTACTCCTCTGTCTGTTACCTTAAGCTGGCCTACTGCCGTCCCAGGCACAGACTCATATACAAACATACCGTTACGCTCCAGCTTCGTAATCTCCTTAAAAGTCTTAACTTTATACAAATCTCCTCCAAATTCAAAATTATCCAGTTTAGACTTTTTATCCAACTTATAATTTCCAAAACTAAGAGCCTCATTATTTTCAATCCGAATCAGTTCTTCTACTACAGCCATTTTATTATCCTCCTGTTGATATCTTCATGGTATGGTATGATATAGTCATATTATACTATAATTTTCTGCCTATTTCCAGACTATTTTTCTTTGTTCACTACAAATGCCACTTCTTTTTTCCGCATCGTGACTTCGACCTGGTCACCGGCTTTTACTCTGCCCGCAAGAATTTCTTCTGCAAGTCTGTCTTCCAACTCATTCTGGATTTTTCTGCGCAGAGGACGTGCCCCATATTTTGGTTCATATGCAGTTTCCACAATATAGCTTTTGACGCTTCCGTTGATGTGCAGAATAATGCCCATCTGATTCTGGCACCGCTCAATCAGTGTCCTGGACAAGAGTGTCACGATTTTTTTCATATCTTCTTTACTCAATGTATGGAATACAATGGTTTCATCGATACGATTCAGAAATTCTGGTTTAAATATCCTGCGTACTTCTTCCATCACACTGCTCTTCATGCGGTCATAATTATGTTTTTCATCTTCTACTGATGCAAAGCCCAATGATTTCGGTTCTATAATAGACTGTGCACCTGCATTAGAAGTCATAATAATGATCGTGTTTTTGAAATCCACTTTTCTGCCCTGGGAATCTGTGATATGCCCGTCATCTAATACCTGCAGCAATATATTAAAGACATCCGGATGCGCTTTCTCTATTTCATCAAATAAAATTACAGAATAAGGATTACGCCTTACCTTTTCACTGAGCTGTCCTCCCTCATCATGCCCGACATATCCTGGAGGTGAACCAATCATTTTCGACACACTGTGCTTTTCCATATACTCTGACATATCAACTCGTATCATGGACTCTTCACTGCCAAATATGGCCTCCGCCAAAGCTTTGGATATCTCTGTCTTTCCTACGCCCGTAGGCCCCAGGAACAGAAAAGAACCAATGGGACGACTGGGATCTTTCAAACCTACCCGGCCGCGGCGCACTGCTTTTGCAACTGCACTGACGGCTTCTTCCTGTCCGATTACACGCTTATGCAATACGCTCTCCAGCTTCCGAAGCTTTGCTGTTTCTTCTTCTGCAAGCCTCTTCACAGGTATTTTGGTCCACTGCGACACCACTTCCGCAATTTCGTTTTCACCTACTTCTTCTTTTTTCTGTTTCAATGATTTCTTAGCCTTTTTCTGCAGCTTCTCATATTCCTTTTGCAGTTTTTCCTTTTTCTCACGAAGTTCAGAAGCAAATTCCAATTCCATATTCTGTATGGCTTCTTCCATTTCTTCTGACACACTGTTGATTTCCAGAGTCATATCCTGCAACTGTGCATAAGATTTAACTCCTGCAAGACGCACCCTTGCTGCCGCCTCATCCATCAGGTCAATTGCCTTATCCGGCAGAAAACGGTCTGAAACATAACGTTCAGAAAGCCTTGCTGCCGCTTCCACGCCTTCATCTGAAATCACCACCTGATGATGCTTTTCATAAAATTTGCGGAGCCCTTTCAAAATCTCTATTGTATCTTCAACAGACGGTTCTTCCACCATAACAGGCTGAAAGCGTCGTTCCAGCGCTGCATCCTTCTCAATATATTTCCGGTATTCTTCCACAGTGGTGGCGCCGATCATCTGCAGTTCTCCTCTGGCAAGATAGGGTTTTAAAATATTGGAGGCATCCATAGCTCCTTCTGCCCCTCCGGCCCCAATAATTGTATGCAGTTCATCCATAAACAACAGTATATTCCCTGCCCCTGTTACCTCACGGATCACTTTCTTAATGCGCTCTTCAAACTCTCCTCTGTACTTTGAACCAGCAATCATGCTGGAAAGATCCAGTGTAATTACCCGCTTTCCCGATACAGATTCGGGTACCAGCCCCAGAGAAATCTGCTGCGCAAGCCCCTCCGCGATGGCTGTTTTCCCTACCCCGGGCTCTCCAATCAGACACGGATTGTTCTTGCCACGGCGGCTTAAAATCTGAATCACCCTGCGTATCTCTTCTTCCCGCCCGATGACAGGATCAAGCTTTCCTTCCAGCGCAAGACGAGTAAGATCTCTGGAATACTGATCCAGCACAGGGGTTGCCTCAAGATTTTTCTTTCTGCTTTTGGCCGACTTCATTTCTTCTCTGGAAAAACTTCCTTCTTCTCCCATTGCCACCAGAAGATCAATATACAATTTCTGCAGATTAACCCCCATAGTATTTAGCAGACGTACAGCCGCTGACTCATTTTCTTTGAGAATAGAAAGCAGTAAATGCTCTGTTCCTATCTTCTCACTGTTAAAACGATCCGCTTCCTTCTCTGCTGTATCCAGCACCTTTTGAGTCCTGGGAGAATAGCCGTCCCTGTCTAGAAGCAATACTCCTTCTCCAGGTGCAATCAAATCCTCAATCAGCTCTAAAAGTTTGTGTTCTTCCACCTGATTATCTGCAAGCACCTGACTCGCCACTCCATGTTTCTCCTGTATCATACCTGCCAAAATATGTTCTGTTCCCACATAATTATGTGAAAGCTTTCTGGATAATTTTCCTGCAAGCTCCAGTGCCTTTTTTGCCTGGCCTGTGTATTGTTTATGCATTTGTCCCTCCTGTCAATCTGTCATAAATCTCATCTACCAGCTCATGCACTTCTCCCCTGGAAACATTTTTGCAGACTGCCTTTGCCAGAATGATCTGCAATGTCTCCTGCATTTCCCGAACAGCTCGGCTCTTATCTTCCTCCAGAAAAATAACAGCGCCGTTCCTGCGGTCTAAACGGATAAAACCTTCCTGCCGCAGTACATGATATGCTTTATTCACTGTATGCATGTTAATTCCGATGCTTTCTGCAAGCTGGCGAACTGAAGGAAGAGATTCTCCCACCTGGTATTGATTGGTGGCAATCCCCATTACAATCTGGTTGCGCAGCTGCACATAAATTGCTTCATCACTTTCAAAATCAATCTCAATATACATAATTCTCCTGATTATCTGTTTTTATAAATCTTCCAGATCAATTACTTCAAAATCATCTTCTATTTTTTCCAGTTTCTTCGTGGGTGCAGGCTCCTGTTCTCTGATTCCCGCACCTGGCTGGCGGCTTCTCCTGTAAGCTTTCGGCTCTTCCCTGTCCTCGTCTTCCCAGCGGGTTTTCCTTCTGGTTTTAGGCTCTTCCGTCAAATCATCTTCCCATCTGTCAGTTCTTCTGGGCCTGACATCTTCCCTGCGCAGCGCTTTCCGCGTTTTAGGCTCCTCCCAAGGCTCGTCCTCTCTGCGGGCCTTCTTCCGGGCAGGTTCTTCCTCATACAAATCTTCATTCAAAATAGTTCTGCGGGGTTTCGCTTCCTCTCTGAGCCTTCCTTCCCCACGAACAGATTTTCGCACCCTTGCCTCTTCCTTTCTCTTATCTTCTGAGCGCTTTTTCCCTGATATTTTTACTAATTCTCGCTTGTCTTCCTGCTTTCTCTGCGCACGTTTACGCATTTTGGGCTCTTCATACTCTTCTTCCTCTTCCAGGTCATCATTGTCTCTTCTTCCCCGCAAAAGCAAATTTATCACTACTATTACCAATACTGCAATCAGAAAAATTAAGACTGCCGTCGTTTTTCTGGAAGTATCTTTCTTCTTATTATATTGCTCCTCCAACGACTTATACGCATTCTGCAGTCCCTGCATTTCCACACTGGGTTCCTCTGTCTGCTGATCTTCTGATTCTTTGTCGGGCACAGAAATTTCCGCTGACTGATAACGCTGGAACGTAGATTCTGCTGCATCATACTGGTACCAGCCTGTATTCCCAAAACTGCTGGCTGCATAGACAAGTGCAAATTCATTGCCGCCGGCCGTACTTCCGCCTCCTTCAGTCTCTGCTCCTTGAAATCCGCCCGCTCCGTTGCCTGCCGGCGAATCTGCGCCAGCTCTTACAAATACTGGAACATTCTCATAAGCGCCAATTGTCTGGGTTGATTGAGAATATTCCTGGGATAATCCAGTCTCCACAGGAGGGTTAAGCAAAATAAGATAACTGCTCTCTCCCTGCTGCATTCTGCGGAAAGGATAAAATACACCGCTGGCTTCCTCATATACAGCAAGCGTATTCTTCACCTCCGTACTTGGCGTAGTAAGATAGACCAGTGTCAACTCTCCCTTATCATACTTAAGACCTTCTACCTGCTGCCCCTGGCAATTCACCGTGGTTTTTGAAAAATCCTGAGGTACAGCATCCTCTGGAACGGCTGCTGCCAGATCAAAAGGATGTCCATTGATTGTAATTCCTCCTGGATTATTATTCACTTGCGTTTCCGTTTCTCCGGCAGCTGGAGCTTCCGCTCCCTGTTCTGGGGCTCCCTCTGCAGTTCCTTCTCTGGTTACGACAATTTTATAGGTAGCTGGCACTCCATTTTGTGCCTTCACGACTATACTGATGGTGTTCTGTCCTGGCTGCAGATCTGTATTCCCTGAAACTGACTCAATCGTAGCATTTTCATTTGAAGTCTTTGCATTTACTTCAACGCTTGTTACCTCCTGACTCACAGATGCTGTATAATCCGTAACATTATATTGAAATGCCGGAGATAAATCTCCGGTGGAAAGGCTTAAGGAAGATAAACTGTTATCCTCGGACGCGCCTCCGGCATCTGTATTCCCTGGAGCAGTAGCGAAAATCTGCATTGCCGGAACAACCACCAGCAGTAATATGATTGACAGCAAAATCGCTGATATCTCTTTTGTTCTTCTCATATAAATCACCTTTCTTCTTCGATTAGTTCCATTATAGGTTTCTCTCTGGCAAATTGTCAAGCCTTCTTCCGCTCTTATCCCAAAGCCACATCCAAAATCATCATAATCAAAAATCCTGCCATAACCCCAATGGTTCCCATATTGCTGGCTTCATCTGGCTGCGCCTGGGGAATCAGTTCATCTGCAACCACATAAATCATCGCTCCTGCCGCAAACGCCAGAAGCCAGGGCATCAGACGCGCTGCCGCAGAAGCAGTAAAAAATACTAATATTCCTGCCACAGGTTCCACAATTCCGGATATACAGCCTGTAAAAAATGATTTTAACGCACTGGAACCGCTCTGGCGCACTGGCAGGGAAATCGCTGCCCCTTCTGGAAAATTCTGAATTCCAATGCCCACTGCAAGTCCAATTGCCGCTGCCAGATACCCCGGCTCACCTATATGCTGTCCAGCCAGCACAAACCCTAATCCTACCGCCATACCTTCTGGAATATTATGAACCGTTACTGCTAATACAAGCATTTTCGTTCCTGCTTTCCTGCCCCTATAATCAGCATGAAACCAAGGCAGTATTTTATCCACCAGATACAAAAATACACCTCCAGCAGCAAAACCTGCCGCTGGAGGAAGCCAGGGCAGCATCCCCTGTTCCCGGCTCTGTTCTATAGACGGAATCAATAACGACCAGACAGACGCCGCCATCATAACACCAGAAGCAAATCCAAGAAACGCACGATTCATCCGGTCTCCAATGGCGCCTCGGAAGAAGAATACCACCGCTGCTCCTAAAATCGTCATAAAAAATGTAAAACCAGTTCCTCCAAGTACCTGTAAAAATGTATAAAACATAAAAAACTCCTGTATGCATTTACTATTACACTATGCAACCGGAGCTTTTTCGTCTCTTGTTATTTGCCATCTCCTGCAATTACTTCAAAGTATCTTCCTACTTCCTTCCAGGCACGGATCGATTCTGGCATCATCATCATACCCATCTGAAACACATGAAACATTCCTTCATAAACACTCAGCCGTACTTTCACTCCCTGCCGTTTTGCCTTATAAGCCACCCCTACCGAATCACTCAGCAGCATTTCCAAAGAGCCAGCCTGAATCAGCATAGGCGGAAAGCCCCAGTAATCTCCAAACATAGGAGAAATATAGGGATGTTTCAGGTCATGCCTGCCCACATAATCCCTGTTATAAATAAGACTGTCCGTAGTTCTTCCAAACAAAGGGTCCCGTTCAAAATTATCAAAGTAAGAAGGACCGCTGGCCGTCAGGTCTGCCCAGGGTGACATAAGAATCAAACCACCAGGAAGCCTTCGGTCATGGTCTTTTAAATACATGCACAGGGCAAGTGCAAGCCCGCCTCCAGCCGAATCCCCCGCCACAATAATCTGTCTGCTGTGCCAGCCAGAACGCTTCAGCCACTGATATGCCTCCACTGCATCTTCCAGGGCTGCCGGATAAGGATCTTCCGGAGCTACCCGGTAATCTATCGTCAATACGTCCATCCCTCTGCTGACCTCACAGTACAATCCCGCAAAAGAACGGTATGCATTGCGCATCGCCCCAATATAACCTCCGCCGTGAAGCTGCAGTATCACATAATCTCTTCTGGGATTCTCAATTCTGCTCAAATATTCCATACAAAAGTCTGGCATCTGAATTTCTTCCATCACAAAACAGTCTGGACACTTCCATTTAGGCTCTACCAGTTTTTTGCGCAGTTCACCCGTCTTGATTTTTCTTCCAATCAAATTATCATTGGTAAAATGAGCTATCATATCTGCGATGACTCTTCCCCGTACACTGACCTCTGACATGGCTTCCTCCTTTTGTATCTGTTTTTACATAGATAATTGCGAAACTCAGTAATTCCCTACTGTTTTTACACATGAAACCGCCGCTTCAGTTCCGCTTTTGCCCTCCGTTCTCCAAAAATCATAGTTCCCAGCAGCAGACAAAGTGACACCGCCAAAGCCAGAAACGTAAGAACCGGGTTCTTTATCACCTGCAGCTTCCAGAAAAGTACGCAGACCAGGGATACCAAAACTGTTAATATCTGCATCAGCATATAGCTTTGCCAATTTGATACATTTACAATCATCAGAATACCGATCGTTGCTTCCAACAGTAGAATAGCTCCGGGCAATACGTAATTCACGGACCAGCCACGATATCCCACAATATAATCGGCAGCGATGACTAACAGCACTGCTCCTATCACCTGTACGACGATCACTGTCTTATATCCCCTATTTTTCTGCAGAGAATATTTTAAGGTAATATAGCAATACAGAATACTGATTCCACTGATTGCCGACCACCATATTTGCGGAAAATACAAATAATTCACCGCAATCAGAACAGCTTCTGTAATGATCGCCAGAAAGCTATACAGACGCACCACAAAATTCAGTTTCCTTGAAACTGCTTTCACATCTGGATATCCCGTACTCTCCTCTTGTTCTCCTGACAGCTCCAGCACACTGCTGCAAAGAGGACAGATACGGCTGTCATCCAAAATCTCCACCTGGCATTTCTTGCATATTCTCATTCTCCATATACTCCATTCGTTTCAATCTGCACCGGAATTCCATCCTCAGAAAGCCTGCGGAAAAAACCCCGCTGTACAGAAGTATCTGACAAATTGCTGCTGATCGTAAACACCAGCGTGTCTTTGTAGGAACAAATGGTTCCCTTGATATTCTGCCCTTCCGACATGGAAAGAAAAGAACTAAAATGCTTAATATAACGCTGATATTCTTCCCGTACCTGAATATTTCCAATATTGGTAACTGTGGTGGTATTGGCCAAAGCACTGTTGTGGTATACATAACGAATCGCAATATTTTTGATAAAAAGAGGCACTGCACGCAGAATGAAATTCTTCTCATTTGACACATTATAGGCAAAGAGATTCTCCAAGTGTTCCCTGTTAATCTGACTGCGCAGGCTCTCTGCGACAATCTCTACTACCTCTGCAAAAGTATAGCTCTCTTTCCTGGGATGGAATACTGCCGACACAATGACAAAAAAGTTTTTCATAGTAATAGAATCAAAATATGGACGCAGATTCACTGGCACACAGGAGCTGACAGGATGTTTCCCCGGCATTCCATGCATACATTCCTGATAGATACTCCACAAAAAAGCTGCTACCAGATACTCATTTATAGAGACCTGATACTCTGCGCATACCTTTTTCAAAACAGAAACAGACATATATCCGTGCATAATCCCCAATTCTGTAGGATCTAGTTTCTCTCCCTTCACATGAAAGGCCCGTTCTGTTTTATATCCTTTTTTATGGCTTCTTTTATAGTTTTTCAGATAGCTGTCTTCCCTGTTCAAAGAGGTGTCGCTGCACAGCCCGTCTCCCAGCTTTTCCTGCAGCTCAGGATGCGAAAGACGCAGATACTGATAGGTCAGTTCCCGCAAAAAAGTGATTCCTCCCATACCGTCTGTCAGTACGTGAAAAACTTCCAGATTAATCCGGTTTTTATAGTAATTCACCCGAAACAGATAATTATGGTTTCGATTAGGTGAGATAAACTGACAGGGGTAGCGGTACTCCTGTTTTACTTCCGGCGCCGGCTTCTGATTTGTCTCAAAATAATACCAGAAAACACCGTAGCGAATCCTTACACGAAATACTTCAAACCAGGGAAGTATCCTGTTCAAAGCTTCCTGCAGCAGTTCCTGCTGGATTTCTTCCTCCAGCGTTACTGAAATCCGGTATACATTGCTCATGCTTTCCCCCGCAATGACAGGAAAAATATGCGCGGTATTATCCAGTTTATCCCACTTGATTTCCTTCTTTTTACCCCGCAGGGACTTGGGAATTTCTTCTGTTTTATGATTATTTTCTATCATAGACTGTAAGCTCCTGCCTGTGATTCTCATCATTTTATTTGATTATATCAAATCTGCGTCACTACAAAAATATCATAAATTGCCCTGATCGCCGTTTCAAAATCACAGTTCTTCACACCAATGATAACATTTAACTCACTGGATCCTTGATCAATCATTTTAACATTTACATTGGCATGGGCAAGCGCAGAGAAAATACGTCCGGCTGTTCCGCGCGTGGACCGCATACCGCGCCCTACCACTGCAATCAAGGCAATATCTCCTTCCAGTTCAATACTGTCCGGCTGCGCCAGGCGGTGGATGGCTGACAACACCTGCTGTTCCTTCCCTTCAAATTCTTCCTGATGCACAAACACTGTCATAGTATCAATCCCAGAAGGCAGATGCTCAAAGGAAATCCCATGTTCTTCAAAGGCAGCCAGTACTTTGCGGCCGAACCCAACTTCTGAGTTCATCATATCCTTGTCAATATTGACCGCTACAAACCCTTTCTTGCCCGCAATGCCTGTAATGGTATATTCCGAAGCGCGGCAGGTGCTCTCTACAATCAGCGTGCCCTCATCTTCCGGCGCATTGGTATTGCGGATATTAATTGGAATACCCGCCTTACGCACAGGAAATACTGCATCTTCATGCAGCACTGTGGCCCCCATATAAGAAAGTTCCCGCAGCTCGCGGTAAGTAATTACCTTGATCACTTCTGATTTCTGAATAATCCTGGGATCCGCAATCAGAAAGCCGGACACATCCGTCCAGTTCTCATAAATATCTGCATGAACTGCTTTTGCCACAATAGAGCCTGTAATATCAGATCCTCCCCTGGAAAACGTTTTTACCATTCCATTTTCTCTTGACCCATAGAAACCAGGTATCACGGCACGCTCGCATGTCTTCAAGCGTTCAGACAACACTTCATTGGTCCGTTCTGCGTTAAATTCTCCGTCCTGATCAAACAGAATCACCTCTGCTGCGTCAATGAATTCATACCCCAGGTAATTTGCCATAATAATGCCATTTAAATATTCGCCTCTGGACGCAGCATAATCTTCCCCCGCTTTGTTTCTGAAATTTTCTGCGATCAGCGAAAACTCTTTATTTAAAGACAACGTCAGGTTTAAACCATTGATAATAGATTCATAACGATCCTGTATTTTTTTCAATGCGGCAGTAAAATCCTGTTCTGCCTCTGCCAGTGCATAACACTTATATAACATATCTGTCACTTTTGTATCCTTGGGATTACGCTTTCCTGGCGCACTGGGAACTACATATCTGCGGCTTTCATCCGCCCTGATAATTTTCCCGACTTTTGAAAATTGCCCTGCGTTTGCCAGAGAGCTTCCTCCAAACTTTACTACTTTTGTCATCACTT
>Ga0224483_100764_pt1 | contig 10445 bp, 7 predicted proteins | sample hydfratestSal1_FD_181453 | JGI IMG/M metagenome (GOLD analysis project Ga0224483, IMG submission 181453) | Metatranscriptome of mouse feces microbial communities from Columbus University, Ohio, United States - Sal1 (Metagenome Metatranscriptome) ... | reverse complement strand
GGAATCTATTATATAAAAGGGGCGGTTCTGTTTGAAAAACAGCTCATTGTCAGCGGAGAACTGGACAAAAAGAGCCATATCTGGCTTTGGGCCTTATCGGGTAAGATGAAAAAGGCGGATTTGGCAGAGCTTTTAGAAAACATCCGGATGCTGAAAGGAAAAACAGACCGGGAACTGGCGGATTCTGTGTTGGAAGTAAGCATTGGAGCTAATAAAGAGATAGTCGAAGATCTGATAGGAGATGAGAGTATGTGTCAGGCATTGATGGAGCTTTTGGAGCCTCAGATTCAAAAGAGAGAAAAGGAATTGGAACAGGTATTATTAAAAAAAAGGGATGAAGGAAGGGATGAAAAAAGGGATACAGGGCATGGTAGCGGCCCTGAGGGATTTTGGCCATGCAGATGCGGAAATTAAAACGGCGATTATGGATCATTACAGCCTGACACAGGAAGAGGCGGAAAGCTATCTGAAGGCGCTTCCCCAAAAGATAATGGGTCCTGGGTCCACAGAATGAGGAGTGGGTGAAGGCTGAGGCTGTCTGAGCCGTTATGGCAGTTGAATGAATCGTAAAGGAGGATACAGAACATGAAATACGAGATTGCAGTGATCCCGGGGGACGGGATCGGACCGGAGATTGTCAGGGAGGCATGCGGCGTGCTTGACCGCGTGGGGGAGGTGTTCGGCCATTCCTTCCATTACACAGAGGTTCTGATGGGAGGCGCTTCGATTGACGTACACGGGGTTCCCCTGACCGACGAAGCGCTGGAGACAGCGAGACGCAGCGATTCCGTCCTTTTGGGGGCTGTGGGCGGAAATGTGGGTAACTCCAGGTGGTATGACGCACCCCCGAATCTGCGCCCCGAGGCCGGGCTTCTGGCGATCCGGAAAGGGCTGGGCCTTTTTGCAAATATCCGGCCCGCGTACTTATACCGCGAGCTTTCGTCCGCCTGCCCGCTGAAGGAATCCATCATCGGGGACGGCTTTGACATGGTGATCCTGCGGGAGCTGACAGGCGGGCTGTATTTTGGAGAGCGGTACACAAAAGAGGTGGACGGCGCACTGACAGCAGTGGACACCCTGACCTACAGCGAGCATGAGATCCGCCGGATTGCGGTGAAAGCGTTTGATATTGCGATGAAGCGCAGGAAGCATGTGACAAGCGTGGACAAGGCGAACGTGCTCGATTCCTCCCGCCTGTGGAGAAAGGTGGTGGAGGAGGTTGCGGCGGGTTATCCGGAGGTGACGCTTGCGCATATGCTGGTGGATAACTGCGCCATGCAGCTTGTGATGAATCCGGGCCAGTTTGACGTGATCCTCACGGAAAATATGTTTGGGGACATCCTCTCCGACGAGGCGAGTATGATCACCGGTTCGATTGGCATGCTCTCGTCTGCGAGCTTAAATGAGGGGAAATTCGGCCTCTATGAGCCGAGCCACGGATCCGCCCCGGATATTGCGGGGAAGGATCTGGCAAATCCCATAGCCACCATCCTGTCTGCCGCCATGATGCTCCGGTATTCATTTGATCTGGACAGGGAGGCGGCCGCAGTGGAGGAGGCGGTGCAAAAGGTCCTGTCCGGGGGATACCGGACGCCGGATATCATGGCCGAAGGGGGGATCCGGGTGGGAACGGCGCAGATGGGACGCCTGATCTGCGAGCGGATTTAGGAGATGCCTCCGGTCGGCAGCGATGGAAAATATTTTTGCTGCAATCATGTAAAAAACAGGTGAAAAACCACGGAAAATGCGTTAGAATAAAACATACGCGGCAGAATCACGAAGCCTGACGCGTCGGTTGCGGCTGCAGGGCGTCTGCCCTGTTACATAAAAGGAGACAGATCAGAATGAAAAGTGATGCGGTTAAAACGGGGATGCAGCAGGCGCCCCATCGTTCATTGTTTAATGCGCTGGGCTTAACCGAAGAGGAGCTTCATAAGCCCCTGGTCGGCATTGTGAGCTCGTATAATGAGATAGTGCCGGGTCATATGAACCTGGATAAGATTGTGGAGGCTGTGAAGCTGGGCGTGGCCATGGCGGGCGGGACGCCGATCGTATTTCCGGCCATTGCGGTCTGCGACGGGATTGCCATGGGGCATATCGGGATGAAGTATTCCCTGGTGACGCGGGATCTGATTGCGGATTCCACGGAGTGTATGGCGCTGGCCCACCAGTTTGACGCGCTGGTGATGGTTCCGAACTGCGATAAGAATGTCCCGGGCCTGCTGATGGCTGCGGCGCGCGTGAATGTGCCCACGGTGTTTGTCAGCGGCGGCCCCATGCTGGCGGGGCGCGTGAAGGGCCAGAAGCGCAGCCTTTCGAGCATGTTTGAGGCGGTCGGCTCCTATGCGGCGGGAACCATGACCAAGGAGGATGTAAAGGAATTTGAAAATAAGACCTGCCCGACCTGCGGTTCCTGCTCGGGCATGTATACGGCGAACAGTATGAACTGCCTGACCGAGGCGCTCGGCATGGGCCTTAAGGGCAACGGCACGATCCCTGCCGTGTATTCGGAGCGGCTGAAGCTGGCCAAGCATGCGGGCATGAAGGTCATGGAGATGTATGAGAAACATATCTGTCCCAGGGATATCATGACCAGCGAGGCGTTCTTAAACGCCCTGACGGTGGATATGGCGCTGGGCTGCTCGACGAACAGCATGCTGCATTTGCCGGCGATCGCGCATGAGGCCGGCGTGGAGCTTGACATGGAGCTGGTGAATGAGATGAGCGCCAGAACGCCGAACCTGTGCCATCTGGCGCCTGCGGGGCCGACCTATATGGAGGATTTAAACGAGGCGGGCGGCGTGTACGCGGTGATGAACGAGCTGTCGAAAAAGGGCCTTCTGCATCTGGACTGCATGACTGTGACAGGGGCCAGCGTGGGAGAGAACATTCAGAACTGCATAAACCGGGATCCGCAGGTGATCCGGCCGGTGGAGGATCCCTACAGCCAGACCGGCGGCATTGCGGTCTTAAAGGGCAATCTGGCCCCGGACACAGCGGTGGTGAAGCGCTCCGCCGTAGCGCCTGAGATGTTAAAGCACGAGGGCCCGGCCCGCGTGTTTGACTGCGAGGAGGACGCGATTGCGGCCATCAAGGGCGGACGGATTGCGGCGGGCGACGTGGTGGTGATCCGCTACGAGGGGCCCAAAGGCGGCCCGGGCATGCGCGAGATGCTGAATCCCACATCGGCCATTGCCGGCATGGGGCTTGGATCCACGGTGGCCCTGATCACGGACGGCCGTTTTTCCGGCGCGTCCAGGGGCGCGTCCATCGGCCATGTATCCCCGGAGGCGGCGGTCGGCGGCCCGATTGCGCTGGTGGAAGAGGGCGACATTATTTCCATTGACATTGACAATCATGCGCTGAATGTGCTGGTTTCGGATGAGGAGCTTGAGGCGAGGCGGGCGAAGTGGCAGCCCAGGACGCCGCAGATTACGAGCGGCTATCTGTCGCGTTACGCCGCCCTGGTGACGAGCGGCAACCGCGGCGCGGTGCTGGAGCTTGCGAAGCGCGGATAACGTATGTTTAGAAAGCAGGTAGAGACAGAATGAAAACACTGACAGGAGCAGAGATCGTCATTGAATGCCTCAAGGAGCAGGGCGTGGATACGGTATTTGGCTATCCGGGCGGGGCTATTTTAAATATTTACGATGCGCTTTATAAGCACCGGGATGAGATTACCCATATTCTGACCTCCCACGAGCAGGGGGCCTCCCATGCGGCGGACGGCTATGCAAGGGCTACGGGGAAGGTGGGGGTCTGTCTTGCGACCTCCGGGCCGGGCGCGACCAACCTGGTGACGGGGATCGCCACGGCAAACCTGGATTCCGTTCCCATGGTGGCCATTACCTGCAATGTGACGACCAGCCTTTTGGGCAAGGACAGTTTTCAGGAAATTGATATTTTGGGCGTAACGATGCCGATCACGAAATATAATTTTATTGTAAAGGATGTGACAAAGCTGGCGGACGTGATCCGCAGGGCCTTTGTCATCGCAAAGAGCGGCCGTCCCGGCCCGGTTCTGGTGGATATCACCAAGGATGTGACGGCGGCGCAGTGCGCGTATGAGCCCAGGGAGCAGAGGGCGCCGGAGCGCCAGTCCGATACGATCCGGGAGGAGGACATTGAGCAGGCGCTGGCCATGATCCGCGCGTCGCAGAAGCCCTTTATCTTCGTGGGCGGAGGCGCGGTGGCCTCGGAAGCGGCGAACGAGCTTTCGGCCTTTGCACATAAGATCCACGCTCCGGTGGCGGACAGCCTGATGGGCAAGGGCGCGTTTGACGGGACGGATGAGCTGTATACCGGGATGCTCGGCATGCACGGCACCAAGACCTCGAATTTCGGCGTGGCGGAATGCGATCTGCTGATCGTAGTGGGCGCGCGTTTCAGCGACCGCGTGGTGGGGGATTCTTCAAGGTTTGCCTCCAACGCGAAAATCCTTCAGCTTGACGTGGATCCCGCGGAGATCAATAAAAACATCATGACCGATGCGAGCATCATCGGGGATGTGAAGGTGATCCTGCGCCGGCTGGCGGCCCGCCTGGATCCCATGCGGCACGACGAGTGGGTGAGCCATATTGAGCGGTTTAAGGATATGTATCCGCTGCGCTATAATAAGGATACGCTGACGGGGCCATATATTATGGAAAAGATTTACGAAGTGACAGAAGGGGACGCCATCATCAGCACCGATGTGGGCCAGCACCAGATGTGGGCTGCGCAGTATTACAAATTCAGGCGTCCCAGGCAGCTTTTAACCTCCGGGGGGCTTGGCACCATGGGCTACGGCCTGGGCGCGGCGATCGGGGCCAAGATGGGCTGTAAGGATAAGGTCGTCATCAATATCGGCGGGGACGGCTGCTTCCGCATGAATATGAATGAGATTGCGACGGCGACCCGTTACAATATCCCCGTTATCCAGGTGGTTTTCAATAACCATGTGCTGGGCATGGTCCGCCAGTGGCAGACCCTGTTTTACGGAAAGCGGTATTCCCAGACCGAGCTTTATGACCAGGTGGATTTTGTGAAGGTGGCAGAGGGGATGGGGGCAAAGGCTATGCGGATCACGAAGCGCGAGGAAGTGGAACCGGCGCTGCGCGAGGCCATAGGCCTGAATATCCCGGTGGTGCTGGACTGCCAGCTCGGAAGCGACGACAAGGTATTCCCCATGGTTCCGGCCGGCAAGCCGATCGAGGAGGCGTTTGATGAGATCGATCTGCGGATTGAATCTGTACCGAAACAGTAAACGGATTGGAGGAGGAAATAGAAATGAGCAGAGTCTATAACTTTTCGGCGGGGCCGGCGGTCCTGCCGGAGGAGGTATTAGAGGAGGCGGCCCGCGAGATGATGGATTACCGCGGCACGGGCATGTCTGTGATGGAGATGAGCCACCGTTCTAAGGACTATCAGGATATTATCGACGAGGCGGAGAAGGATCTGCGGGAGCTGATGAATATCCCAAACAACTATAAGGTATTGTTTGTGCAGGGCGGCGGCCACACGCAGTTCGCCATGGTTCCCATGAACCTGTTTAAAAACAAGGTGGGGGATTATATTATTACGGGCCTGTGGGCAAAACGGGCCTGGAAGGAAGCGCAGATGTTCGGCACAGCGAACGCGGTGGCTTCCAGCGAGGATAAGACCTTTACCTACATACCGGACTGCTCGGATCTGCCGATCGATGAGGATGCGGATTATGTGTATATCTGCCTGAACAATACGATCTATGGAACCGTGTACCACGAGCTTCCAAACACCAAGGGAAAGGATCTGGTGGCGGATATTTCCTCGTGCTTCCTGTCTGAACCTCTGGATGTGAGCAAATTCGGCATTCTCTGGGGAGGCGTGCAGAAAAATGTCGGCCCGGCCGGCGTGGCGATCGCGATTGTCCGCGAGGATCTGATCCGTGAGGATGTGCTGCCCGGGACGCCGACCATGCTCCGGTATAAGACGTATGCGGACAATGGATCCATGTACAACACGCCGCCTACATACATTATCTACATGTGCGGCAAGGTGTTTAAATGGCTGAAGAAAAACGGCGGCCTTAAGGCCATGAAGGAGAGAAATGAGAAAAAGGCAAAGCTTCTCTACGATTTCCTGGACGAAAGCAGGCTGTTTAAGGGCACGGTAGAGAAAAAAGACCGCTCTCTGATGAATGTGCCCTTTGTGACAGGGGACGCGGATCTGGACGCCTTATTCGTAAAGGAGGCAAAGGAAGCGGGCCTGGTGAATTTAAAGGGCCACAGGAGCGTGGGCGGCATGAGAGCCAGCCTTTACAATGCAATGCCCATCGAGGGCGTGGAGGCGCTGGTGGAATTTATGCGCGAATTTGAGAAGAAACATGTGAAATAACCGCAGATGTTCAGAGGGGCCCGCGCATGCGCTGCGCGGGACTACGGCGGCAGAACGGGGACTGAAGGAGCGGGGACTGATTTATGAGAAAGATACATTGTCTGAATCCGATTTCCAGCCTGGGAACGGATTTGTTTACGGAGCAGTATGAGATGACAGACAGCCTCAAGGAGGCGGACGGCGTCCTGGTGCGGAGCGCATCCATGCACGATACGGAGTTTCCGGAGGGCCTGCGGGCGATTGCCCGCGCCGGGGCCGGGGTGAATAATATACCGCTGGAAGCGTGTTCCGAGCGCGGAATCGTGGTGTTTAACACGCCGGGCGCGAATGCTAACGGCGTGAAGGAGCTGGTCTTAGCAGGGCTTCTCCTGGCGGCCCGCGACATTGTGGGCGGCATCGGCTGGTGCCGGGAGCAGAAGGATAACGCGGAGATTGCAAAGGATATGGAAAAGGCGAAAAAAGCCTTTGCCGGCCGTGAGATCAGGGGGAAGAAGCTGGGCGTGATCGGCCTTGGCGCGATCGGCGCCGAGGTGGCCAATGCGGCGGCGGCCCTTGGCATGGAGGTCTACGGCTATGATCCGTTCATCTCCGTAAACGCGGCCTGGATGCTCTCGCGGGATGTGAAGCATATTACCGCTGTGGACAGCATTTATCAGGAGTGCGATTACATTACGGTTCACGTTCCGCTGGCGGACAAAACCAGGGGAATGATCAACCGCGAAAGCATGGAGCAGATGAAGGACGGCGTGGTGATCTTAAATTTCGCCAGGGATCTCCTGGTAAATGACGATGACATGGCAGAGGCCCTCGCCTCCGGTAAGGTAAAGCGCTATGTGACGGATTTTCCGAACCCCAGGGTCATGCAGATGGAGCGCGTGATCGTGACGCCGCATCTGGGGGCGTCCACAGAGGAATCGGAGGACAACTGCGCCGTGATGGCGGTAAAGGAGTTAAAGGATTATCTGGAGAACGGGAATATCCGCAATTCGGTCAACTATCCGGCCTGCGATATGGGCGTGTGCGCCTCAGTGCGCCGGATTGCGCTGCTGCACATGAATGTGCCGAATATGATTGGGCAGATTTCTTCGATTCTGGCGTCTGCGGATGTGAATATCGCGAATATGATGAATAAGAGCCGGGAGCGGTATGCGTATACCATGGTGGATCTGGAGACGGATATTGACGAGGCGACGCTTGAAAAGCTGCATGCGATCAGAGGGGTTATGCGGGTGCGCGTGATTAAATAGCGCGGCATTTTTGCGTACCGCGCCGCAGATGCTGGAAGTTCGGCGGCTGAGTGAAACAGAGCCCTGAAAAGGAGTCCGGGAGGCCGGGCTCTTTTTTCAAACACGCTTCAGAGGGAGCGAAGGGGAGCGCCGGAACAGGCTGCTTTGCCGATGGCCTGTTCCGGGCTGTGATTCGGGAGGCAGGTTTAAAGCAGCGCTTTCCAAAGATAAATGAGAGAGGTTTGTAGCTTTTAGGTTGACAGTTGTGTAACAAGGAGGAAACTGGTATGGCTGTAATCAGACCATTTTACTGCATCCGGCCGGCGGAGGAGCTGGCGGGGCGGGTGGCGGCTCTGCCCTATGACGTGTATAGCCGGGAGGAGGCGAAGCGCGAGCTGGAGAGGGAGCCGCTGTCCTTTCTGGGTGTTGACCGGGCGGAGGCCGGGCTTTTGGATACGGTGGATGCGTATGACGGGCAGGTGTATGAGAAGGCGCGCGAGACGCTGCTTCGTTTTGAGCGGGAGGGGATTCTGGTCAGGGAAGAAAAGCCCTGCATGTATTTGTATGAGCTGACGATGGACGGCCACACGCAGACCGGGATCGCGGCCTGTGTGTCAGTGGATGATTATCTGAACGGGGTGGTGAAAAAGCATGAGAACACACGCGAGGATAAGGAGCAGGATCGGATCCGCCATGTGGATACGCTGCATGCGCAGACCGGGCCTATTTTCCTGGCATATCGGGCAAGGAAACGGATCGGGGAGATTTTTGAGGAGGTAAAGAGAGGGGAAGCGCTCTATGATTTTGAAGCGGCGGACGGGATCCGTCACCGTGTGTTCCGTATTGGGGAGACAGAGCAGATCGGGGCGCTCATAGAGGAGATCGGGGAGGCAGGGGACGCTTATATTGCAGACGGGCATCACCGGGCGGCTTCGGCTGTGAAGGTGGCTTTACAGAGAAGGCGGGAGCGCCCGGACTATGACGGGAGCGAGGAATTTAATTATTTCCTTTCCGTGCTGTTTCCGGACAATGAGCTGCAGATCCTGGCGTATAACCGTGTGGTCCGGGATTTGAACGGCCTGTCGGCAGAGGCTTTTCTGGAGCGGGTCCGGGAAAATTTCCGGATCGTGGAAGCGGACGGCGGGGCGGGAGCAGAGCGTCCGTCCGAAAAGGGCAGGATGGGGATGCTTCTTGACGGGACGTGGTATGCCCTTGAGGCGCGGGAGGAGATCCGGACAGAGGATCCTATCCGGGGACTGGATGTATCGCTTTTGCAGGACTATATACTGGATCCGATCCTGGGCGTGGAGGATCCAAGGACAGATCAGAGGATTGAATTTATCGGCGGCATACGGGGGACTGCGGAGCTGGAGCGCCGGTGCAGGGACGATATGCGGGTCGCCTTTTCCATGTATCCGACATCCATGGAGGAGCTCTTGGCCGTGGCGGACGCAGGGCTTCTGATGCCGCCGAAATCAACCTGGTTTGAGCCGAAGCTGCGCAGCGGGCTGTTTATCCACGAGGAGGAGTGAGGCAGGCGGCCTGATTCTGCGCGCCGCCTGCGTCCCGTTCCCGACTCACCTGATGAAAACCGCCTGTGCTACCTGCTCTCCTGCGCGACAGCCGGATCCTTCATCTGGTAAATGCGCCTCCATTCCTTCGTCCCCTCTGCCTTCACCGACTCAGAGCGGTTGACGCTCAGGAATTTAACCAGCTCATAGCAGTCGATCCAGATTTCATTGTTTCCTTCTTTCTGGGATTCATCGAAAATGAGCTGGAGGCCGAAGTGCAGGTGGGGTTCGTCGATGTTATTCGTGTTTTCCGTGGCGCTGTAGCCGGTGCGCCCGAGATAGCCGATGACATCCCCGGCGGTGACGATGCTGCCTTCCTTCAGCTCGCTCTGATAGGGGTAATCCTTGCGCAGATGGGCATAATAGTAGTACCGTTTTTTGTCAAAGCTGCGGATGCCGAGCCGCCATCCGCCGTACTGATTCCAGCCGATGGCTTCCACATAGCCGGATTCGACGGCGATGACGGGCGTGCCCGTCTGCCCCATCATGTCATGGCCTAAATGCTGCCTGCGGTAGCCGTAGGATCGGGATACGCCGAAATCATTGTAGTGGCTGTAGGGAAAATTTTTTGCCAGGGGGTGGAAGGCTTTCAGCCCGTATTTCGTCACCCAGATCTTTCGCTCGCCGGAAGGGGTCAGGGAGCTGTCTTCCTGTCCGGCGGCGCTGTCCTGATTTTGCGCGAGGGCAAAGGCAGGGGCCTCTGATTCGGGAATCTGGATTTCGTAATAGCCGACCATGCCGTTTAAGACGGCTCCATATGCTTCCAGATAATAGGGATAGTATTTGAGATCCTTTGAGACGGCCTCGATGGTTTCGCCGTTTTGCAGGCGTTCGGCCAACTGTTCCATATCCGAAGGTCTGTATTTTGAAAAATCCCCCCCATACCGGGCTCCAAGGACGGCAAGAAGCTGTACCCAGTTTAAATGGATTTCCTGCTGGCAGGTGGCGACGTCAAAGCGGAAGGCCTGCGTCATGGCGTCGCAGGTGACATCAAAATCTACCCATTTGATAAAATCCGCCTTTTCGGGCTCTGCGGGATCATTTTCCTGTCCGGAAAGGGGAGAGGGCCGTCCGGAGAGAATCCCCGTCCGGGAGGCCGGGCGGGCGGGCCCGGTTATGTATGCGGCCAGAAGAAAAATAACAGCCAGGGTTTCCAGGCCGATGAAGATTTGGATGCGGCGCCTGAAAAGCCATAAAAGGAGCCGGTCCGGCCCGGCTCCTGAGTGATTCCGGAATAATTTCAAATCGCGTCCCTCCTGTCTGATGGAACGGTTCAGAGCTTCCCTGCGGCGGC
>Ga0224483_100761_pt1 | contig 10468 bp, 8 predicted proteins | sample hydfratestSal1_FD_181453 | JGI IMG/M metagenome (GOLD analysis project Ga0224483, IMG submission 181453) | Metatranscriptome of mouse feces microbial communities from Columbus University, Ohio, United States - Sal1 (Metagenome Metatranscriptome) ... | reverse complement strand
CTGGGAGATGATCTTGATCCCCGCTTCCAGGATATCCGCATCGTCCATCAATTCCAACGTACCTTTGCCGCCTCCGAAGAGTTCCTGGAAGGCTTTGTTGAATTCCCTCTGGATCTCCTTGAATTTCTCTGTAAACTGCTTGCGCATCCCTGTATCCAGTTCGTCGATGATCTTAAGCAAGGTCCTCTCCGCCGTCACCAGGTCTTCGTGCTGGGCAGCCAGGAAGGTATGGCGTTCCTCCAGTTCTTTGTAGTCCTCGATCGCATTGACGTTCACATCCCCCAGTTTGCGGATCTCGTCCCGGAGGCGCGTGATCCCTTTTTTCAGCTCCTCCCGCCCCCGTTTTTCTTCCTCTAGGGCATACTGGGCGGCGTTGCCCGGTGTGATCTCGTACTCTTCCCACATATAACTGATCCTGGATTCCTGGCTTTCTTCTAATTTCTCGATCTGACTGTTCAGGCGGAAACATTCCCTGTCCAGAAGGCTGATCTGCTCTGATAGCTCTTCTCTTTTCTGGAAAAAAGTTTTATGTTCCCCGGACACCGTTTCTTTCTCTTCCAGATATCCCTGCACATGGGATCGGCTCTCGGCTGCACGGGCATCCGCCTCTTCTCTGCTCACCTGGATCTGCCGGATCTCCGCCTCTTTTTCCCGGTTGGCCTGCTCGCCCTTTTGCAGCTCCTCCTGGATCTGAGCCTGCTCTTCTCTCAGTTTTTTCTGTTCCTGGCGGATCCTCTGCATGTCTGCATCCAGATAGCTTTCTTTCTGTTCCATGGTGGAATACTGCAGATGGATCTCCTCCATGTTCTTTTGATACTCCTCAGCCTCCTGACGGACCTGGTCCAGTTTTTCCTGACAGAGTCCGATCTGAGATCCCTGTTCTCTCTCCTCCTGGCCGGAGGCATCCAGCTCTCTCTGGATGGCCGCGATATCTGCCTCCAGCTCCCGCGTCTGTTCTGCGATCTCCCGACGTTCCCGCTCCAGACGCTGGGCGCGGGATCTCATCTCCTCTTCTTTCTCAGATTGCTGAGAGAGTTGGATCTTCAGCGTATTCTGGCGGATGGATGCCTCCTGGATATCTTTCTGGATACGGTCCTCCTCCTCCCGCAGCGCGTCCCTTCTCTCCCGATTTTCCCGGAGATCTTCCTGCAGGGCTTCCAGTTCTTCTTTGCGGGCTTTTACCAGGGCTGTCAGCTCCTCGATCTCACGCCGCCGGCCTAAAAGATTGCTGTTGTTCTTGTACGCGCCGCCGGTCATGGACCCGCCAGGGCTGAAAGATTCCCCTTCCAGCGTGACCATGCGCAGTGAATGACGGTATTTCCTGCCCAGAGCGATCGCGTGGTCCATCTGTTCTATGACCAATGTCCGGCCCAGGAGGTATCGGGTGAGTTCCTGGTATCTGGGATCTGTGCGCACAAGGTCACTGGCCAGTCCCACCACCCCCGGCTCTTTCAGCGCTGCTTCCTGCTGAAAGCCGCCGCGGCTGCTGATACTGGTCAGGGGCAGGAATGTGGCCCGCCCGTACCGGTTCTTTTTCAGATACTCGATCATCTGTTTCGCCGTCTGCTCATCATCTGTGACGACGTTCTGGATACTGCCGCCTAAGGCTGTCTCGATGGCCACCTCGTAATCCTTGTCCACCTGTATCAGATCCGCCACCACGCCCTGTATGCCCGGCACATCCTTCCTGCGCTCCATCACCCGGCGGATGCTGTTGCCGTAGCCGTCATACCGCTCTGCCAGATTTCTCAGGGATTCCAGACGGGACGCCTCCCGATGATAGGCGCTCTGCCCGGCCTCCTGCCGTTTCTTTTGCTCCTGCATCTGCTCCGTACGCCTGCGGATCTCCGACTTTATCTGCTCCTGGCCCTGGGCCAGCTCTTCGATCCTGGCCGTCACAGCGGCCTGCTCTCTCTCAGTCTCCTGGGCTGTCCCTGCAAGCTCTGCCTCCTCGCTCTTTAGGCGCAGCATTTTCTGGTTCAGAGTCGTCTTGCGGATCTCAATCTGCTCCATCATGGTATCATAACGCTGCATCTTCCCCTTGGTGTTGGCCCGCCTGTTCAGGATCTCGATGATCTCGTTCTTCCCGTCCTCGATCTCCCGCTCATAGGTTTTGATGGCTTTCTGCAGATCTTTTGACCGCTGTTCTTTCTCTTTATTCTGGCTCTGGATCTCATCCAGGGACTGGCGGAGCTGTCTCTTCTCTGTACTGTATTTTTCCAGGGCAGCGTCTCTGTCCCTGATCTCTCCCTCAATGGAGGCGAGACGCTCCCGGCCGCGCCCCGCCTCCGCCTTTCCTGTGTTGATCTGTTCTCTTAATAGGTTCTCCTGGCCCTCCAGCTGCTGACAGCGCAGGGCGTTCTCCTGTGCCTGTCTCCGGGTTTCTTCTATCTGGGCGTCCAATTCCCCAATGCGCTGCTCCAGTTCCCCGTATTTTTGTTTCGCCTGTTCAAATCTGTCGGAGGTGTCCCTAAGCTGTTCCCCCGCCAGAGCGCTCTTCTTCGTCAGTTCTTTGAGCTGACTGCGGACATACTCTGTCTCTGCCAGGAATATCTGCACATCCAGTCTTTTCAGCTCTTCTTTTTTATTCAGATAGATCCGGGCTGTCTCCGCCTGTTTCTCCAGAGGCCCCAGCTGCCGTTCCAGTTCTTTTAAGATATCTGTCACGCGCAGCAGGTTCTGTTTCTCGTCTTCCAGTTTCTTTAACGCTGTGTTCTTCCTGCGTTTAAATTTTACGATACCCGCAGCCTCGTCGAAGAGCTCCCGGCGCTCTTCCGGCTTGCCGCTCAGGATACGGTCGATCTGCCCCTGGCCGATGATCGAATATCCTTCTTTTCCGATCCCGGTGTCGTAAAACATCTCCTGGATATCTTTCAGCCTGCAGCCGCTCCCGTTGATCAGGTACTCACTCTCCCCGGAACGGTACAGCCGTCGGGCCACCGTCACTTCGTCAAAGGATACCGGCAGCTTATGGTCGCTGTTGTCCAATGTGATCGCCACCGCAGCAAAACTCAAAGGTTTCCTGTTTTCCGTCCCGGAAAAGATCACATCCTGCATGTTGCCGCCTCTGAGCTGGCGCGCGCTCTGTTCCCCCAGGACCCAGCGGACCGCGTCGGCCACATTGCTCTTACCGCTGCCGTTGGGCCCCACGATCCCTGTGATCCCATTGTGGAATTCAAAACAGATCTTCTGTGCAAAAGATTTGAATCCCTGTACCTCAATGCTCTTCAGATACATGCCTGCACCTTTTACTTTCTCAAGGACAACACAGCCTCATATGCCGCGGCCTGTTCCGCCGCTTTCTTGGTATGCCCTTTTCCCTTTCCGTAGATCTCTCCGCAGATATGGACTTCTGCAAAAAACCGCTTATCATGATCGGGGCCTGTACACCCGGTGAGTACATATTCCGGGACCTTCCCCTGGTTCTGGACGATCTCCTGCAAGACAGTCTTGCTGTCGTAGAACAGGGATTTGTTGTCCAGGTCATTGAGGACGAAACGCAGGATAAAATCCTTGGCACATTCAATACCCCCATCCAGATAGATGGCTCCGATCACCGCTTCCAAAGCATCTGAAGTGATGGAATCCCTCTCACGGCCTCCGGTGTATTCTTCCCCTTTTCCCAAAAGGAGAAAATCCGGAAGCTGTATATCCCGGGCGGACATGGCGAGGGAGGGTTCACAGACCATGCTGGCGCGTTTTTTCGTCAGCTCCCCTTCCGGCACATCCGGATAAAGACCATACAGAAATTCACTGCTGATCAGTTCAAGTACTGCATCCCCCAAAAATTCCAACCGCTCATTGCATTTATTCTTTCCCAGCCGTTTTTCGTTCGCATATGAACTATGCGTGACCGCCTGGCGCAGCAGTCCAAAATCCCGGAACTGATACTTGGCGATCTCCTCAAATTTTTTCAGATCTCTTATATTTCCCATTTCTTCCCCCATTCAGATTTCAAAAAGGAGAGGGTGCTGTAGCGCATACAACACCCTTAACTCATTGCTTTTTTAATCTTTTCCACCGCTCCGCCGATCGTTGTGATCTGCTCCACGGATCCGGCGTCCAACTCAATATCAAATTTTTCCTCGATGCCCATGATGATCTGGAACACGTCCAGGGAGTCGGCCCCCAGGTCTTCCACAAAGGCCGTATCCTCTGTGAGTCCTCCCGGGTCTACGTCCATCACTTCCGCGATGATCGAACAGAGTTTTTCAAATTCCATCGCTCCTGTCCTCCATTCTCCCGCTAGACCAAAAGATGTTCCCTGATCTTATCGGCGATCCTCTGTTCCTTGAACTGCTGACACTGGAAGATCGCGTGCTTGATCTCGTCCGCTGAAGCGCTCCCGTGCGTCTTCACCACCAGCCCCTTAAGGCCAAGCAGCGGCGCTCCGCCATAACCGCTGGGGTCGAATCTTTTCAATGTGCCCTTCAATGCCGGTTTTACCAGCAGGGCTCCCAGTTTACTGCGCAGGGAGGACATCATCGATCCTTTGATCTGCGAGATCAATGTCATCCCCACACCTTCATATAGTTTCAAGATCACATTCCCCACAAATGCCTCACAGACCACCACATCGGCGGCCCCCGCCGGGATGTCCCGGGCCTCGATGCTCCCCACAAAATTGATGTCCGCGCATTCTTTCAACAAAGGGAATGTCTCTTTGACCAGAGCGTTTCCCTTCTCTTCCTCCGCTCCTATGTTGACGATCGCCACTTTCGGCTTGTCCACACCCACCACATTTTCCATATAGATCGATCCCATCTTGGCAAACTGGACGAGATGGGACGGGCGGGCATCCACATTGGCCCCACAATCGATCAGCAGGGATGCACCCTTAGCCGTGGGAAACAAGGGCGCCAGCGGCGCACGCTCCACCCCTTTGATCCGGCCCACGATCACCTGGCCGCCGACCAGGACCGCGCCTGTGCTCCCCGAGGAGACGAACGCGTCGGCCTCCCCTTTGCGGACCATCGTCTGCCCCACCACGATCGAAGAATCCTTCTTCCCGCGTATCGCCGTCACCGGAGGCTCCGCCGTCTCGATGACCTGGGAAGCCGCCACCACCTCCATACGTTCCCTGGGATAGTCGTATTTTTTCAGTTCCTGTTCCACGGCCTCGGGGATACCGGTCAGATAGATATGGATATCCCTGTTCTCCTTTAAAGCGTCTACCGCCCCCTTTACTGGTATCTCCGGAGCGTAGTCGCCACCCATGGCATCTACAACAACTCTCACTGTTTCAGACATTTTCCCCTCCTATGCTCCCTTATCCGCACATCATACATGAGATTCCAAAAATAGTCAATATTATTTCAAAAAATTGTGACAAAAGAAAAAACGGAAAGATCCTTTTCCAGACCCTTCCGCTTTTCACTCTCTTAGTCAACAGAGATAATCTCTCTTTTGTTATAGCTGCCGCAAGCCTTGCAGACCCTGTGTGGTACGGACAATGCGCCGCACTTGCTGCATTTGATCAAGGTCGGAGCGGTCATTTTCCAATTCGCCCTCCTCTTATCCCTTCTTGACTTTGACATCTTATTTTTTGGACAGATAGACATTTCTTTATTCCTCCTTAAATCTGCTGAATATATCACTGATCGCCGCCATACGTGGATCCAGGCTCGTCCTGTCGCAATCGCAGGGACTGACATTCAGATCCGCGCCGCACCGGCTGCACAGGCCCTTGCAGTCCTCCTTGCATAAGACGCGCATCGGCCACTGGGCCAGGAGCTCATTGCAGATCAGCTGCTCCACATCCAGCTTTGTTCCTGTAATAAAATTAGCGCCATCCAACTCTTGTATCCGTTCCTCCTCCGGCTTCTCCATATCCACTTCCCTGGAGATGGCCAGCTTGAACGGAGTCTCCACTTCCCGCAGGCATCTCCCGCAAGGGATCTTCGCAGATACCTGGCAGCTGCCTTCTATCTTGACTGTCTGGCCGTCCGTACGGACGATATCCAGGATGGCCGGGCTTTTTTCGGACAGGGCGAAACACGCACCCCCGACTTCCACGCTCTCCCGTTCCACCGGGATCTCATAATGGATAGGCCGTCCCTCTTCTCCAAATAGAACGTCTGCTAATTGAATGTGCATGACTCTCTCCTAGAATATTCTAGAATATATTTCTGACTACACCCTAAAGATTATACCTGTCATCCGCCCATTTGTCAACCAGGATCGCCCTTAAATTTTACTTTATCACGGTCTATCTTCAATTTCCATGATCATATCCACCCGCCGTTTGTGCCGGCCGCCCTCAAATTCCGCTGCAAGCCAGGTCTCCACGATCATCTTTGCCAGTTCCAGCCCCACGATGCGCGCGCCGAAAGCAAGTACATTGGCATCGTTGTGCTGCCTGGATAACCGGGCTGTACACGGCTCGCTGCACACCACGGCACGTACTCCGTGCACCTTGTTGGCCGCCAGGGAGATCCCCAGGCCCGTCCCGCAGATCAGGATACCCCTGTCCACCTCTCCGGACGCCACAGCACGGCCCACCTTCTCCCCATAAATGGGGTAATCACAACTCTCGTTCTTGTCTGTCCCAAAGTTGACCACCTCATGGCCCCTTTCCTGCAGAAATGCTGTGATCTCCTGCTTCATCTCTATACCTGAGTGATCGTTCGCGATACCGATATTCATACCTCTCCTATCCTCCTATCGTCCCCACTCTGCCATTTTTTCGGCTTTCATATCATATGCTCGAACTGTTCAGATACTCTTCCTGTTCCGCCGTCAGCACATCGATGGATTTCCCGAGGAAAGCCAGCTTACGCATGGCCACATCCCGGTCCACCTCTGCGGGCACGTCGATCAGTTTCTGCCTTAAGCTCCCCTGATGTTCCACCAGATATTTTGCGGAAAGGGCCTGGATCGCAAAGCTCATGTCCATGATCTCCGCCGGATGTCCGTCCCCGGCCGCCAGGTTCACCAGCCGCCCTTCAGCCAGCACGCAGATCCAGCGTCCGTCCTCCATCTGATATCCCATGATGTTCTGGCGCATCTCCTGCTTGGCCACCGCGATCTCTCTCAATCTGGCCATGTCGATCTCACAGTCAAAGTGTCCGGCGTTGCAGAGGATCGCACCGTCTTTCATCTGCGCAAAGTCCTCCTCATCGATGACTTTCTCACAGCCGGTCACCGTGATGAAGAAATCACCCAGCTTCGCCGCCTCTTTCATCGGCATCACGTCGAAACCGTCCATGACCGCCTCGATGGCTTTCACCGGATCGATCTCCGTCACGATCACCCGCGCGCCCAGACCTTTGGCCCGCATGGCCGTGCCTTTGCCGCACCATCCATAGCCGGCCACCACCACGATCTTGCCGGCTACGATCAGATTCGTTGTGCGGTTGATGCCGTCCCAGACAGACTGCCCCGTGCCATAGCGGTTGTCAAATAAATGCTTGCAGTCCGCGTTGTTGACCATGACCATGGGGAACTGAAGCTGCCCTGCCTGGTCCATGGCTTTTAACCGGATGATCCCTGTGGTGGTCTCCTCACACCCTCCGATCACGCCTGGGATCAGATCCCTGAATTCCGTGTGCATCATATGCACCAGATCCCCGCCGTCGTCGATGATGATGTTGGGACCCGGTCTTAACACGCTGCGGATGTGGGCGCTATACTCCTCCGGCGTACTGTTGTACCAGGCGTGGACCTCCAGCCCCGCCTTGACCAGGGCCGCCGCCACATCGTCCTGGGTGGAGAGAGGGTTGCTCCCGGTAATGTACATCTGCGCGCCCCCCGCCGCCAGGACTTTACACAGATATGCCGTCTTTGCTTCCAGATGCACAGATAATGCGATCTTCTTTCCCTCAAAGGGCCTTGTCTTTGAAAATTCCCCTTCCAGTGTCCGCAGAAGATCGCAGTTCCTCTTCACCCACTGGATCTTCCGCTCGCCGGACTCTGCCAGTCCTATATCTCTGATCTCGCTCTCCATCGTCTTCCTCCTTGTATCTCCACTATTCCTTCATTATTCTTTCTCGATCCCCAGCCGCCTGCAGATCCTGGAGATTTCTTTATAGATCCGCTCTTCATCCAATGTCAGCACTTTTCTGTTTTCCATGGTGATCTCTCCGTCGATGATCACGGTATCCACCTCGGAGCCGTTGGCCGAATAGCACAATCCCGCCAACAGATCATTTCTTGGCGTCATGGACGGGGTGCGCAGGTCCAGGATCGCCAGGTCGGCTTTCTTCCCCACCTGGATCGAACCGGTCATCTCCTCCATACCTAATGCTCTCGCTCCCCGTATGGTCGCCATACGGAAGATCTCCCGGGCGCTCACGCAGTCAGCCTTCTGCCTGACCCCTTTATGGATCAGCCCTAAGAGGTTCATCTCATGGAACATGTTCAGGGAATTGTTGCTGGCCGCCCCATCCGTACCGATGCATACATTGATCCCCTTCGCCAACATATCCGGCACCGGGGCAAATCCATTGCCCAGCTTCATATTGCTGGCCGGGTTGGTGATCACGCTCACCTGGCATTCTTTCAAGATATCCAGGTCCGCCTCGTCCACATGTACACAGTGAGCCGCCGCCGCAAGCCCGTCAAACAGGCCCGCCCGTTTGGCCAGGGCTATGGGTGATGCCCCGTACTGGCTGCGGATATTTTCCACCTCGTTGACACTCTCCGAGAGATGGATGTGCACACCCATCTGGTTTTTGGACGCCTCCGCGGCCACGATACGCTGAAAATCCTCATCGCAGCTGTAAGGCGCGTGGGGTCCCAGGAAATAGGTCAGCCTGGGCTGATCCTTCCAGGCTTCTTTTTCTTCATAGGCTTCTCTCAAACGCACCTGCCCAGCCTCATCATCACCGCTGCCCACCAGCCCCCGGGAGATCACCGCGCGCATCCCCGACTGGGATACAGCCCTGGAAGTCTGATGGATATGCATCTGCATGTCGGAAAAACAGGTCGTCCCCGACTTCATCATCTCCAGGATCGCCAGACATGCTCCCCAGTAGGCATCCTCCGGGGTGAGCTTGTCCTCGATCGGCTCGATATGCCCAAAGAGCCAGTCCTCAAAAGGCAGGTCATCGGCCACATTGCGCAAAAGGGCCATGTACGAATGTGTATGGGCATTTATGAGCCCTGGGATCACCAGCCTGTCCGTCCCATCGATCACTTTATCCGCAGAAAATCCCTCCGGCTCCTCCCCGATCCCCATGATCTTATCCCCCTGCAGATAGATATCCGTCCGGCGGACAACATCCCGGCCTTCCTCCGGGAGCACAGCCAAGATCTCCTTCAATACGATCCCCATATCTCTTCCTCCTGGTTTCATTAGATCTATCCTCTTTTTCATTGTATCATCCAAAGAGCGACGTTTTATATATATCTTATCCAAACGCGCAGCAACAGACGGCTGCTCCGCATCTACCAGACTATTGTATCACGGAGAAAGGGGAAAGACAACATATCCGGACGCTTCTAAACGAAAGTCCTCCATCAAGTCGTCCGTAACATACACATTTTTCTCCTGATCCACGAAAATGCCCTCCGCCCCATATTCCTCCAAAAGCGCAGCGCCTTTCTCTTTTCCAAGGACGAAACAGGCCGTGGACAAGCCGTCGCTGACGGCCCCGTTCTCCCCCAGGACCGTGACGGATATCAGCCCCGCATCGGCCGGACAGCCTGTGGCCGGATCCAGGATGTGATGGTAGCGCCTCCCATCCTGGATAAAATATTTTTCATAATCCCCGGAGGTGGAGACATACTGCTCCCCCTCCAGCTCCAGCACGCCCAGCAGATCCTCCTGGCCGCCCCGCGGATCGCGCACAGCCACCTTCCAGGCCGTCCCGTCCGGCTTCCCACCCAGGGTCAGGACACTGCCGCCCACCGCGATCACCGCACCCTGCACATGGGGATCTTCTTTCAGGAAAGCGGCTGCCTCATCGCAGCCCACACCTTTCCCCACGGCCCCCAGATCGATCGAACAGCCTTCTTCCAGTTCTACCTGATCTGTGCCGTTTTCACTGCTCACGCGGATCTTTTCATAGCCGGTATCCTCCAAAAGCTGCCGGATCTCTTTTTCAGACGGAACTTCTGGGTCTTCTGCCTCCACATCCCACAAGAGCGCCAGCTGCCCTATGGTGGGGTCAAAGGCCCCAGCACTCTTATCGGCAAGCTTGAGGGCCTCCTCAAGATATCCCATCGTCTGTCCGTCCACATCGGCCGCTCCCTTCCCCGCCTGCTCATTTATCTTCCCGATATCAGAGTCCGCATCACGCCAAGAGAGATACTTGTGTTCCGTCTGGGATAGGAGTTCCAAGATCTGATCGGTGGGATCTTCCCCCTGTGTGTAGATTCTCTCCGTCACCACCGTCCCCATGGCGATATCGCTCTTGTCAAAAACATCCGGCTCCTTGTCCACACGGGTCTCCTCAGCCTTCGCACAGCCGATGGATAAAAGTCCCGCCGCTAAACAGATCAACAGGACTGGTCGTTTGTTTTTCAT
>Ga0224483_100760_pt1 | contig 10481 bp, 10 predicted proteins | sample hydfratestSal1_FD_181453 | JGI IMG/M metagenome (GOLD analysis project Ga0224483, IMG submission 181453) | Metatranscriptome of mouse feces microbial communities from Columbus University, Ohio, United States - Sal1 (Metagenome Metatranscriptome) ... | reverse complement strand
CAGGAGAGGTTATTGCCATGATCATTATTATGAAACCAAACGCTTCCGAGGAAGCCGTCCAGAATGTAATCCATTTGATCCAGTCCAAAGGACTTCACTCCCATCTGTCCAAAGGCGACCAGGTGACCATCGTAGGCGTTGTGGGAGATAAGTCAAAGCTTCACGGTTCCAACATCGAGATCTCTGACGGCGTGGACAAGATCGTAAACGTAACGGAAAGCTACAAGCTGGTAAATAAAAAGTTCCATCCAAAGGATTCCGTCATCCCTGTGGGAAACACGGTCATCGGGCCGGGCAATGTGACGGTTATGGCCGGTCCCTGCGCCATCGAAAGCAGGGACCAGCTGATGGAGACCGCCGCGGCCGTAAAGCAGGCGGGAGCCACATTCCTGCGGGGCGGCGCCTACAAGCCCAGAACTTCCCCCTACTCATTCCAGGGTCTGGAGGAAGAGGGGCTTAAATATATGAAGGAAGCCCGGGAGGCCACAGGCCTTAACGTCATCTGTGAGGTCACCAGCGCCCACGCCATCGAGGCTGCCGTAAAGTATGTGGACATGCTCCAGATCGGAGCCAGGAACATGCAGAATTTCGAGCTTTTAAAGGAAGCGGGCAAGTCAGGCGTTCCGGTGCTTTTAAAGAGGGGGCTGTCCGCCACCATCGACGAGTGGCTCAACGCGGCGGAATACATCATCTCCGAGGGCAATCCCAATATCGTGCTGTGCGAGCGGGGCATCCGCACTTATGAGACCAGCACCCGCAACACCTTAGACATCAGCGCGGTGCCGGTGATCCGGGCCAAGAGCCACCTGCCTGTGATCGTGGACCCAAGCCACGCCACAGGGGTCCGGGCCTATGTGGAGCCTCTGGCCAAAGCCGCTGTGGCCGTGGGGGCTGACGGGCTTATGATCGAAGTACACCCCTGCCCCTCCTGCGCCCTGTCCGACGGCCCTCAGTCTCTGACCTTTGACCAGTTCGGGACCCTTATGGAAGACTTAAGACCCTTTGCCCAGCTGGTGGGAAGGAGCCTGTAATGACGGATACCCGGATTGCCTTTATCGGTCTTGGCCTGATAGGCGGCTCCATCGCCCGGGGGCTTAAGCGTTTTGATCCTCATATCACCATCATGGCCTACGCCCGGTCCAGGGAGAAATTAGAGCATGCCAGGCAGGAGGGCACCATAGACGTGATCCTCTCCGGCATCGGAGAGGAGTTAAGAAGCTGCCATATGGTCTTTTTGTGTACCCCGGTGGAGTACAACGCGGCTTATCTGGACCGGCTCCGTCCTTACTTAGGTCCCCGCACCCTGGTCACCGATGTTGGCAGCACCAAAAGCGATATCCACAGCCACGTGATCCGCTTAGGGATGGAGGAGGTCTTTGTGGGAGGCCACCCTATGGCAGGTTCGGAGAAAACCGGATATGAACATTCCTCGGACCGTCTTCTGGAAAACGCCTACTACATCATCACTCCCACGGCCAAGAGCCGCCAGGAAGATGTTGACCGCCTTGTGGCCGTGGCCTCGGCCATCGGCTCCATCCCCATTGTCCTGGACTATGGCAGCCATGACCAGATCACGGCCGCCATCAGCCATCTCCCTCACATCGTGGCCTCCACCCTGGTAAACCTGGTTCGGGACCAGGACCGGGAAGACAGACTGATGAACCGGCTGGCAGCAGGAGGCTTTAAGGATATTACCAGGATCGCCTCCTCCTCCCCCACGATGTGGGAGCAGATCTGCATGACGAACCGTGAAAACTTATCCCAGATGCTCAGACTCTACATGGATTCCCTTGGGGCGGTCCTCGCGCGGCTTGAAGAAGGGGATACCAATGGGATCTATGAGCTGTTTGAAACCTCCAAAGCTTACCGCGACACATTGGCCGACAAACCAAAAGGCTCCGTAGAGCCGGAGTACAGCTTTACTGTGGATATTGCGGATGAGGTGGGCTCCATCTCCACTCTCTCGGTGATCTTAGCGGCCGGCGGCATCAGCATCAAAAATATCGGGATCAATCACAACCGGGAGCGGGGGGAGGGCGCCTTAAAGATCGACTTCTATGACCGGGAGGCCATGGAAAAAGCCTGGGAAAGGCTAAAAAAATACCACTATGAGCTTTTTTAGAAATGCTTTCGCGCTCCATAAAAACTATGGGAAAGGCCGGGAACTATCATGAAATTTACCAGAATAAAAAAACTTCGCGGTGAGGTTACGGTTCCGGGAGATAAATCCATCTCCCACCGCGGCGTTATGTTCGGCTCCATTGCCGAAGGGACCACAGAGATCCGTGGTTACCTTCAGGGAGCTGACTGTCTGTCCACCATCTCCTGTTTCAGGAAAATGGGAGTTGACATTGAAAATAACGGGGACACGGTGTCTGTACATGGCAGAGGACTCCGGGGGCTTGCCTGTCCCGATTCAGATCTGGACTGCGGCAACAGCGGGACTACCATGCGGCTGATCTGCGGCATCCTGGCGGCTCAGGATTTCGCGGTGACTCTGACCGGGGACGCCTCCATCCGGAAAAGACCTATGGGGCGCGTCATAGAGCCTCTTGCCCTTATGGGCGCCCAGATCCAGAGCCGGGGAGGCAATAGCCGGGCTCCCCTCACGATCCGGGGAAGAGCTCTTCATGGCATCCATTACACCTCCAAAGTAGCCTCCGCCCAGGTAAAGTCCGCCATCCTTCTGGCCGGACTCTACGCAGACGGACAGACCCGGGTAACAGAGCCTTATGTGTCCAGAGATCACAGCGAGATCATGCTTACGCATTTTGGCGCCCATGTGTGCCGGGAGGGAACCACAGCAATAATCTCACCGGCTCGGGAGCTTTACGGAACCCTTGTGAAGGTGCCCGGAGACATCTCCTCCGCCGCCTATTTCCTCTGCGCAGGGCTCATAGTCCCCAACTCCCAGATTCTCATAAAAAATGTTGGGGTAAATCCCACCAGAGCAGGGATCCTGAAGGTCATAGAGGCTATGGGAGGACAGATCACGCTGTTAAACGAGAGAACGGATTGCGGGGAACCTGCTGCGGACATTTTAGTCTGCTCCTCATCCCTCCACGGGACGGTCATTGAAGGAGCCCTTATCCCCACTCTCATCGACGAGCTGCCCATGATCGCCGCCATGGCCTGCTTCGCGGAGGGGACCACCGTGATCCGGGATGCGGCGGAGTTAAGGGTAAAGGAATCTGACCGCATTGAGGTCATGGTCCAAAATCTTTCGGCCATGGGAGCCGACGTAGAAGCTACAGATGACGGAATGGTGATCCGGGGCGGCAGACCCCTCCACGGGGCGGTCATTGACAGCTGCCAGGACCACCGCGTCGCCATGACCTTTGCCGTGGCCGGACTATGCGCCGACGGGGAGACAAAAATTCTGGGAGCGGAGTGTGCGTCCATCTCCTACCCGGGATTTTATAAGGATTTGGAAACGCTTGTGGATCGGGGGTGACTTTTGCGGGTAAGGGACGGCCCGATCCACAAAAAATAAGAGCGGAGACGGATCTCCACGATCCCTGTCCCGCTCTTTTTCTTTTAGCCTGGTACATCGATGTACTGGTACGGCCTGTACACCGCCTTGAGCCTCATATTCGCTGCCGCCACGTTTTATACCATCTCCACGGCTGCTTCGTCTTATCCGTTCTACAGCGCCGAGTACCCAAATGCATTCACAAGGGCATCCAGTTTCTGCTTTTGCTTGCACAGAGGGCAGTCCCGATAATCATAGGACTCATAGTCCGGCAGATCCTTCTTGCCGAACACCGCCTTGATCGGCACTCCGTCCACCTCGTCCACAGCCCCGAAGATAGCCGAAACTCCGGTCATGATGCCGTTATAGTACAGAATACTCTCGATAACTTTATTGACCGTCAGACCTGTGGTGGCGGAGGATACCAGCACCAGCACATGCTTGTCCTCGATCATATGCACCAGATTATCCCGGAAAATGATCTGGCTGTTGTTGTTGAACTCAGGGCGCACCACATAGATACTCTTATGTCGGTTCATGGACATAAAACCGCCCTTTGCCAGCTCATCTGACAAAAACGCCCCGATCACTTCCATGCCTTCCATACATACAATGGTGTCCACCACCGTGTCAAAAAGGTAGAGGCCCGCCATCACCTTGGCAATAGCCTTCGCCTCGCTGGTCCTGCTCTTAAGCATGGTAAGATCCAGATAGTAGTTGATGTGGGCATGGTTGGTAGCGAAATGGCCCGGGATCACTCTCATCTGAGCTGTGGTCCCAACGGTTCCTATCTTTCTTATTCTGGTCTTCATAATAGAAAATCCCCCTTGTTCATTGATAAGCACTCCCACCCGGCCTCCTTGCCCCTGCCCGACAGTGGGGCCTGCGAAAATACTCTCCGCGGGTTCTGCTTGATCCGCTTGCCCATATTATACTAGATTTCCATGGTTCACACAACCTTTTTGGGAAAGTTTCGGGAAATATTGGCTCTACTGCGTAACAGTTCAAGGATTATCTGAACTGTTACCTACTGTGCGTCCCTCTCCCCTTTGCTCACTCAATTATACACCTAACTTAACTCCCCCTCACAGCTCCACCGTAACAAAAATATCATAAATAGCCCTGATAGCCGTCTCAAAATCCCCGTTCTTCACGCCGATGATAATGTTCAGTTCACTGGATCCCTGATCGATCATCTTCACATTCACTCTGGCGTGGGCAAGGGCGGAAAAGATCCTTCCGGCTGTCCCTCTGGTGGCTTTCATACCCCGCCCCACCACGGCGATCAGCGCCAGATCCGACTCCATCTCCACAAAATCGGGCTCCACCGCCCTGTGGATGCCTGCCACCACAGACTGCTCATACTCCTCAAACTCCGACTGGTGGACAAAGATCGTCATGGTATCAATGCCGGAAGGCATATGCTCAAAAGAGATGCCGTTATTCTCAAACACCTGCAGCACCTTTCTCCCAAACCCCACCTCGGAGTTCATCATGGCTTTCTCCACATTGATGGAGCAGAACCCTTTCTTTCCGGCGATCCCTGTGATGGTGTATCTGGGTTTGCGGCAGGTGCTTTCCACGATCAGAGTCCCCTTGTCCTCCGGTCGGTTGGTGTTGCGGATGTTGATGGGGATCCCCTCCTTGCGCACCGGGAAAATGGCGTCCTCGTGTAAGACGCTTGCCCCCATATAAGCCAGCTCCCGAAGTTCCCGGTAAGTGATGGTCTCGATCACCTGAGGCTTATCCACGATCCTGGGGTCAGCCACCAGAAATCCCGACACGTCGGTCCAGTTCTCATACATATCCGCATGGATGGCCTTTGCCACAATAGATCCCGTCACATCAGAGCCGCCTCTGGAAAAAGTCTTCACTGTCCCGTCCGGTTTTGCCCCGTAAAATCCCGGGATAACCGCCCTCTCAATGTGTTCCAGCCTTTCCGACAGCTCCCTGTCCGTGGCCTCGGCGTCAAAAACCCCGCTGTCGTCAAAAAACACCACTTCCGCCGCGTCCACAAATTCATACCCCAGATACTGGGCCATAAGGATGCCGTTAAGATACTCCCCTCTGGAAGCGGCATAATCCCGCCCGGCCTTTGCCTGAAAGTTTTCCTCGATCCTGGCAAATTCATGGTCCAGATTTAGATTTAAGTCCAGCCCGTCGATAATGTCCTCATACCGCTTTTTGATCTTCTCCAGGATCTTCTTGTAGGACGCCCCGGCCGCTGCGGCGTCATAGCACTCATATAAAAGGTCTGTCACCTTCTCGTCCTTGTCGTTACGCTTTCCCGGCGCGGACGGCACCACATACCTTCTTGACTTGTCAGCGCGGATGATCTCCCCCACTTTCTTAAACTGTCTGGCGCTGGCAAGGGAACTGCCGCCAAACTTCACCACTTTCTTCATCATGTCCTCCAATCTGCCTTCTGAGTACTTCTTCTCTTACTGAATCAATGCTTCCATCTCCTTATTGACCGACTCCTCGCAGGAGCGCATGGCCAGGATGGTCTTCTCCATCAGCTCCTCCAGAGTCCATCCCAGCCCCTCGGCCCCCTCTTTAATCACATCCCGGGAACATCCTGCCGCGAACCGCTTGTCCTTAAATTTCTTTTTCAGGCTGGACACCTCCATATCCATCACGCTCTTAGACGGACGCATCTTAGCCGCGGCCCAGATAAGCCCTGTCAGCTCGTCCGCCGCAAAAAGGATCTTCTCCATCTCATGCTCCGGCTTCACATCGCTGCACAATCCATAGCCGTGGCTGCATATGGACCGGATCATCTCCTGGGACACTCCCGCCTCCTGCAAAAGTTCTGGGGCCTTCTTGCAGTGTTCTTCCGGATACAATTCAAAGTCAATGTCATGAAGAAGCCCCACCTGTCCCCAGTACTCCTCCTCTTCTTTGTATCCCTGCTCCTTTGCGTACCATCTCATAACACCCTCCACAGTCAGCCCGTGGAGAATATGGAATTCTTCTTTATTATACTTGCCCAGCAGCTCAAGGGCCTGCTGCCTGGTCAATGTAACGGTCATACTTGTCCTTCCTCCTTGTGATCCATTTCTTACAAGTTTATATCACATTTTTTTATCCCTTTCAAGATAAAACTTTAACAGATGATCATATCGGGGACAAAGCTTATCCGAACACTCCACACATCGCAGAGCCCTGTTAGTCCCCTCCCAGAACCGTTCCGGGCGCCGCGCCGCGATAAATTCCCACACCGCCCACACTACCAGAGCCATGAAAAACAGCACAAACAAAAAACAGCCTGGTCCTCAAAAAGAAAAGGGATTGCCCTCCCCCCACAGGAATATATTGGTAAAAAACAACAGGGATCTCCATGAACATATATGTTGTGAAGCCTGATGATACGGTAGATAAGATTTCAGAAGAACAGAACACAGACCTGACCGCCCTGATCCGGATCAATCAGCTGACGCCGCCCTATCGGCTGGCTGTAGGCCAGGCCCTTCTCCTGGCAAATGATATCCCTCCCCAGACATTTTCTCCCTATTCTTCCTATGCCGAAGCCATCTTCCGAAGCGGATACGCCTATCCCTTCATCTCAGCCCCCGTCCTTACGGAAACTCTCTCCTACCTCTCGGAACTGGCCGTGTTCTCCTACGGCTTTACCTTAGCCGGGGACCTGATCCCTCCTGCCATGGACGATACATGGATGACCGCCCAGGCCCGGCAGGCCGGCGTCACGCCAGCCCTGACCCTGACGCCTCTGGGCTCGGACGGACATTTCAACAATGCCCTGGTAACCGCCCTGGTACACAGCCGCGCCGCGCAGCAGCGGCTGGTCACTGGGCTGGCCTCGGTCATGCTGGAAAAAGGATATCAGACGGTAAATATCGATTTTGAGTACGTCCTGGGTGAGGACAAAAATGCCTTTACCGCATTTGTATCCTATGCCACTTACGCCCTGAACATCCTGGGATATCAGGTGTCTGTGGCCCTGGCCCCCAAATACTCGGATGACCAGCCTGGAGTTTTATACGAAGGGATGGACTACGCCGGGCTGGGGGCGGCGGCTAACTGGGTGGTGCTGATGACTTATGAGTGGGGGTATACATACGGCCCTGTTGGGTTATGGTAATTTACAGTTTCTAATCTTATGAACGATTTTCCGGCAATTTCGGATAAAAATGCAGCGTAAACTTTGCCGAGTCTCTCTGCCCTTTCCGGTTCCGTTCTGTTTTGCAGTAATCTACATGATCCAGTATCTCTTTTAACATAGTGTTGCGAAGTTCTATATTGTCAACACTCCAATATGCCTCAACAATCTTCCTGACAGAGGGGACAAAGTCCTGCCTTGCCTTTTTACGGGCTTCCATCAACTCGATTTCCCTGTTCAGGCATGTCAACTCCGTCTCCAAAGAATTGCTTTTCTCCTCCAGTATCTTTCGCCTTTCCCGAAATGTATGTACATCATAAATCCCCTGCTCCAACAGATCAAAGGTATTGGCAAGCTGCTTCCGTACCCTTTCCCTTTCTCTGGTTAAATTATTTACCCCGTCTTTTAACAAAGACATGGCTTCCCCGTCTTTCTCCTCCGGCGCGTCCGGCCATTGCAGCTCATACCCGGACAGCCATTCCCCCAGACCTTCCATAACCTTTCTTTCAATCAGTTCCAGCGGGGCAGAGACATTCTTACATTGACTGTTGGGACAGCGCAAGATGGCATAGCTCGTCTTTGTATTACTTAACTGGCGGCTCATCGGCCTGTGGCACATGCCGCAGTACACAAGGCCGCTTAATGGATTCTGAAGGGCGTTGGAAGTTCCTGTGTGAACAGTGGGCTTATTCTTCCTGATTTCCTGCGCCCTGTTGTAGACAGCTTCCGGGATGACAGGTTCAAATCTTCCCCGAACTTTGGGACAATCTTCATTTTTAGACCGGCTTTCTATAATTTGGCCGTCAACCATAGTTTTTCTGACTTTTCTCCAACTCCACCTCTGGTAACCTGTGTATGTGGGATTCCGGATGATGTCCATAATACTGGAAGCAGACCAGGAACCTCCCGTTCTGGAAGGGATATGCAGGGCATTTAATCGGTCCCGTATCTGATAGGAGCCCATCCGGCTGTGTGTTCCGTCCGGCAGAAGTTCTCCATGGGTATACAGCTGAAAGATCATCCTTACGATCCTGGCCTCTTCCTCCCTGATCTGAAGGGTGTAACCTTTATCTCCTTTATGCTTAACCTTCTCATACCCATAGGGCGCTGTCCCGGCGATATACCATCCGTCTTTAAACGCTGCAATCCGTCCCGTCTGGATCCGGCGGTTGATCGTCTTATATTCACGCCGACTCATGAATAAGCTAAACTCAAAATATTCTTCATCAAACTCATTGTTTGGATCATAGGTTTTAGCCGGAGTGATGATCTTCGTCCCGCTGAACTTAAAGGCCTCGGCTACAGTTCCCTGATCTTTTGTATCTCCCCTGGCAAGCCGCTCCACCTCCATGACCATAACGCTTTCCCATTTCCCCTGCATCACCTCAAGGAGGAGTTGCTGCATCTTCGGACGGGCGGCAATAGTCTCACCAGAAACCAACTCTTTATAAACAGCTTCCACAACAAGCCCCATATGATTGGCCAATTCTGTCAGGATGCTTTCATGCCTGGCCAGAGTCTCCCCTTCCCCTCTGGCTTCCGCCTCTCTGTCCGCGCGGCTTTTTCTCAGATATATGGCTGTCATAGATCCCCTCCCCTGTTAGCTTCCTGTATGAAATAAAGAGCATTCCATTTGTCCGGAACACTCCTTTCTGCCTGTTAAAACCGTATTTATGATATCTTTTGAAGTTTTTCACTATGTTCGGTTATGATTTTCTTCATTACCTCGATATCGCGTTTTATGTCATTGATCTCTGGTGTTGTTCTCTCATACCGTTTTGCCGCCGGTACATAATTCTCTGCCAAAATATTAATTTTAGGCTCGATCGCATTTTCAACATACAATTTAAAGTCATGCAAATCTTCCTGTACGGTTCTAATCTCGTCTTTAATGGGCTGTAATTCACTTCTAAGCATCAGTATGAACTCGTTTTCTGTCATTGCTTACCCTCCTTTTGTGGTATTGGTTTTATAGTAATAACATATTTTTAAGTTCTGGTCAAGTTTATACTTTATTTCTTTACATGAATTCAAGTGAATCCCCATAGAGAACTGTAGTAGTTTATTAGCCATAAAACAGCGCCGATCATCCCCAAAACCATAAGAAATAAAATAAGATTTTTGTTTTTTGACTTTGATATCGTATCCGAGGTTTTCTTTATAAACAGCTTCAATAAAAGTTCTACAATTGCCGCTACGCATAAGGCGATTATTAGGAATGAACCCCATTGCATAGCCATATCGACTATGATTTTAGCGTACTGATCGCTTGTACTCATACTCATTTCCCCTATTCTTTAGTTTTTTATGTTATCTAAGGCTTAAGCCCAGTATAACCATAGTTCATTTTTTCATATGGCTTCTTTTCCAGTGTTGTAAATTAATGATCCTCTCTCCTGCTCCGGCACGTCCAGAAGCTTTCTGGCGGCTTCCTTCATGCTGGGGCTTGCCCGCTGGTAAGCTACTAATAGCTTCTGTTCTTCTACTGTAAAGTTTTCGTTTGTTGCCTCTCCAACTAGCAACCATTCCATAGATGTATTTAATATTTTACTGATTTTATATAGTGCTTCCGCCTCTGGAATCCTTCCTCCATTTACATAATTACTAATTGCCGCTTTAGAAATCCCAGTTTTTTCGATAATATCTTTTTGCTTTAATCCTAAAATTTTTTGCCGTTCTTTTATTCTTGTTCCAATTTCAATAGAATTGAGCATAATTTCTCCAATTAGTTTACGATCATATACTTTATTTCATTGACAAGTTTACATTTATAGGCTATAATATACTTATAGAAAGCGATTCCCCCGCATCAGAACGAAGGAATCTCTCTCTACAAGCACCAAGCTGCTACTCTACCGGTAGTAGCGGGCCCGATCAAATGGTAGTAAT
>Ga0224483_100758_pt1 | contig 10493 bp, 9 predicted proteins | sample hydfratestSal1_FD_181453 | JGI IMG/M metagenome (GOLD analysis project Ga0224483, IMG submission 181453) | Metatranscriptome of mouse feces microbial communities from Columbus University, Ohio, United States - Sal1 (Metagenome Metatranscriptome) ... | reverse complement strand
TTCCTGCCTCCTCCATAAATTATGCTTCTTTGGGCGCCTGCTCCTTCAGGCTGATCCATTTTAAGTATGCGCTGATGAACAGATCCAGATCCCCGTCCATAACCGCATTCACGTTACCGTTCTCTGCACTGGTCCTGTGATCCTTTACCAGCGTATACGGCTGCATGACGTAGGAACGGATCTGGTTGCCGAAATTGATGTCCTTGACATCGCCCCGGATGTCGGAGAGCTTCTCCGCATTCTCCTGCTGCTTGAGCAGGTAGAGCTTGGCCTTCAGCATCTGCATGGCCTTATCCTTATTCTGGAACTGAGAGCGCTCATTCTGGCACTGCACCACAATCCCGGTCGGAAGGTGGGTGATACGGATGGCGGAAGACGTCTTGTTGATGTGCTGGCCGCCCGCGCCGCTTGAGCGGTACGTATCAATGCGCAGCTCATCGGGATTGATCTCCACATCCAGATCCTCTTCGATATCCGGCATCACGTCGCAGGACACAAAGGAGGTCTGCCGCTTGCCCGCCGCATTGAACGGGGAAATGCGCACCAGGCGGTGTACGCCCTTCTCGGATTTTAAATAGCCAAACGCATTTTCTCCGTTGATCTGTACCGTAATGGATTTAAGACCCGCCTCGTCGCCGTCCAGGAAATCCAGAACCTCTGTGGAATATCCCTTTTTATCCGCCCACCTCTGATACATGCGCCACAGCATACTGCACCAGTCCATGGCCTCCGTGCCGCCCGCGCCCGCGTTGAGCTTTAAGATCGCGTTGCAGTTGTCGTATTCCCCTGAAAGAAGCGTCCTGGTGCGGATGGCCTCCAGGCTGCTTACAAAACCGTCCAGCATCTCCTGGATCTCCGGTATGAGGGACGCGTCGTTCTCCTCGTACCCCATCTCCAGCATAACCTGAATATCCTCATACTGCTGCTCCAGATGCCTGTAAGTCTCGACCGTATCCTTGAGATTCTTCGCTTCCTTCATAATCTTCGTGGAACGCTCCGGGTCATCCCAGAAGCCCGGTTCTTCCATCGATTTGTCCAGCTCGTCGATTCGCTTTACCTTGTTATCGAGGTCAAAGTGAATCCCTCACTTCCACTAAAGTTGTATCATACGTTGATAACGTATATTTGAACTGATCGAATTCAACCATAGCTTCACCTTCTTTCTATAAAAAATATTCTTTCTCTGAGAGCTTTACTGCCTCGACAGCAGCTTTCTTCCGCAGCACTGCTTGAACTTCTTGCCGGATCCGCACGGGCAGGGATCATTGGGATAAATCTTCCTGACCTCACGGCGCTTGGGGGCCTGGGCGGCGCTGTTGTCCTTATTGGTCCCTGTCACCTTGGCCGCGGGCTCGCGCTCCACCTTCTGCTCAACGCGGATATGGAGCAGGATCCGCACCGTATCCTCGCGGATGGCGGCAGCCATACTCTCAAACATGTCGTAGCCGCTCATCTTATACTCAACCAGAGGATCTCTCTGGCCGTAGGCCTGCAGGCCGATACCCTCCCGGAGCTGATCCATGTCGTCAATGTGCGCCATCCACTTATTGTCAATCACCTTCAGAAGAATCACGCGCTCGATCTCACGGATCTGCTCGGCAGACGGGAATTCCGCCTCCTTTGCCTCATAGAGCCGGGTGGCCGCCTCCTTGAGCATATGCTTGAGCTCGTTCTTTTTCATCCCCGTCTGGTCTTCGCGCAGCTTGATAGGCTCTAACGGCACTACGGGAAGCAGAAGGGAATTTAATTCCGCGAGATCCCAGTCCTCGGGCCCCTGTTCGTCGGAAATGGACATATCGACCGCATTCTCCACAATATCCGTCACCATCTTCATGATCACATTGCGCATATTCTCGCCGTCCAGGACGCGGCGGCGCTCTTCGTAGATGGTCTCGCGCTGCTCGTTCATGACCTCATCGTATTTCAGCAGGTTTTCGCGGATACCGTAGTTATTGTTCTCGATCTTCATCTGGGCCTTTTCAATGGCGTTTGACAGCATCTTGTGCTCGATCTGCTCATTTTCCGGAACACCCAGCGCATTGAACATGCCCATCAGCTTCTCGGAGCCGAACAGGCGCATCAGATCATCCTCCAGGGAAATGTAGAAGCGGGATTCGCCCGGATCTCCCTGACGGCCGGAACGCCCGCGGAGCTGATTATCGATACGCCGCGACTCATGGCGCTCTGTACCGATGATGCGCAGTCCCCCAAGCTCTCTGGATACGTCGTCCAGCTTGATATCCGTACCGCGCCCGGCCATGTTGGTGGCGATCGTCACCGCGCCGTGTACGCCGGCGTCAGCCACAATCTCCGCCTCCAGCTCATGGAACTTCGCATTCAGAACCTTGTGAGGCACACCGCGTTTTTTCAGCATCTTGCTGAGCAGCTCTGACGTCTCGATCGTGATCGTGCCGACCAGGACAGGCTGTCCCTTTTCATGGGCCTCAACCACCTCTTCCACTACTGCGTGGAATTTTTCCTTTTTGGTCTTGTAAACCGCGTCATCCCTGTCGATCCGGATCACCGGGCGGTTGGTGGGGATCACGATGACATCCATCTGGTAGATATTGCGGAACTCTTTTTCCTCGGTCTGGGCCGTACCGGTCATGCCGGCTTTTTTATTAAATTTGTTGAAAAAGTTCTGGAAGGTAATGGTAGCCAGCGTCCGGCTCTCACGCCGCACATTCACATGCTCCTTGGCCTCGATCGCCTGGTGCAGTCCGTCCGAATAGCGGCGGCCGGGCATGATACGCCCTGTAAATTCATCGACAATCAGAACCTCGTCGTCCTTCACCACATAGTCCTTGTCCCTGAACATCAGGTAATTGGCCCTGAGCGCAAGGATGATGTTGTGCTGGATCTCCAGATTCTGCGGGTCGGCCAGGTTTTCGATGTGGAAAAATTCCTCAACCTTGCGCACGCCCTCTTCGGTGAGATTTACAACCTTGTCCTTCTCATTGACGATAAAATCCCCGCTCTCCTCGATCTCCTCACCCATGATGGCCGCCATCTTGGTAAATTCCGCCGACTCCTCGCCGCGCGTGAGCTGGTGGGCCAGAATGTCGCAGACTTCATACAGCTTGGTGGACTTACCGCTCTGTCCGGAAATGATAAGGGGCGTCCTCGCCTCGTCGATCAGCACGGAGTCCACCTCGTCGATGATCGCATAATCCAAGTTGCGCAGCACCATCTGTTCCTTATAGATCGCCATGTTGTCGCGCAGATAGTCAAAGCCCAGCTCATTGTTCGTCACATACGTGATGTCGCAGCCATACGCCGCCCGCCTCTCGTCCGGCGTCATGGAGTTTAACACAACGCCCACGGAAACGCCCAGGAAACGGTGGATCTCTCCCATCCACTCCGCGTCTCGTTTTGCCAGGTAATCATTGACGGTTACAATAAATACGCCCTTGCCTGCCAGCGCGTTTAAATACGCCGGGGCAGTGGACACCAGAGTCTTACCTTCACCGGTCTTCATCTCCGCGATACGCCCCTGATGCAGGACAATGCCGCCAATAAGCTGCACCGGATAATGCTCCATATTCAGCACGCGCCGCGCTGCCTCGCGGACTGTCGCAAACGCTTCGGGCAGGATATCGTCCAGCGTCTCGCCTTTTTCAAGGCGCTCCTTAAATTTTCTGGTGTTATCCCTGAGATCCTCGTCCGACAGCGCCATCATCTCCGGCCGCATGGCCACGATCTTATCCACAATGGGATAGATCAGCTTCAGTTCACGCTCGCTGTGAGTGCCAAACACTTTCTCTATCAGCTTCATGCTTTACTCTCCTAATTTGTTGTTCATGAGATACGTCTCTTCTTATCAGTTTATACCGTTTCTGTGATTTCTATTTCTGTTAAAACCGTATAATTTCAGTTATATAATCTTGTCTATTCTAACACCATTGGGGATTTTATTCAATGTCTTCATAAATATTTCATAATTTTCAGGGCGGGGAAGCTTCTGCTCACACGTCAGCCAATGCGGAGTGTGTTTTGTGCGTGCAGTGCAGAGCGTGTTATCAGACGCAGCCCGCCAGGGGGCAAAAAAGATTCCGGGGCGCTCTCTCGTCGAGCGATACGCCCTGGAATCTCTAAATCCGCTTCTATCTCCCCTCCTGGAACCGGCCAAAGATATCCACCAGCCATGCCAGATAGCTGGTATGTTCTTCTGTAAACTGGCCTTTTTTCAAACGCCATCTCCAGTTTTCTCCTACCGTGCCGGGGGTGTTGAGCCGGGCGGAGTTGTCAAGCCTGAGTACATCCTGCATCTGAAAGATCGCCACGCTGGCTACAGAGCCGTAGGCGGCGCGGAACACGCGATCCACCACCTCGTTCTGGTGGGCGGCGCCAAGGTAATCGGCGATATACTGCAGCTCCCACCACTCCCTTTTATCGGCTTTGAAATACCCTGCCAGGGTTTCGTTGTCGTGGGTTCCGCCGTATACGACCATATTGGGCTCGTAGCAGTGGGGCAGATGCTCGTTGAAGCGGTCGCCGCTGAATGCGAATTCGATGATCTTCATGCCCGGATAACCGGTTTCCTTCAGCAGATCCTTCACACCCTGGCAGAAGATTCCGAGATCCTCTGCAATGATCTTTGTCTCCCCCACGGATTCATCGATGGCATCCGTCAGCTTCTTCCCCGGCCCTGTCTTCCACTCGCCGGCTTTGGCGTTCTCTGCGCCGTAGGCGATGGAATAATACTGAACTACGCCGAGGAAATGGTCAATCCGGATCACGTCGTACAGCCCGGCAGACGCCCTCATGCGCTCCCGCCACCAGGCAAAGTCTGTTTTTTCCATGTAATCCCAGCGGTACAGAGGATTGCCCCATAGCTGGCCTTCGTCGGAAAATGCATCAGGCGGCACGCCGGCGACGCTGACAGGCGTTAAATTCTCCTCGTCTAGCTGGAACTGCTCCGGATGGCTCCAGACATCCGCGCTGTCCAGCGCCACATAGATGGGGATGTCTCCCACGATCCTGATGTTATTTTCATTGGCATATTTCTTTAAGTTTTCCCATTGTTCAAAAAATTTAAACTGGAGGAATTTCCAGTAATCAATCTCTTCTTTAAGCTCTTCCTTATATTTCTCCATGGCCGCAGGCCGGCGGAAACGCACGTCCTCATCCCATTCCAGCCAGCCGGCGTCCTCAAAGTGTTTTTTCAGCGCCATATACAGACTGTAATCGTCGATCCAATATGCATTTTTTTTCAGAAAGGCTTTGTATTCCTCTGTCTCCCCGTGCCTGCTTCTCCCGAATGCTTTTTTCAGGAGTGGAAAGCGGTAGTAATACACCGCGTCATATTTGACCTGATCCGGCTGTTCGCTCCAGAAGCACTCGTCCAGCTCCTCCTGAGTTAAAAGCTCTTCCTCCCTGAGCGTATCAAGGTCAATAAAATATGGATTGCCCGCAAATGCAGAGAAGGACTGGTATGGGCTGTCCCCGTAGCTGGTCGGTCCCATGGGAAGGACCTGCCAGAAGCTCTGCCTGGCCTTTTTCAGTTGGTCTATAAAGTCGCGCGCGTCCCTGCCGAACGTCCCGATCCCGTAGGGGGACGGCAGGCTGAAAACAGGCATCAGAATGCCCGCGCCGCGTTTTAACATCGTTTCCATTTTTTCTCCTTTACTGTCTGTCTCAGAATCCGCCGTCCTGATAAACGATCTCTCCTTCACAGATGGTATATTTCACCCGACCCAGAAGCTGCGTCCCCGTAAACGGCGAATTGCAGGACTTTGACGCAAATTCCCGCACCGTAAAGGGATGCGCATCGTCGAATATAACGATATCCGCGGCCGCGCCCTCCCGGATCCGGCCGCACTCCAGATGATAAAGCCGCGCCGGGTTCAGGCACATTTTCTCAAACAGCTTCCGGTAGCTCAAATGCCCGGCCTTTACCAGATTCGTCACGGCCAGAGGCAGGGCCGTCTCCAGGCCGATGATCCCGCTCGGCGCTTCGGTAAACGGCTTTTCTTTCTCTTCTCTGCTGTGCGGCGCGTGATCCGTGGCAATCATATCAATCGTTCCGTCTTTCAGACCCTCGATCAGAGCGCTCCGATCCGCCGCAGTCCGCAGAGGCGGGTTCATCTTTGCCAGCGTTCTGTACTCCAGCACCGCCGTTTCATCGAGGCTGAAGTGGTGCGGTGTTACCTCCGCCCATACGTCAGCCCCCAGCTCTTTTGCGAGGCCCACCATTTTCACGGAATTCGCTGAGCTGATATGCTGGATATTGACCCTGGCCCCTGTGTGCAGGGCAATCATACAATCCCTGGCCACCAGCGCGTCCTCCGCCAGCGCAGGCGAACCGCCAAGTCCCATCCGTTCGGAAACAGCTCCCTGATGGATCCCGTTATTGACAATAAACGCCGGATCCTCCTCGTGAAAGCTCAGCGGCAGGTTTAAGCGCTTTGCCTCTTCCATTGCCTTTTTTACAAGCGCCTCATTCATAAGCGGAATACCGTCGTCCGTAAATCCCGCCGCTCCGCTCTCAGCCAGGGCCTGCATGTCTGTAAGCTCCTGGCCCTTAAGCCCTTTCGTGACTGCTGCCGCCGCCAGGACATGGATACCAGTTTCCCTGCCCTTTTCCGTGATATAGCGGATCACCTCCGGCGTATCCGCCGCGGGCTTTGTGTTAGCCATGCACACAACCGTCGTATAGCCGCCCGCCTTTGCGGCCGCGGCCCCTGTCGCGATGTCCTCCTTCCAGGTCAGCCCCGGATCACGAAAATGGACATGGACATCCACCAGGCCGGGGGCAACGATAAGCCCTGCCGCATCAATTACCCGGACCGCCTCTTTGCCGTCTCCGCCCAGGGCCTCCCCGCTGCCAGACGGCCCGCCGGCCGTATCCCGCCGCCATATCCGGGTGATCCTCCCGTCTTCTGTCATCAGATCCGCCAGCCCGTCAAAGCCGCTCTCCGGGTCAATCACCCGCCCGTTTGCAATCAGCATCTTCAATGTTGCGTTCCCCCTTATATCATATAGGATGATTCAGAACGGCCGCTTTATTTCTGAGGCACGATCTCCAGCCAGTAACCGTCCGGATCGCTGATAAAATAGATGCCCATCGACGGGTTTTCGTAGCAGACACAGCCCATTTCCCTGTGCTTCTTAAGCGATGCCTCCATATCGTCTGTCTCAAAGGCGAGATGGAATTCATTGTCCCCGAGATTATAGGAATCCTTTTCCCAGTCGCGAAGCCACGTCAGCTCCAGCGCATGCTTTGTCTCCCCGTCTCCCAGATACACAAGGATAAAGCTGTGATCCGCGGCCTCCTTACGGCGTATCTCCTTAAGCCCCAGCGCTTCCTCATAGAATTTTAAGGACGTTTCAAGATTCACCACATTGAAATTATTATGTGCAAATGAAAACTTCATCGTTCAAACACCTCTCCCTCTTCTTTAATTTCCATAATCCGCTCCCTCCAGCCCGCGCTGGCCGGGCAGCGCTTCATGCGCTCAATCACGCTGTAATCCTTCCAGAAATGCATGGGGAAAATGGCCTTTGCATCCGCCTTTTCCATAAAGCCCTCCATGCCCAGATAGAACCACTCCCCGAGGCGCGGATCCAAGGGGATAAAAGCAATATCCGCCGTTCTTCCCGCCAGCTTTTCCATCTCTTTCTTATAATTTGCCGCCATATTATGGTTCCAGGCCTTGTCCTCGCCCTCCCACCACCAATTATTCAAATCCCCGGCATGGTAAATCTCCGCTCCGTCACAGGAAATCCAGAAAGCAACGCCCTCATCGGTCGAGCGCAGCGTCTCGATCCGCATCGCAGCCTCTCCCTGCGCATACGTCAGTTCAAACGTTTCCCCTGCCTTCACAAAACGCGTCCGATCCCGCAGCGCCTCCGGAACCTTCCCGGGACGGATATCGTGGGAAAAGACATACTGCGCGCCTTTCTCATGCCCGGCCAGGTCAAAAACTGCCGGCGAAAAGTGATCGGCATGGAAATGGCTGGCAAACACAATCAGCGGCCGATCCTTTGAAAACGCCGGAAGCGGGCCTGCATAGTAGTCAAATAACAGCGTCGCCGTTTCTGTCTCCACAGAAAAAGCACTGTGGTGAATATACGTAATCTTCATATTCAGCCTTCCAGCTTTGCCTGTGCTTTTTTCATGAATTTTTCATTCTGAATAATAAACCGCTCATGCTCTCCCTCGCCGATCTTTCCCTTCTCATCAAACGCCTCGACGTGGAAAACCAGCCGCCTTCCATCCACTTCCTTAAGCTCGCTCTCGCACCACACCTTCATCCCCACCGGCGTGGCCGCAAGATGGCTTACATCAAGCTTTGTCCCCACCGTTCCCTCGCCCTCGCTCAGAAGAGACGCGATGCTCATCCAGGCGGTCTGCTCCATCAAAGCGATCATGGCCGGAGTCGCAAACACCTCCAGAAGCCCGCTTCCCTGTGCGCTTGCGCAGTTTTCTTTGATTACCATAACTTCCTGTCTTCCTTTGATTCCTGCTTCTAACATGACTTATCACCTTTCTTTGTAATCGTATTGTAAAGTTAAACCCCCGGCGTTCCTGTGACATCCGCTGCACTCACCAAAAACCTCGCACAACACGGTCTGTGAACCGTAACGGGTTAAAATCTATTCCCAGTATACTCAAAACAAAACTCTTGTGCAAGCTCTTTTTCCTGTGCTATACTTCCTGTATGAAAACAAGATTCCAACCTCAATTTGATTTAAAACAGACTGCCGAATCCGGCCAGTGCTTCCGCATGACGCCATGCGCGCCTGATGTGTGGTCTGTTGTGAGCGGGGAGCGTTATCTGGAAATTTCGCAGGATGCTTCCGCATTTTATTTTGACTGCCCGGATGAGGATTATCCGTTCTGGGTGAATTATTTCGACCTCGACACCGATTACGGGGCCTATATTGCCTCTGTACGGAAACGGGATTCGTATTTAACAGCCGCTGCCGGAGCGGGGTCCGGGATCCGCATCCTGAGGCAGGATGTGTGGGAAATGATTGTGACTTTTATTATTTCACAGCAGCGCACGATCCCTAAGATCCGGGAAGCGGTCGAGGCTTTAAGCTGCCGCTACGGCGTCCGCAAAGAGGCGGTCCTTTCCGGCGGCGCGGCGCGCGTTTACTATACGTTCCCCACGCCAGGGCAGCTTGGAAGCGCCTCCCTGGATGAGCTTAAGGCATTGAAGCTGGGCTACCGCGCCTCTTACATTCACCGAATCTGTGAGGATGCCGTGCAGGGACGTCTGGATTTGGACAGCCTGTCCGGAATGGACTATGAACACGCCTTTGAATATCTGACCGGATTTTACGGGATCGGGGCAAAGATTGCCAACTGTGTCTGCCTCTTTGGGCTGCATCACATCAACGCTTTTCCGGTTGATACCTGGATTTCGCAGATCCTGATGGAGCACTATTATCCGAAAAATCCGAAGAAATACCGCGCGCTTCCCAAAAGCCGCCTGTACGAGGCCCTGATACAGGACTATTTCGGCGGCTATCAGGGCTATGCGGGCGTGATGCAGCAGTATATCTTCTATTATGAAAGAAAGGAGGCCGGAAATGGCACAGGCCGCAGGACCGTTCGGCTGTGATTGAACCGGATGGTTCAGCTATAGAACGGCTACAGCAAATCTCCCGTCTCCCGGAACTTCCTGTAATGGTGGTTGGCTTTTGCCTCCTCAAGCGTCTTCATCATCGCCGGGATATCCCCGTCAAGCGTTCCGGCCAGGATCACATAGTTTGACGCGTGGTTCGTGCGGAATACGGTTCCCGGCGAGTGGACATGTTCCAGAAAGATCTTCATCTCTTCCACGATCTCGTCCGCTGTGATCCGCTCAAAACGGCCTTCCACCACATCCGCGTACATGGGCGTCCCCTCGTACAGCCGCAGCGTCAGGAAGGAAGCGTATTCCGGATTCATCTCTGTGATCAGCTTTGCGCAGGAAAGGGCATGTTCCCTTACCTTTCCCCGGCCCCCGAGGCCGGAGATGAGCGTAACGGAGGTCTGGATGCCGCAGCGCTTCAGCTTCTGTCCCGCGGAAATGATCTCATCGGCGGTCACGCCCTTATTGATATCGCGCAAAATCTCGTCGTCGCCTGTCTCAGCGCCCACATAGACGATGCCAAGCCCGGCTTCCTTAAGCTTTACCAGATCCTCCTCGCTCTTTCGCAGGATATCCTGCGCGGTTCCGTAGGCGGCCACCCGGCTGACCTGGGGAAATTTCCGGCGTACTGCGTCAAGAATCGTCAGCAGATCCGGCGTCGTGCGGATCAGGGCGTCGCCGTCCGCCAGGAATACCTTTTCGATCCAGGATGCATAGCGGCTCCGGGCCGCCTCCTCCAGATCCTCCATGATTTCCTCCATCCTGCGGATCCGGAACTCCTTTTCCTTGTACATATTGCAAAACGTGCATGTATTGTGCGCACATCCGATCGTAACCTGGATGATCAGGCTCCTTGCTTCACTCGGCGGCCTGTATACAATGCCTTCATACCTCATTTTCATTCTCCTC
>Ga0224483_100757_pt1 | contig 10501 bp, 7 predicted proteins | sample hydfratestSal1_FD_181453 | JGI IMG/M metagenome (GOLD analysis project Ga0224483, IMG submission 181453) | Metatranscriptome of mouse feces microbial communities from Columbus University, Ohio, United States - Sal1 (Metagenome Metatranscriptome) ... | reverse complement strand
ATTTTTGACAGTTTCTTTATTGAAATCAATCCTATATCCAAAAGAATTATTTGTCGATTTTTTTGCCGGTAACAGCGATTTCACGGAATTTTTATCTTATGCATGAAAAAATTTTTAAGGGGGTTGAAAAAGAACATTAGTTCTGATAGAATAAATCTCAGGAAAGGGGTGTTGAAAACTGGCACAGGAAGAGCGTTTATACATTGCGATCGATCTGAAATCATTTTATGCATCTGTAGAATGTGTGGAACGCGGGCTGGATCCTCTGAAGACCAATCTCGTAGTCGCCGACCAGAGCCGCACGGAGAAGACGATCTGCCTTGCGGTGTCGCCCTCCCTGAAAGATTATGGGATCCCAGGCCGGCCCCGGCTGTTCGAGGTGGTACAGCGGTTAAAGGAAGTGAACGCAGAACGCCGCTGCCAGGCCCCCGGCGGGCGGTTTGCAGGTTCTTCCAGTGACGCAGATGAGCTGGCGGATTCCCCGGAACTTTCGGTCTCCTACATCACCGCACCGCCGCGGATGGCCTATTATATAGAGTACAGCACCAAGGTGTATGATATTTATCTGAAATATATTGCCCCGGAGGATATCCATGTCTATTCGATCGACGAGGTATTCATGGATGTCACGGGCTACTTGGATATGTATGGATGCACGGCCCGGGAGCTGGCAGCACAGATCATCGGGGATGTGATGGAAGAGACGGGGATCACGGCGACGGCGGGGATCGGGACGAATCTGTATCTGTGCAAGATCGCGATGGATATCGTGGCAAAACATATCCCGCCTGATCGGGACGGGGTGCGGATCGCCGAGCTGGATGAGATGTCTTACCGGAGGCTTTTGTGGGAGCATCGTCCTCTCACGGATTTCTGGCGGGTGGGCAGAGGGTATGCCCGGAAGCTGGAGAAAAACGGCCTGTATACCATGGGTGATGTGGCCAGATGTTCCATCGGAAAGCCCACAGACCATTATAATGAGGGACTGCTCTATCAATTGTTCGGCGTGAACGCGGAACTTTTGATCGACCACGCGTGGGGGTGGGAACCCTGCACGATCGCGGATATAAAAGCATATAAGCCAGGATCGAACAGCATAGGTTCCGGACAGGTGCTCCCATGTCCTTATACACCGGAGAAAGCACGATTGATCATCCAGGAGATGGCAGACCTTCTGGCTCTTGATCTGGTGGATAAAAGGCTTGTGACAGACCAGATCGTACTGACAGTCGGCTATGATATCGAGAATCTATCGGATCCGGCAGTGCGAAAGGCATATAAAGGGCCGGTCACCACAGATCGATACGGACGGCGGATCCCCAAGCATGCCCATGGAACGATACATCTGGTAAGTCAGACTTCTTCTGCGCATCAGATCATAGACGCGGCCCTTGAGTTGTATGACCGTATCGTGGATAAAAAGCTGCTGATCCGAAGGGCCTCGATCTCAGCTGAGCATGTATTGGGAGAGGAGACGGTAAAGGAGAATGTCTCCTATGAGCAGCTGGATCTCTTTACAGACTATGGGGCTTTGCAGCAGCAGAAGATGGAAGAGGAGCGGGATCTGGAGCGCGAGAGGAAGATGCAAAAGGCTGTGCTGGAGATCAAGAAGAGATTTGGCAAAAATATGATCTTAAAAGGGATGAACCTGGAAGAAGGGGCCAGGTCTAAAGACCGCAATGAGCGGATCGGAGGCCATAAAGCATAAAAGGAGAGATCGATCTTATGGAGACCTATTTTTACAACAGCCACAAATATGACGATATCATGGGTCTGCCCCATCATGTCTCAGCATCCCGGCCGCATATGCCGAGAGGTGACCGGGCGGCGCAGTTTTCGCCTTTTTCGGCGCTGTCCGGTTTTGGAGCGGCGATCCGGGAGACGGGGCGGCAGACGGATCCACGGATCGGACTGAGCGAAGATGACCGGGCTGTCCTGGATGCCAATCTGCAGATGATCCAGGAGAAGCTGGCAGACCGTCCGGAGGCGGAGGTCACATATTTTCAGCCTGATGACTGTAAGAGCGGCGGTTCCTATTGTAAGATCAGTGGCCGCATCAGGAAGATCGATGCCTGTGGCCGGATCCTGGTCATGGAAAACGGGACCCGGATCCCCCTGGATGAGATCATCGGACTGCGGGAGAAGGAAGACTGCTCTTAAGTTTCAGAGATCAAACGCGTTTTAAGCGGAACCAGTAGGGATAGAGGTCCTGAAAACCCAGGCTGGCATACAAAGTCTTGGCGGATATATTATCCGGGACGACTTGGAGATAGGCATGCCGGGCGCCCTGGCGGATCCCCTCCTGCAGGATGCGTATGCAGATGGAACGGGCTAGATGCTGGCGGCGGTAAAAAGGGTCCACATGGATGGCATACAGCCCGATGTGGTCCCTGTCCAAGATCCCTAAGCCGATGGCCACGATCCGGTCGTCACGGATCACGGTGGCGGCGATGGTGTCTTTGGGGATGGCGGCATACATGGTGGGTACGATCCTGCGGTGGATGCGGCTGTTGGTCCCTTTCAGGGAAAACAGGGCATCCAGCCATTCCCAGCTGATGTCTTTTTCAAGGTCTACCCGGGTGTCCGGTTCCTGGGAAAAATCCTTGAGCGTCCGGACTTTGACCTCCGTGGGGTGTGCGACCTGGTAGTCCTGTTCGGCCAAAAGAGCGTCAAAGTCTGGGTCGAGCAGGGGTGTGATCTTGAAGATGCAGGGTGTCCCCCAACGGTTGTAGATATTTTCGCAGTAGGCGATCTTTTCATCCAGGGGGATCGTGGAGGGGCCGATCTGTTCCACAGAGTTGGTGCGGTGTGTATAAAAATACGAAAAACGCAGCAGCCAGCCGTCGTAGATCTGGAGCTGGTGAGATGGCCAGGCGTTCAGGGAAAGGTCTTCAATAGTCTTGATATAAGATCGCATGATGTAAGGGTACCTCCGGCAGTGATATTTCTTTATGATTATACATATAAAGCGCTTGGAATACAAGATAGAGTTGGATACTGACAATGGTGAGACAATGTGGTAAAATGGATGGATTGATATGAATAGAGATCTGACGACGGGAAATGTAGCAAAAACAATGCTTTTATTTGCAGGGCCTATGATCATGGGCAATCTCCTGCAACAGTTTTATAACATCGCGGATACGCTGATCGTGGGAAAATTCCTGGGTGCGGAGGCGATGGCGGCGGTGGGGACGGCCTATACCCTCATGACGTTCCTCACGTCGATCTTGATCGGCCTGTGTATGGGGAGCGGGTCGGTGTTTTCTTTTTATTATGGAAAGAAAGATCTTGTGAAAATGCAGGGCTGTATGAAGAGTGCGTTTCTGATGGTGGGGGGCGTGACTGTGGCGGTGGATGCGCTGGCTTTTCTCCTGGTGGACCCGATCTTGCGGCTGCTGCGTATCCCGGCAGAGATCATGGATGCGATGCGTTTGTATGTACTGATCATTTTTGCCGGTATCTTCTTTATCTTTCTCTATAATTATTTTGCGTATCTGCTGCGGGCTCTGGGAAATTCAGTGGTCCCGCTGTATTTTTTGGGCGGCACATCGATCCTCAATGTGGCGTTGGATCTGCTGTTTGTGGTGGTCTTTCATTGGGGGATCGGCGGAGCAGCCATCGCAACGGTCCTCTCCCAGGTGATCTCAGGTGTGGGGATCGGGGCATATACATGGAGAAAAGAGCCTCTGTTAAAAGGGGCCTGGCAGGTGCGGGCAGGATCGCGAGGGGAGCGGCGGGAAACACGCCGGGAGATTATCCGTTTTTCCTTTGCTGCTTCCATCCAGCAGTCGGTGATGAATTTCGGGATCTTGATGGTCCAGGGGCTGGTGAACAGTTTTGGCGTGGCGGTCATGGCGGCTTTTACGGCGGCGGTCAAGATCGATTCTTTTGCCTATATGCCTGCCCAGGAATTTGGCAATGCGTTTTCTCTGTATATCTCGCAAAATTATGGCGCGGGGAAGATGGAACGGGTGCGTCAGGGGGCTGTCCGCGCCATGGCGATCTCCGTTGCTTTCTGCCTGGCCGTCTCGGTCCTGGTCTTTGGGGCGGCAGAGTATCTGATGATGTTTTTCGTATCGCCCTCGGAGACGGAGATCATCCAGATCGGGGTGGGGTATCTGCGGGTGGAAGGCGCGTTTTACTGCGGGATTGGGATCTTGTTTTTGTTGTATGCGTTTTACCGAGGGATCAATAAGCCTGAGATGTCGCTGGTCCTGACTGTGATCTCGCTGGGGATCCGGGTGTGCCTCGCCTATCTGCTGGCGCCCATGCCTGGGATCGGCGTGTGGGGGATCTGGTGGGCGATACCGGTGGGGTGGTTTTTGGCGGATGTCACGGGGATCGTCTATCTGGTACGACTGAGAAAGAGAAATGGATCGGGTGCTTGAGATACAGAACACGACCATAAAAAATAAAGAAGAGGTCATAAAGATATGCGTTTGGAATACATAGGAGACATAAAAGATAAGAGATCGTTCATCACATTATACGAAGAGGCTTTCCCCAGCGAGGAGCGCAAGCCCTTCGGTCTTATGGAGGAGCTGGTCCGGCAGGGGAAGATGGAGATGCTCGTCGTTTTAGACGGAGAAGAGTTTGTGGGACTGGCGGCTGTCCTCCTGGCAAAAGAGATCGTGATCTTGGATTATTTTGCCATTTCCCCCTCAGTCCGGAACCGAGGTTATGGGGGAAGGGCTTTAGATCTGCTGCTCGAACGTTATAAGGAACGGCGATTGATCTTGGAGATCGAGGTGGAGGATCCAAAAGCGGAGAATGCGCAGGAGCGCGTGAAGAGAAAAGAGTTTTATATGCAAAACAAGATTAAGGAGACAGGTATCTATGCCCATGTTTATCAGACGGATTTTGAATTGCTGGCGGCGGATGGAAGATTATCCTTCAAAGAATACGAACAGGCCATGGAGGACACGATGGGAGCGGAGCTTGTTGCAAAACTGGCGCCAAGAGAGATCTTCAGGGATCAGAACATATTTGAAAAACTGTTCTAACTAATTGCACATTCCAGAGCAAGGCTAAAAAAGGAGGAAAAAAGGATGCTCGCACGTTTTAGTGTGAAAAAGCCATATACTGTCGTGGTGGCCGTGGTGTTGGTCCTGATCCTGGGCGTTGTTTCATTTACGAAGATGAACACAGACCTTCTGCCCAGCATGGACCTTCCGTATGCGATCGTGATGACCACGTACCAGGGGGCCAGCCCAGAGACTGTGGAGACTGTGGTGACAAAACCGATAGAACAGTCCATGGCCACAGTGACCAGTATTGAGAATGTCAGCTCCATATCCCAGGAGAACATTTCGCTGGTGATCCTGGAATTTGAGGAGACGGCCAATATGGATTCGGCCACGATCGAGATGCGTGAAAATCTGGACCAGATCAGTTCGTATTGGGACGACTCAGTGGGCAAATCCATCATCATGAAATTGAACCCGGACATGATGCCGGTGATGGTGGCGGCTGTGGAAGTGGAAGGGATGAAGGACACCGAGGTGACAGATTTCGTGACGGAACACGTGGAGCCGGAGCTGGAGAGTATCGCGGGTGTCGCCAGCGTGACCACCACAGGGACGATCACCGAGGATGTGGATGTGCTCATACGGGAAGATAAGATCGCTGCGATGGACCAGCGGGTAAAAAATGCCCTTTATGGGACTTTTTACGAGCAGGAGCAGGAACTTTTGGATGCGCAAAGTGAGCTGGATGCCAATAGATCCGAACTGGAATCTAAGAAAAACCAACTGGGATCCGGCAGAGATGAACTGGGATCCGGAAAACAGCAGGCGGCTGAGCAGATCGGTGAGGGAGCCGCCCAGTTAAATGAAGCGCAGGTCCAGCTGATCGAGGGACGACGGGAGTTGGAGAAGAACCTGGAGCTTCTGGAAGAAAAGCAGACGGAGCTGGACAGCCGCCGGGAGTCCCTCTATGCCAGTGAGGCTGAGGCAAAGAAGGGCCTGGCGCAATTGGAGCAGGCAAAATCCGCCCTAGAACAGCTCCCGGCAGCCATCAATAGCATGCAGGAGAAGAAAGCGGAACTGGAAGGGAAACTGACGGAGGCGAAAGAGGCCCTGACCCAGATCCAGGCCGCCCTCCAGTTTGCTCCGGATACACCGGAGCTGAAAGAGAAAGAAGCAGAGCTGACCAGCGGGATCGGGCTGATGGAGAAGGGGATCCAGGATCTGGATCTGAAGATCCAGGAGACACAGGGATCGTTGGATACCCTGCTGGAATCTTTTGGTGCGGATTCGGCCGAAGAAGGGCTTAAAAACATAAAAACTCAGATCAAGGAAGTAAAGGAAGGCCTGGCCAAGATCGAGGAGGGCAAGGAGAAACTGGAAGAAGGGCAGGCCCAGCTGGATGAGGGTCGGGAGAAGATCCTGGCCGCGCGGGAACAGCTGGAAGAAGGGCAGGGCAAGATCTCATCCGGCATCGCGCAGCTGAATACCCAGCAGATCCTGGCATCCGTGGAGATGAGCATCGCCCAGTCGAAGATCGATATAGGCACATTTCAGATGGAGTCCGCCCAGCAGCAGATGGATACTGCCCAGAAACAATTAGACAGCGGCAGAGAGCAGCTGGACGACGCACGGGATGAGGCGCTGAAAAAAAGTGAGCTGGACGGGATCATCACGGTGGATATGGTGAAAGGGATCCTGGCTGCGGAGAATTTCTCCATGCCGGCCGGATATGTGGGCGAGGACAGCGAGAAATACCTGGTCCGTGTGGGCGATAAACTGCAAGATGTGAAAAGCCTCCAGGAACTGGTCATACTGGATATGGATCTGGATAATCTAAATCCGATCTGCTTAGCCGAGGTGGCGGAAGTGGCCGTCCACAACAATTCCAGTGAGATCTATGCGAATTTAAACGGAAATCCCGGCGTCATGCTCTCCATCGAAAAGCAGACCGGGTATTCCACCGGTGATGTGACGGATCGGATCTTGGAGCGGTTCGAGGAGTTGGAAGATACATACGGGCAGCTGGGTGTTTCCGTGATGATGGATCAGGGCATCTACATCGACCTGGTGGTAGATTCTGTGCTGCAGAACATGATTTTTGGGGCCGTGCTGGCTGTCTTCATTCTGTTCGTGTTCTTGAAGGATATCCGGCCGACGCTGGTGATCGCCTGTTCCATCCCGATCAGTGTGGTGACCGCGCTGGTGCTGATGTATTTCAGCGGTGTGACCTTGAATATCATCTCCCTGTCCGGCCTGGCGCTGGGGATCGGGATGCTGGTGGATAACTCCATCGTGGTCATCGAGAACATCTACCGCATGCGGGGCGAGGGCATCCCGGCGAAAAGGGCGGCGGTGGCCGGTGCGTCCCAGGTGGCGGGCGCGATCAGCGCCTCCACGCTGACCACGGTCTGTGTATTTGCGCCGATCGTGTTTACGGAAGGGCTGACCCGCCAGCTGTTTGTGGATATGGGGCTGACGATCGCTTACTCATTGCTTGCGAGTCTGGCGGTGGCCCTCACGCTGGTGCCCATGATGTCGGCGGGGCTCTTAAAGAGGGTCCAGGCGAAACCGGCGCGGATCATGACGAAGATCCAGGGATTTTACGGGAAAACCCTGCGTTTATCCCTGCGGCTTAAATATCTAGTCCTGCTCCTGGGCGTGGTCCTCCTCGCGGTCAGCATGATGGCCTCCTTCTCTAAGGGCACTGCTTTTATGCCGGAGATGGAGAGCACCCAGGTGAGCATGACGGTCAGTGTGGAAAAAGACCAGAACTTCCAGGATCTGACCAGGGCGGCGGACCAGGTGGTCGAGAGCATCGAGGACATCCCGGATATCGACTCCATCGGAGCCATGGCGGGGGGCAGTATGATGTCATCCATGATGGGCGGCAGCAGCCAGGATTCGGTGTCCATGTACCTGGTACTCAAAGAAGACCGCCAGTGGGGCAATGAGAGATTTGAAAAAGAGGTCTTAAAGAGGACAAAGGACATTGACTGTCAGGTGGACGTGCAGACGTCCAGCATGGATATGAGCGCCCTGGGCAGCAGCGGCATCCAGGTGCAGATCGCCGGGCAGGATCTGGATACGCTCCAGGAGCTGGCAGCAAAAGCTGCCGCCATCATAGAAGATGTCCCAGGGGTCACCAACGTCTCCGACGGGATGGAAGGATCGGATAAAGAGCTGCGCGTTGTGGTGGATAAGGCGAAAGCCATGGGGCATGGCCTGACCGTAGCACAGGTCTTCCAGGAGATCCAGAAGCACTTGGCGGAAGCCTCCGCGGCCACTACATTGGCTGCGGAAGAGAAAGATTATAAAGTCTATGTGCGGACGGATACCGATGAGGACATGACAAAAGAGGAGCTGGAGCGGATGCAGCTGGAATACAAAGATGCCAAAGGGGAGGAACAGAAAGTCCATCTCCGGGACATCGCGGCCTTCCAGGAGGCGGTGACGCCCCAGTCCATCCAGAGGGATGCCCAGTCCCGGTATATGTCTGTGACAGCCGAGCTGGAGACCGGCTACAACATTGGTCTGGTGAGCGCGGACGTGGAGGAGACCCTGGAAGATTTTTCCCTGCCAAAAGGTTATACGATGGAGATGCAAGGGGAAAACGAGACGATACAGGATGCTATGGGACAACTGGTACTAATGCTCGTCCTGGCTGTGGTCTTTATGTATCTGATCATGGTAGCCCAATTCCAGTCGCTGCTCTCCCCATTCATCGTCATGTTTACGATCCCATTGGCGTTCACAGGGGGATTTGCCGCCTTGTATATCACAGGGAACGAAGTGAGCGTGATCGCGATGATCGGATTTGTCATGCTGGCGGGGATCATCGTGAATAACGGGATCGTGCTGGTGGACTATATGAACCAGCTGCGTATGGATGGGATGGAGAAGAGAGAGGCCATCATCCAGGCCGGGAAATCCCGGCTGCGCCCGGTCATCATGACGGCCCTGACCACGATCCTAGGATTGTCCACCATGGCCCTGGGGATGGGCATGGGTGCGGACATGGTGCAGCCCATGGCGATCGTCACGATCGGAGGACTTTTGTATGGGACACTGCTGACATTGTATGTGGTGCCGTGTATCTATGATATCCTAAACCGCAAGGAATATAAAAGGGATGAAGAGCGGCTGGATGATGGAGATGAAAAGGCCGGGGACGACGATGCGCTGCCCCAGCCTGTAAAAGAGGATCCAGATGATGGAGATCTATGATAATTCTGCGAGTCTCCGTTTTGCGAAGACTGTGTCGATGGGGGCCGGAAAGATATCCACGGCCCCACATCTGATCGCGGTGGCGTACTGTCCCATGTTCCCCTCCTGGCAGATGGCGACAAAGGGGATATGCTGCAGCCAGTCGATGTCCAGCATCTCTGTCAGCAGTTCCTCCCCGTCGTCGGACCTGGTGGAGATATCGATATAGAGCAGGCTGACCTTGCCGGTAAATTCTTTCTTGAAATACTGGGCCTCATGCGTGGAAAAGATCGTGAGCAGCCGGGTATTCTCGTTGACCTTACTGATCGCGCTGCGCACATCGCGGCACGTGCTCAAGAGGAGGGAAGCCCGGATCCCGGACTGGACAGGGATCAGTTGTTTTTTCATGCCATATTCGGCGTATTGGGCTTTTCCGTTGCGTTTTGCGTTGTAGAGAGCCTCGTCCGCCTGTTTAAATAAAGTCTCATAGCTGCAGGGGCAGGGTTCGGAGATGGCCATCCCGATACTGATCGATACGTTGGCCGGCGCAGTGATATCCGGTGTATATTTAAAAAGCTCGGAAAAATCAGAGGCCTTCTGCCTGGCCAGATCCATGGAGGGCAGGCCCGACATGAATACGATGAATTCATCCCCGCCGATCCGTCCCACGATATCCGTTTTCCTGAAATATCTGGAGATCAGATCGGCCACAGTGCGGATGACCTGGTCGCCCATCAGATGTCCGTGGACATCGTTGATCTGTTTGAAATCATCAATGTCGATGATCAGCATGGCACAGATCGTGGTGTTTGTGGCCAACAATTTGGAGATCATATGTTCGATCGTCACTTTGTTGTAGATCCCGGTCATAAGATCCAGTTCCGCTTTCACCCGCAGGTTTTCACGTTCCCGGACCACCTCCTCGATCTGGCAGGTGGAGAGGACGTTGTGGATCCGATAGCGGATCATCTCCTCCACGAAAGGTTTTGTGATAAAATCGGTGGCTCCCAGCTGGAAAGTCTCCATCTGGCTCTTGGTATCGTCATTGATCGTGATCACGACCACCGGGATGCTGCTGAACACAGGATTGGTCTGGCGGAATTTTAGGACATCGATGCCGGAGGCGATCGGCATATGGATATCTAAGAGCACGATGCTGATATCCTTTCCGTATTTCTTGATAAAATCTATGCCTTCCTTACCGTTTACAGCTTCCAATATATCAAAATCATTTTCAAATATCTCTCTGAGGATATCCCTATCGATATCGAGGTCATCTACGATCAGCATCTTGTGTTCCGTATACATGTTCATTTCCCCTTACTGTT
>Ga0224483_100755_pt1 | contig 10504 bp, 3 predicted proteins | sample hydfratestSal1_FD_181453 | JGI IMG/M metagenome (GOLD analysis project Ga0224483, IMG submission 181453) | Metatranscriptome of mouse feces microbial communities from Columbus University, Ohio, United States - Sal1 (Metagenome Metatranscriptome) ... | reverse complement strand
TGTATCTGGGACGGCTAAAGTACAGCAAGGCAACCTTTCACGAAAGATAAAGCCATCCCGGGTACAGTTCTTCGTTATATTTTCCGCTGATTCAGGAAATTTGTGAAAAAACTGCTTCAAGTGTTAAACATACAGGCAAATTAGCCGAAATGGATTAATAATATGTAATAAGATGAGAGCGAATTATGCGTAAGGGATGAAGTAAGGAGGAATGGACAATGCATAAGGATGTAGGGAAAAGGGTTATGGCGTTGCTGCTGAGTATCTGCATGATAGCCGGGATGGTGGATTGGTCCGGCTTTACTGTGCGTGCAGCAGATAATTGGTTTGGTAAAGTGGAAGTTGCTGCCGAGTATCAGCCTGTTTATGGGGGTAAAGACGTGGAGCAGAAACCGGCAAATAATATGGTTAAAGTTTTTGATAAGGATGGCACTTTAGTCCCAGAAGATAAATATACATTAGAATATGAGGATAATATAAATGCAGGTACAGCAACAGTTATAGCAACACCAACGGAAGATGCTGCTGCGGAATACGGAACAACATCTGTAAGGGGGACCTTTAACATTGCATCTAAAGGTCTTGAAACTGCAACGGTTACGGTTAATAATGGGGAAGATTATATTGTTCAGCGGCCAACATCAAATATTCGGCCAAGTGTTGCAGTAGACCTTGACGGCACAAGGTTGAGCGGAGATATGGCAACTAGTTCTATTGGAGCTGGGTTGGATTACACATATACATTGTCAAAAGATTCCATAACTGATGCAGAGGATGAGATAACGATAGAAGTTACAGTGACAGGAAGGAACAATTATACAGGCGAAGCAAAAGGGAGCCTAAAAGTAATAAGGCTGGATGAAAAGAATTTTAGGCTTGTTTATAATAGTGGTGGTGGACAGTCTGAAGAAATTCCGGTTGATGAGTTTGGCCCGATTGTTGATGGAAATGCAAAGGAAATAACAGATCCTAGTGTGAAAGCAAAATTAGAGGTATATTATGGCAATGATAAAGTAGCAGATGAAAGTTTATATGAATTAAAATATGACAATAATGTGAAGGCTAGTAAGAATGGAAAGGCAGCCGTTTATGCCCAGGGTACAAAAGAAGGGCAATATAATGGTTTTAGAAGTAATTCAGTTGAATATACAATACGAAAATATTTGTACAACCCGAATTGGGAGGGGCAAGGCATTAATGTGCAAGGGAAGGTAGAAGACCAGTCGTTTTTGGGAGCTGGTACGCAGATAAGGCCAACAGCAGGAGATATTACTTTAACAGACCCAGATTTTCCGGGGGAACAATTGGAATATGGGGTAGATTATGAAATAGATGATACTGGGTATGGGAACAATAATGAAATGGGAACCGGGAAAGGTTCGATGCGTGTTCAGGGAATAGGGGCATATACCGGTTCGATGGAACTGAAATTTGACATTATTGCAACTATTTTGAACGCAGATATGATAAAAATTAATGACGATAACTGCATATATGATGGAACTTCCCAACATAAAAACTTGGTTGTCACAGTACAGGCGGCCGATGGAGGGGATGTTTTTAAAGAGGGGGTAGATTATAAGATTTCTTATAGCACCAATGATATTAATGCAGGTTCATCCCACTCGGTTACTGTAACGCCTCTTTCGACTGGAAGGTTGCAAGGGAGTGCCGTAACAAAAACTTATACGATTCATTCATGCCAATTGACAGAGCAAATGGTAGGGCAAATACAAGCTAATGCACCAGTTTATAATGGGCTTGCACATACCCCGGAACCTACAGTGAGTGGGGTGAATGGGGCAACAATGAGGAAAGGCACAGATTATACAATAACATATAGCGATAATGTAAATGCAGGCGTAGTACAGGTGACAATTAGTGGAAAGGGGAATTATACAGGAGAAATTAAACGTTCTTTTGAAATATTGAAACAAACAATAGATGAGGGTCAGGCTAACGTAGTACTTAATGGGATTAAAACTGAAACTTATACAGGGGCAGAAATCAAACAGAATATTAGCCTTACGGTGGAGGGGCGGTTGCTTACGCTTGATAAAGATTATGGGATAGATTATCAGGATAACGTAAATGCAGGTACGGCAACGATGGTTATCAGTGGACTGAACCCCAATTATACTGGTTCTATAACAAAAACTTTTACAATTGAGCAGAGAAATATTAAAGATATATCGTCTAGAACTGTTGAAAGTCCCGTACAATATACAGGTAGCCCAATAGAGGCTGCAGTTACTCTTATTTTAAGTGGGCGTACACTGGAAAGGAATACAGATTATACACTAGCGTATGAGAATCATACAAAGGTAGGCACAGGTAAAGTGACTATCACAGGTATTGGGAACTTTACAGGGAGTGAAACGGTGGCGTTTACAATTAATCCCAGGGATATTAGTATAGGTGACTATCTTGTTGTAACTGCTACAGGAGGTGCGGATACAGACAATAATGGGGGCATATACATATTGTCTGATAAATCAAAATTAGATGATAATTATTTTAAATATGAGAAAGACAAGGAGGTAAAGCCGACTAACATTTCAATTAGATATGATAATCAAGGGACGATAAATCAGTCTTTAATGGAAGAAAGTGATTATACTCTTTCCTATAGCAAGTGTGACGAGATTGGTACAGTTACGATAACGGTTACTGGAAAAGGGAATTGGGGCGGAACCGCTAAGGTACAATACAAGATAAAAGGGTATCTTGGGGATTATGGTGCGGATGATGCTCTGACTAGTATCAAGGCTCCAACACAAATTTACACAGGAAGTGCAATTATCCCAGATAATTTTGAGATTGCTTTTGATGGGGCAAAGAAAAATCCATTAAGCTTAGGAACAGATTATGAAATTACGAATTGCAGAAATAATACAAATGTTACGACAATAGGTGTAAATACAGCAAAAGCCGTTGCGGAAGTACATGGAAAGGGTGATTATTATGGAATTGCTCAGCCTGTATATTTTGACATCAGGCCGTTTGATTTGGAAGATGATGATTGGGAAGAAAACCAGTACACGGTTGGCAAGGTGAAAGAAAGTTACATCTACTCAGGCCTTGCCATTGAGCCAATACCGGAAGTTAAGCATTATGAGAATGTTTTGAGCTTAAATGCAGATTACACGGTAGATTATAACCCTGATGGGGTGGAAAATCCCAATATAGCAGTAAATAAAGAAGGCGAAAAATGGAAATTCAGGATAACTGGTTCACCGAACAACTATGAAGGTTATAAAGACATAGAATTTTCAATAGAACCATATGATATCAGCAATGAAGATTATGCGAAAATAGAAGTTGAAGGCGTGGGTTCTAGCGTAGTTTTGGATTGGTTTAAAAATCCGGATAAGTACCCTGACATTACAACAACAGCTAAAATAGAGGGGGAAGGGATTATATGGCCTGAACTGAAAGTGAAATATACCCCTGTTGATATTGATGGTGTGGAACAGAAATCAAGGTATTTGACGGAAGATGAATATGAATTGAGTTATGAAGGAAATGACACCATTGGAACGGCAACTATTTCAATTAAAGGTATAGGTAATTTTACAGGTACAATTGAAGAAACGTTTGATATAAAAGCTGATTTGGCTGGTGATAATACCGAGTTGAAGGTAGATGAACATTGGATATATCGTCCAGAAAGTGCAGGTGGAAATAGGCCGGAGCCTACTGTAATATATACTGTGCACCATGAAGATGGTAGGGCAGATGAAGAAATTACCCTTACAAATGGTGAGGATTATTCTGTAGATTATTCAGATAATACAAATGCTACGAAAGGGGCAGGGGAGCAATCTGCTTTAGGAGGGGAAAATCCTGCACAGATTATTATTGGGGAAATTAAAAGTACCGATGAGGAAGGAAATGAGATTGTAACAGGCAGGGGTGTTGGAACAAGAAGTGGAAATTTTGATATATTCCAGAAGGATATCAGCAAAGCAGTAGCAGAGGAAGGTGAGGAGAAAGACCCTGATTTAGAAGTGAAGAATGTGGATCCAGATGGATATGAGTACACAGGTGAACCAATTGTGCCAAATTTTGAACTCACATATTTGGAACACACAATGAGCAAAGGTGGGAAAGATGACGCATCACGTGATTATGATGTAGAAGCATTCAACAATATAAATGTGTGGGATGGAGAGCAGAGATCAGATACATATGCTACCCTTACCGCTAGAGTGAATGCAGATAATAAGTATGATGGGAACTATTATGGCAAGTTTAACTATAAGTACACCATTAATCCAAGGAAGATTTCAGAAGAAACCATAGATGGTCCAGAACATCGGATTGAGAATAGCAGGATTGCACCGATGGGAGAAGTTATGGGGGAAGGAGATACTTGGCTTGGCACACTCAATAAAGCAGGTGAATGGGAATGTGACTATACCCGGAAAGCCATTACATTCCCGAAAGAGGGAAAAGAACTTATAGACTTAAGTGATGGGCTGACAATCACATGGTACAGAGATGGTGCAACACCTGTTCGATTGACAGAAAAGACAGACTATACCATTAAATATGATAAAAATATCGCAATTGGAGATGCAGAAATTTTAATCAAAGCAGTTGAAAAGAGCAATTACGAAGGAGAATACACGAAGAAGTTTAAGATAATGGCAAGCCTTACGGAAGTGTTCAATGACGAGCCAAGGTATATGGATTTATCTTACAATCATGATGTTCCATATGGGATTGTGCCGGTATATCCGGATTTGAAGTTTGAAGATAAGACGGGTTATGAAGCCGGGATAGAGGATGAATACAAAATACTGGAAGAAGGAACGGATTTCGTAATTGTTACAGAATCGAACCATGGTGAACTTGGCATAGATGATTTCAGTAAAAACAACACAGATATTGCAGCAGAAACAGACGAAAATCCGCCTACGGTAGTTGTTGCGGGAACAGGGCATTACAAAGGGAACATTTCTATTAAGTATAACATTGTTCCAAAGGACTTTTCAGATAAGGACAGTGGGATTACAGTAGAGTTTGTTGGCAGTTTGAATGATGAGCAGTATACGAATGCATATGTGTATGATGGACAGCCAAAGGGAAAAATTCGTATTTACAATAATGATCCTAAAAAACTTGGGACAGATGGCTATGATAAATATGATAATAAGCGGATCTTGACGGAAAAAACACATTATAATATTCTGGAATGGAGAAACAATGTGGACATTTCGACAGAAACGTCAACAGCTTCTGTAACTATTGAGGGTCTTGGTCCGTATTACACTGGTACATGTACACTTGAGTTTTCCATTGTTCCCCAGCCAATTAAGGATGCCACTGCAACCATTGCGCCACAGATTTTTGACCGCCAAGCGAAGACACCGGAAGTAACCTTGAATTTTGGTGGGAAAACATTGGTGGAAGGAACGGATTACTCTGTCGTAGAGTATAACAACAACACAAATGCAAGCGTAAATGCGCAAACGGATGAGGAACGTCCCTGTGTAGTAGTTCAGGGGATGGGCAACTTTGGTGGCACGAAACCTATTTATTTTGATATTGCACAGGAAAGCTTAACGAATGAAGAAGACATTGAAGTAACCGGAAGGGCTATTTATATTGAAGGCCAGCCCATCAAACCGACCATTATCGTACGCGCAAAAGACGGCACGACGCTGGTAGAAAACCAAGATTATACAGTGGATGAGTATACCGGCCCGCAGGAAGTGAATATTCCTGGTACAGTTAAAATCCATGGAATGGGCAATTACAAAGATGACCGTGAAGTATCCTTTATGATTTACCCGCCGAACGGCGACTTCGTGATTGAGCCGATAGAATCACAGGAATTTAGGAACGCGCCCATCAAACCAGAGGTGAAAGTATCCCTGCGTGTAAGCGAAGAACTTTCCATGGAACTGATAGAAGGCCAAGACTATGTGCTGGAGTGGGATAACATCCAGAATGCAGGTGTGAACACTGCGAAAGTTACGGCAAAGGGGCTGGGATACTTTGGGGAAAAAGGTATGCAGGCAACACAGACATTTACCATTACCCCAAAGAGTATCGGCGCAGACGGAGCCATTGCCGAAGGCATCACAGTTTCCGACATTGGGGTAGCCCAGTACACAGGCAGCGCCCTTACGCCAAAGGTAACCTTAACATTCACCCCGCCCCAGGCGGCAGGTAAGGAAGATGATCCCAGCAAACCCGTGGAATTGGTGCAGGGACGTGATTTCACGGTAGATTATGTGAACAATGCCAAGGTAGGTGTAGCCAAAGCCGTTGTCAAAGGCATAGGCAATTATACCGGAAGCATTGAAAAGCAATTTGAAATCCATGCCAATATGAGCATGGTAAAGATTGAGCCGATTCCGATGCAGAACTACACCGGAAGTGCAGTTACCCCGTTGCCAGTCGTAAGCCTTGGCGGCCAGACATTGGTTTTGGATAAGGATTACAGGGTTTCTTACAGCAATAACGTAGACCGTGGGACTGCAACCATTACTATCACCGGGATTGAGCCGTGGTATGTAGGGAAACGGACAGTGAACTTTGACATTGCAAGGGAACTTTCCGAGAAAACAGCAATCCGTGGCGTGGCTTCTGTGTATACCTATACTGGTTCGCCAATTACACCTCCTATCAGGGTAGAGGAGGGAGGAGCGCTGCTGGTAAAAGGAGTGGATTACGAAGCTTCCTACTCACAGAACGTAGATGCCGGTACAGCAACTGTAGTTATTAAGGGGATTGGCAAATACACTGGGACTGCATCCACTACCTTCCAGATTATGCCCCAACAGCTTGGGCGGGCAAAGGTAAGCCCAATCAGCGACCAGGTTTACAATGGGAAAGAGCAGAATCCGCCAATTACCGTTACCAGCGGGGATAAGACGCTGCAGAATGGCAAGGATTACTCCCTGGTATATGTAAACAGCGCAAAGCCGGGCATGGCAAGCGTGATTATCAAAGGGGAAGGGAACTATACTGGGACCCAGACCGTAAATTACCGGATTAAAGTTCCCGGGATGACGGGAGTAAAATTCTCCAAATACACCAGCAGCAGCGTTACCATCAGTTGGACGAAGAACAGCGTTGTAACTGGTTATGAGATTTACAATGCCAAGAACAGGCGGGCGTTAAGGGTGAAGAAGTCCAGTACTACCAAAGGAACTGTGAAAAAGCTGAAAGCAGGGACTGCAGCAACCTTCCGGGTAAGGGCATATGTCAACAAAGACGGGCAGTACTATTATGGCCCATTTACCAGCATTAAGACAGCGACTGCGCCAAGCGCCACTAAGATCAGCAGCCTGGCTTCCAAGAAGAAGAAACAGGTTGTGGTGAAGTGGAAGAAGGTGAAGGGAGCCACCCAGTACGAGGTTTACCGGGCAACCAGCAAGAAAGGGAAATATAAGAAGATTGGGACCTCAAAGAAAACCGCGTACACAGATAAGAAGGCTACAGGCGGCAAGAAGTATTATTACAAAGTCCGCGTATGCAAGAAAATCAATAAGAAGAATTACTACAGCAGCTATTCCGCTGTAAAGTCAGTGAAAGCGAAGAAATAAGCGGGAACTGCAAAATAAAAGGGAAGGATGGGAGTTGATATCATGAGCAGAGTATATTGCATTGGAAAATTTCAGTTTAGTTCCTATGAGAAATATCAGGAAGCATTAGATGACATAGAGAAAATCAGATATATTTCCAAAAAAATGGATATCAATGAGAATGGGGTGGCCCAAAGGCTCTACTCTCTGATCCGGGAAGGGAAAATCATATTTAAAAGCGCGATAGGGGACGACTATCTCCTGTACCTTTCCGACATGGTAGCAGAGGACTATAAGGCCATTTCCAAGACCACCTTCGCCGACCGGGTTGCTGGCAGGCTCAAGAAAATGTCACCGGGGCAGGTTGTAGGCGCCCTGTGCATGACCGGGGCAGTGGTGTGTTTCCTGATTTTCCTGGGAAGCGAGTACCATGACCAGCAGAAGATACGGGAAATGGAGAGAATCAAAGATGAACAGGAGATCTCCGCAGCGTCAGACTGGCTTTCTGCCCGGTTCATAGAAACCCTGAATGGGGAGGAGGAAACGGAGGAGGAGCCTGTGCTGGCTCAGTCGGATACAGTAGAGAACAATGTCTATGGCGCCGAACTGGCGCAGGAAACGGTAGAGCGGCCCCAAGGGCCGCAGGTTCTGCCGGAGTATCAGAAGCTATATGAGGAAAACTCCGATTTTGCCGGGTGGCTTACCATACCGGGCACAGGGATTGATTATCCAGTCATGCAGGCAGTTCCGGAGAGCAGTGATTTTTATTTAACCCATAACTATAACGGAGAGGAAGATATTAACGGTTCGATTTTTCTGGATTCCAGAAATGATTTTGAGCAGCAGGACGACAACCTGATTGTATACGGCCACAACATGAAAAGCGGGCTGATGTTCGGGGAACTGAAAAATTATCTGGACGAAGCATTTGTAAATGAGCATAGGACTATTGTGTTCAACACGATTTACGAAAAAGCCCAATATGAGGTGGTCGCGGTATGTTTATCAAAGGTAGCGCAGGAAGGCGAAGAAGGGTTCCGTTACTATGATTTTGTCAATGCAGGGAATGAAAAGAGCTTTAAACAGTACCTGAAAAATATAAAGAAAATGAATGTGATAAGCGGGGACATAGATCTCTCGTATGGAGATAAATTATTGACACTTTCAACCTGTAATAATTATATAGAAGATGGAAGGTTATTCTTGGTGGCAAAGAAGTGCTCTCCCTAAGAAATGGCCGCAAGCTGACATTACATTTTATGGCGGTTCCTGAAGGGACATACACCAGTTTTCGAGGAGGACAAGAGAATGAAGAAATTATTTGGCAGATGTTTCAATGTAATATTGATACTGGCCTTGACCTTCGCCTTGGGTCCAGCATTACCGGCAATGGCAGAGGAAGACGTCAGTGCTTTTATTATGGAAGGCGGCACAATCACTGGCTATACAGGGCCGGGCGGCGACGTGGTGCTGCCTGCTTCTGCGACAGCAGTTGCAGATTATGCCTTTGCGGGGAACGCAGCCATTTCCAGCGTTACAATCCCTGCAAATGTAACCAGCGTGGGAAGTTACGCTTTTTCAGGCTGTACAGGGCTGACAAATGCAGTATTTGGCGGGCCGGTAAGCCTTGGCGGCGGCGCATTTTATGGCTGTTCTGCCCTTGGGTATGTAGACCTGCCGGCAGGGCTGTCTGCTATTGGGGCAGAAACCTTTGACGGCTGCAGCAGCTTAGGTTCTGTCAATATCCCAGAAGGTGTTACTTCCATTGGCGCACAGGCCTTTAACGGCTGCGGGAGCCTTGGGAGCATAAATATTCCGGGATCTGTCAGTGAGATTGGCAGCAGCGCATTTAATAACTGTGTGGGGCTGGGGTCTATTACTATCCCGGATTCTGTAAGCTCTATGGGGAGCGGGGTACTGGCAGGTTGCAGCGGCTTGTCTTCTGTTACGCTTTCCAGTGGGATGTCCTCTATCCCAGAACTGACTTTGTATGGCTGCAGCAGCCTTGGGAGCGTCAGCATCCCGGGTTCTGTAGGGAGCATTGGTTCCCAGGCATTCGGGAATTGCAGCGGCCTTGGGAGCATCAGCATCCCGGCGTCCGTTTCCTCTATAGATTTCAGCGCATTTGACGGCTGCAGCAACCTGGCGGAAGTCAATGTAGAAGGCGGGAATGGCAGCTATGCTTCTTCCGACGGCGCAGTATATGACGCAGGCATGTCCCAGCTTCTCTATTGCCCGGTTGGGAAATCCCAGCTGACGCTGCCAGACAGCATGACTTCCATAGCGTCTGCTGCTTTCAGCAACAGCCCATACGTATATGGCCTGGATATCCCTTCTTCCGTTACTACCATTGAAGTGGATGCATTTACAGGGAGCGGGATTAAAGCGGTAACAATTCCTCCTACTACAACCTCTATTGGCTCACAGTCAGGATGGACGCCAGACGTAATCCGTGGTTATACAGGCTCGCAGGCTGAGAAATTTGCAGACGAGAATGGATATATATTTGAGAGCATTGGGAACCTTGGCGAAGATACGCCGACACCAACGCCAACGCCAGACCCAACCGATAAGCCGACGAAGACGCCAAAACCAGATGACCCGACCAAAGATCCAACCAAAACACCAGAACCCGGCGATCCAACAAATACGCCAGGGCCTAACGGCGGTGGGACGACAGGGAACGGCACTACAGGCGGAACCACAGGCGGAACAAGCGGCGGACGGACCCAGACAGGCTCCGGTGGCGGGACGAGTGCAGGTTCCAGGACCTCTGTTTCCAGGAATATGGGAACTGCGCAGGTAGGGAGCGGCACTCCGAAGACAGGCGTTGCATTCGATGCAAAATATGTATTGTGCCTTGGGGTATTCTTCGCAGGAGGGTATCTGGTAATCAATAAGAAGAAAAAAGGTGCAAATGCAGAATAAAATAGAAAAATAAGCGTAAAACAGCCATTTTTGCA
>Ga0224483_100754_pt1 | contig 10510 bp, 11 predicted proteins | sample hydfratestSal1_FD_181453 | JGI IMG/M metagenome (GOLD analysis project Ga0224483, IMG submission 181453) | Metatranscriptome of mouse feces microbial communities from Columbus University, Ohio, United States - Sal1 (Metagenome Metatranscriptome) ... | reverse complement strand
GCTGGAAGTATGGTACGATAAAACCTGTTGAGAGAAGTTTTCGCATACAGGATAGATGAAAGCTGGAAGAGAAAGTTTATTGGATTTGCTGTTTCCCCCAAGATGCCCGTTTTGCGATGGGATTTTGTTTTGCTCCATGTTGGCTCCAAGGGAATTTGTGTGCAAAAGGTGCAGGGATAAGGCAGAATATGCCAAGGAGCCTGTATGCTGCCTGTGCGGGCAGCCTTTGGAGGATAGAAGGGAAGAATACTGTTACGACTGCAGCAGGAAGAAGCACAGCTATACCCAGGGGAAAGCCTTGTGGGTGTATAAAGGGGCGGTAAAAGATTCTTTATACCGGTTTAAGTACCAGAACCGACAGGAATATGCAAAATATTACGGCAGGGAGTTATGCCGTGTGCATGGAGGGTGGATAAAGCGGTGTAAGATACAGGCAATCGCCCCAATCCCACTTTCTAAGAAGCGCATGCGCCAGCGGGGCTTTAACCAGGCGGAGCTGGTGGCAAGGCATGTGGGGAGGGAACTTGGCATTCCAGTTTATCCGGGCTTGCTGCTGCGTGTCAGGGATACAAAGGCCCAAAAGGAATTAAATGACGAAGAAAGAAAAAATAATCTGAAAAGGGCTTTTAAAACCAGAATAAATAAGGTACAATTAGACCATATCTTACTGATAGATGATATTTATACGACCGGAAGTACGATGGATGAGGCCGCAGGAGAGCTAAGGCAGGCCGGGGCAAAGAAAATATATTGTCTAAGCATCAGTATCGGAAGAGGGTATTAGGAGGAAGAGATATGGAAGTAAAAAATTGCAGAGGGTGCGGAAGGCTGTTTAATTATCTTCAAGGACCGCAGTTATGTCCAGGCTGCATGTCAGATTTGGAGGATAAGTTTCAGCAGGTAAAACAATTCTTGAGGGAGAACCCGAAAGCGCCGTTGAACGTAATTGCTGAGGAGAATGATGTTTCAGTAAAACAAATCAAGCAATGGGTAAGGGAGGAACGCTTAACTTTCACAGAGGAGTCCCAGATTACCCTGGAATGTGAATCATGCGGTGGGAAGGTCCTGACTGGAAGGTTTTGCGACAGGTGCAGGACAAGCCTTCAAAATGAATTTTCCGGTGCGATTAAACGCACAACCGGAAGTGTGGCTCCTAAGAAGAATACAAGCCAGAAAGACAGAATGAGGTTTTTGGATAGTTAAGACTGCCGGCAGGATTTGCTGCCCATGGACAGGAAGTATCAGAAGGGGGTACAGTTCAGGGGGCATATCCTGTCGGTTTTACCGTTTTGGATGGCAGGAAAGGCTTTTCCTAAAGGTGAATATGTGCTATAATGAAGCTGAATAATTATGGAAAATGGACGGTGTGCTTATGTTAAATGAAGAAAGGATTCGTCTTATGACCAAGATGGCCTCCTATGAAGCCAGGGAAGGGAAAGAGCATATGCCCATCAAGCAATATTACCGGAAGGATTATGTGAGTTATGAAATGATTAAGGCCTTTGTTACATCAACCATATCCTTTGGCATACTGTTTTTATGCTGGATAATATACAAGATGGATGGATTGACAGAATTTTTGGAAGGGAAGGACTTGCCAGGCTTGGGGGCCTCTATTGCAATCAAGTATGTGGTTTTTGTCTGCATCTATCAGATAATTGCCTTTTTTGTGTATACCTGGCGGTATAAGAAAGCGACTGCCAGCGTAAAGGAATATTACTATACATTGAAGAAGGTAGAGAAGCTCCAGGAGAAGGAAGAGAGATTATAGCCTTTGGAGGGTTGGAAATGACAGGTTTGTTAGAAGTTAGGGAGAAGCTTCGCTTTTTTTATGGGAAATATGAAATCTATGTGGCGGCGGCCATCAGGTTCTTTTTGGGCATTGTGGTTTTTTCTGTGATAAACAGCCAGATTGGCTATATGGAGCAATTGGACCAGCCAGCGGTTGTGCTGCTGGCGTCCCTTGTCTGTGCATTTTTGCCAATTAATGCCATGGTTGTGTTGGCCTGCGGCATGGTGCTTTTGCATCTGTACGCCTTGGCTTTGGAAGCTTGCGCCATTGGGCTGTGTGTTTTTTTGCTGTTGCTCTTTATGTATGGGAAGTTTGCGCCGAAAAATGGTTATGTGGCTATTTTAACTGCATTGCTTTGTTTTTTCCGGGTGCCGCAAGTAATGCCTGTGGCAACAGGAATGTTAAAGGGGCCTTCTGCATATCTTTCTGTATTGTGTGGTGCAGTTTCATATTATTATATTACAGGGGTGCAGCAGAACCTTGTGAATTTCACATCCACAGAAGAGACGGAAGGGTTTGCCAAGTTCACAGCGGCGTTGCGTATTTTTACTGGGAATAAAGAGATGTACTTAGTGTTGGCGGCTTTTTTTATTACCTCATTGGTGGTATATGCAATCCGCCGGCAGTCTATTGATTATGCATGGCGCATTGCAATGTTTGTAGGGAATGCTGTGGAATTGGTAGTGCTGTTGGTAGGCTACCTTCTGCTGGATTTAATGGATAAAGCCGTATGGGCGGCCGTGGGGATTTTTATATCTGTCGTGGTTTCCCTGGTTTTAGAGTTTTTCCTCTATAACCTGGACTATTCCAGGGTGGAGCGGGTGCAGTTTGAGGATGACGAATATTATTATTTTGTGAAAGCGGTTCCCAAAGTGTTTGTCGCCAAGAAAGATAAAAAGGTGAAAAGGATCACCCCCAAGAAGCGGACGACAGTGGGGCGGAGGGAATTGGCCAGAGAATTGGATATCGACCAGGATTTGTTGGAATAAATATAACAGAGAATATAACATTTTATAGAAAGGGGATGAAACTATGATAAAGGATTTATTTGCAATATTGAATTCCTTTGCGTCAAAGTACCTGTTCTGGGTGGACAGCTACACCATTACAAAAATTGATATTGCAGAGATAATTATAATTTCATTCCTGATTTATAATATTTTGATTTGGTTTAAGCAGACCAGGGCGTGGAACCTGCTGAAAGGGATTATTGTAGTGCTGGTGTTTGTGCTGGTTGCGGCAATATTCCAGATGAATACCATTTTGTGGATTGCAGGAAAAACCATCAATGTGGCTGTAATTGCAATTATTATCGTATTCCAGCCAGAATTACGGAGGGCGTTGGAGCAGCTTGGGCAGAAAAGCTTTATTACGTCGCTGTTTTCTTTTGATTCCCAGAAAAATCAGGAGCGGTTTAGCGAGCGCGTCACCAATGAACTTGTAAAAGCAACGTATGAAATGGCGAAAGTGAAGACAGGGGCGTTGATTGTAATTGAGCAGGATGTGACGTTGAAAGAATATGAGCGGACTGGGATTGCATTGGATTCGCTGGTGTCCAGCCAATTGCTGATTAATATTTTTGAGCATAATACACCCCTGCATGACGGGGCTATTATTGTGCGGGGGAACAGGATTGTGTCTGCGACCTGTTACCTTCCCCTTTCAGATAACATGGGACTGAGCAAAGAATTGGGAACAAGGCACCGTGCAGCGGTAGGCATCAGTGAGGTATGCGACGCCTTGACGATTGTTGTCTCAGAAGAGACAGGGAATGTGTCTATTGCCATTGGCGGCGAATTGTACCGCAATGTAGATGCAGAATATTTGAAGGGGAAATTAAATTTCATCCGCAAGGGTTCCATGGATGTGGCAAGGTTTAAGATATGGAAAAGGAGGATGAAGAATGTTAAGGAAAATGATGAAGCATCTGGTAAATAACCCCTGGCTTAAGGTTTTGTCCGTCCTCCTTTCCGTTGTGCTATGGATGGTTGTGGTGAAGATGGCGGACCCAGATTTTACAAAGCCATTTTCCGTCCCGGTGGAAATACTCAATAAGGATGTTATCCGGGCTATGGGGAAAGTGCCGGATGTCGTTGGGGATACGGATATTGCAGTGTTTTATATTTCCGGCCCGCGCAGCTATGTGGAAGATATGACAGGCGATGATTTTAGCGTAACTGCAGATTTAAGCCAGGTGGATTTGACCCAGGATGGGGAGCGGAAGCTAATCCCCATTGAAATTAGCGCGAAAAAGAATGACAAGAAGATTGAAATAGTGAAAAAGACGGTGAATATGCAAATCACTTTAGAAGACCTGTCGGAGCAGAAATTTGTCATTTCCCCAGAGGCCACAGGGACTCCTGGGGATGGCTGTGCCATTGGGGATGTGGAAGTGATACCAAACCTCCTGCAGGTTTCCGGGCCGGAATCTATCGTCTCCCAGATTAACCGTGTTTCGGCCTCTATCAATGTAGATGGGGTTTCTGGTGATGTGTCTGACAATGTGAAGCCGACCTTATATGATGAGAATGGGGACATGATTTCCTCTGATTTGTTGGAGATGAACCAGAATGTGGTCACAATCAGGGCAAAAATCCTGAGTACAAAGAGCATACCAATCCGCTGCCAGGTGAGTGGCGCCCCGGCAGATGGATATGAGTATAAAGGGGTGGAATACGCACCAGAAGAAGTGTTGGTCAAAGGGGAGGCGTCCCTTCTGAACAGCATAAGCGCAATCAATATTCCAGAAGGCGTGGTCAATATAGAAGGGGAGAAAGAAGATAAAGAAGTAGTTGTCGATATCACGCCATATTTAGGGGAGAGCGGGGTTTCCCTGGTGGATGAAGCCACAAATCAAATTCTGGTCCGTGTTCTGATAGAGAAGAAGGAGACGAAAATGTTTAGTTTTCCTGTAGAGCGCATCCAGGTCACTGGATTGGATCCAGATTTTGAGCTTACTTTTAGCGGGAATTCCGCGCAGATTTCCGTCAGGGCTTCCAGAGAAGAAATAGGGACACTGCAGACGGGGGATATCAATGCGGCCCTTGACGTATCAGGGCTGGAGCCAGGGACCCACACACTTCAGTTAAATGTGGTTTTACCAAGCGATAAGTTTGAGGTGGTAGACACTGTAAATGTACAAGTGACAATTACAGATAAAAATGCACAGCCAGAAGTGGAAGATGATGAAGGCCAGGAAGGCGTAAATAGGCCTGATGGCGGAGGGGCGTCGGGCGACGCCATGGTAGACAGAGATGAGAATGATGCAGGCCAGGATAGGGAGGAATAGATTTTGCGCCTGGATAATATGACAGATTGGGAACATCCGCAGAAATGGAGGAAGTTATGGCAAGAATGTTTGGGACAGACGGGGTAAGGGGTGTGGCAGGCACAGAACTTACCATTGAATTAGCAATGAAATTAGGGCAGGCGGGCGCATATGTGCTTACAAAGGAAAAGTCATACCAGCCCACGATTATTGTAGGGTGCGATACCAGGGTTTCCGGCGGGATGCTGGCAAATGCATTGATGGCGGGGATTTGTTCTGTAGGGGCAAATGCCGTATATATGGGGGTAGTCCCCACGCCAGCCATTGCTTATCTGGTTCGGAAGCATAAGGTGGAGGCAGGGGTTGTTATTTCTGCGTCCCATAACCCTATGGAATTTAACGGCATTAAGTTTTTTAATGGGGAGGGCTATAAGCTATCGGATGAATTGGAAGATGAGATCGAAGCCCTGATTAAAAATGGGATGAAAGATGTTACAATGCCAATTGGTTCTGGAATTGGGAATATTAGCTATCGGTTTGACGCCAGGGAAGAATATGTATTCTTTATGAAGAAAACGGTGCCAGTGGATTTAAGCAATATGAAAATTGTAGTGGACTGTGCAGAGGGGGCTTCCCATTATACGGCGGTTGAGACTTTAAAAGGCCTTGGGGCAAACCTTGTGGCAATCCATACCAACCCAGACGGCACCAATATCAATGCGAACTGCGGCTCTACCCATATGGATGAACTGCGGGCAAGGGTGGTGTATGAAAAGGCAGAGATAGGCCTTGCCTTTGACGGCGATGCAGACCGGATGCTTGCAGTAGATGAAAAAGGGGATGTTGTAGACGGCGACCAGGTTATGGCGATTATTGGGAATTATATGAAAGCCCAGGGCAAGCTGAAAAAGGATACCATCGTAGGCACGGTTATGAGCAATCTGGGATTTACATTGATGGGCAAAGAACATGGCATCCATATTGAGCAGACCAAGGTAGGCGACCGCTATGTTTTGGAAAATATGAGGGAAAATGGATATAATATTGGAGGGGAACAGTCTGGGCATATTATTTTTCTGGATGAAAACACCACAGGGGACGGCCTTTTAAGCGCGCTGCATTTGCTGCAGGTAATGGTGGAAACAAAGGAGCCTTTGTCTAAGCTGTCAGAAATTATGGAGGTCCTGCCGCAAGCGTTAGTAAATGCGAAAGTGCCGAACCATAAGAAAGAGCATTTTATGGATTATCCAGAAATTGCACAGGCAGTGAAGGATCTGGAACAGAAGTTTGCAGGAGAGGGAAGGGTCTTAATCCGCCCTTCTGGGACGGAGCCATTGGTCCGTGTTATGATTGAAGGGAAGGATCAGGCAGAGATCAATCAGGATGCAAAGGAATTGGCAAACCTGATTATGAGGAACATGCTGTAGTGAATGGAAAATTAATTTGCCCTGGGGCTGCAATAAGAACGAATATGTATTGGAGGAGCAAAAATGGTTAGTCAGAAAGTAACGATTAAGAACCCTACAGGCCTGCATTTGCGGCCGGCAGGTATTTTATGTAAGGAGGCAGTGAAATTTAAGTCCTTGATTACGTTTAATTTCAAGGGCGGGACAGCTAACGCGAAAAGTGTCTTAAGCGTGCTGGGCGCATGTATCAAATCAGGGGATTCCATAGAATTTGTCTGCGAAGGGGAAGATGAAGGGGAAGCCCTTGAGGCGGTAGTCGCTGCGGTAGAAAATGGCCTTGGGGAATAACAGGGAAAATTAGGAAGCCGGTTTCATGTGGGACAATGTGAGGCCGGTTTTCCTTGTATGGAAAATAGCTTTGGATGATATTAAAATATGGAGGGAAATATGAAGAAAATTTTAGTGACAGGCTGCAACGGGCAGCTTGGAAGGGCGCTTAATAAAGAATATTCTAAGGAATTGCTGGTAAACACTGACGTAATGGAAGGGGATGGGATAAAAGCCCTGGATATTACAAATATCGACGCTGTGATGAAGCTGGCAAGGGAGGAAAATCCGGACGTGATTATAAACTGTGCGGCCCATACGGCGGTGGAGCTTTGTGAAAGCCAGTGGGACCTTGCATATCAAATCAATGCCATTGGGGCGCGGAATTTAAGCATTGCCGCTGCAGAGGTCGGGGCAAAAATGGTTCAGGTATCCACAGATTATGTATTTGATGGGACTGGAACAAGGCCTTATACTGAGTTTGACAACCCTGGCACAACTAGCGCATATGGCAAGACAAAGCTGGAGGGGGAGCGGTTTGTAAAAGAATTTGCCCCTAAGCATTTTATATTAAGGACGGCATGGCTCTATGGGGATGGAAAAAATTTCCTAAAGACTATGTTAAAGCTTTCAGAGGAGCATGAAGAGGTAAAGGTGGTGAAAGACCAGTTTGGGACGCCAACCAGCGCGGCGGAATTGGCCAGGCTGATTAAATTTTTAGAGCCTACAGAAAATTATGGCACCTTCCATGCCACTTGTGAGGGGCAGTGCAGTTGGGCGGAATTTGCGGGAAAGATTTTTGAACTGGCAGGGAAGGCTACAAAGGTAATCCCGATTACAACAGAGGAGTATAATGCAAAAGTGCAAAGGCCGGCATATTCTGTCTTGGATAATTATATGCTGCGCCTAACTTCCAATTATAAGATGGCAGATTGGGAAGTGGCATTAAAGGAATTTATGGATGGGTTACAGTAGGCAGCATAGAGGAGACTCCAAGATGAAAAGCAAGTTACGGATAGGTGCGTTTGCGCTGCTGACGCTCCTTATGGCAGGGTGCATTGCGCTGCAGTACCAACGGGGCTGGGGGACAGAACAGGCAGTAACCAGCCAGTTAGAGATTGAGAACCAGGCGATTGTGGGAGAACTGCAAAAAGGGCTTGTGGTTTCCCAGACATTTACGGCGGACAGGAATTTTTCTGGGATTTCCCTTTTGATGGCGACTTACAATAAAACAGTTTATGGAAAAATACACATAAAGCTATTGGAGGAAGAGAGTGGGCAGGCGCTTGTGGAAAAGTCTTTTTATACTGCCTCGATGAAGGATAATAAGCCCTTTTATTTTATGTTTGGCAAAGAGATTGAAGTGGAGTCCCCCAAACAGTATAGGCTTGTGGTGGAGTCTGGCAAAGGGCGTATAGGGAGCCATGTCACAATTTGGAATTCCTTGGAAGATCAGGAAAGCGGCGGCTCCTTGTATATTAATGGCGAGCGGCAAGAAGGGGACTTGGTTTTTGATTTCGTGTACCAAGGCAAAGAAGTATTTTATTGGGGCATGTTCTTACACCGGGCAAGCCTTTTCCTGCTGTTTTTTGGGTTCCTGGGCCTCCATTGCTTTGTCGGCATAAAGGAACTGTATCAGTGGATTTTTGAGAAGCGGGTATGGGTTGCACTGGCGTTGTTTGTATTTATGGTGTTGAATAAATATCATTTTTCTTCTATAGAGCAGTTTGATTGGTATATCCAGCCTGGGGAAGGGACAGAATACACATCGGCTGTAATGGGCAAATCCCGTGCTATCCGCAGTGATGAGTGGATGCTGGGCGTGCCGAGGTTTTTGTCGGCAGAGTATAGCGATTACGGCAAGTATAATGAAGTTGTCCGGGCAGAGAAAACAACAAATTTATCTGCCTCGGGTTTGTACCGCAGCTATTCTGCGCTTGCGCAGCCAATGGCATGGGGATTTTACCTGTTTGGGTCGGAATATGGCTTGTCGTTCCGATGGTGCTTTTACATGATATTCGGTTTCTTGTTTTCCTATGAATTTTGTTTGCTCCTAACCAAAAGGAAGAAGCTGCTATCCTTGCTTGGCGCGTCCTTAATCTGGTTTTCTAGCTGCAATATGTGGTGGTCTGCCATGAACTGGATTTTAGCTGGGGAAGCGGCATTGGTTTGCACCTATTATTTTTTAGAGGAGCCAAGCAGGAAAAAACGTGTGCTTTGGGGGATTGGGATTGCAATCTTTGGCTCTTGCTTTGCAGTGGTGGATTTGTATCCGGCATGGCAGGTGCCAGCCGGGTATCTGTACCTGCTGATTCTAATCTGGATGCTTGCGGGCCATTGGCAGGGCATAAAAGGGTATCAGTGGAAAGACTGGGCGATTGCGGCTGGGAGCATTTTATTCCTGGCAAGCATTGCAGGGGTGTTCTTGCTCAACGATGCAGAATACCTTACAGATATTATGAATACTAGGTATCCAGGGATGCGGGTCAGCTATGGAGGCAAGAGCATCCACCAGCTTCTTGGATATCTCCCAACCTTTTTGATGGGCTGGAAAGATTATACGAACCCAAGTGAGGCAGGCAGGTTTGCCAGCTTTTTCCCAATTCCCTATGTGCTGTCGCTGGTGTGGTTTTTGCGCAGCAAGAAAAAGGACTTGCTAATGGGGCTGCTGTTGGGCGGCACGACATTTTTGTCCCTTTATTGCGTGATGGAGCTGCCCGAACTGGTTGCAAAAGTATTCCTGCTTACCTTTTCCACACCAGAGCGGACTGCTGTAATTTTAGGCTATGCCCAGATTTTGCTGTTGATTGTGATGGCGTCCAGGCAGGCCGAGGAAGAGCGGCTGCGGCTTCCTGTGGGGCTTGCGGTAGTTTCCCTGACTGCAGCTGCCACGTTGTGGTATAGTAAGGAAAACTTTGAAGGTTATTTGAACATCTTGTATTTTATTGCGGTAGCGGTTGTGGTATTTGGGGCAATCCTCCCTGTAATTTCCAGGGTGAAGGAAAGTTACCGGAGCATGGCGGTGGCGGCATTAAGTATTTTTACAATTGTAACAGGGCTTTCCGTGCATCCTCTAATGTGCGGGCTGGATGCCATAAAAGGGAAACCGGCTGCTGCTGCGGTAGCTGATATTGTAGAAAGTGACAAAGATGGCAAGTGGCTTGCGGTGGATGATATTGCTGCTGGGAATTTTTTGATTGCCTGCGGGGCGCCTGCGGTAAACTCTGTGAATTATATTCCCAATATGGAGCTTTGGGCGAAACTGGACCCTGATGGGGAAAAAGAAGAAATCTATAACCGGTATGCCCATATTGTGGCCACCTTGACCAAAGAGGAGACAGATATGGAGCTGTACCAGACAGATGTGATTAATTTGGACCTTTCCTACCATGACTTAGAAAAACTTGGGATAGATTACATTTTTGCCAAAAAGCCTGTGGAATCCCAGGAAGACGTAGCATTTGAGGCATTGTACCAAGAGGCGGGCTGCCATATTTATAAAGTAATGCCAAGGTAATTGCTGTGCATGTTGGCGGTGCAGCAAAGGGGCGGCAGTGCGCCCTGCCCCATCAGAAGGAATTTGCAATATTCAGGGAAGGATGGTATAATGTCGGCAGACATTATACGCGCCGGAGTGCGCATAGGGAGCCATACTATATCGCGAAGCGGTTATGGCATAATGTCGGCAGACATTATACGCGCCGGAGTGCGCATAGG
>Ga0224483_100753_pt1 | contig 10515 bp, 12 predicted proteins | sample hydfratestSal1_FD_181453 | JGI IMG/M metagenome (GOLD analysis project Ga0224483, IMG submission 181453) | Metatranscriptome of mouse feces microbial communities from Columbus University, Ohio, United States - Sal1 (Metagenome Metatranscriptome) ... | reverse complement strand
TTCAAAACAGCAGTATAATACACTTCGCGATATTCTTGTTTATACTTTTTTAATAAATGAAAGGGGATGTCTATGTATCTGTTATTTTTGGCAGTATGGCTGATCTTAAATGGTAAGGTGACGGCGGAAATCCTGCTGTTTGGCATCGTGATCTCGGCGGCGCTGTTTGCGTTTACCTGCAGATTCCTGGATTACAGCCTGCGCAAGGAGCTTTTGCTGTTTCGTCTGATACCCTTTTTCATCAGATACTTGTGGGTGTTGGTGAAAGAGATCTTCAAAGCCAACATATGTGTTCTGAAGATCATATTTTCGCCGGATATGCAGCCGGAGCCAGGGTTTGTGTATTTTGACACCAGCTTTAAGACTGGGACGGCGAGAATGCTTCTCGCCAATTCGATTACCCTGACCCCGGGGACTATCACCGTGTCTGTGGAGGGGGACCGATTCTGCGTCCATTATCTGGATAAGGAACTGGCGGACGGTGTGGAGGATTCGGTATTTGTGGAATTATTGAAGGAAATGGAGGCGGAGGGACAAAAATGGAGCTAATACAGCAGGCCTATACAGCCATGATGACAGGAGTTATCGTTGTTCTGGCCGTACTGATTGTCATCAGTATCATCCGCTCTATACTGGGGCCGGGAGTCTCGGACCGGATCGTGGCGGTCAATATGATCGGCACCATGGTGATCATGATCACAGCCATATTCTCCGTGATGCTTGATGAGAATTACCTGGCGGACATATGCCTGATCTATGCCATGATCAGTTTTCTGGGAGTGGTGCTGTTCTGCAAGGTGTATACAGGCGTGTACTTGCAGAGAAAACATATGCTGGCGGATCTGAAGGCCATTGAGGATAACTTAAACAAGCAGGCTGAAAGCCATGAGCACGTTTCGGAAGAGGAGGTACGCCAATGACAGGTGAATGGATTCGATTCGCGGCTGCCTCGGGACTGTTGATCCTGGGCGTTGGTTTTATGGTGGCGGCGGTGTTTGGAGTGAACCGGTTCCACCACGCCCTCAATCGGATGCACGCCGCGGCATTGGGGGATACTCTTGGACTTTTGTTTGTCATACTGGGAACTATCACCATGCGTGGATTTTCCATGGATTCGCTGAAGCTTGCCATGGTCATCGTGTTTTTCTGGATCGCGTCCCCTGTGTGCAGCCACATGATAAGCCGTCTCGAAGCCATGACAGATGAAAGCCTTGGAGAGATTATGGTGTTGGAAAAAAATAACGGTGTCCGTGTGGAACAGACAGAAAACATCAAAGCCGGTGAAAAGGCTGTGTCAAAGAAAAAGAAACAGAAAAAAGGGGGCAGAGAAAGATGAAGCTGTTTGAGAGCATTCTATTACTCAGTTTGATCGTGTGCGCGTTGTCCGTGGCTTTTGTCAGGGATCTGTTGACTTCGATCATCATTTTCATGTCCTACAGCCTGATCATGTGCATCATCTGGATGATCCTCCAGTCGCCTGACCTGGCGATTACCGAGGCGGCCGTTGGCGCAGGGGTCACCAGCATTCTGTTTTTCCTGACTTTGAAAAAGATCAGGGCAGTCAGAGAGGAGGATGACAGTGAGCAGGAAAAGGGATAATTATGAGGAGAGCCGGTGGAGGAAATTTAAGAGCTGGCTGGATGGGGAGACAGACCTTTTAGAACACGGCATGGATGCCCATGAGGCGGTTATGCGCGAAGAGGATCCCATAATCGTGCCGGCCCACGGGGAAGGGAAGGAGATCTTAAAGTCAAAAGGGATCTGGCGGTTTAAGCAGTTTTACAAAGTCATGTCTGTGGTGCTGTGTCTGGGCGTGATCCTGACGCTTTTATGGACCGTGGCGGCTCTGCCTCCCAGAGGAGACGCTAACAATCCGGATAACAATGAGGTGGCGGCCCGGTATATCGAACGGGGGCTTCAGGAGACAGGGGCAGTCAATATCGTCACGGGCATGATACTGGACTATCGAGCCTTTGATACCTTTGGCGAGTCCTGCGTGCTGTTTATTGGTTCCTGCTGTGTGCTTCTTCTTCTGCGTCTGGATGGGAACAGTGAAGATAAAGAGCTGGAGAAGATGGTGGCGGAGACCAATGACAGACACTTTGAGCCGAAAAATGATATCATCCTGCAGAAGTGTTCCTGCGTGCTGGTGCCGGTGATCCTTATGTTCGGGATCTATATTGTACTTAACGGTCATTTGTCGCCGGGCGGCGGCTTCTCGGGCGGCGCGGTTCTTGGCGCGGGCCTTATTTTGTATCTCAATGCTTTTGGGTATAAGAGGATGGGAAAGCTGTTTACGGAGAAACTGTATAAGCGGACTACTCTGTGCGCCCTGACGTTTTACTGTCTGGCCAAAAGCTATTCCTTCTTTACAGGGGCCAATCACCTGGAGAGCGGGATTCCTCTGGGAACGCCGGGGGCCATCCTAAGCAGCGGTCTGATTCTGCCCTTAAATATCTGTGTGGGCCTGGTGGTGGCCTGCACCATGTATACGTTTTACACCCTGTTCAGGAAAGGGGGTATGTGATCGCCATGAATATAAATCTGGTACAACATCTTGTATTAAATATAGAAGAGACGGTGTCCATCATCCTGTTCGGTATAGGATTTACCATACTTTTGCTGCACCGGAATCTGGTGAAAAAGATCATGGGGATGAATATCATGGATACGGCTACTTACCTGTTTCTGGCGGTAAAGGGGTACATCACAGGGCGGGGCGTGCCTATTGTGGTGGATGGGATCCAGGATGTGGAAGCTTACATTAACCCGGTGCCCAGCGGTCTTGTGCTGACCGGCATTGTGGTCTCTGTCAGTTCTACGGCTCTGATGCTGGCGCTGACCGTCCGGCTGTATGAACGGTATCATTCTCTTGACTTGGATGAGATCTTGATATTGGCCAAAGAGGAGGAGGAACAAATATGAGTTTTGTGCAAAATTTTCCGTTTTTCTCCATCATTCTGGCCATGTTTTCCGGAATTATATCATCGGTCTTAAGCGGAAAAAAAGCCAGGAACCTGACGCTTATGATGATCGCGGTTACCACGGCATTGTCCGCGGGGACGCTGATGTTCTGCCTTAAGACCGGCGAGAGCTATACCTACATGATGGGCCATTTTCCGGCGCCCTGGGGCAATGAGATACGGGCCGGAGTGCTGGAAGGCGTGACGGCAGTGCTCTTTGGCATCGTCATGTTTTTGTCTGTAACAGGCGGACTGGACCACACGGCCAGGGACGTGGAGGAAAGCAAGCAAAACCTGTTTTACATCATGATCGATCTGATGTTAAGCTCCCTCCTAGCGCTGATATACACCAACGATCTGTTTACGGCTTATGTGTTTGTGGAGATCAATACCATTGCCGGATGCGGGCTGATCATGATCCGGCAAAAAGGGCGGAATCTGTCGGCGGCTATCCGCTATATGGTCATGAGCCAGCTGGGCTCCGGACTGTTCCTCATAGGCTTGACTCTTTTGTATGACGTGACCGGTCATCTGCTTATGAGTCCGGCCAAGGAATCCGTGGAGCTTTTGGTGGCGACGGGAAGATATCGGATTCCCCTGCTGGTGATCATGGCGGTCATCAGCGTGGGACTGGCGATTAAAAGCGGTCTGTACCCGTTCCACTACTGGATCCCGGATACTTACGGGTATGCCACGCCCACAGGCAGCGCGGTTTTGTCGGGCCTGGTGTCAAAGGGATATATTTTCCTGCTTATAAAGATTTTTTACCGGGTGCTGGGGTATGACAATCTGGTAGGGACCCATATGGTCAATGTTCTGTATCTGTTCGGCGTCTGCGGCATGATCATGGGATCTGTCCACGCCATCAGCGAGACGGACACGAGGCGGATGATCGCTTACTCCTCCGTGGCACAGATCGGATACATCTATATGGGGATCGGCCTGGGGACCACGGCGGGGATGGTGGCGTCAGTGTTCCATATTTTCGCCCATTCGGCTACAAAAGCCCTTCTGTTTATCAGCGCGGTGGGGCTCTATGAGGTGTCGGGGGACCGGAAGGACTTTGTCAGCCTCCGCGGCGCCGCGTTCAGGAACCCTCTGGCAGGGATCGGCTTTTCCATAGGAGCACTGTCCATGGTGGGATTCCCCATGCTGTCCGGCTTTATCTCAAAGCTTTTGTTTGCCACTTCGGCATTGGACAGCCCGGAGAAAATGATGCCTACCCTGATCGTGCTGGCGGTGAGCACGCTTTTAAACGCGGTTTACTTTCTGCGGCTGGTCATCACGCTGTACTCCAGGAGACGGCCGGAGGACAAGCCGCTTCCTAAGCAGACCACAGTAAGAAGTTCCTGGGCGCTGCGGTTGGCTATCATTTGTTTTATCGGACTGAACCTGGTGCTGGGTATGTCTTCTCAGCCCATTGTCCAGGCCATTACAGACGGACTTGCCATGTTTGATTAAAGGAGATAAATTATGGAGGGAAATGTGATTTTACTGCTTCCGGTGGTCTGCCCCATATTGGCGGGCGTTCTGGTGCTGGCAGGAAAGGTGTTTCGAAAGGACAGGAAAAGCCTGATGGCAGTCTTGCTGGCGGTTCTTTTGCTGGAGGCGGGGTTGACGGCCTGGGCTTTGACATCAGGGGGAAGTATCCAGGTGTGGAGACTGACCAGCCAGATGAATATCAGCTTTCATGTGGATGAGATCAGCCGCCTGTTTGGGGCTCTGACAGCGGCTGTGTGGCTGCTTGTGGGGATCTACTCTGTGGCCTATATGTCCCACGAGGAGGAGGAACACCGGTTTTTCGGGTACTACCTGATCGTGGTGGGAGTTCTCATGGGGCTTAATTTTTCAGCAAACCTGATCACCATGTATGTATTTTTTGAGATGATGACCCTGACGTCTCTGCCGCTGGTGCTCCACGAGAGGAGCCGGGCCGCGGTGATGGCTGGCCTTAAGTATCTGTTTTACTCTGTGGCGGGCGCGTTTTTGGCGCTGTTCGGGATTTTTTTCCTGGCCGGAGTTGCGGAGGATCTGACGTTTGCGGCAGGGGGGATATTAAATGACAATATGGTGGCGGGGAAGGAAGGGCTTCTTTTGGCGTCCACATTCTGCATGATCGTGGGATTCGGGGCCAAGGCGGGCATGTTCCCCCTTCACGGGTGGCTTCCCACGGCCCATCCCGTGGCTCCGGCCTGCGCCAGCGCGGTGCTCTCCGGCCTTATCACCAAGGCGGGCGTGTTGGCGGTTATCCGGGTGGTGTACTTTATCGTGGGGCCTGACAGGCTTTGGGGAACCTGGGTGCAGAACGGGTGGATCCTTCTGGCACTTATGACCGTGTTTATGGGCTCCATGCTGGCTTACAAGGAGCCGGTGCTGAAAAAGCGTCTGGCCTACTCTACGGTGAGCCAGGTCAGCTACGTGATGTTCGGATTAAGCCTTTTGACTCCCTTAGGGTTTGTGGGGGCTTTAAGCCACGTGGTGTTCCACTCAGTGATCAAGCATACCCTGTTTTTGGCGGCGGGCGTCATCATCGTGACTACGGGGTGGACCAGAGTGGAGCAGATGCGAGGGCTGGGAAGAGTGATGCCCCTGACCCTGGGCTGCTACACCATAGCATCCCTGGCCCTGATCGGCATTCCGCCGGCCAGCGGCTTTGTCAGCAAATGGTATCTGGCTTCCGGCGCCCTGTCCTCAGGTACAGGCATCTGGTCCTGGGTGGGGCCTGTGGTTCTGTTGGTCAGCGCCCTTTTGACTGCCGGGTATCTGCTGCCTCTGACCATTCAGGGATATTTTCCGGGCCATGATTTTAAGGGCGAGGAGATCGAGAAGCGGAAACTGGCGGGAAAGGAGCCGTCCCTGTGGATGCTTGGACCTGTGGGGATCCTGGCTGCTGCCGCTCTTTTATTCGGGTGTTTCCCGGACAGCATTGTGGCTATGGCCCAGTCCATAGCAGCCATGGTACTTTGACGGAGGGATGAATATGAGCGAAATAATACTGGCCCTGCCGGTGGTCTTTCCCATCGTCGGCGGACTGGCCATGCTGTTCCACCAGCCTGGGGAGGGGGTCGTACCCTGGAACCGGAGACGGGCTCTTCTGACAGCAGGCCTGGTGCTGCTCAACAGCTTTTTTGTGGCGGCTATCCTGGTCGGAGGTGTGGACGGGGAACGCCGGCTGGTGGTGTTTAAACTGTACTCCTCCCTGACGGTCATGTTTAAGCTGGACAGAATGGGAGCGCTGTTTGCGGGCATGGTGGCGTTTCTGTGGCCTCTGGCCACGCTGTACGCCTTTGAGTATATGGAGCATGAGGAGAGAAGGAACACGTTTTTTGCCTTTTACCTTATGACCTACGGGGTCACGGTGGGGATCGCCCTGGCCGGAACCCTGGTGACACTTTATCTGTTTTATGAGATGCTTACGTTTGTGACCCTGCCTCTGGTGATGTTTCCTCTTACCAAGGAGGCGGTGCGGGCAAGCCGGGCATACCTGTACTACTCCATAGGCGGCGCTGCCTTTGCCTTTATCGGCATGGTGTTTGTGCTGGGCTTTTCTTCCATAGAGACTTCGGAGTTTGTGGCAGGCGGGATGCTGGATCTGGCCCGGGCGGGACAGAACCGGAATACGCTTCTTTTGGTCTATGTGCTGGCGTTCTTCGGGTTCGGCGTGAAGGCGGCTGTGTTCCCCCTGTACCGGTGGCTTCCCAAGGCGGCGGTGGCCCCCACTCCTGTGACGGCCCTGCTCCATGCGGTGGCGGTGGTAAAGTCCGGCGCGTTCGCCATCCTGCGGCTGACGTATTTTAGCTTTGGCATCGGCTTTTTAAGGGGCAGTTGGGCTCAGTGGGTGGTGATGTGCGCGACCCTGGTGACAATCCTGTTCGGATCCACCATGGCGGTGAAAGAGGTTCACTGGAAGCGGCGGCTGGCCTACTCTACGGTCAGTAACCTGTCCTACATCCTGTTTGGGGCGACTCTTATGACCCCCTTTGGGCTGGCGGCGGGGCTTAGCCATATGGTGGCTCACGCTTTTATGAAGATAAGCGCGTTTTTCTGCGCGGGCGCTGTGATGCACAAGTCCGGAAAAACCTACATCTATCAGCTGGACGGCATGGGAAAGAAGATGCCCATAACCTTTGGGTGTCTCACCGCGGCCAGCTTGTCCCTCATGGGAATCCCTCTGTTTGCGGGATTTATCAGCAAATGGAACCTGGCCCAGGCGGCCTTTGAGTGCGGCGGCCTTATGGGAGGTGCAGGCGGCGGGGACGGCGGCGTGGGCCGGTGGCTCCCCTATGCGGGGGTGGCTGTGATCCTTTTGTCGGCTCTGCTGACCGGGATCTATATGATGACGGTTCTGGTGAGAGCTTACTTTCCAAAGATCGGGGAGACTGTGGCGGATGACAAAGTGACAGACCCTACCTGGAAGATGCTGGTGCCTCTTATAGTGTTCACAGTGGTCATTCTGGTCATCGGCGTGAATCCGGCTCCTCTGATGGAGTGTTTGATGAAGATTGGAGGTGAGGTGGGAGTATGAACGGATGGGAGATTCTGATTCCGGGGTTCTGCGGCATGGGGCTTCATCTGAAGATGGATGGGTTTCGGATGGTGTACACGGCCATCGCTGTGTTGATGTGGGGCGTTGCCGGGGTATTTTCAAGAGAATACATGGCTCACTACAAGAACAAAGCCAGGTATTATATCTTCTTCTGGGCTACGTTTTTGGCTACGGTAGGCGTATTTTTATCGGCGGATCTGTACACCACCTTTATCTTCTTTGAGATCATGTCCTTCACCTCCTATGTGTGGGTGGCTTTTGACGAGAGGGCGGAAAGCCTTCGGGCTGCAGAGACATACCTGGCGGTGGCGGTCATCGGCGGCATGGTGATGCTTATGGGGCTGTTTTTGCTCCACGATGTTCTGGGGACTCTGGACATGGATGAGATCGGTCCGGCGGCCAGGGCGGTCCTGGCAGGAAGGGAGACCTTTGAAAGCGGCCAGGCCGTCCATGTGGCCGGCGGTTTTGGGTCGGCGAAAGCGCAGCTTTACGTGGCGGGAGGCCTTATGCTTTTTGGCTTTGGGGCCAAGGCAGGGTGCTTTCCCCTTCATATCTGGCTGCCAAAAGCCCATCCCGTGGCTCCGGCTCCGGCCAGCGCCCTTCTGTCAGGTATCCTGACCAAGGCGGGGGTTTTCGGCGTGATACTGGTGTCCTGCGTTATGTTTGGGAGCGACGGGGCGTGGGGGCTGCTGATCGCGGGGCTTGGCCTTGTGACCATGTTTTTGGGGGCGCTTTTGGCGGTATTTTCCGTGAACTTAAAGCGGACCCTGGCCTGCTCTTCCGTGTCCCAGATCGGCTTTATCATGACAGGTATCGGCATGTCCTGTCTTCTGGCCTGGTCAGGGGAGGGCAATCTCCTGGCAGTGCGGGGGGCGTTTTTGCACATGGTAAACCACTCCCTGATTAAGCTGGTGCTGTTTCTGTGCGCCGGCGCGGTGTATATGAATCTCCACCAGCTGGATCTCAATGACGTGCGAGGTTTTGGGCGGGGGAAGCCGGCTCTGTGCTTCTGCTTTTTGATGGGGGCTCTCGGGATCGGCGGGATACCCCTGTGGAACGGGTATGTGAGCAAGACGTTGCTCCATGAGAGTATTGTGGAGTATGCCCATCTGTTGGAGGAGGGTGCGCTGGCCGGTGAGGCGGTAGGCGTTTCGCCCGCGCTGCTTCCGGTTCTCACGAATCCGTCGGTGTGGAAGGCAGCAGAGTGGGTGTTTCTCTTTACAGGCGGCATGACGGTGGCGTATATGGTGAAGCTGTTTGTGGCGCTGTTTGTGGATCGCCACCCTGACAGGCAGGCGGAGTTTGATGAGATGTCCTCCCACTACATGAGGCCCCTAAGCAGGGCCGTGTTGGTGGGCGCGGCGGCTATACTTCCTGTCCTGGGAATGGCCCCTCACCTTACCATGGACCGGCTTGCGGACCTGGGACAGGGATTTTTCCAGGGAGTGGGCCATGCCCATGCCATACACTTTTTCTCCTTTGTGAACTTAAAGGGCGGGCTGATCTCTATCGGCATCGGCGCTGTGCTGTATCTGGCTGTGATACGGCAGTTCCTCATGAAGCCCGGAAAGGCAGGCGGGAGGGATTACGCAAACCTGTGGCCTGTGTGGCTGGATCTGGAGAACCTGGTGTACCGTCCGGTGATTGAAAAGGCTCTGCCGGGGATCTGCGGCGCTGTGTGCAGGTCCTTTGACCACATGGTTGACGGCCTGGTGGTTTTGGCAAGGAAGACCGTGTGCAGACAGCTTCCGGAGCCTAAGACGTACCTGGAAGGAAACTGGCTGGGCCATGTGCTGGGAGCCTTTGTGGACAATTGGCTGCTTTTGTGGGACGGCCTTACCGGAAAGCGGAAAAAGGGAGATCCCAGAGGGTCTGCGGTCAGTCGGTTTATAGACAGAGAGCGGCGGATAAAGCATATGGGAGAGCTGGTGGAACAGAGCTTTTCCTTTGGACTTATGCTGGCGTGTATCGGGCTGTGCGTGACATTGGGGTATCTTCTGGCCTCGTTTTATTATGGGATGTGACGGGGGAGCGGTATGGGAAACGTAAAAAAGAGAGATCTCATCATTGCTTTGGGCTTTGGGATCATGATGGGGATGGTCAATCTGTTCTCCCACAGAATTTTGGAGATTGATTTTCGTTCCCAGGAATTATTGGAAATCCAGGCGGGAGACCTTAAATGGTTTTTGGCCGGGACTTTGATCGGGGCGGCATGTTATATGGCCGTGTATCTTATTAATAGCCGCTGGGATTTAAGGAAGACAAAGACGCCTGTGGCCGGAAAGAAAGCGTTTTGGTTTACGTTTGCCCTGACCATGGTTTCCTGGAGCCTGCAGCTTTTGGCCAATAATCCCTGCTTTTTGCGGTATCGTTTGTGGGGACTATGAATGCCTGTTTCCCGTGGAGCAATGGAAGGAAAGCTACAGTCCCATGGCTGTGGACACGATCAAATGGAGCGATGATTTTAACCGATACTGGCTTAATGATCATGAGGAACTTTTTCTGAAGACATGGATGCATATGGCCAGAGGATATGAAAAGGAATATATCACGGCCTGGCTTTATCAGACCTACGGGGTCTGGTGTACGACCCTTACCGCGAATAATTCGTCCCAGTCCGTGTTTGGCCCTGATCCTGACTATATGTATGCATTGCCGAAGACCGGAAGACGGGAACAGGCAAGTTACATCCCCATTCTTCCTAAGGCCGTAAGCGCCGCGGTGCGAAAGCTCTTTGGCTATGTGAATTTTTTGGGGGCGGGGCAGTGTCTGTGGCTTACAGTCATCTGTGGGCTGATGGCTGTCTCCATGAAGGATAAAGGCGGGATCGCCATACTGCTGCCAGGGTTAGGGGTTACAGGAACGCTGTTTTTGTCAACGCCCTTATCCACAGCCTTTCGGTATTCGTTTTGCTATGTGATCATGCTGCCGATTATGCTGTGTATATTAAATACCTGTTTTCACAAAGAGGGAACCGCGTGACGCGTAAAGGACTGCCGACTCCGG
>Ga0224483_100750_pt1 | contig 10523 bp, 11 predicted proteins | sample hydfratestSal1_FD_181453 | JGI IMG/M metagenome (GOLD analysis project Ga0224483, IMG submission 181453) | Metatranscriptome of mouse feces microbial communities from Columbus University, Ohio, United States - Sal1 (Metagenome Metatranscriptome) ... | reverse complement strand
TTCGGCATTGTGTGGGCCGTGCCGTCCTATGGGGCTCCAGCCGCCAGATGCTACACCATCCAAAGGGGCACCACCACGGTCTATAGAGATAAAGAGCTGACACAAAAATATGGGTTTATCCGGGGCAAAGATGAACTCTCCGTAAAGTCTGTGACGAAAAAAAGCGCGAAAGTAACCTGGAAGGCAGGGGACAAAAAGACCAGGACCGGTCATATCCGGCTCAATACAGTCCTGACCGGCACATCCGGGAAAAAATATACAACGAAGGCGAAGCTGCAGCCCCGCCGCCGTCCCGGGGGTCCTTCCTATGGGACTTTATCCGCCGGACAGAAGGTCACGGTACTGGGGACCAGAGGAAGATACACGCAGATCAGATATACCGCCGGGGGAGGCAGCCGGTATGGGTTTATCACCACAGCCCAGGCAGAGAGATATGTTGACGGCAGGGGACCGTCCTCACCCAACGCATCCGGCAGCGTGTCCTATGCCCCATACAGAGGGGTGCGTTACAATGATCAGGGCCTGAGCAAAGCCCGGATCGCGGCGCTTGATAAGGCCAGGAGGATGGTGACGATCCGTTGGAAAGCCCCCTGTACATTTCCCACCTGGGCAAACGGGAGCGGTATCTCCAGCGAGGCCGTGGCTGAGGACGGGACCCGGAGCAGGAAATTCACAGCAGGGAAGATCTATACCGGAGTCCCCTATTCCATGATAGACCACAGCTATGATAATAAGGCATGGGCCGGCATCCTGAAAAAAGGCATCACCAGAGAGTCCATGACGGCGAAGTTTGGAAGCAATCCAAAAGCCGGTACGGCAAAGGGGATCGACTGCAGTTATTTTGTCTACCAGGCTCTGGGCAGCGCTGTGGGCTTTGACAAGATCGAGTATCAGATGACGACCACCATGCTGAACAGCAGGTATTATAAAAAGATAAAATGGGGAAAGATAAAACCAGGAGATGTCCTCATCAGCCCCCAGCACACTATGCTGTATGTGGGGACTGTGGGGGATGGATATGCCATCTTTGAGGCATCATCATATGAATCAAAATGTTCTTATAAAGTATACCCCAAGGAATATGTGACCAGCAACTACGCATGTTATAAATTTACAGGATTCAGTGATCAGAGCGTGTCTGAAATACCGTGAAGTGGGGATCGTGTACGATGGATGCCGGGAAGACCCGGTGAAAGAGAGGGCTGACATGAAAAAGAAGATCATAGCACTGTTTATATGCTGTGCGGCTGTCGCAGGTATCGGCATCTTCACCGGATGCGGTGGCAGTGACCGCTCGGATAAAACAGACAGAGCGGATACCGCCGCAGACCTGATGGCAGATATATCCGCCAACCAGGTCCAGGCGGACGCAGACTTAAAAGGTCCAGGTCGGACAGCCGTTACAGATTTCGCCGTCCGTCTCCTGCAAAATACGCCCAGCGAGGACAACACACTCCTCTCCCCGCTGTCCATACTCTGCGCCCTGGGCATGACACAGAATGGAGCCGGGGGCGAGACGCTGGGACAGATGGAACAGGCGCTGGGGATGCCCTGTGAGGAACTGGATGCCTACCTATATCAGTATCTGCATGCTCTGCCAAAGTCAGACAGATACAAACTCTGCGCGGCAAATTCCATCTGGCTGCGGGCGGACGAGGGTCTTTTTGTGGAGCCGGCATTTTTACAGACGAATGCCGATCAGTACGGTGCGGATATCTACGAAGATCCTTTTGACGACGGTTCCGTGAAACGGATCAACGGTTGGGTGAAGGAGCATACAGACGATATGATCGAGGAGATCATCTCTGAGATCCCGGCGGATGCGGTCATGTATCTGGTCAACGCCCTTGCTTTTGACGCGGAGTGGGAGAGCATATACAACGAAGACCAGGTGCGCGCGGATGTATTTACAAAAGAAGACGGCACACAGCAGTCTGTGGATCTGATGTATTCGGAGGAATTTGGTTTTCTGCGGGATACGCACGCGTCCGGTTTTCTAAAATATTATGCAGATGAGGAATACGCGTTTGCGGCGCTGCTTCCCGATGAGGGAACAGATGTGGCAGAGTACGCGGCGTCTCTCACAGGAGAGCGGCTGCAGGCTATTTTGCAGGATGTACAGGACCAGACAGTCTTCGCCGCGATCCCGAAATTTACGTGCACGTACAGTGTGGATCTGAGTGATATTTTGCAGGCCATGGGTATGGAGGACGCGTTTGACCCGGAGAGGGCGGATTTTTCCGGGATCGGATCTTATGCAGAGGATCGGATCTATATCGATAAGGTGGCGCACAAGACTTTCATGGCCGTCGATGAGCGGGGAACGCGAGCAGGGGCTGTCACAGCGGTGGAGATGGCGGCTAGGGGCGCAGTGATGGAGGGGGAGACGGTATATCTGGACCGGCCTTTCGTCTATATGCTGCTCGACTGTGAGGCCAAGGTTCCGGTGTTCATAGGCGTGGTCAGGGATGTGGAGCAGTAGTTTGGGACTTTTGGAGGTTATCTAAAGCATGGTTTACGATCGGGCCTCTTTGTGATAACATATGACCAGGATATTTTTGTACAAAATGGTTAAAGGAGGATGGCTTTATGGGAAGGATACTGGCAATATGCATCAGTGAGAAGAAAGGGGTGCAGAAGAGGCCCATCGAGGAGGCGGTCTTGATCGAGGACTGGGGGATTGAGAAGGACGCCCACGGCGGTAAATGGCACCGGCAGGTGAGTCTTCTGTCCTTTGAAAAGATAGAGGGATTCCGCGCCAAAGGTGCGGAGGTGGATTTTGGGGATTTCGGGGAAAACCTTGTGGTGGAGGGGTTTGACCTGCGGCAGATACCGGTGGGGACCCGGTTTAGGATCGGGGATGTGATCCTGGAGCTGACCCAGATCGGGAAGGAGTGCCACAGCCACTGCGCGATCTACCACGCGGTGGGTGACTGCATCATGCCTCGGGAGGGTGTGTTCACCGAGGTGATCAAAGGGGGGAAGATCAAGACGGGAGATACGATCGAGATGCTCCCGCTCCCGGAGGACAGGCCGTTTACGGCAGCGGTGGTCACGCTGAGCGATAAGGGCGCAAAGGGAGAGCGGGAGGACAAGAGCGGGCCTGCCATCCAGGAGCTGCTGGAAAAAGAGGGATACCGTGTGGTGGAGACGCTGCTCCTGCCGGATGGGAAACAGCCCTTGTCCAAAGAACTCTGCCGCCTGGCGGACCAGAGGCAGGTCAATGTGATCTTCACCACGGGCGGGACCGGATTTTCAGAGCGGGACTTAACACCGGAGGCCACGGTGGATGTCTGTGACCGGATGGCCAACGGGATCGCCGATGCGATCCGCCAGTATTCCCTGACGATCACCGGGCGCGCCATGTTGAGCCGCGCCGTCTCCGGTATCCGCAAGAAAACTTTGATCATCAACCTGCCGGGGAGTCCGAAGGCTGTGAAGGAGAGTCTGGAATATGTGCTGCCGCAGCTGGAGCATGGGCTGGGTATCCTCCGGGGGACTGCGGGAGAATGCGGGAATTGAGTCTTTTGGCGGATCTGTTTTTTACTTTTTTTAAGATCGGGTTGTTCACGTTCGGCGGGGGCTATGCGATGATCTCCATGATCGAGGACGCGTGCGTGGAGGAGAAAGAATGGATCACCCATGAGGATATGATGGGGGCTGTGGTGGTGGCGGAGGCGACGCCCGGCCCCATTGCGATCAACTGCGCCACGTTTGTCGGGTTCAGGCAGGCGGGGCTTGTGGGGGCTGTGGCGGCGACCCTGGGGATCATTGTGCCGTCTTTTTGCATCATCCTGCTGATCTCTGTGTGTTTTGACCGGTTCCTGGAGATCGCGCTGGTAGCATATGCGTTTAAGGGGATCAAGATCGGTGTTGGCTTTTTGATCTTCAGCGCGGCGGTCAAGATGGTCAGGAAGATGGAGAAAAATGTGCTGTCCGTGGGCATCGTGGCGGGGGCCTGCTGTGCCATGCTGCTGATCGATGTCTTTGCGTGGGATCTTTCATCTGTCAGCCTGATGCTGGCCGGGGCGGTGATCGGCTGTATTGCGGCCGGAATAAAGGGTGGTGGGGGCGGATGATCTTGCTGGATCTGTTCCTGGGATTCCTACGAGTAGGCTGTTTTTCCTTCGGTGGGGCCTACGGCGCGATCCCCCTCATCCGGGATGTGGTGATGTCCTATGGATGGCTGGACGAGGAGACGCTGATCTATTTTATCGCGGTCAGTGAGAGCACGCCGGGGCCCATCATGGTCAATCTGGCGACTTATGTCGGCAGCAGCCAGGCCGGGCTGGCCGGGGCGGTGGTGGCGACTTTGGCGGTGGTCCTCCCCGCATTTGTGATCATCTTACTGGTCATGGCGGTCTTTAAGAAACTGCTGCGGTATAGAGGCGTGCAGGCGGCCCTGTCCGGGGTAAAGCCGTGTGTCATCGGGATCATCCTCGCGACGGGGATCTATATGATCGTGGATAATGTGGCGGCGGTGGCTTTCCCCGTATTGGAATATGACCGGCAGGCCGGGCTGGTCACGGCCTTTTTGCTGGCGGTGGTCCTGGGGGCCAGGAAAGGGTTTGGAAAGGAGATCTCCCCGGTCTGGCTCATTGTGATCTCGGCGGTCTTAGGTGTGATCGTTTACAGTCTCTTTCCTTAAAACTGTCTGATCAGCCATTTTCCCCAGGGGGAGAGGTCTGCATTTTTCCAATCGGCGATCTTTTGGCAGGAAGGTTCCAGGAGGGATGAGCTCTCCTGTTTGTTGGAGAGGTTCCAGCCCATATAGCTGATCTTGTGTTTTTTCAGGAATTTCATCCACTGCGCGCCTTCCTGCTTGTTCAATGCCCCGTTCCCGGAGGCGTCGGAGATGCCGAATTCGGATACGAACAGGGGCAGTTTTTTCCCCAGGGCTGTGGCCGCCTTCTCGCGCAGGTAGGAGCCGTGGGTCCCGGCATAAAAGTGCAGCGTGTACATAAGGTTTTTGTAGCCTTTGATCGGGCTGTCGGCGGCGGTGTCCACATCCTGTGACCAGTTGGGCGTTCCGATGAGGATGATCCCGTCTTCATCCCGGGCGCGGATCGCTTTGATCACTTTTTTGGCGTAGGTCTTGATCGTGCTCCAGGAGGTGCCGTTGTTGGGTTCGTTGCAGATCTCATAGAGGACGTTGGTGTGTTTTTTGTACTTTGAGGCCATTTTCTTGAAAAAGCGTACGGCCTGTTTTTCATAGGTCCGGGGGTTGCCGTCGCTTAAGATATGCCAGTCGATGATCACGTAGAGGCCCGCTTTTGTGGCGCAGCGCACGCCTTTGTCTATCTGCTGTTCCAACTGTCTGCGGTTCGCGGCATCCCCGGTGCAGTATCCGTTGTATTCGCTGGTGTACATGGCGAGGCGTACGCAGTTGGCTTTCCATTTCTTTTTGATATGGTCAAACGATCTTTGATCTACATATCCGGGGAACCAGGAGAGGCCGTGGGTGCTGACGCCTTTGAGCTGGACGGCCCTGCCGCCTGCGTTGACCAGTTGGGTGCCCTTGACCTTTAGCGCGGGGAGCTTGGCGGCCTGGACGGATGTAAGGCTCAAGGCCATACTGATCAGGAGGGTCGTCAGGAGCAGACAGACTATGTAGGCCAGCCTTTGGGGCGAAAGGTCTGTTGTGTTCAGTGTGTTTGAGGTATCCTTGTGTTTTTTCATAGATTTTTTATAAAACCTCCGTGTATGATATGTTTTTCTTTCAGTATATTGGGGCGTGGTGTGTGTGTCAATAGGACAGATTTTTTCTTTTTACCGCTTGACTCTGACGCTGCGTCATAGTTTATGATGGACTTACACGGGGAGGTGACAGATCATGAGGACAGTACACGAGGTGAGCCGATTGACGGGGGTGAGCGTACGCGCACTCCATCATTACGACAGGATCGGGCTCCTGCGTCCGGCAAAAGTCACAGAGGCGGGTTACCGTCTGTATGACGACGCGGCACTGGAGCGTCTGCAATATATCTTATTGTTTAAAGAACTGCAGTTTTCGCTGAAGGAGATCAAAGGCATCCTGGACAGCCCGGATTTTGACCGCGGCCGGGCGTTGGAGCAGCAGATCACGCTGCTGGAGATGAGGAAGGAGCATCTGGAGAATCTGATCGATCTTGCCCGTGGAATACAGATGATAGGAGTGAGAGGATTGGATTTTACAGTGTTTGACATGAAGAAGATCGACGAGTATGCCCGGCAGGCGAAGGCGTCCTGGGGGCAGACCCCGGAGTACAGGGAGTTTGAGGAGAAATCCAGGGACCGGACCAGGGAAGAGGAACAGAAGCTCTCGGTGGAGCTCATGGGGATCCTGGCGGGGTTCGGACGTATGCAGGAGGAAGACCCGGCCAGCGCGGCTGTACAGGAGCAGGTGAGAAAGCTGCAGGATCATATCACGGAGAATTATTACACTTGTTCCAAAGAGATCTTATCGCAGCTGGGCCAGATGTATGCCGGGGGCGGGAGCATGACGGAGAATATCGACAAGGCCGGCGGTGACGGCACGGCGGCGTTTGCGTATCGGGCGATCGAGATATACTGCGGGGAGTGACCGTCTTATATTTCCGTTCCCAGGAACATTTTTCAGGAATATCTTCAGTGGATGGGGAGATCTTTGGACACCCAGTCTGCTAAGATATAGGAAAATGTGAATGGGAGGCAGCGGCGGATGAAAGGATATGTTGTGGGCGAGGGCTATATGGGCTATGTGGACGGTGAGTACCGTCTGTTTGCAGATGAGACGGATTATCGGGAGTATTTGGAGGCATGTAGGACAGAGTAGATTTTGCGGAGGGAGACATGGCGGTTTCAGTGGTCAAATTGCGGATGCTCTATATCATGAAGATCTTGTTGGAAAAAACGGATGAAGGCCATACCATGTCGGCGGCGGATATCGGGCGTGCGCTAAAAGGCTACGGGATGTCTGCCGACCGCAAGACCATATACAGTGATATCGAGACGCTGCGGGAATTTAAGCTGGATATCCTCCAGGCGTTGGGGACCCACGGTGGGTATTATATATGCAGCCGCAGGTTTGAGCTGCCCGAGCTGAAACTTCTAGTGGACGCGGTGCAGTCCTCTAAATTCATCACCAGCAAAAAATCAGAGGAACTGATCCGAAAGCTGGAGTATCTGACCAGCGAGCATGAGGCGAAACAGCTCCAGCGGCACGTCTTCATCTACGACCGTTCAAAAGCGGGGAATGAGACGATCTACTATAATGTGGATAAGATCCATACGGCTATATTGGAAAACAGACAGATCGTGTTCCAGTATGCGAAGTGGACGGTGGGACGGGGTCTGGTGCCGAAAAAGGACGGGGCTGTCTATAAAGCCAGTCCTTGGGCCCTGACCTGGGATGACGGGAATTATTATCTGATCGCATACGATGAGGCGGCCGACCGGATCAAGCATTACCGGGTGGATAAGATGCAGCGGACGGAGGTGGTAAAAGAAGCCCGTGTGGGAAAGGAGGATTTTCAGGATCTGGATCTTGCTGCTCTCGCCAAGAAGACCTTCTCCATGTACGGAGGCCGGGATGAGGAGGTGGTCCTTTTGTGTAAAAATGAGATCGCAGGGGTCATCATGGACCGGTTTGGGAGTGAGACTATGTTGGTGCCGGTGGATGGGGAGCATTTTAAGGTGCATATCCTGGTGGCGGTCAGCAGGCAATTTTTTGGCTGGGTGACAGGGATCGGGAAGAGTATGTATATAGCTGGGCCGGAGCATGTACAGAAGGAGTATAGGGAGTATCTGTTGGATATCTTGGATGGGTATTGATGGGGGAGGGGATATCTGATGCAGTTTTTTGGATATGCACGTCAGGCAGTGCAGCAGATGGAGCTTCTGGAATCCCGGTACATAGATGATCAGCCGATAATGCCGCCTGATCAACATCATTCTTGCTGTTACTTTATTGGAATGCGTATACAGCATATTGAAATAAAGGTCTGTGGATATGGAGATGCCTGTCAGAAATTTAGATAGATATAGAGGAGACCGATCAGGCATTTAAGCCAAACACGAAGGCGGTATTTGGGGGAATTTCTGAGAGCGTGTTTTAAAACACGCTCTCAGACTGTACACAAAATGTCTGTTTAGCCATGCGTGCTCGAAGGGCTGTGCCCTTGAACTTTAAATCCTATATCTCATCGGTCCGACAGATACTCGTGTATTCCCTTCGCCCCGGCTTTTCCGGCCTCCATAGCCAATATGACGGTAGCGGCCCCGGTCACGGCATCGCCGCCGGCGAACACGCCTTTCCGGCTGGTCTGGCCCGTCCCATCGGCCACGATACAGCCGTATTTATCTACGTCCAGCCCTTTGGATGTCCCCGCGATCAGCGGATTGGGGGAAGTCCCCAGGGACATGATCACGGTGTCGCAGGTGATCTCATAGTCGGAGCCGGGGATCTCCACCGGACGGCGGCGGCCGGAGGCGTCTGGTTCGCCCAGTTCCATCTTACGGACGATCATGCCCCGGACGTTGGCCTCATCGTCCACCAGGATCTCCACCGGGTTTGTGAGCAGTTCAAACACAACGCCTTCCTCCTTGGCATGGTGGACTTCCTCCACACGGGCCGGGAGTTCCGCCTCGCTCCGGCGGTAGACGATCCAGGTCTTGGCCCCTAAACGCAGGGCGGTCCGGGCTGCATCCATGGCCACGTTGCCGCCGCCGACCACGATCACTTCCTTTCCGCGCCAGATCGGGGTGTCGTAGTCATCGCGGAAGGCTTTCATCAGGTTGTTCCGGGTGAGGAATTCGTTGGCGGAGAATACGCCGTTGGCGTTCTCGCCGGGGATGCCCATGAAGCGGGGTAGTCCTGCGCCGGAGCCGATGAAGACAGCCGAGAATCCCTCTTCATCCATCAGTCCGTCGATGGTCACGGAACGGCCGACGATCACGTTGGTCTCGATCTCCACGCCCATCTTGCGCACGTTCTCGATCTCCTTTTGCACGACTTTTTCTTTGGGCAGACGGAATTCCGGGATGCCGTAGGTCAGCACGCCGCCCGGCTCGTGGAGGGCCTCGAAGATCGTGACTTCATACCCTAAACGGGCCAGGTCCCCCGCGCAGGTCAGACCGGCAGGTCCTGCGCCGATGACGGCTACCTTGATGCCGTTGGTCTTTGAAGGCGGGGTGGGGGATACGCCATGTTCCCTGGACCAGTCGGCCACGAAGCGCTCCAGTTTGCCGATGGATACTGCCTCGCCCTTTTTCCCGCGGACGCATACGCCTTCACATTGGGACTCCTGGGGGCAGACTCGCCCGCAGACAGCCGGCAGCGCTGAGGACTGGGCGATCACCTCCGCGGCTTTGGCAAACTCTTTTTCCTTGACATGGGCGACGAATGATGGGATGTCGATGGATACGGGACATCCTTCCACGCATTTTGCCTTTTTGCAGCCCAGGCAGCGGGCGGCTTCCTGTACGGCCTCCTCCTCGTTGTACCCTAAGCAGACCTCGTCAAAATTTGCCGCCCGTACTTTGGGCTCCTGTTCCCTGACCGGTATCTTATGCAGCATATCCTGTGCCATCATGCATCACCTCCACATTGTCCGCAGCCGCCATGGTGCGTCTCGCCTTCTTTGAGTTTTAACAGGGCCCGTCCTTCCTCGGTCTGGTAGATGCGCTGGCGTTTGATGGCCTCGTCGAAGTCTACCAGATGGCCGTCAAATTCCGGTCCGTCCACGCAGGCGAACTTGATCGCATCGCCCACATGGAGCCGGCACGCGCCGCACATGCCGGTCCCATCCACCATGATCGGGTTCATGCTGACAATGGTGGGGATCGACAGTTTCTCCGTTAAAAGGGCGGTGGATCTCATCATCACAAGGGGCCCGATCGCAACGCAGATATCGTAGTGTTTTCCCTGGCCTGTGACCAGGTCCTCCAGTACAGCGGTCACCATGCCGTGGGTCCCGCAGGAGCCGTCGTCTGTGGCGATATGTACCTGGGCGGCCGCCTGGCGCATCTGATCACTTAAGATCAGCATGTCCTTCGTCTTAGCGCCCATGACCACATCAGCATGGATATCGTGCTCATGCAGCCATTTTACCTGGGGATAGACGGGGGCTGCGCCCACACCTCCGGCCACGAAGAGGATCTTTTTTTTGCGCAGCGTTTCCAAGTCTTCGCTGATGAATTCTGAGGGATTCCCCAATGGTCCGACGAAATCCTGGAAGGAATCGCCTTCCTTTAAGGCGGCCATCCGTATGGTGGATGCGCCCACGACCTGGAAGACGATCGTGACGGTCCCCTTCTGGCGGTCGTAGTCGCAGATCGTCAGAGGGATCCGCTCCCCTACGTTGTCCATTTTTACAATGACAAACTGGCCGGGCTGGCAGGCTGCGGCTGTCCGGGGAGCCTCCACGTCCATCAGATAGATCTTTTCCGCCAGTTGTTCTGCTTTTATGATCTTATACATTCTCGGTGTCTGAACCTCCTTACCTCCTGTTTAGGTATTTACTTATAGTTAGTATTATGCTTGAAATAGAGAGGAGTGTCAATAT
>Ga0224483_100749_pt1 | contig 10527 bp, 10 predicted proteins | sample hydfratestSal1_FD_181453 | JGI IMG/M metagenome (GOLD analysis project Ga0224483, IMG submission 181453) | Metatranscriptome of mouse feces microbial communities from Columbus University, Ohio, United States - Sal1 (Metagenome Metatranscriptome) ... | reverse complement strand
CAGTTTAATTTTACCTGTTTTGCAAGTTCTTTCATTTCTTTCGCATTTTGTATGACGGCGTCCGTAATCTTTGCCCCGCCAAGAATTCTTGCCAGCTCTTTTACAGACTCCTTCTCATTCACAGCGCGGATATCTGTGCGGGTATCTGTCTTTCCCACAGTCTTTTCAATAACATAGTGATGATCCGCCATCGCTGCAATCTGTGCCAGATGGGTGATACAGATTACTTGATGCTGCCTGCCGATTACCGCCATTTTTTCCGAAACCTTCTGCGCGGTACGCCCGCTGATGCCCACGTCAATCTCGTCAAAGATAAGCGTCTCGATCTCATCTCTGTCGGCCATGACTGTTTTTATCGCCAACATAATTCTCGACAGCTCTCCGCCGGAGGCAACATCTGCAAGTGGCTTCACCGACTGCCCCGGATTCAGTGAAATCAAGAATTCTACATCATCGCAGCCGTTCGCGGTAAAATGTTCAAGTCTTTCAACCTGTATCTCGAACCGGACATCCGGGAAATGGAGGTCTTTCAATTCGCTTTCGATGGCTTTCTCAAGCTCTTTTGCCTGTCCGAGCCGCAATTTTGTAAGTTTTTTTGTATCCTTCTCAAGCTTCTTTTCTGCATTTTTAAACTTTTTATTCAACTCATTAAGATAGCTTTCATAGTCTGTAAGTCTTTCGAGTCTCTGTTCCTGCTCGTCGCAGTAGTTTAGAATTTCCGCCACAGTATTTCCATACTTTGCTTTCAGGCGGTTAATCTCGTTCAGCCGGTTCTCTGTCTCGTAAAACTCCTCCTCTGAGAATTCACAGCTTTTGCTGTAATCCGAAAGTTCCCGGTTAAAGTCATTAAGCAGGTCGTCAATTTCTTCTAACTGCCGGCACAATGTGCCCGCCCTGTCATCATACTCCGCGATCTCCGATATCGCACGTATGGCGCGGCTTAAGCTCTCACTGGCGCTTTCATCGCCTTCACTTGTATACGTATACGCCTGTGCGGCACTCTCTGCAATCCGTTTCCCGTTCACCATCCTCCGGTACAGGATTTCAAGCTCCTCATCCTCACCGTCCTGAAGATTTGCATCTGTAATTTCGGAAACTTCAAACTGCAGAAAAGAAAGCTCTTTTGCCCTCTGCGTCTCATCCATCTGCGCTTCATCAAGTTCTTTTTTGTATTTTCGGTATTTGTCGTAGGCATCTTTGACACAGGCCTTACAATCCTTCACAGAATCTCCTGCAAATGCATCTACAATTTCCAGATGATTTTTTTTATACAAAAGAGACTGGTGTTCATGCTGTCCGTGCAGATCGATAAGCACCGATGCCGCTTCCTTAAGGAGCGCCATGGTCACTGTCTCACCGTTGATCCGGCTGATACTTCTCTTCTCCATCAGGCGGCGGCTTAAGACTACCATCCCTTCCTCCGGAAAGATGTCAAGGGCCCGAAGGCACTCTTTAGTCCGTTCATCCTCCACAAAAAAAGTCAGCTCCACAAAGCCGTAATCCGCGCCGCGCCGGATGATATCTTTCGTGTATCTCCCTCCTAAGGCAAGGCCCACTGAGCCTAAGATAATCGATTTTCCGGCTCCGGTTTCTCCGGTCAGTATATTTAGTCCCTCTTTAAAATCCACCTCAATCTCTTCAATCAATGCGAGGTTTTTCACATGTACACTCTGTAACATATTTTCTCCTACGAAACAATTTTGCTGATTTTATCCATGACTTCAATCGTATCATCCACGCTTCTTATGGCACACATAATCGTGTCATCTCCTGCAATACTTCCTACAATCTCATTCCATTTCATAGCGTCAAGGGCGGCGCAGACAGCGGATGCCATCCCCGATACAGTCTTGATCACGAGAATATTTTGTGCCATATCCATAGAAATATAACCGTCCCTCAATACGCGGATATATTTCTCACCCATAGCATTATCGGTGGACTGATGGGGGGCATAGCGTTGTTTTCCCTCCTCAGAAGGAACTTTTGTAAGCTTCAAATCCCTGATATCTCTTGATACCGTTGCCTGCGTTACCTTAAATCCTTCCTTGTTCAGATGCTCGGCAAGTTCTTCCTGCGTCTCAATTCGGTATTTGTTGATCAATTCAAGGATTTTCGCATGTCTGTTTACTTTCATGTTTCTAATTTCCTTTCATCTTTCTTCTCAATATTTCCAAAAAACCGATTTTACTCAGCTTGACAATCTTTGTATCTGCACTGCTCCTGCGGATAATCACACGCTCTCCCGTTTTGAGAGAGACCATATCTGCACCGTCAAAAGTAGTAAATACCTCCTCTACGGTCCCGTTCCTTCCTCTGCCAATCTCGATTACAATCTCATCCTCTGCTGACAGGACGATACTGCTTGTATTAAGCGCATGGGAACAGATTGGCGTAATTACGATCATAGACGCTGTCGGCTCCACAATCGGCCCTCCGGCCGAGAGATTATATGCCGTAGAGCCTGTAGGCGTAGAGATAATAATACCGTCGGCCTCGTAAGAATTCAAAAGTTCTCCGTTTACATACAGCTTGAAGTGTAAAACCCGCAGCACGCCTTTTCTTGAAACGACAATATCATTGAGAGCCACATCTCTGTCTCCGTCTTCAAAGGCACCTTCTATCATCATACGGCTCTCCAGTGCATAATCTCCTTTGATAAGCCGGATAAGCGCTTCGTCGATATCATTGACCTCCACCTCTGTGAGATACCCAAGCGTCCCCATATTGATGCCCAATATAGGAATCTCTTTCGCGTGGAATACCCGGGCCGCTTCGATCAGGCTTCCGTCCCCGCCGATGACAATCACACAGTCAATCTTCTCCGGTATGGCTTCTTTGACAATCCGCTTTTCTGTATCTTTCTTGCAGAGATATGTTGTTTTACCCGCCCTCAAAAGCAAGTTCTTCACCCTGTCAGTCACAGTGAATTCGGGGTCTTTCCCGTCATTTGTTACGATAAAAAATCTTTCCATCTTTTTGGTTCCTTTATGATTTTGTCAAAGTGTCAAATGCCCGGTCCACTGTCTCTTCAATTCGGACTTCCCCGCTCATCTGCCCGCTCCCCGCACACTTTTTCAAATGTATCAGATATTCGATATTTCCCTCCGGTCCACGAATAGGAGAAAAATCAAGCTCTTTTACGTCAAAGCCGATAGAAAGCGCATACTCTGCCACCGACTTTATGACCTCTATATGTGTGCTTTTATCCCGCACAACGCCCTTTTTCCCAACTTTTTCCCTGCCTGCTTCAAACTGTGGTTTTATGAGGGCCACAATCTCCCCCTCATCTGTCAAGTAATTAAAAATGGGAAGAAGCACTTTCGCAAGGGAAATAAAAGAGACGTCTATAGAAGAAAAGTCGACGGGTTCACCGATATCTTCCGGCGTCACATAACGGATATTCGTCTTTTCCATACAGACAACCCGCGCATCCTGCCGAAGCTTCCAGTCAAGCTGTCCCTTACCTACATCAATCGCAAATACTTTTTTCGCTTTGTTCTGGAGCATACAGTCCGTGAATCCTCCGGTAGAGGAACCTACATCGGAACATACCTTTCCTTCCACTGAAACCTGAAAATTTTTCAGGGCCTTCTCAAGCTTGAGGCCGCCTCTGCTTACATAGGGCAGACTGTTTCCGCGCACTTCTATCTTTACTTCTTCCGGAAAAGCAGTTCCCGGCTTATCCTCCTTCTGTCCTTCCACATAGACGTTTCCGGACATGATCACTGCTTTTGCCTTTTCCCTGGAAGCCGCCAGATTTCTTTTTACAAGCAGCACGTCCAACCGTTCCTTCATCTTTTATAAATCTCCATATGTTTTTATAATCCTGTCTGTCAGCGCCGCAGCATCAATCCCTGTCTCCTTGCGCAAAACATCCACATTTCCATGTTCGACATACTGGTCAGGCAGTGCACATGGAAGTACTTTCATGGGCAGATTTGCAGACGCCGCGTATTCTGACACGCGCTGCGAGCATGCCCCGCTTACTACATTCTCTTCTATAACTGCGATCAACCTGTGGTTCTTAGAAAGGCTTCGGATACACTCGGTATCCAAAGGCTTGATAAACCGCGCATTTACAAGGGTACAGCAAAAGCCTTTTGCTTTCAGGCGTTTATGTACCTTTACTGCTTCTTCAAACATATGCCCCACACTAAAAATCGCGATATCCTTTTCTTCGAAGATCATCTCGCTCTTTCCGAGGCTCACCGGCGCCCGGTACTGCTGGTATTGATCAAAAGCACTTCCCCGCGGATAACGAAGCGCAATCGGTCCGTCATAAGTCACTGCAAACCGAAGCATGTCCGCAAGCTCCCATTTATGCTTCGGAGACAGAATGGTCATATTCGGAATACTGCTCAAGTAAGATAAGTCAAAGATTCCCTGGTGGGTCTCCCCGTCGCTTCCCACTAGTCCCGCACGATCAACTGCAAAAATAACCGGAAGGTTCTGTAAGCCCACATCGTGGATCATCTGGTCATATCCTCTTTGAAGAAAAGAGGAGTATACCGCAAATACAGGCTTCATCCCTCCTGCCGCAAGCCCTGCGGCAAAGGTGACTCCATGGGCTTCCGCAATGCCCACATCGAAAAATCTTTCCGGATAAAGCTTTCGGAATCTTGAAAGGCCGGTTCCGTCTGCCATAGCCGCCGTTATCGCCACAAGATTCTCATGTTTCTTTGCCTCGTCGCAGAGGACTTTTCCAAACACGTCCGTGTAAGTGTCTTTCTTCTTTTCACCTAATACTTTGCCTGTCTCAACATCAAAGGGGCCGATTCCGTGAAAAACATCGGGTGCATTTTCCGCAGGTTCGTAACCTTTCCCTTTTTCTGTCATCACATGCAAAAGCACCGGGCCGTTAATTCTCTTCGCCTCGCCGAATGCCTTGTACAGCGCTCCGATATCATGCCCGGGTATCGGCCCTAAATAGGTGATGCCCATATCCTCAAAAAGCATGCCCGGTACTACCAACTGTTTAATGCTGTTTTTGGTCTTTCGAATATGCGCGATCATCCGGTCACCGATTCTCGGAACACGTTCAAGTGTCCTGGTGACGCCTTTTTTCAGCCCTGTGTAAATATCTGCTGTCCGAAGCCCCGCCAGATACTTTGACATTCCGCCCACATTTTCCGAGATGGACATATGATTGTCGTTTAACACAATGATAAAGTTCGTCTCAAGCTGCGCTGCATTGTTCAATGCCTCATAAGCCATTCCGCCGGTCAGAGAGCCGTCGCCGATTACGGAAATAACGCTGTAATCCTCCCCGCGCAGATCCCGCGCCCTCACATATCCAAGCCCCGCTGAGATGGATGTGGAACTATGTCCGGTATCAAAGGCGTCGCAGTCGCTTTCCTTGCGCTTCGGAAACCCGCTTATCCCACCATATTTTCTTAAAGTATCAAACTGATCCTTCCGGCCCGTCAAAAGCTTGTGGGTATAAGACTGATGTCCTACATCCCAGATAATCTTATCCTTCGGCAGCTCGAACATGAGATGCATAGCAATCGTAAGCTCCACTACACCGAGATTTGATGCAAGATGTCCCCCGCTCTTGCTCGTCTTCTCAATCAAAAAATGCCGGATTTCTTCTGCCAGTTGTAAAAGTTCTTCCGGATTCAGTTCTTTTATGTCATTTTCCTTCTGTATCCGTTCTAACATCCTAAGACTTCCTCTCTACTTTTCCCTGTATATCAACTGTATAAGCAGCTGTTCCAGATACGCATGCTCTCCCGGAAGCTCTTTAAGCATGTCAATGGCTTGCCGGGATTTTTCTTCTACAATTTTTTTCGAATGTTCAACGCCGTAAAGGGTTACATACGTCGTCTTCTCGTTTTTTTCATCGCTGTGAACAGGCTTTCCCAGTGTCGAAGCCGTACCTGTCACATCCAGTATATCATCCTGAACCTGAAAAGCGATTCCCACATTTTTCGCAATCTGCTCAACGATTCTTACTTCACTTTCTTTAGCGCCGCCTAAGATGGCTCCAATCATCATGGAAGATTCAATTAAAGCTGCCGTTTTCAACTCATAGATTGCGTCAAGAATTTCTCCGGAAACCACATGTCCGGTCTCTTTTACATCTATGACCTGACCGCCGATCATACCGTAAATCCCGGCTTTTTTGCTGAGAATCTGAAGCGCATCCGCAATTTCACGCCACTTAGAAGGCGCATTTGAAAATGCCCCTGCGGCTGTCTCAAATGCAAAATTTAAAAGAGCATCTCCCGCGAGAATCCCCATATCCTCCCCGAATACTACGTGGGTTGTCTTTCTTCCCCTTCGGTATTCATCATCGTCCATCGCCGGCAGGTCGTCATGGACAAGAGAATAGGTATGGATCATCTCCTGCGCAGCCATAAATGCATGAAGTGCCTTTTTCTCCTCAAGATTCTCTGTCCCTTCGGAAAAAAGCAGATAGACTTCCTTCATGAGCATAGGACGAAGTCTTTTTCCTCCTGCAAGAAGGCTGTAGCCCATGGCTTCCATGATAATCTTTTGATAACCTTCCTCCCTGGGAAGAAATTCTTTCAGTATAGTTTCTATTTCTTCTATCTTAGCCTTCTGGTCTTCCAGAAATTCAGCTTTCAAATTCATGTTCTTCTCCCTCATTATCTAAAAGCAGCATCTTCTTTTCCACTTTGTCAATTCTCTCGTTACACAGCTTCAGCATATCCATGCCTTTATGATAAAGCTCAAAGGTCTCTTCTAAAGATACCTCCTCCTGTTCCATACCTGCAATTACCTCATCAAGCTGCGCGAAAATCTCCTGAAGCGTCTGTTGTCCTTCTTTCACTTTTCCGTTCCCGCCCATACTCTCTGCTCCTCCTTTTTATCTGTGACAACCGCTGATATCACTCCGTCTGTCACATAGACGGATATCTCGTCTCCCTTTTCTATCTGACCGATATTTTTCAGTGCTTGTCCGTCCGGCACCTGCACATAAGAATAACCCTGGCTTAACTTCTTTAAAGGAGAAAGCCCATTCATAATTTCCACATAGAGGGAAAATCTGTACTTCGCCTCTTCTACCGCATCGTTCATCAAAAGACGTATCCTGTCCTCGCATTCCGCCGTACGCTGCCTGTAATCCCTGAGAAGGCTCCGCGGATGAAGGTATTGTAATTTCGTCTGATAACTTTGAAGCCGCATACGGTTCAGTTGGATTCTTTGTACGAGTATCCGATTCATCCGCACCTGATACTCATACAACCTTTCGGAAAATTTTGCATATTCATACACCGCAAGCTCCGCTGCCGCCGAAGGCGTAGGCGCTCTCAAATCTGCTACATAATCCGCAATTGTCGTATCGGTCTCATGCCCCACAGCGGAGATGACCGGAGTTTCACAGTCAAAAATTGCCCGCGCAACCTCCTCTTCGTTAAATGCCCACAGATCTTCCATCGAGCCGCCGCCCCGTCCTACTATGATCACGTCCACGTCCGCTCTGTCAAGCAGACGAATCCCGCGCACGATACTCTCCTTCGCGCCTTCCCCCTGTACCTGGGCCGGATACAGAAGTATCTGGACAAATGGATTCCGCCTTTTGGCAATATTCATAATATCACGCACCGCGGCGCCGGTGGACGCAGTTACAACTCCGATGCGTCCTGCAAAAGCCGGTATTGTCTTTTTATATTCCGGCGCAAACATCCCCATCTCTTCCAGTTCCTTTTTAAGAAGCTGGAACCGCTCATATAAGACACCCTCGCCATCTAAACGAATCTCTCTGGCATAGAGCTGGTAAGCGCCGTTTCTCTCATAGACAGCCACACTTCCAAGCGCAATCACCTGCTGTCCCTCGCACATACGAAAAGAGAGCCCGCCTCGCTGCCCCGCAAACATGACGCAGGCAATCGTTCCAGACTCATCCTTTAATGAAAAATATATATGTCCAGAGGTGTGATACTTTAAATTCGATACCTCACCTCTGACATAAATGCAATTCAGCATATAATCCTGGGCAAACATGTTCTTAATGTAAGCATTGACCTGTTTTACCGAATATACATTTCGTGCCATCTCCCACCTCTGTTTCCTGTTATTGTGATTCTAGGCGAGCTTTGCCAGCACCCCATTTATAAAGGACGGACCGTCTTCACTGGAATATCTCTTTGCAAGCTCTACTGCTTCGTCAATCGCAACCCCCACGGGGACATCATCATCCCACCGCATCTCATAAACAGCAAGCCTTAAGATACTTAAATCCGCTTTATTCATGCGGGTCGTCTTCCAACCCTTTACCGTCTCGTTAATCAGCTTATCTATCTCGGAAAGCTTCCTGCCAATCTGTTCTGCCTTATCCCTGATATATTCCAAATCTTTTTCTTTTGCATCTTCAAGTCCTCCGAGATAAAGTTCCGTCTGGGCCTGCATATCCTCCGCAGAATTGAACTCCATCTCGAATACCAACTTAAAGATATGGTCTCTCATCTCTGTCCTCTTCACTTATTTCTCCTCCGGCATCTCCACTCCGGTAATCCGTATGTTGACATCCGCGACATCAAGTCCGGTCATATTCTCTATAGCCGCCTTTACCTTCTCCTGAACCTTCTCGGTAGTCTGCTTAATATTATAACCGTATTTCAGGTTCAGTCTCAATGCCGCCGTCACAATCCCCTCTAACACATCCACCTTTACACCTTTGGACATGGATTTTACGCCCAGTCTGCTGGCAATATCCTTCGTCGTGCTTCCTGCCATGGATGCCACTCCGTCCACTTCCATCGCCGCAAGCCCGGCGATCACTGCGACAACCTCGTCTGCAATCTTGACCTCCCCAAGATTTTCTTCTGTCTTTATTGTATACGTATTTCTTTCTTCTTTACCCATATCACGAAACCTCCTAGTCTGGTTTTACATGTTTTTCATTATAACAAATTTCTGGTCTTTTGCAAAGGGTTTTTCCCTACCTTGCGAACTCTGTCAGGATAAGCCCGTCATTTCTTTCCTGGGTCATGCGGATGCTCCATTCATTGACAAATAAGAGAAGCGGCCTGCCTTTCAAGTCTTTCACTTTCTTCATATCCGAAGTTCCTGTCAGTTTGTCGAGATTGATATCCTCATTGCCAATCCAGCGTATATATTCATAAGGAAGGTTATCCATCCGAATCTCTACATTATATTCGTTTTCCAGACGGTATTTTAGGACGTCAAACTGCAGCACGCCTACCACGCCGACAATAATCTCTTCCATACCTGTATTGTACTCCTGGAAAATCTGGATGGCGCCCTCCTGTGCAATCTGATTAATTCCCTTCACAAACTGCTTGCGCTTCATAGTGTCAAGCTGTCTGACCCTTGCAAAGTGCTCCGGCGCAAAAGTCGGAATACCCTCGTAGGAAAAGCGGTCTCCCGAAGCCGTCAGCGTATCCCCGATGGAGAAGATCCCCGGGTCAAATACACCGATGATATCCCCGCCGTAAGCTTTCTCCACAATCTTTCTCTCCTTGGCCATCAACTGCTGGGGCTGCGATAAGCGCACCTTTTTGCCGCCCTGCATATGGTACACATCCATACCTGCCTCAAATTCCCCGGAACAAATCCGCATAAACGCGATTCGGTCCCGGTGTGCCTTATTCATATTCGCCTGTATCTTGAATACGAAAGCCGAAAAATCCGGCTCCTCCATAGGGTCTATCCTGCCCTTATCTGACATCCTCGGCAAAGGAGACGTAGTCATAGAAAGGAAATGTTTTAAAAATGTCTCCACGCCAAAGTTGGTGAGGGCCGAACCGAAAAATACCGGCGACAGTTCTCCCCTGCTGACAAGTTCCTGGTCAAACTCCGCCCCGGCGCCGTCCTGCAGCTCGATTTCCTCCAAAAGCTTTTCCTTCTGCTCCGGCAAGATCAGTGTATCCATCTCGGAATCATCCAGCGCCACTTTGCGAACCGCTCCCTGTGTCGTGCCTTTATGGGTTTCGGAAAAAAGTTCTACTGTTTTCGTCTCCCTGTCGTATACTCCCCGGAATTCCTTACCGGAACCAATGGGCCAGTTTACCGGACAGGTAGCGATGCCAAGCTCGCTTTCAATATCATCTAAAAGTTCAAAAGTGTCAAGGGCTTCTCTGTCCATCTTATTGATAAAAGTAAAAATCGGAATATGGCGCATGGTGCATACTTTGAATAACTTCCTTGTCTGCGCCTCCACGCCTTTCGAAGCGTCAATCACCATAACCGCCGAATCCGCCGCCATCAGCGTCCGGTACGTATCCTCCGAGAAATCCTGATGCCCCGGGGTATCTAAGATGTTGATACAGTAACCGCCGTAGTTAAACTGTAACACCGAGGACGTCACTGAGATACCTCTCTCTTTCTCGATTTCCATCCAGTCAGACACGGCATGTCTGGCCGTAGCCTTCCCTTTCACGCTCCCCGCAAGATTAATCGCTCCGCCGTAGAGCAAAAACTTCTCTGTCAGAGTTGTCTTACCTGCATCCGGGTGAGAGATAATGGCGAAAGTTCTTCTCTTTTCAATCTGTTCTTTTACTTCTTTTGATAGTTGTGACATATATCATACTCCTG
>Ga0224483_100748_pt1 | contig 10534 bp, 3 predicted proteins | sample hydfratestSal1_FD_181453 | JGI IMG/M metagenome (GOLD analysis project Ga0224483, IMG submission 181453) | Metatranscriptome of mouse feces microbial communities from Columbus University, Ohio, United States - Sal1 (Metagenome Metatranscriptome) ... | reverse complement strand
TTCTTTTTCCAAAATATTTCTCTACTCTATATTTGCCTTCTTTTTCTTCTTAGTAATTACCAGGTAACCGCCTGCAAAGAACACACCAAGGCAAAGCACATACCTTGCGTCAAACGCAATCCCTGTCTTGGGAGTCCCGCTCCCTACTTGGGCAGTGCCCATATTCCGGGATACAGAAGTACGTGACCCTGCGCTGGTCCCGCCGCCGCTGCCTGTCTGTGAACTTCCGCCGTTCGTTCCGCCGCCGGTTGTTCCGCCGTTATTCCCCCCTGGCTTCGTGCCGCCTGGAGTTTGGCCTGGCTTAGGCGTAGGCGTTGGCGTTGGGCTTCCTGAGCCTGGCGTTGGCGTTGGTGTTGGGCTTCCTGAGCCTGGCGTTGGCGTTGGTGTTGGGTCTTCCCCCTGGTTGCCAATGCTCTCAAAGACAAATCCATTTTCATCTGCAAACTTCTCTGCCTGGGACCCTGTATATCCGCGAATTACATCTGGGGTCCAAGAAGACTGGGACCCAATAGAGGTCACGCTTGCTGGAATTGTAACTGCTTTGATGCCGCTGCCAGTAAAAGCGTCTACTTCAATCGTTGTGACAGAAGTAGGGATTTCCAGGCTATACACATAAGGGCTGTCGCTAAAGGCAGCCGAAGCAATAGAAGTCATGCTGTCTGGCAAAGTCAACTCGGATTTCCCTACTGGGCAATACAAAAGCTGTGACATCCCAGCGTCATAAACTGCGCCGTCGGAAGAAGTATAGCTTCCGTTCCCGCTCTCTACATTTACTTCTGAGAGATTGCTGCAGCCATCAAAAGCGCTGAAATCTATAGAAGAAACAGACGCTGGAATACTAATGCTTGACAGCCCGCTGCAGTTCCCAAATGCCTGGGAGCCAATGCTGCTTACAGACCCTGGGATACTGACGCTTCCAAGGCTGCTGCAGCCATATAATGTAAGCTCGGGGATAGAAGACATCCCACTGGAAAGGGAAACTGACCCTAACCCGCTGCAGCCTGCCAAAACCCCGCTGCCCATAGAGGTAACGGAAGAGGGGATTGTAATATCAGATAAGCCAACGCAATTATTAAAAGCGCTGCTTCCAATTTCTGTAACGGAACCTGGGATGCTAATGCTCCCAAGGCCTCCACAGCCGTTAAATGCCTGCGCGCCAATAGAAGTCACGCTATCTGGGATATTTACAGAACCAAGGCTGCTGCAGCCGTCAAAAGTCTCAGAAGGGATCGCCCCTAACCCTGCTGGAAGGTCTACATAGCCAAGGGAAGAACATCCATAAAAGGCTCCCCCTCCAAGGCTGACTGACCCGCCAAATACTGCGCTAGTCAGCCCAGTGCAGCCGGAAAATGCATAGCTTCCCACGCTTGTTATATTGGCTGGGATTGTCACGCTGGAAATACTTCCATTTCCTGCAAAAGCATAATCCGCAACTGCGGTAGCAGAAGACGGCAGGGTGATGCTCCCGCCAGACCCGCTATATCCAGTAATGGTACTGCCTTCCATAATAAAATCACTGCCATCTGCAGTAACATCCCCTGTCGCCATTGTCTGTATCATCGGACACAGGGCAAAGGTTAAGGCCAGTATCAATATTGCATTGAAACATCTGCCAAATAATTTTTTCATTCTCTTGTCCTCCTTGAAAAACTGGTGTATGTGCTGTTAAGGGGAAAGCTTCTTTGCCAGCAAAACTAACCTGCCATCTTCTGTATAATTATTACAGGTTGAAAGTGTCAACAATTTATCTCCATACGAGATATCCATGCCCTCGCCCATAATATTCATTTTCTTCATGTTTTCCAGGAAGTTGTTAAAATTCTCCTCATTCCCTGCATTGATAAAATCATAATAGCGGAATCCCTCTTCTCCTTCCTGCGGCACCTTCGCCAAACACACTGCTACAATTTCATATTCTGCTTTCTCATAAATTGTATTGAAAGTAATGGCCTTATGTTCTCTCCAAAACGCTTCATCCAGGAAATCTTTCAGTTCCCCAAACATCAGCCCGCTCTTCATATTGTGGCCATATACGATTAAGTTGTCATCCTGCTGTTCATAATCATTCCTGGAATCCAGGAAAATCGAGCCGTTGATATCTTCCTCGCCATCATAATTGTGGGTCAGATAGAAGTCGCTGCTTTCTGGCACAGCCTGCATCACTGGATAGTCAATCCCTGTCCCCGGTATGGAAATCCATCCGGCAAAGTCGGAATTCTTCTGATGCAATTTCTGGTACTCTGGAAGGACCTGCGGGCCTTTTGGCTTCTCCACAGTCTCCTGCTCAAGTTCTGCGCCATATATTCTATTTTCTACAGTTCCCGACTGCGCCAGCACCGGCTCTTCTTCCTCCCCATTCAGCACTTCAATGAAGCGGGCAGAAAGCCAGTCTGACGCTGCGGAAATCTCCTGGTCTTCTTTCATCCGTTCTAGTTCCCTGGTCTTTTGCTGGTCATGGTATTCACTTCCCAAAAAGACCAGAAAACATACAACTGCGCCTGTCATGCAAATCGCCCCCACTATCTGGCTGAGGGACAACTGCTTGAACTTGCTTGCAACCCTGTCCGTAAAGGATGTCCTGGAGATAGCCTTATAGTCCTCTGCCACCATATCGGAAAGGTATAGGAGGTAATCATCCCCAATCACGCTTTTAAATATGATTTTGCCTTCCCGAATCAGTGAGTAAAGCCTTTGGGCCACCCCAGCCTCATTGATATCCATTTTTTTTGAAATATATCTGATTTTTTCAATATCGTCCAATGCTTCCTGATATTTCTCATAGGAATCAAATTGGAACTTTCCAATACAATATACTCTGCCCATGGTATCAACTCCATCCTTCCCGGCTTATTTCTTTACGGTTACTGATTTCACAGCGGAATAGCTGCTGTAATAATTCTTTTTGTTAATTTTCTTGCTTACGCGCACTTTATAATAATACTTCTTTTTGCCTTTTAATTTCTTATCTGTATATGTGGTTTTCTTCGTAGTTGCAATCTTTTTGTATTTGCCTTTCTTGCTGGTGCTTCGGTAAACCTCATACTGGCTGGCCCCTTTTACCTTATTCCATTTCAAGACTGCCTGTTTCGACTTTTTGGAAGCCAAACTCTTAATCTTTGTGGAATTTGGCGCTGTCGCGGTTTTTACGCTGGTAAACGGCCCATAGAAATACTGGCCATTTTTAATTACATAAGCCCTTACCCGGAACGTTGCCGCCGTCCCTGCTTTTAGCTTGGATACCGTCCCTTTGCTGGAACTTCCTTTTTTCACCCTTGCAGCGCGCCTATTTTTCTCATTATAAATCTCATATCCGCTTACAGCAGTGTTTTTTGTCCATGAGATTGTAACGCTCTTATTGGTGTACTTGCTAAATTTCACTCCAGCCATCCCAGGGACTTTGATATTAAAGCTTACTGTCTGGGCCCCGGTATAATTGCCTGTGCCTCTGATCACTATGCTCGCCCTTCCAGGCATTACGTTGTCTACATAGACCAGAGTGTAATCCTTTCCATTTTCCAGAACTTTATCGCCATTTGAAACCGTAATTGGCGGGACATGTTCTTTCCCATTATATACCTGCTCGCTGACAGGGCTTACTTGCGCCCTCCCAAGCTGCTGTGGGTTGATTTGGAAAGTTGTGCTTGTGCTTCCAGTGTATTTATTTATTCCTAAAATATTAATTGTCGCTGTGCCTGCATTTACATTCTGCGCGTAGGTAAGCTGATAATCCACGCCTTCGGTTAAAATATTGCCGTCATCCTCTATCCGAACCGGAGGGGTAATCGCCTGCCCGGTATAAGTATATGCAGCCGCTACGCCGCGGACAATGGTCTTTGCCGATAGTTCCCTTGCAATCTCGAAGCTTACATTTTTCTTCCCTGTATACCATGGCTCAACCCCAGTAAGGACAATGGTTGCCGTCCCACGTTCCACATTGTTCTGGTATTCCACGGTATAATCGGTTCCTTCTGCCAGTACCTTTCCACCAAGGCTTACCACTGGCGCTGGGGTTACCGGGCTTCCCGTATATTCCTGTACAGGGATTGGCGCAACCGTTACCATATTCATGCTTCCAAGGATACGGAAATCACTTGTTATGGTTCCAGAATAGTTGCCCATTCCAGTAATTGTTACTGTTGCTGTCCCTACTGCCGTGTTATTCACAGCGCTGACGCGGTAATCCCTGCCAACTACCAGAGCAATTGGCGCATTCGGCGCTTCTTCCCCGTCCGTTGCCGGGCTGGCAACAGGAGGCTGGAAAGTAAGTTCCACTACTGGGATAATAGCGCTGCCCGTATACTGATGGTCTTTCAAAGGCTCTAATGCCATCCCCGCGTCTATCACGCCTTCTGTCCCAATATTTTTCGGCTTAATCACAAAGGACATAGTTGCTGTTCCGCTGAACGGCTCTTTTCCTGTTACGGTAATGGTTGCCGTCCCAGCATTTTGATTATCTGCATAAGTAACATCATAGTCATCTTCTGTCAAAGGAACTGGCGTTTCAATGCCTTCTGCAAGGAGGTTCACCTTTACTTCTGGCCGAATCGGGCGCCCGTTGTAATCCTGTTCTGGAACCTGCTCTATCTGCAGCACTCCATTTGGCGGGATAATACGGAACGTCTCTGTTCTCTTTCCAGCATAATTTCCCTGCCCAACCAGTTCCACAGTGCCTACTTCTGCCACGCCTGCGTGTTCTGACTGGTTCTCAAGCCTATAGTCCTTATCCAATTCCAATGCTGCTCCTAGGGATACCCCCATATCTTTCACATTGAAGCTTGGCGCTACTGGCTCTCCATTGTTGTAACGGGCGGCTCCGCTAACCGTAATCCCCTCTGCATTAATATCCCTTGGCAAAATATCAAAGTGAAGGACATTCTCGCCTTCATACCCGCCTTTCCCTGTTATAGTAATGGTAGGCAGTTCTGCCTCTTCTGCGCCTTCCAGCGGCACATTGACATTATTTGTATAATTGATGTCGTAATCTTCCCCTTCGGCCAATACAACCTTATTCTTGCCATCCTGATAGGACACTTCAACTTTTGGCTGCTGAGGCAAGCCATTGTAAGCTGCTGTTTCTGTTATTTTATAATCCAGAGTATTCATCTGCCTGAGTACTATATTGAACTCAAAGCTATTCTCCCCTGTGTACTTCCCTTTGCCTTTGAGGACAACCTTTGCCGCCCCTTTCTCGCTGGCTGGCCCTACGTTATTCTCCCAACGCACGACCTCATAATCTTCAGGATTCAGCTTCAGCTTAGACTGGTAAGGGTCATAAGGGGTTGTGCCTTCTTCTGGCTCAGTTTCCATGCCTTCAATGTCCTTGGCATTGTTATTGTATACCTCAATTGTCGGCTCTTGCGCCTCCCCGGTATACAAATAAGCATTTTTGTAATCCCCAAGGGTCTGGCTCCCATCAAAACGGACTACAATCCCTTTATCCGTCATCGGCTTCGGCACAATCTTGTACTCCCGCTTCACAACGCCCGTATAGTAGCCTACGCCTTTAACCACAACAGTGGCGACGCCTTCCCCGCTGATATTCACATTGTTCTGGCTGAACTCATCTACCCCATACTTGGTATGGTTCGCCTCTGTAATAATTACAAAATCTTTGTCTTCCCCTTCCTGCAGGATATATGGCTCTGTGCCGCCTGCAAGTATTGGAGACTTATCTTCAAACCTCATGTCTGGGTAGGTCGGGACAATCCCGTAAGGAACTGTCTCTGGGTTGCCCCATGGCAATTCCATATACCGTTCAACGCCATTGACAGACGGGTCGCGGTCTACTTCTGTGATACTTGCCACAATTGCAAAATTCTTCTCATAGGCTCCTGCATAGTTGCTCTTTTTGGGAGCTTCAATCCAGATAGAGGCCTTACCAATTTTGGTATTGTTCTCATACCGGATGGTATAATCTTTCCCTTCCACTAATAGGGTATCGCCATCGCCCTTATTCCAGTTAATCTCTAAAGCGTTTTTCTCCGGGTCTTCTGGCGTACACTGATTCCCATCTGCCGGGAAATTAATTGGGCTTCTATTATACGCCCATTTCCATCCCAGTTCATCTTCCTTAGTGCATCCTTCTAATTTGCCAATGGTATTCACAATTGGAGTAATCTTGTCAATGGTCTCTTCACTCAACTGCCTTGGCGTAATAGTAAAGTTTCCAGAGAATTTACCGCAATAATTACCATCGTACTTTAAGTCTGCATTCCTCTTGGCAAATACTTCATATTCCGGAAGCTTCCGGTTGCTCTCGTCTTCTGGGTCTGCCGTCTCCGGCTCATCCGTCCATACATTTGTATTATATTTTGCCGAGATTGTGTAATCGTAATCCCCGCTGGGCGCTTCCCCTTCGGCAAGTTGTAACCCGGTAAGCTCTGCCTGCGCCTGCTGGAACATAATTTTTAAATCTGGGATAATTGCCGAGCCGTTATATTCATAGCCCTCCTGCAGCCCGCTTACAGCCAGTTCTGTCTCCAGCTCCGTCCCAACATTACTGATATCCCGCTGGAAGATCTTAAATTGCCCAGGGTTCGCTCTATTGTTCCCGCTTGCGCGTCCGCCTTCTTTCGCAGAGACAACCGCCTCCCCAAACTCAGTTCCATCCAGTGCAGATTCATCTTTCCATCCATCATTCAGCGGATGGGTCGCCTTTTCATTCTTATCATAAATCACATCATAATCTGCTTCTGGGTCCAAGGTTATGGTTTCATTCACTTCCTCAAACATTTCCAACAGATATGTCACTGTAACATTTGGCTCGTTCCCACCTGCCGCTTTCGGCTTAAATACGCAGTCTTCCGGCTGTACTGTGGTATGGCTCCCACCCAAATCCACCAGGATACGGAACGTCTTCTCAATCGTACCTGAGAAATTCCCTTTTCCTTTGATAGTGCAGGTCGCTTCGCCAGGTTTTTTATTATTTGCATATTCTACTGTGTAGTCCTTGCCGTATTTTAACTGCACTGAATCATAATCCTTGTCAGCGTTTTCCTGAATCCCTACTGGCTTAAACCATACCTGCAGGTCTTTCCAAATAATCTCATCTTTGGAACATTTAACGCCAGGGGCATGCTCATGTTTCTCTTCCGCCGCCTCGGTGCCGCCCATCTCTGCTGGCAGCGCATTGTCTGGGGACGCGTCATACTTAATCTGATCCAGGACTACTTCATTCTTTACCCCTTTGACTTCAATCCTTCCCCCTTCTGCCCCAGTCAGGTCGAAAGGCTCTATCTCATAATCTTTTTTCGTTTTCCCTTCATAGTTCTTAGGGCTGCCATTAATTTCTACACCATAAGACCCAACATCAAAGGAATACTTCTCAATATCAGTAATTTCTTCCGCTTCGCCTTTATCATCATAACGATAATATTTCAGACTATAATCCGTATTCTCACTTAAAGTCTTACTATGATGTGTAATCACTGGCTTTGGCGCAATGGGCGCTGCAGAATACTGATATGGGCTATTAATCTCCTTGATCATATACTGGTGGACGTCTTCCAGGTTCTTCTCCTCTTCCGTCAGGTTCAGGGGAATTACTTTAAACAATGCCTTATCTCCTTCAAAGTAATCTCCAATACCTGTAATCATAGCATAATTCTGATCCCCGACTACTGTCGGGTCAGCTCGACTCTCATTTTGAACGATAAAATCTCTGTCCTGTACCAACTCTTTAATGACCCCTGTCTCCAACCTAAACGTAACTTTGACATTAGTTGGGTCTATAATTTCTGCCGTATAAATTTGTTCAGGAATCTCCACTGTAGTCCTTTTATCTGCACCGCCATTTAGATCCGCTAAGCTCCCTTTGATCCTAAAATACAATTTCCTTTCTCCAGTGTAATTCTTCCCTATACCAGTGACTGTCACGGATGTTGTGCCTATATCACTATTTGTTTTTGTATCATAGGAAAGGGTGTAATCAACGCCTTCATACATCTTAGTATCAGTGTTATTGGATCCATTATTTACAAGCGCCAGTTCAAGATTTGGCAACGTTTTTGGCTTTCCATCATATCGATAGTAATTATTTTCTAAATCACCATTAATTAAATCATATCGCCTTCCAGAACCAAGAACAGAATCTGCCATTGCACTTAAATTTTCTGCTGTCTCAAGATTGCATTTTACAATGGTAAAAGGAAATTCAGCCTTTCCATCATAATTTCCTTTCCCTTCAATTATAATCTTTGCACTGCCACAATCTATATTATTCTCATACCTTATCACACAATCTGTTCCATTAATTAGTTTTTTACCATTTGCTTTATTGACAACGTCTGTTATTTCAGGTTCAATGGATACACCTGTATAGGTTTGGTTTGGTATTGGATAAGGGCTTATATTTATTTTATCATTAGTAATTGTCTGTTTTACAATCGTAAAATCCCTAGTAATGGATCCCTCATAATTCCCTACGCCAGAAATGGTCATGGTTATCGTACCATCTGATACATTAGTATGCGCATCGCCACCATTAACACTACTTACATATGTTACCGAATAATCATTTTCCCCTAATTTCCTTTTGCTTTTTCCTAAATTCACCTCTATATCAACATCTGGCTCAATAGGTTCTCCTTCATATGGATATTCAGCATTATTTTCAGGGCTTTTAACATTCACATAGCCAGGCTCTGTAGAAGATTTATTTTCACTAATCTCCAATGGCTTAATCGTAAATTTACAAGGAAGCGTATCTTTGAAGTTACCTTTCCCTGTTATTTTCACTAACGCATCATCCGTTGCGTTCATTGCATTATCCCATGCCAACGTGTAGTCTGTACCATTGACCAACTTTTTTCCATTAAAATTTACCGTTGGTTCTGGACACTGATCCTCACCATTATATATCAAATCAACGTCCACTGACGCACTTACCCCATCGTTCATTGACCTTTGGTCAACAGTTAACGTTTTCTCTATAGGACCGCCTGCCAGCTTTCCACCTGCTACAGGGCTTATTATGATGGTATAAGTTCCTGCCGCTGAACCTTCCTGCGAAGTAACTTTCCGTTTCACTGTATAGTCACCGCTCGCCCCTTGAGTGTATCCAGCTCCTTCTCCCACCTGAATAAGTCCGCCTTGCTCAACTCTATCTAACCAACTTTTTCCATCATACACAATATCCTCTGAAAATGTTATCTTTCCAGCTTTATCCAATGATTCCAAAGTAGGCGCAACAATATCAAACGTCTTTTTAACCCTTCCTTTTCCAACTGTCTCAGCCTTATAACCAGAACCATCTATTGCATAAACATATGCCACGCCTTCAATAATACCGCCTGTTGTATTATTCTTCCAACTATCGTCTACTTCAATTCTAATTTTTTCTGAATTTGGTTTATTTGCAATTTCCTCCCTTACCCCTCGATCCGTAAACGTAACGCTCTTATCAGGATCAATGGTTATCTCTCCATCTTTCCCTGGGTATGGCTGAGGTTCTATCTCTATCTCAATTTCATCAGCAAGCACACCCTTATCATCTGCCAACCACTTAGTGATAAAAAATTCCTTTCCCTCTAGTGTAGTAATATCTTTATATTTCTCTGATACCCCTCGCGCCTTTACATTAACAACGCCAACTGTTGTACGGTCAGCGCTATAGATCAATTCAAATTCCTCTGGATCCAAGGTAGAAATGCCGCCATCACTCTCTTCATAGGTCACTTCCACATCTTTTTTCTTATCAAGTTCTATAGGATCCCCTGTGAACTCAGTTGTAGGAATCGTATACCCCAAACCACTCTCATCTTGAAGAGTTAAGTCATCACTAATATTAGTTGCTGCTTTCAGTGTAATCTTCAATTTTGATGGATCTATTTTCTCGCCATTAAACGGTATCTTTTTTTGTCCTGTAAAATTCCCTTCCCCCGTCACCACAATGGCAGCATCTACCAATTTCGTTTGAGTATCTGATATTACATTATTCTCATATGTATAGGTATAATGCAACTTGTTTGTCAACGGATTCTTTATGTTTCCATAATACAAAGCTGGAATAGGTGGTGTAACTGGCCCATTTCCGCTCACATATTGGGTGGCAATATTAGCGCATGTTGCATTACTAATGTCTGCCTTCTGAATCCAAAATTCCACATCAGCCGTACCTTCTATATTGGAACCAAGCGCCCCAATATATACATAACTTTTTACTCCCGTTTCTATATTAGTATCATATCCAGTAATTTGAAAGTCGCCCATACTGCTATCCAAGGGCAGTTCAGGTTGATTCTTGAAATCACCTGTAACTGGATTACGTTCCTGCACCTTCACAACAATATCATCTTTTTCTGGTTTTACTGACTCTCCAGTATAAGTAAATGTTCTACCAGCTTTAATTTCGGCAGTGCTGATACGGTACTGCGGCGCATCTGCAGCACGCACAGTAAAACCGGACAAATCTATCATCCCGGCTATCATGCATATGCTTAACAGCAATGCCATCAACCTTTTTCCAACATCCTTATGCATTCTCCATTCCTCCTTGCTTCATCCCGCACGCATACTTCGCTTTTTCTTATATATA
>Ga0224483_100738_pt1 | contig 10583 bp, 11 predicted proteins | sample hydfratestSal1_FD_181453 | JGI IMG/M metagenome (GOLD analysis project Ga0224483, IMG submission 181453) | Metatranscriptome of mouse feces microbial communities from Columbus University, Ohio, United States - Sal1 (Metagenome Metatranscriptome) ... | reverse complement strand
TACAAAGGAGGATTCATTCCTTGGACTCGCAGGAGCAGCTGGAACGCTGGATGACTGAATACCAAAACTTAATATATTCCATCTGCTATCGACTTACCGGAGATTACTTCGATTCTGAGGATTTAGCCCAGGATACCTTTCTTTCTGCTTACCGGCATTATAAGGATTTTGACGGACAGAATGAAAAAGCCTGGCTTTGTCGTATTGCCACAAATAAGTGTATTGACTATTTAAAACGGGCAGGACGGCGTTCTGTTCCCACCGAAGATGTTTACTTTACTTCGATTCCTGATCAGTCACCTTCCCTGGAAAAAAAGGTACTGGAAAACGACTTGCAGAAACGCCTGTGGGACTGCTGCAACCAGCTCGCCCCGCCCTACCGCCAGGTCGCCTTAGACTACTATTACTACGAACTGGACATCAGCGAAATCACAGAAAAAACCGGAAAAAAATAAAAAAACCCTGCAGACACAGATTTACCGCGCCAAGGGTATGCTAAGAAAACTAATCAGAGAGGAGGATTTACGTCATGACTGAGCCAACTATACAGCAACATACCATAGAACAATTTACTTCTTTAGAAGAACTTTATTCCCTGTGCCAGGATGATAACTGGCTGATGGGTTTTATTCAGGATACTGAAAACCACAGAATGGTTAAAGTACCTGCCCATATGAAAGAAGAAACTTTAAAGCAGATTTCTTCTCCCCTCTCTTCCCCTGGTGAGAGGAGAATTTCCCCTTCCGCCATCACCATGCTAAAAGATAACGGAATCTCCTGCAGAAGAATAAAAAACAAGCCCCTTTCCAAACACATGGAGCTCTTTCTCTACAGCCTGCGGGTCAGTGCGGCAACCATGGGAGCGATTATTGTGCTCTTTTTAGCCCCCCCATCGCTTAAACTGCTGCATACGACATTTTCAAATTCCGCCATGGAATTTTCCAATGTTTTTTATCTAAGGGAGGTACAACCAAATGAGTAGAAAAAAAAGCGGATTTTTAACCTTCTGCTGTTCTCTTTTGCCGGGAGCAGGGGAAATGTATCTTGGATTTTTAAAACAGGGGGCAAGTATTATGACCCTGTTCCTTCTCCTGTTTGCTGTGTGCGGAGTTATTTTTCCTCCTGCGGCAACCTTCTGTTCCGTTGTCTGGTTTTACAGTTTCTTCCACACCCATAACTTAAACAGCCTGCCCGACGATGAATTTTATGCTATCCAGGACGAATACATCATCCATTTTTCGCAGATCACCAAAGGACAGGAAGTGCTGCTCAACCGCTATCGAAAGCTTTTTGCCTTCATCCTAATCTTTTTAGGCGCCTCCATCATCTGGAGGAATATCAACCACTTCCTGCTCTACATTGCCTACGATGTCCTGGCGCTTCCCGAAGAACTATTGGACGTTTTTCAATGGTTCATCCAATCTCTGCCGCAAATGATTATTGCCCTGGCAATTATTGCTTTTGGTTTTTACCTTATCCGCAATAAAAAGAAGGAACTTTTAGAACTTGAGCACAAATAAATAACCAACAAGCTGTAATTCATCAAAAACATATCAAAAACAAGAAAGAAAAAGCCTAACCATACGCACCGGATCAGGCTTTTTCTTTCTTCATTTACAACACGCTTATCTTCCAGTCACAACGGACTTCATCTCTGACATCCATAGAACGGAAGAGGTTAAACCATAAATTAACCTAACTCGTCAACAACCTTCTGAATTGCAGCTAAAGCGTCATCCGGCAGCTTGTCATAGCCTTCTTTCGCTGTAGCAAATTCCTTAATCTCATTTACACGGTCATTCATACGGGCCTTTAACTGCCCTACATAATCAGGATCGTTCATATCCGGCACAAAGCCTTCCCAATCCATGATTTCGATATCGGTAAACGGTCCCCACTTCTTAAAGTCAGCCTTTTTCTCTACGATTGCCTCCAGAATACCTAAGGTATCTGCAGGTTTAACCTTCTTACCCATGAAATCACCGGTATTAATGATATAGCAGTCTACATTCTTCTCTTCTACCAGCTTCTTAAACTTCTCATAATCATTTGCCAGCGGATAAGTTCTGAATGGGTTGGCATAAGGTACAACAACCAGCTTGTTCGGATCTACGCCAGGAGCCAGACGCTCTGCGGAAGATCTCTTAGTTGCCAGGGTAGCACCCATAACCGATGCCAGGGAAGCACCCTTTAACCGAACTACCGGCGGAATCGTCGGGTCTTTCATAATCCAGAAAATCGCATTAACCGGAGCATCGATCTTATCTACGCGGTTCGGCGACCATAATTTGGATTTAATCGCACGACCATTGCCGTTACGGATATCTTCGGTAACTAACTGAAGCTTTCCGTCCTCATCTAAGGTAGCGGAGCAGTTCTGTGCTGTCAGCAGGTACTGGTTATCTGCGCATCCGGTCGGATAATCTGCTGTCTTATCAAAATAGGTCGGCTCTAAAGCGATGGAAGCACAGGTATCGGTATTGATAATAAAAGCATCATCATGCAGAACCTTAATTTCATACTTGCCATTATGCTTTGCATGGGTTAATGTGGATTTACCGGAACCGGACAGACCATATACGGAAGCAACAAACTTGCTGCCATCAGCCAGGGTATATTCCTTCTGTCCGCCGTGACAGGATGCGTAACCGTTGCGGTTGGCAATCGCCCATGCCATGGTCAGCGTGCCCTTCTTATGCTCGCCGAAATACCGCATACCTAAGATACATGCACAGTTGGTTTCGGTATTAAAGTAGCACAGGGTTTTCTTCTGCGGATCAGACAGGCAGTCTAAGGATACGTTTGGACGGTCAGAACCGTTCCACTGCGGATCGGAGAAGATAAAGATGTCAGCTTCCTTGCCATCGCCAACCGGCTTGGAATTTTTATACATCTTTACATACTCGTCAGACATATACTGGAAGTTCAGCATCCAGTTATACATAACATTCTCTTCGCCCTCAGGAATCAAAAGGTGAGCCTTTACCATAAATTCAGGATCAAGACCTACAAATACTTCTGCATGATACATGGTTTTCCAGCGGGACTCATAAACAGCATCCATGGCAACCAGATCAAGGGCTGCACAGTTCACTCCTGGCTCACCGGAAATACGGCGTGCCGTAGCGTAACGACCCGTAATCGCACCGTCGTTAAACAGCAGAACCTTTGCATCTTTCTCTAAGCCAAATTCTTCGCCACGGTAAACTGGCATATCCGTTACGATGGTTCCTGGAGAATTCTTTGCTAATTCATAAGCTTCCTTTAATGTGTTTACCTTTACCACATTATTTCCATAGAAAGCGGCTTCAATGATGGATCTTGTTTTGGAAAAGCCTGGCTTGTCTTTTCCAATTTCAGCAATTGGGTAATATGCTTTTGTTGACATAGAAAATCCTCCTTTTGATAAATCCAAATTTGTTTTTATTATCTCACTTCGTTAAGAAAAAGTCAATAATAATTGACGAATACACAAAAATTTTAGATTTTATTCCATTTTTTGTAAATCCTTTATTCCTCAAAAACAATCTCCAATTCTCTCCAAAACTCTACGCTTCATTAATCACCAAAGCAATCATCTCCAAATCCTCTTCACTATTATTCTCCATACTGTGCCACTCACCGCAGGCAATCGTACAGATATCTCCCGGATGAACAACTGTCCTGGACTTATCATTATCCACAAATACCCCTTCACCCTTAATAATATAATAGGGCTCCGTATTCCCCACATGCTGATGCCATCCGATACTGCAATGCGCAGGAATTACCACGCGGGCATACATCGACCCATGCCCCATCAGCTCCTCAGGGCTTAAAATCGGATACAGCGTAATACTCCCGTTCCCCCCGCGCAAATTCTCCTTCACCACTGCCTCATTCTTCCTTACCATAAAAATTCCTCCTTTATTTGATTATTTTTCTGTTTTTTCATTTTCCATCAGCTAACTGCCGCAGGCATAGCATTTACCCCTCTACAGCACCGCTGCAATCGCCTCTCTCACATTCGCCACCCCAATCAGCCGAATCCCCTTCACCGGCTTTAATCTCTCCATACACAGCCGCGGAAGCACACAGGTTGTAAACCCCAGTTTCTTCGCCTCATATACCCGATGATCCGCCATGGAAACTGCCCTGACCTCCCCAGCCAGTCCCACTTCCCCGAAAATCACCGTCGAAGGGTCAACTGGCCTGTCCTTATAGCTGGAAATCAGCGCCAGAATAATCGCCAAATCCATCGCCGGTTCATTCAATTTCATTCCTCCGGCAATATTCACGTAGGCGTCAAATCTCCCCAAATCATATCTGCACCGCTTCTCCAACACCGCCATCAAAAGATTCACCCGGTTAAAATCTGTACCTGCCGCTGTTCTCCTGGCAAGTCCGAAATTCGTTTCTGTCACCAGAGCCTGCACCTCCAAAAGGATCGATCTCGTCCCCTCCATCAGACAGGCCACCACTGCCCCCGAAGCATCCTCCGGCCTTCCGCTCAGCAAAAACTCTGAGGGGTTTTCCACCTCGCAAAGCCCCTCCTCCTGCATCTCAAACACCCCAATTTCATTTGTCGATCCAAACCTGTTCTTCACCGCCCGAAGTATCCGGTAAGAGGCTGTCCTCTCCCCCTCAAAATAAAGCACCGTGTCCACCATATGCTCAAGCACGCGGGGTCCGGCAACCACTCCCTCCTTTGTCACATGACCGACGATAAAGACCGCAATCCCCATCCCCTTCGCAAGCTGCATCAAAACATTTGTGCATTCTCGAACCTGGCTCACACTCCCCGGCGCCGAGGTAATCTCCTCCATATACATCGTCTGAATCGAGTCAATTACCACAACCTCCGGCTTTTCTGCCTCCATAACCTCCCGTATATCCCCAAGATTATTCTCACACAGAAACCTCAGATCCCCCGTCACTTCCCCAATTCTGTTCGCCCGAAGCTTAATCTGCTTTAAAGATTCCTCCCCCGAAATATACAAAACCTTCTTCCCGTCTTTCGCCAGGTTCCGGCACACCTGTAAAAGAATCGTCGACTTCCCGATTCCCGGATCGCCGCCCACCAGCACCAGAGACCCAATCACAATCCCGCTTCCCAGCACCCGATCCAGTTCGCCAAATCCCGTACTCATCCGATCCTGTTCGTCAATGGAAATCTCAGACAAAAGGGCAGGTTTAACCTGCCCCTTCCTGCGGATAGAACTTCCCGGCGAGGATGACGCTTTCCCCGCAGCAGGTTCTTCCACCATAGTATTCCACTGACGGCAGGCCGGGCACTGCCCCATCCATTTGCTGGACTCAAAACCGCATTCCCTGCAAAAAAACACACTCGCCTTAGCCTTCGCCATCGATTTATAACCTTCCTGCCCTATGCCTTAACAATCTCTAAATCAATCGGTTTCCCATCTTCCAGATCCAAATTCACCGCAAGCTTCCCGCTTACATTCGTCGTAATCTCCGCTGTCAGTTCTCTATTCTCAAAAACCTGATAAAGCGTATCCTCTTCTAACTGAAGCGTAACCTGTGAGGCCTTATACCCCTCTACCCGGCACACAACCCCTTCATCGGTCTCCGAAAAATGATCCACTGCCGTCCCCGGAACTGACTCATATACAAACATCCCGTTCCGCTCCAACTTCGTTATCTCATAAAATGTCTTTACCTTATACAAATCACCCTGATGCTCAAAATCCTGTTTCTTCGACTTTTCATTCAGCGAAAAATTCCCAAAACTAATGCTCCCGTCCTGTTCCGTCTGAATCAACGCTTCAATTCCTGGCATCCTTTTGCCCTCCTAGTGTATTAATCTACTTATCCGTTACATGGAAATACATTCCATGCTGCCGCAGATGCACAAACCTGCCTGAACAATCGCTATATTTCCAATTACCATTATACATGAATCTCCTAAAAATAACCAGCGGAAAATGAAACTTTTAAACCACAGCCGCCTTCGTCCCGGTCAGCACCAGTTTGCCATCCTTCCCGGAAACCTGCACCAGATCTCCTTTTTTCACCTTTCCGTCGAGAATCTCCTCAGCCAGCTTATCCTCCAGCAGATTTTGAATCGTTCTTCGCAGCGGCCTCGCCCCGTACTTCTCATCGTATCCCTTTTCAATCAGCACCTTTCTGGCCTCTTCATCCACCGTAAGACGGATATCCATCTGATCCTTCGTCCGCTTCAAAATCACATCCAGCATAATCCCGGCAATCTGTTCCATGTGCTCTTTATTCAGCTGATGGAATACAATAATATCATCAATCCGGTTTAAAAACTCCGGTTTAAACAATCGCTTAACCTCTTCCATCACCCGATCCTTCATTAGCGTATAATTCGCCTTATCGTCATTTACCGAAGTAAATCCCAGGCGCTTTGGCGAGATAATATTCTCTGCCCCTGCATTGGATGTCATAATCAGAATCGTATTTTTAAAGTCAATCTTTCTTCCCTGCGCATCCGTAATATGCCCGTCGTCAAGCACCTGAAGCAGAATATTAAATACATCCGGGTGGGCCTTCTCAATCTCATCAAATAAGATCACCGAATAAGGATTTCTCCGCACCTTTTCGCTTAACTGCCCGCCTTCGTCATAGCCCACATAGCCTGGAGGCGACCCGATCATCTTGGAAACACTGTGCTTTTCCATGTACTCCGACATATCTACCCGGATCAGTGCCGTTTCTGTCCCGAACATCGCCTCAGCAAGCGCTTTGGAAAGTTCCGTTTTTCCCACGCCCGTAGGCCCTAAAAACAGAAAGGAACCAATGGGCCGCTTCGGGTCCTTTAATCCCACCCGGCCCCTGCGGATAGCCTTGGAAATCGCCGTCACAGCCTCTTCCTGACCAACAACCCGCTGATGAAGGATGGATTCCAGCTTCCGCAGCCGTTCGGATTCCTCTTCCTCTAACTTCTTCACCGGAATCTTCGTCCATCCGGCTACGATATCAGCAATCTGGTTTTCATCCACCACAAGCTTACGGCTGACCTTTTCCTTTTCCCATTTTGCACGGAGTTTTTCAATTTTTTCACGCTTTTTCGCCTGCTTTTTCTTAATTTCCCCGGCCTTTTCATAGGCTTCCGCTTTAATTGCTGCTTCTTTATTTTTCTCTAAGGCTTCAATTTCCTGCTCTAAAACCTTAACCTCCTCCGGCTCCACAAAGCTGGAAAGTCTTACTTTAGAAGAGGCCTCGTCAATTAAATCAATCGCCTTATCCGGCAGAAAACGGTCATTAATATATCTGGAGGACAGCTTAACCGCCGCCTCTAACGCTGCATTCGTAATGGTTACCTTGTGATGATCCTCATACCGCCCCCGAAGTCCCATTAAGATGGCAATGCTTTCCTCCACCCCTGGCTCCTCCACAGTCACTGGCTGGAATCGCCTCTCTAAGGCCGCATCCTTTTCAATGTATTTTCGGTACTCCTCAATCGTCGTCGCCCCAATCAGCTGAATTTCTCCTCTGGCTAAGGACGGCTTTAGGATATTCGATGCATCAATTGCGCCTTCTGCCCCGCCTGCGCCGATAATCGTGTGGATTTCATCGATAAACAGCAAAACCTGTCCATCCTCCATCACTTCCCTGAGCACCCGCTTAATTCTTTCTTCAAACTCGCCCCGATACTTCGACCCCGCTACCATGCCTGATAAGTCCAGAGTTACCACGCGCTTTTCCAAAATCGTCTCCGGCACATCACCCGCGGCAATCATCTGGGCAAGTCCTTCCACCACTGCCGTCTTTCCCACGCCCGGTTCACCAATTAAACATGGATTATTTTTTGTCCTTCGGCTTAAAATCTGAATCACCCTCTGGATTTCATTTTCCCGTCCAATCACCGGATCAAGCTTTCCCTCGCGGGCAAGTGCAGTCAAATCACGGCTGTAATTATCAAGAACAGGCGTATTGCTGCGGCCTCTGGCCTGACTACGGCTCCCCGGCAGTTCCTCCTTAGCGCTTGCCGGGGCATCCTCTCCCATCGCTGAGAGCAAATCAATATAAAGTTTTTGAATGCTGATTCCCAGAGTATTTAGCAGCCTGGTCGCCACACAGTCTCCTTCCTTAATCATGGCAATCAGCAGGTGCTCTGTCCCGATTAATGGCGCACGGAAGCGAACAGCCTCTTTATAGCTATTTTCCAAAACCCTTCTGGCACTGGGGGTATAGCCGCTCTTCTCCGCCATACCCACGATATTATTGGGGGAAATCAGCTGGCTTACCAGCTCCAGCACCTTTTCTTCCTCGATTCCGCATTCCTCTAACACCTTGGCGGCAACTCCGGTGCCTTCGTGAAGCAGGCCAAGCAGAAGATGCTCTGTCCCTACATAATTATGGCCCAGGCTTTCTGCCGCACCCGCGGCAAGATTAATGGCTTCCCTGGCCTTTGCTGTAAATCTATCGATCATAACCTTGTGTTCCTCCTGTATTCCACTCGCGTTTTTATTCTCTGTGCCATCAGGCTAACTCCGGCAATTCCTTCCTCACATACTCTGCTCTTGCCATATCCAGCTCATCCTTCCCCAGAGGCTTGTGCGAAAGCTTTTGGAGATTTGCCTGCTGGATACCAAGCATCATGCGATAAATGGAACATGGCTCCTTCACACGGATCAGGCCGTCGTCTGCCCCCGCCATCAGCTGGGAAAGGAAGATCATGCCATCCTTGCCGGACAGCCTGCGGGCGTACTTTAACACGCCATAGGACTTATACACCTCGTCCTCACGCTCCAGACGGTGATTGGTCAAGGTAGCCTCGCGCACCTGCTTTTCCTGCCGGTTAAGCTGCCCTGCCATCCTTGTCACCAGATCTATAATTTCCTGCTCGGAAAGCCCCAAGGTCTTTTGATTGGCAATCTCAAACAAAGAACCATAGTTTTCGCTTCCCTCCCCGTAAACCCCGCGCAGGGTAAGACCAAATCGGCTCATCTCCCCGACCAGGCTGGAGAACTTCTTTCCCAACGAAAGGGTGGGCAAATGCAGAGTAACGGAAGCCTTAAGGCCAGTTCCAACATTGGTGGGAAAAGAAGTGAGATAGCCATATTTCTCATCAAAGGCATAGGAAAACCGGGCATTGACATAATCGTCCAGCTTATCTGCCCGGCTCCACAGTTCATTTAAACAAAGACCCGTGGAAAGAAACTGCATGCGGATGTGGTCATCTCCGTTCAACACCAGGCTGACGCTCTCATCGCGGGAGACGATCAGACCCACCATTCCTTTTTTATTCAGTATCGCGGAATTTAAAATCCGCCTTTCCCTAAGCGCCCTCCGGCTTAATTCATCCAGTTCTTCCAGATAGGCATACTCATACGGGGTGCCGTCCAGCTCCTCTAAATTTTTTAAACCAAACTCCAGGCGCTTAACCAGTTCTTCCCCCTCCCGGTCCGACAGGGTCTTGGGGAAGCGGTATTGATCCCAGTTGCGCACCAGACGAACCCGGCTGCTTACAATATTGGGCTCACTCTCTGCCTTTTGTTCAAACCACTTAACCATTCTGCTCCTCCTCCCGCCGTAATTCCTTTATCTGATCCCGGTAACGGGCGGCTTCTTCATATTCTTCCTTTTCAATGGCCTCCTCAAGCCTTGCCTTTAACAGGGTAATCGTCTCTGCACGGCTGGTTGTCTCCGTTACCACCATGCCGACCGGGGCGTTTTCATTGCCCGTAACTGCACTGACCGGCTCCATCTTCCTGAACCTGGGCTGTTTGCCCTTATGGCTGTCATTTCCCTGAAGTTTTTTAATCTTATCGCCAATCAGCAAATCAAACACATGATAGCAGTCAGGGCAGCCAAAACGGCTGTGCTCGACAAAGTCCTGGTAGCTGGTTTTGCAGATCGGACAGGTAATCTGCTGAAGCTTATCTTCCTTCTGGCTGCTTTCCTCTAACCCCAAAAGACTGGAAAGAAGTTTTGCCAGGGGAAATTCCCCGTCAAAAATCGCTGAATAATGCCCCATATCCATTTCCTTAGCGCACTGAGAGCACAGGTTATGCTCCGTCTTTACGCCGTTGATAACCTCAGTATAGCGAATATTCGCTTCTCTGATCTTACAATTTTCACATAACATTAGCAGCCTCCTCACTCCGCTTGTGTGCCGGAGTTTTTTGAAAACACATTATAAATTTCATCAACCAGCTGATGCACCTCCGTCCGGGAGATATTTTTGCAAATTCCCCTGGCCAGAACGACATACAGATTTTGGCGAAGTTCTTCCAAGGCCTGAAGTTTATCAATATCCAGGCTGATAATCGCACCCTTGCGCCGGTCAAGCTTAACAAAACCTTCCTGGCGCAGGATAGAATAGGCTTTATTTACTGTATGCATATTGATGCCGATTTGATCCGCCAGACTTCTCACAGACGGCAGCGGGTCCCCTTCGCAGAAGGTCTCCATGGCAATTCCCAGGATAATCTGGTTGCAGAGCTGGAGGTAAAAGGCTTCATCGCTGTTAAAATCAATTTTTAAAATCATTCGTTCACCATCTTTCGTTGCTTGCACACTTGTTATAGGGATTATATAACACGAGATAGGAAATGTCAATGAGGGAATGGGTGGGAACGCTTCCTGCTGTTAAAATATGAAAAACAATCGAT
>Ga0224483_100737_pt1 | contig 10588 bp, 6 predicted proteins | sample hydfratestSal1_FD_181453 | JGI IMG/M metagenome (GOLD analysis project Ga0224483, IMG submission 181453) | Metatranscriptome of mouse feces microbial communities from Columbus University, Ohio, United States - Sal1 (Metagenome Metatranscriptome) ... | reverse complement strand
CGTTTATGGCATTTTTGCGCCGACAGTTTCGCTTGTAACACGGCTCGGCGCTTCAATACTATTTCGCTTTTGTCTTTTTGACGGGAAACACGACGTCGCGTGTGCGTTTGAACACTACGGCGGTATTGTTTTTGACTTTGCCGTCGAAAGGCTTCAAAGTCATAAGGTCGGTAAGCTCCTCGCCTTTGATTTTTTCGGGAACGAACTGTGCGTCTTTGCCGCTGACGTTTGCGACGACGTATAATTTTTCCACGCCGTTGTCGCGTTCGAACGCGTAAAGTCCGTCGCCTACGAGCAGTTTTTTATAACCGCCCTTTGCGAATATATTTCTCTCGTTCGTCCTTATTCCGCCCATCTTTTTATAGAACCGCAGAATATCCTTATTCTTGTCTTCCCACGGGTAGCAACGGCGGTTGAACGGGTCTTCGAAACCCTCCAAACCGACCTCGTCGCCGTAGTACACGCAAGGCACTCCGGGGAGAGTATACTGCAACGTCACGGCTATCTTCATAAGTTTGACTGCTTCTTCGAGGTTTTTGACTCTCGCCGCCGCACGCTGTTCTCTCGTCGCCGTTTCGCCGCTCTCGCCCAGCACGGTCAGCAACCGCGCCGTATCGTGTGTGTCGAGCAGGTTCATAAGGTTATCCACGACTCTCTTGGGATAGTTGTTCAGAATTATGTTTACGGTATTGTTCAATCTTTCGGCGTCGCCGCAAAGACAGAAATTCAATATGTCGGACTTGAACGGATAGTTCGTCACGCTGTCGAGCTGACCGCCCTGCAAATAGCGTCTGCGAACGGAATAGGACACTTTATTGGATGCGTCCTCCCACACTTCGCCGAGCATAAACGCGTCGGGATTGACGGCTTTTGCCGCTCTTACGGCTCTGTCCAAAAACTTGTCGGGCAATTCGTCCGCTACGTCGAAACGCCAACCGCCTATGCCCATTTCCGTCCAATATCTGATTATGCCGTCCTCGCCGTTGATGTACTCGTCGTATGCGACGTTTTCCTCGTTTATCTCGGGAAGAATGTCTATATTCCACCAGCTCTTGTACTTGTCGGGGAACTCGTCGAAGCTGTACCAACCCGCGTATGCGCTGTCTTTGGACTGATATGCGCCGACGCTGTCGTATCTGCCGTATTTATTGAAATAGATACTGTCGTCGCCTGTATGCGAGAACACGCCGTCCAGCATTATCCGCATTCCCTTTTTCTCGGCTTTCTTTATCAGCTCTTTCAAATCGTCGACCGTGCCGAAATCGGAATCCACCTTCCTGTAATTGCCCGTGTCATATTTATGGTTGCTTCTCGCCTCGAAAATCGGGTTCATATATATACAGGTGACGCCGAGGCTTTTGAGATAGGCGAGCTTTTTGGTTATGCCTTTGATATTGCCGCCGAAGAAGTCGTTGTTCAGAATCTTGCCCTCTTTCGTGGCTCTGTACTCCGGACAGCCGCCCCAATCGTCGCGGTACACGACACCCTCTTTCGTCTTTCTTCTCTCGCCGCCGATATTGAAACGGTCCACGAAAATCTGGTACATAAGACCGCCGTTCAGCCACTCGGGTTCTTTATAGTCTTCCGAATAGACCGTGAGCTGCCAATCGTGTCCCTTGCCGAGCAGAGCGTTCAAATCTTCGTCGCTGCCTATTCTGTACTGTTTTTCCTCGGTGTTCACGACGTAGTGATAGAAATACAGTCCTTTCGTCGTCACGGTTACGGTCACGGTGTATTCCGTCATTCCGTTCACGTTTGTCGTGACGTACGTCATAGGATAGTACACGTCCTGTTCTCCGTCCTTGGTCAGCACGAGGTAGACCTCGGCGGGATTGGACGGGCGGGAAAACAGCAGGTTCAGCCTTACGGGTTCGCCGACCCGCACCGCGCCGAGAGGCTTTTTATACTCCTCTCTGTTCGGGAAATACAATACAGTCTTTTTTTCGTTGTCATTCATAACCGTTACCCCTTTCAATAGTCTAATTGGGTTGCTTTACTCTGCGCAGTCCCCAAATGTTTTTTGCATACTCGTCTATACTTCTGTCCGCGGCGAATATTCCGCTCTTTGCCACGTTTACCAGCGCCATAGAGTTGAACTTTTTGCTGTCCTTGTACGCCGCGTCCAACTCGCGGTTTGCACGCATATAATCGTTGTAATCGGCAAGGCACATATACGGGTCGGCAACGCCGTTTTGACCCATTATGAGATATGCCGCTATGTCGGCAAAACTCTCGCCGTCGAAACCGAATTTTAAGCGGTCGATTATTCTGCGGAGTTTATCGTTGTGGGCAAGGTACCCCGTGGAACTGTAACCGTTTTTCCAAAGCGCGTCCACCTCGTCGGTCAGCATACCGAACGTGAATATGTTGTCTTCTCCCACGCACTCGCCTATTTCGACGTTTGCGCCGTCCACGGTGCCCAACGTCACCGCGCCGTTTAACATAAACTTCATATTCGATGTTCCGCTCGCCTCTTTTCCCGCGAGGCTTATCTGTTCCGAAACTTCGCTGGCGGGAATCAGATGTTCGGCTTTCGTGACATTGTAGTTCTCTATGAACATAACATCGAGTTTTTCTTTCAGAGTCGGATTCTTGCCTATCTCGTCGCTTATGGCGTTTATCAGCGCGATTATGCGTTTTGCGTGATAGTATCCGCCCGCCGCTTTTGCGCCGAAAATGAACGTCTGCGGCGTGAAGTCCGCATTGGGATTGTCCGTCAAATCGATATAGTAGCCGACGATTTTCAGTACGTTCAAAAGCTGTCTTTTATACTCGTGCAAACGCTTTATCTGCGTGTCGAACCTCGTTTCGGGATTCAGCGAAAAGCCGCTTGTTTCCTTTATCCATTTGGCGAAGTCGCGTTTGTTCCTGCTTTTGATTTCGCCTATTTTTTTGAGTACGGACGTATCGTCCTTATACTTCAATAGCTCTTCCAACTTCGACGCATCGGTCAGATATCCGTCGCCTATCAGCTCGGTTATCAGCGCGGCAAGTCTGGGGTTTGCCTGATTCAGCCAGCGGCGGTGCGCTATGCCGTTCGTGACGTTGGTAAAGCGCTTCGGGTATATTTCGTAAAAGTCCCTGAACACGCTCTTTTTGATTATGTCGCTGTGAAGCGCGGAAACGCCGTTTACCGAGTGCGAGCCTATGACGGACAGGTTTGCCATACGTACCTGATTGCGTCCTATTATGCTCATATTGTCTATCTTTTCGCCCTCGACCGTGCCTTGCACGCTTTCCAAAAACCGACGGTTTATCTCTCTTATAATCGAATAGATTCTCGGCAATCTCGCGGCGACCAAATCTTCGTTCCACTTTTCCAATGCTTCCGCCATAACCGTGTGGTTCGTGTATGCAATAGTACCCGTGGTCATCTTCCACGCCTTATCCCAATCGTAGCCGTGTTCGTCTATCAAAAGGCGCATCATTTCGGGTACGGCGAGCGCGGGATGGGTATCGTTTATGTGAACAGCCACTTTGTCGGCGATGTTGTCCAGCGAGCGATAGTTTTTCAAGTGGTCCTTGAAAATGCTCTGCAAGCTGGCGGATACCAAAAAGTATTGCTGCGAGAGGCGGAGCTGTTTGCCCTGCAAATGGTCGTCCGACGGATACAGCACTTTGGAAATGAGTTCCGCCTCGTTGTCGGCGCGCATTGCCATCATATAATCGCCCTGTGTGAACGACTTCATATCGAAGTGGTCTCTCGCGCTTGCCTGCCACAGGCGAAGCACTCCGACTCCGTCGCTATTTGCGCCGGATATCATCAAGTCGTACGGTATCGCTTCCACGATTTCCGCGTCTTTGTGTTCGACGTGACATTTGCCGTTTTCGTCCCACCACTCGTGCACGTGACCTCCGAGTTTTATCTGGAAGTTTTTGTCCGAGCGCGGCATCATCCAAACTTCGCCGCTGTCCAGCCATTTGTCCGGCAATTCCACCTGCATATGGTCGACTATCTTCTGCTTGAACAGACCGTATTCGTAGCGTATGGAAAAGCCCATAGCCGGATAGTTCAGCGTTGCGAGCGAGTCCATAAAACACGCCGCGAGTCTGCCGAGACCGCCGTTTCCGAGACCTGCGTCCGACTCTATTTCGTAGAGATTGTCGAGATTGAAATCGTAGGATTTCAGCGCTTCTTTGAACTGCTGTTCCAATCCGAGATTGTACAAATTGTTTTTGAGCGAGCGGCCAATCAGAAATTCCATACACAGGTAGTAAACCCTTTTGAGTTTTCCCTGCTGTATGCGCAGATTGTTTTCCTGCTTCTTTTTCAGCAGTATGTCGCGGACTACCAGCGCGGACGCCTTATACATTTGGTCTTTGGTGGCGCGTCGGGGCTGCGTCGCGAAATATTTGGTCAATTTTTCCGAAATGAGGTCTTTGACTTCCTCAACCGTCTTTATCATTTAGAGTTCCTCCAAGAAAGCATTAAATCGTTTTTTTTGCGTGTCAACATTTAGCCCCGTAGTTATATGCGAATTCAAAACATCTCGTTATAGAACTTGATATATTCTCTCGCGCTGTTCTTCCAGCTGAAATCCGTCGTCATAGCGCGCTTTACAAGACCGTCCCACTTGTCGCGGTAATCATTGTAAAGTCCGACGGCGCGTTCCACCGCGTGGAGCATATCTCCCGCATTGTAGGTCTGGAACGTAAAGCCGTTGCCGTAGTCGCCGTCTCCGCAGTCGGTTATGGAATCTTTCAATCCGCCCGTCAGACGCACGACGGGAATGGTTCCGTATCTGCACGCCATCATCTGCGACAGTCCGCAAGGTTCGGACTTGCTGGGCATAAGGAATATATCCGCCGCCGCGTAAATCTTATGCGACAAATCTTTATTGAACGCGATTACCGAGCAGACCTTTTGGTCGTACATCTGCTGTATGTGCGTAAAGAAGCCCTCGTAGTCGGGGTCGCCCTTGCCGAGTATGACCACCTGCACATCGTTTTTGAGTATGTCGTTCATTGCAAAGCGGACGAGGTCGAGACCTTTATGCGACACGAGGCGGGAAATTACGGCTATCATAGGAACGTTTTCGTTTACAGGCAACGACAGCATTTTTTGCAGCTCGGTCTTGTTTGCGACCTTGTCTTTTTTTACGGTTGCCGTCGAATAGTTTTTGAAGAGCGACGGGTTGGTTTCGGGATTGTAGCTCTCTATATCCACGCCGTTGAGAATGCCGCGCAGCTTATAGCTGTTTTTGAGCAGCACGTTTTCCAAGCCGTGCGAATAGAACGGGTCCATTATCTCCTGCGCGTAAGTCGGGCTGACCGTGGACACGGCGTCGCTGTAATCTATTGCGCCTTTCATAAGATTGATACAGCCGCGGTGTTCTATCGACATATACTCGTGCTGCGGTATGCCGAACACGTCTTCTATTATGCCTTTTCCGTACTTGCCCTGATACTCTATGTTGTGAATGGTGAATATCGTCTTTATTCCCTCGTAGCCGTTGCGGTACATATAGAACAGTTTATAGTATATCGGCACGAGCGCCGTCTGCCAATCCTGACAGTGCAAAATGTCGGGTTTCCAACCGAGATACGGAATGAGTTCCGCCGTCGCTCTCGACAAAAACGCGAACCTTTCGCCGTCGTCGTAATAGCCGTAAAGCGCGGGGCGTTTGAAGTAGTACTCGTTGTCTATGAAGTAATACACCGTACCTTTATAGTCGTACTTGAACAGACCGCAGTATTGGTTGCGCCAAGCGAGCGGCACGTTTATATGACAGATAAATTCGAGGTTTTTGCGCTCTTCCTGCGGGAACGACTCGTACAGCGGCAGTATTATGCGCGCCTCGTAACCGCAGTTTTTGTCGGAATTTATCTCTCTCGGCAGAGAGCCCATAACCTCTCCGAGTCCGCCCGTACCGGCAAACGGGAACGCTTCCGAGCAGACGAAGAGTATCTTTCTCTTCTCTGCGGACTTCTTTTCCTGTTTTTCGACGGGAGGTTTTTCCTCGACGGGTTTTTCCTGTTTCGCAACGGGAGGTTTTGCCGCCGCAGGTTTTTCCTGCTGTTTGGCGACGGGCTTTTCCCCGACGGGTTTTACGCAGGTTTCCGCCTTTTTCTCCGTTTTCTTTGCCGCGGGTTTTGCCGCAGGCTTGGTTTCGGCTTTCGGCGCGGATTCGGCGACAGCCGTCGTCTTTTTTTCGGGCGCCGTTTCGGTCGTACCCTTCCGGGCGGTCGACGTCGACCTGTCCGTCTTTCTCGAAGTTGCCATAATATAATTCTCCTTTTTCGGATTTCTTTTTATTTAATCAAATGACCACGTTTTTGGCTATATAATAAGGATGCGTCGCGTGACCCGAAAGTTCTCTGTTTTCCAAAATTCTTACCTGTTTATCCGCTATTACGCAATTGAGACGGCTGTTTTGGGCAATCTCGCTCTCCTGAAACACTATCGAATCTTTTACGACTGCGCCTTTCGCCACTTTTACGCCGCGGAACAGTATGGAATTTATGACCGTTCCCTCTATGACGCAACCGTCGGCTATCAGAGAGTTCTGCACAATTGACGTATCTTCCAGACGGCAGGGCGCGCTGTCGCGCACTTTCGTATAGATATTGGCTCCGTCGCTGTTGAACAGCGAATCGCGCTTTTGCTTATCCAACAGTTCCAGAGAGTGTTTGAAATAGTTTGCCATACTGTCTATGGACGCGAAATAACCCTTATATTCGTAGGCGCATATATGATAGTTTTTGCAGCCCTTTCCGAGCACGTCTTTGGAAAAGCTTTTATATCCGAGCTCTGCGGAATTTTCCAGAATGTTCAGCAAGAACAGGCGGTTCATCACACAGATGTTAGTGTAAACGCTTTTTACTCCCGACATCTTGTTCGACACCGAAACTTTCGTCACTCTGCCGTCCTTGTCTATGTCGAGCACCGTCCTTTCCTTGTCGGGGCGTATATCTTTATTGCGGTATACGACGGTTATGTCGGCGTTATGCTCCACGTGGCGGCGGACGATGTCCGCGAAGTCGGCGTTGCAGATGCAATCGCAATCGCTCATAACGACGTATGCCTCTTCCGAGCGTTTCAAAAAGTGCGTTATGTTTTTCAAAGCCTCGAAGCGGGAGTTGTAAAGCCCGTTCATTTCCTCGCCGAACGGAGGAAGAATCATAAGTCCGCCGTTCTTTCTCGACAGGTCCCAATGCTTGCCGCTTCCGACGTGGTCCATAAGCGACTGATAGTTCGACTTGGTTATTATGCCGACCTTGCTTATGCCGCTGTTCACCATATTGGAGAGGGGGAAATCTATGAGGCGATATCTGCCGCCGAAGGGCACGCTTGCCAGCGTTCGCTTCGCCGCCAACTCGCCCAGCTCTCTGTCGTGTATATTACTGAATACTATTCCCATCGTTTTCATATTTTTATTCCTCTCCTTCCACTATTTCGCCGGCTTTGAGTTTTACGCCCTTTTTCAGCTTGACTCCGCCGCCTATCAGCGTGATATTGTTTTTGTCCGACGTTTCGTCGCCGAGTATGCAATTTTCGCCGATGACGCAGTGTTCGTCCACCATAGCATAGTTGAGTCTGGCGTTTTTGCCGACCGTCGTACCGCGCATCACGACGCTGTTTTTGACGAGCGCGCCCTCCTCTATCACGACGCCCTCGCCGAGTACGGAATTTATGACCGTGCCTTCCACTTCGCAGCCCGTCGTCATAATCGAGTTGAGCACTCTGCCGCTTGCTCCTATATGGCTGGGCGGCAGCGGACGGTTGCGGGAATATATCTTGAAATTGGGGTCGTTGAGGTTTATCAGAGGATTTTCGCCGAGCAGGTCCATATTGGCTTCCCACAGCGAAGTCACCGTTCCGACATCCTTCCAATAGCCGCTGAAACCGTAGGCGTACACGTTCATTTTCTTTTTGAGCAGCGTCGGGATTATGTTTTTGCCGAAGTCGTTGGACGAATCCGGATTTTTCTCGTCGGCGACAAGCTCGGACACGAGCACGTCTTTCTTGAAGATGTATATGCCCATAGACGCGTGGTTGCTCTTCGGTTTTTTGGGTTTTTCTTCGAAGGAAATTATGCGCTTATCCTCGGCGAAGTCCAATATTCCGAAACGGCTCGCCTCTTCGTTCGGCACGTCTATGACGGCTATCGTACAGTCGGCATTGTTCGCCTCGTGTTCGGCGAGCATTTTCGAGTAGTCCATTTTGTAAATGTGGTCGCCGCTTAAAATAAGCACGTGTTCGGAATCGAACTCGTTTAAAAAGTGGAGATTCTGATAAATGGCGTTTGCCGTTCCCTTATACCACTCTCCGCCTTTCTTCGCCTGATACGGCGGCAAGGTGTGGACTCCGCCGTAGCTTCTGTCCAAGTCCCACGGTTCGCCGTTGCCGATATACTCGTTGAGAATCAGCGGCTGATACTGCGTCAGCACTCCGACGGTGTCGATATTCGAATTGGCGCAGTTGGACAGCGGAAAATCGATTATACGATACTTCGCGCCGAATGACACGGCGGGTTTTGCCACCCTGCTCGTGAGCGCATACAGACGGGTTCCCTGTCCTCCCGCCAACAGCATTGCAATACACTTCTTCTTTTTCATATTCTTCTCCCTGATTATAGTTGACCTGCCTTTCGCGCTTTCATCGCTTCGGCAAGACGAGATTACTTGGTTTTTGCGGTTTTCTTCGGCGCGGGTCTTTTAATCTTGCCGTCCGCCGCAGTCGTTTTTTTCGCGGTCGGCTTCGGCGTTTTCGCCGCAACCGCGAACATATATCCCGACATAGGCGCGATATCGAGCGATATGCTGTATTCCTTGCCGTGGCTGGAAACTTTTTCCGCTTTCACGCTTGCGCCGCCCTCTTTGAAGCCGTACACGTCGGTGCAAAGCAATCTTTTGAATGTGCCTTTTTCCACGCCGATACGATAGTCGTTCCACTGCGAAAGCGAGAAATTTATGACTATGACTATACGGTTGCCCTTTCTGTCCCTGCGTTCGTAGGCTATGACGTTTTGCCGGTTGTCGTCGGCAACCAACCATTCGTAGCCGTCCCAGCCGTCTTCTATCTCCCACAGCGGACTGTTTTCGAGATATATCCTGTTCAGCGCGGCGGAATATTTTTCGGACATTCTATGCATATCGTAGTCGAGCAACTGCCACCCGAGAGAGTCGGCGAAGTTCCACTCGTCGAACTGCGCGAACTCCGTTCCCATAAACGAAAGTTTTTTGCCGGGGTGTCCCATCATATTCATCAGATAGTTTCTCCACCCCGCAAACTTCTGCTCGTATGTTCCCGGCATTTTATTGACAAGCGAGCATTTGCCGTATACGACCTCGTCGTGCGATATGGGAAGCACATAGTTTTCGCTGAACGCATACGTCATAGAAAACGTCAGATTGTTATGCAGCCCCGCGCGCCAGAGAGGGTCGGTCTTGGCATATGCCAGAGTGTCGTTCATCCAGCCCATATTCCACTTGAAGTTGAAGCCGAGACCGCCGTCGCAAGCCGGTTTGGTCACCATAGGCCACGCCGTGGATTCCTCGGCAATCATCATTGCGTGAGGGAATTTTTCGAATATCTTCGTATTCAATTTTCGGAAAAACTCCACTGCGTCGAGGTTTTCCTTACCGCCGTATTCGTTGGGCCGCCACTGTTTTCTGCCGTAATCGAGGTACAGCATACTCGCAACCGCGTCCACGCGCAATCCGTCCACGTGGAACACGTCCAACCAATATGCGGCGTTGGAAATCAAAAAGCTGGCGACTTCGCCGCGGCGGTAATCGAAACAGCGCGTACCCCATTCCTTATGTTCCATTCTCAATTCGTCGCTCGGCTCGTAGAGAGGTCCGCCGTCGAATTCGTACAGTCCGTTGGCGTTTTTCGGAAAGTGTCCCGGCACCCAATCGAGGATTATCCCCAGCCCCGCATTGTGCAGCTTGTCCACGAGATAGGCAAAGTCTTCGGGCGTGCCGTAACGCGACGTCGGCGCATAGTAGCCCGTAACCTGATAGCCCCAGCTTGCGTCGAACGGGTATTCGGCGATTCCCATAAGTTCGAGATGCGTATACGACATATCTTTCATATAAGGCACAATCTCGTCGGCGAACTTGCGATAATCGTAGCAATTGCCGTCGGGGTATTTGCGCCAAGAGCCGATATGGCACTCGTAGATATTGACGGGTTTTTTATATACGTCGGTCTTTTCCGACATATATTTGTCATCGGTGAATTTATATGCGTTCAAGGGATATGCCTTGCTCGCCGTCCCCTCGTGCGTTTCCGAATGAAAAGCATACGGGTCGGACTTGTAAAGCCCGCCCTTATCCGTTTCAAGATAGTATTTATAGTTGTCGTAGCGTTTGATTTCGGCAATCTTGCCTTCCCATATTCCCGCGTTAGTCGCGCGGTTCAAAGGATTTGCTTTCGTGTCCCAATTATTGAAATCTCCGACCACGGACACCGATTTTGCTTTCGGCGCCCACACTCTGAAAACTGCTTCCCCTGTTCGCTCGTTGAGATTACAGCCCATAAAAAGGTATGCTTCGCAGCAGTCGCCGCGCTCAAACTCCGATTGCGTGTTTCTGTCGAATATCATTAGTCCTCCGAAGATATGCGGCTTTTTCAGTGCCG
>Ga0224483_100734_pt1 | contig 10602 bp, 5 predicted proteins | sample hydfratestSal1_FD_181453 | JGI IMG/M metagenome (GOLD analysis project Ga0224483, IMG submission 181453) | Metatranscriptome of mouse feces microbial communities from Columbus University, Ohio, United States - Sal1 (Metagenome Metatranscriptome) ... | reverse complement strand
GTAGTCACGAAGATCATCGAGATTGAAAACGGAAAGCTGATGACATATTCCGGCAACTATACCCAGTACGCGGAAAAGAAAAAGATGCTCCGCGATGGTATGTTAAAAGAATATTTAAACCAGCAGCAGGAAATCAGACATCAGGAAGCGGTCATTGAAAAGCTGCGCTCCTTCAACCGGGAAAAGTCTATCAAACGGGCCGAAAGCCGGGAAAAGATGTTAGAAAAGATAAAACCAGTAGAAAAGCCTGTGGAACTTCATGCGGAGATACACATAGAGCTATCGCCCTCTTGTACAAGCGGCAACGATGTACTGTCGGTAGAGCACCTTGGCAAGTCATTTCCGCCCCACACGCTCTTTTCAGACGTAAGCTTCGAAATCAAACGGGGAGAGCATGTGGCAGTCATCGGGGACAACGGTACAGGAAAGACTACCCTTTTAAAGATTTTAAACCGTGTCCTTCCCGCCGATACCGGGCAATTTACACTGGGGACGAACGTACAGATCGGCTATTACGATCAGGAGCACCATGTCCTGCACATGGAAAAGACAATTTTTGAAGAGATTTCCGACGACTATCCCACGCTCACCAACACAGAGATTCGCAACATGCTTGCCGCCTTTCTCTTTACCGGGGACGACGTCTTCAAACGAATCGGAGACTTAAGCGGCGGAGAGCGCGGCCGCGTATCACTTGCAAAGCTTATGCTCTCCGAAGCCAACTTCCTCATCCTAGACGAGCCGACGAACCACTTAGATATCGTCTCAAAAGAAATACTGGAAAAAGCGTTAAACGACTACACCGGAACCGTACTCTATGTTTCCCATGACCGTTACTTTATCAACCAGACCGCCACACGCATCCTGGATCTTGTGAACCAGACTTTTGTCAACTATATTGGGAATTATGACTATTACCTTGAGAAGCGGGACGAGCTTACCGCCGTTTACTCAGGAGCGGGCGCCAAAGGCAGCTCTTTTCCGGGCAGCGAAAGGACATCTGATTCTTCCGGCGCTTCCTGCGGCCCTGATGCCCCGGCAAATGCCGCCAATGGCTCTAAAGCCAGTTGGCAGGAGCAGAAAGAAGCCCAGGCCCGCAAGCGGAAACGTCAAAATGACCTTAAAAAGACTGAGCAGCGCATCACAGAGCTGGAAGACCGCGATCATACCATCGATCAGCTTATGACTCAGGAGGAAGTATATACCAACTCCGTCAGATGTCAGGAGCTGGCGATGGAAAAGGCCGCAATCGCACAGGAGCTGGAAGCGCTGTATGAAAAGTGGGAAGAACTGGCAGAGTAAGTTATACGGCGGCAAAAGGAATAAGGGAATGGCTCCCTGGATTCTCCTCTAGAATTCAGGCACATTATCTGCAAACATATGTAATTTCATCTTAGCTGACAGCTCACGCAATATATGCTGTCCCCCGATGCTGTTCCCTTTTTCATCGAGAGACGGGCCAAAGATGCCGATTCCCATTCTCTTATCCACCACGGAAAGAAGCCCGCCGCCAACACCGCTTTTAGACGGCACGCCGACCTCAACTGCAAACTTCCCGGAGCCATCATACATCCCACAGGTCAGCATGATGGTTTTTACTATCTGCACCACCCAACTATGAAGCAGGCGCTCCTCTGTTACCGGATTGACACCGTCAGACGCCAGCACCAGCCCGAAGCCTGCCAGACTTGCCGCTGTCACATTGAGGGAGCACATCTGCACGTAAAGTTTCAGACTTTCCTCCACACTGTTCTCCAGAATCCCTTTGCTCTCCAACAGGTACGCAATCGCCTTATTTCTCGAGATATGTCCCATCTCTGAATGAAACACCCGCTCGTTAAGGGTAATCTCATCATCCATACAGAGATGTCTCGTGAACTTTAACATATTCTCAAAGCTTACCTCCGAAGCCAGATGGCTTGCTATAGCTATCGCCCCGGAATTAATCATCGGATTCGATGGATAATCACTGGTCAAATCAAGTTTCACAAGAGAATCAAAGGAGTCCCCCGAAGGCTCCATGCCTACCCGGTCAAACGTCCGCTCGTATCCGCACCGCTCAAGGGCGACAGCCAGCGAGATTACCTTGGAGATACTTTGAATCGTAAAACGAACATCCGCATCCCCGCATTTGTAATATTGCCCGTCGCTGGTACAGACACATACTCCCAGATAATCTTTATTCACATGTCCAAGCTCAGGTATGTATGTAGCAGTCCTTCCCAGAGCTGTCATTTTCTTTCCTTTTGCTACTGCCTGTTCCAATATCTTGTTCATCTTTTTCCCCCTAACATGCTATTACTGTGATTCTATGAAAAATAAGCGGTCATACTGACCGCCTGATTTCTTTTCTCATAATAAAAAACCATTCCTGTTTTCTATAGAGCTCAAATCCATATTTTTCATAGAGCCTGACCGGGCCTCTATACTGGTAATCCCGTTCCGTGTCTGAAAACGGATACCCCTCGACATAAGAATATCCCTCTTCTTTCGCATCTTCCAGAACTCTTTCCATGACAGCCTTCGCAATCCCTTTTCCACGGTAAGCCGGAGCGATATCCATACAATACAATACCTTTATCCTGCCTCTTTCCACCCTGTCTGTAAAAAACTGCACATCCTCACAGACCGGGCCATAATCAATCTTATCACCGGCGTTGCACCATCCCGCGACTTTATTGCCGTCATATATAAGATAACCAGTCATAATTCCCTGCAAAACAAGCTCTTTTGCTCTCTGGCGGCGTTCTTCTTTTATGACGCACCTCTCATCTTCCTCCCTGCCAAGATGACTCTGGAGGCAATAGCAGGCAGACCACTCCTCATGGTCAGAAAATGCATCATTATCAAAATAATACAAAAAATCATCCACCATTTCGGGCGTCAGTTTCTTTATACAGACATTCGCCTTCTTCGGCCATTTCTCTGACACTGCCTGCCCTGACCCGGCTTTCCCAGGTTCGATTCTTTCCGGCTCGGCTTTCTCCACCATCCAGGGACGCACATCTCCAAGCCAGCCCATCTCTTTCCAGTAATCCGTGTCAATCTGCTGCATAAATCCGCGCCTGTGCATATGCCGCATCAGATAAAAAAGAACTCTTGCCCTGAGTGAAGGCGTCACTTTTCCAGGCTCATGGACGATCCTTGACATAATCTCATTGACTTTCTTATCAATCTTATCCTTGACAGATTTCTCCACCCCGTCCCAGGACATGCTCCTTACCGCCACGCCATATGTATAGATTCGTCCGACTCCCCACCAGTTAAGACTGTCGGTGATATCTTTAAGCGCGCTCTTCATGCCGCCGCCCGCCGCCGTGGAAAAACAGACCGCCTGTTTCCGGAACATAGAACCTTCCGGGCGGTGCACCATCCACCGGTACCCGTAATGGTCAAGGAGCGCCTTGATCTGACCCGTCGCATGATAGACGTAAGCAGGCGTTGCAAACACAAGAAGATCCGCCTCATCAATCAGCCTTGTAACACGCCTGAGATAGATAAAATAATCCGGGCACTTCTTTGCTCCCTGGGTGATGCACAGGCCGCACCCCCGGCAGAATTCCGGCATATCCCTTGGCAGGAAAAGCTCATTCACCGTATCCCGCGACAAGGTAACCCTCTCCACAAACATCTTCGCAATCCGGTACGTCGTACTTTTCCTCATAGTACCGTTAATCATCAGTATATTCATACAGAATCCCTTCCTTACAATCTCTCAGCAACGGCCTTTATAAAGTCCTCGCTGTTTAAAACAACCGGATTCGGATTAATCGTAATCAGTGCAAGATCCTTCGTCATCTTTCCTTCCTCGATAGTATCAATCGTGGCTTTCTCAAGCCTGTCCGCAAACTCCATAAGCTCCTTATTGCCGTCTAACTCGCCCCTCTTTCTAAGCGCACCCGTCCATGCAAATATAGTAGCCACAGAGTTTGTAGATGTCTCTTCACCCTTTAAGTGCTTGTAATAATGGCGCTGCACTGTCCCGTGGGCCGCCTCGTACTCATAATACCCTTCCGGGGACACAAGTACGGAAGTCATCATCGCAAGTGAGCCGAACGCAGAGGACACCATGTCGCTCATCACGTCCCCGTCATAATTCTTGCAGGCCCAGATATAGCCGCCCTCCGACTTCATCACACGGGCAACCGCATCATCAATGAGCGTGTAAAAATAGACAATCTGCGCTTCTTTAAATTTCTCTTCATACTCCGCATCATAGATTTCCTGGAAAATATCTTTAAACGTATGGTCATACTTCTTGGAAATCGTATCCTTCGTGGCAAACCAAAGATCCTGCTTCGTATCAAGCGCGTAATTAAAGCAGCTTCTCGCAAAACTCTCAATGGACTGGTTCACATTGTGCATGCCCTGTATGATACCTGAACCGTCAAACTCATGGATCAGCTCCCTTGACTCTTTCCCGTCTCTGTCTGTAAAGACAAGCTCCGCCTTCCCTGCGCCCGGTATCTTCATCTCCGAATTTTTGTACACATCCCCGTAAGCATGCCTTGCAATGGTGATGGGTTTTTTCCAGTTTTTCACACAAGGCTCGATTCCCTTCACCACAATCGGCGCCCGGAACACCGTACCGTCTAAAATCGCACGAATCGTTCCGTTAGGGCTCTTCCACATCTCTTTCAGGTTATACTCTGTCATCCGCGCCGCATTAGGCGTGATAGTCGCACACTTTACCGCAACTTTATGCCTCTTTACCGCATTGGCTGAGTCAACCGTCACCTGGTCGTCCGTCTCATTGCGGTGTTCAAGCCCCAAGTCATAATACTCTGTATTCAGCTCAATAAACGGCGCTAAAAGATGCTCCTTAATCATTCCCCAGAGAATCCGCGTCATCTCATCCCCGTCCATCTCAACGACCGGGTTCATCATCTTTATCTTATCCATTGTTCTACCTCCGCTTAATACAGTTTCGCCCCGATTTCTCTCGGGCGGAACCCTTCATTTTCGAGCGCCATAAGTATCTCATTCTTATGCTCTGTCCCGAATGTCTCCATCGTGATCCTAAGCTCCACAGCCGCATTACGGTTAATGCTGACAAACTGATTGTGCTCAAGCTTAATAACATTGCCGTTGGCGTTCGCAATCGTACTCGCCACCCGCACCAGCTCTCCGGCTTTATCCGGCAGGAGCACCGACACTGAAAAGATACGGTCTCTCTGAATCAGCCCATGCTGTACGACAGAAGACATCGTAGTCACATCCATATTGCCGCCGCTTAAGATTGCGACTGCCTTCTTTTTATTCAGATCCAACTGTTTCAGCGCCGCAATCGTGAGAAGTCCGGAATTTTCCACAATCATCTTATGGTTTTCCACCATATCAAGGAATGCGCCGATCAGCTCGTCGTCCTCCACCAGAAGAATCTGGTCCACATTCTCCTTACAGTACGGGAAGATGTTCTCCCCCACCCGCTTTACAGCCGTACCGTCTGCAATTGTATTCGCGCTTGGCAGTGTCACCGGCTCACCGGCCTCTATCGCCGCGGTCATGCTGGATGCAGACTTCGGCTCAACTCCGATGATCTTTATCTTCGGATTCAGCATCTTGGCCAATGTAGCAACACCTGTCACCAACCCGCCGCCGCCAATCGGCACAAGAATATAATCCACCGTCGGCAGCTCCTGGATGATCTCCATAGCGATACTTCCCTGTCCGGTTGCAACTGCTAAGTCGTCGAACGGATGTACCAGCGTCTTACCGGTCTCCTCTGCCAATTTTACCGCATAAGCATAGGAGTCGTCAAATACATCTCCGTGGAGCACCACCTCCGCCCCGTAGTTTTTCGTGCGGTTTACTTTGATTAACGGCGTCACCGTAGGCATGATAATGGTCGCCTTGCATCCATACTTCTGCGCAGCAAATGCAACTCCCTGGGCGTGATTCCCCGCAGACGCGGTGATAAGCCCCCGGCTTCTCTCCTCCTCGGAAAGCGTGCTGATCTTATAGTAGGCACCCCGCACCTTGTAGGCGCCTGTACACTGCATATTCTCCGGCTTTAAGTAAATCTTTCCTCCGGTAAGCCTGCTTAAATTCTCACTGTACACCAGCTTCGTCGGCAGTGTCACCTTTTTCACAATCTCACTGGCTTCTTCAAATTTTTCCAATGTCAATTCCTGCATCCTTAATCCCTCCTGCTACAATTAGTTATTCCAGTCCACAGCAAATAACGCCTTCACAAAGCTGTCTGCGTCAAATTTCTGCAGATCGTCAATGCTTTCGCCCACGCCGATGTATTTTACCGGAATCCCAAGCTCCGCATGAATCGCAACCGCAATACCGCCCTTAGCCGTTCCGTCCATCTTTGTCAGGACGATACCTGTAATATCCGTCACTTCGCTGAACTCCTTCGCCTGCTGCAGCGCATTCTGCCCTGTAGTAGCGTCCAAAACAACCAGTGTCTCCCGAAACGCCTCCGGGAACTCCCGGTCAACAATCCGGTTCATCTTTTTCAGCTCTTCCATCAGATTCTTTTTATTGTGAAGCCGCCCTGCCGTATCGCAGAGCAGCACATCCGCGTGCCTTGCCTTTGCCGCCGCAACCGCGTCATAGACAACCGACGCCGGGTCTGAACCCTCCTGTCCTCCGATGAGCTCTGCCTGCGCCCGGTTCGCCCACTCCTTAAGCTGCTCTCCCGCCGCCGCCCGGAAGGTATCTGCCGCCGCCATGATTACTTTCCTGTCCATGGCCCTAAGCTTCCCGGCGAGCTTTCCGATCGTCGTCGTCTTACCTACGCCGTTCACACCGACAACCATAACGACCGACGTCTTCTCTTCAAACTCATAAGCCGTCTCGCCTACCTCCATCTGTTCTCTGATACTCTCAATCAGAACCTCCCTGCAGTCAGCCGGCTGCTTAATATGACGTTCCTTAACCTTCTTTTTCAGATCATCTAAAATATCATAAGTCGCCTGTACGCCCAAATCACCCATAATAAGGACTTCCTCAAGCTCCTCATAAAAATCTTCATCAATATTGGAAAAGCCTGAAAAGATACTGTCCATACTGTTCACAATATTGTCCCTCGTCTTTGTCAGACCAGATATCAACCGTTTAAAAAATCCTTCTTCCGCCATCAAATACGCCTCCTGTTCCTATGTATCAAGCTCGTCCTCTAACAGACTTACGGAGACAAGGGTCGACACGCCCTTCTCCTGCATCGTGATTCCGTACAGCCGGTCCGCTGCCGTCATCGTCCCCCTCCTGTGAGTAATCACAATAAACTGTGTACTTTTCGTTAACTTATGGAGATATTTTGCAAAACGGATAACATTATTATCATCCAGCGCCGCCTCAATCTCATCCAAAAGGCAGAATGGAGAGGGCTTTAAGTTCTGAATCGCAAAGAGAAGCGCAATCGCTGTAAGTGCCTTCTCACCCCCGGACAACTGCATCATGTTTTGCAGCTTCTTCCCCGGCGGCTGGGCGATAATCTTAATTCCCGCCTCTAAGATATCCTCATCCTCCATAAGCTCCAGCGTTCCCTTTCCTCCGCCGAACAGCTCCTTAAACACCTGGTCAAATTCTCTGGAAATGCGTTCAAACTGTTCTGCAAACTGTTTACGCATAGCGATGTCAAGCTCCTCGATAATCTTCTCAAGCGTCTCCTCCGCCTGTACAAGATCGTCATGCTGACCTTTCAGAAATACATATCGCTCAGATACGTTTTTAAAGTCCTCAATAGCGTTGACATTCACATCTCCCAGTCCTTTAATCTCGTTCTTTATCTCCTGGATTCGTTTCTTCATCTGCGCAAGGTCGGAAAGGTTCTCATTGCGAAGCTCTAAAGCTCTGTTGTAGGTAAGCTCATACTCCTCCCACATATAATTAATCTGCTTTTCCGACGCTTCCTCATAACTTTCCTTCTGGCTCTCTAACCGGAACACTTCTTTATCAAGCTCCGACATATGCTTAGACAGGTCTTCCCGCTTCTGCAAAAACACTTTATGCTTCTGGTTCAGCTCCTCCCGCTGCTGCTTGAACTTTTCAATCTCCTGCCCAATCTCTGCAAAGAGCTCTCCGGAATCCTCAATCGTCTTTCTGAGTTCGGCTATCTTCTCCTCCTTCTGCATAATCTCTCTGGAGGTGCCGCCCTTATTCTCTTCTAATTCCTTCATTTCTTCGCGGAACTTATCGAGCTCTTCACGGATACGTGTCACATTCTGGGAGATAAATTCATATTTCTGCTCCAGGCCCGCGCAGGCAAGATGCATCTCCTCAGCCTCTTTCTGCCTCGCCGCCTCAATCTCACGCTCACTGTCAAGCTGCGCCTGTTCTTTTTCAACCTTTGAAGACAGCTTTGCCTCTAACTGTTCCGATGTATCAAGTTCTACACTGATGGACTCCTGATTATCTATAATATCTGATATCTGCTGCTCAATCTGCTGCTCTTCCTCTTTGATATCAACTGACGTATTCTGTGCGGCCTTAATCTTCGCCTTCGCCTGTTCGATATTCATCTTCGCTGTGTTCTGAACCACATACGCTTTCTGAAGCTTTTGCTTCACCGTCTCAATCTGGTCATAATAGCCTGCCCGCTCGCTGCGAAGCTTCTCGGACTCTGCCTCAAGCTCGTCCATCTCGCGTTTCAACTGCCTGACCGTCTTTTCAAATTCCTCAATCTCGCGCCGTCTGCTAAGCAGATTGCTGGAATTTTTAAATGCCCCTCCGGTCATGGAGCCGCCCGGATTGATCAGCTCTCCCTCTAACGTAACAATTCGGATTGACTGCCGATACTTTCTCGCTATTGCAATTCCATGGTCGATATGATCCACTACAAGGGTTCGTCCCAAAAGATATGAGGCAAGCTCATCGTATCTTTTCTCCACCTTCACAAGCTTGTCAGCCGTACCGATGACCCCTTCCTCCCTGAGTGCCTCCGGTTTGGAAAGTCCCCCGTAGGTCTTAAGCGCAGTGAGGGGAAGGAATGTGGCGCGGCCGTATTTATTCTGCTTTAAATACCCGATCATGCGCTTTGCTGTATCCTCATCCGCAGTGACAATATTCTGGATATTACCCCCTAAGGCTGTCTCTATGGCAACTTCATAATCCTTCTCTACCTTTATGATATCCGCAACAACTCCGAGAAGCCCTTTTTCTGCATCCCGCCTGTCCATAACCCTGCGGATGCTGTTGCCGTAACCGTCGTAACGTTCCGTGATATTCTTCAGGGATTCAAGCCTCGACTCTTCCCTGTGATAAGCCGTCTGCCCGATTCTAAACTGCTCCGTCTGGCGGGACAAAATCTTTTGAATCTCTTCAATCCTCTCCTCATACTGACGGCTTTGCTCTGTCAAAGTTATAATCTCCCCGGATATAGCTTCTAACTCCTCCTCATACCCGGAAAGAAGCGCTTCCTGTCCGTCCGCTTCTTCCTTTGCTTCCGCCATGCGCTGTTCAAGCTGCGCTCTTCTTACCTGTATCTGCTCTAACATGGTATCATACTTCTGTATCTTCGCCTTTGTCGAAGCGCGGTTATTCAGAAGTTCCATGATGTCCGTCTTATTCTTTTCAATATCTGCAGTAAATGTGGCAATGCGTGTCTGAACAGCAATCAGTTCCTCGCGCGCCTTATTCTCAAACTGCCTGTGTTCTCCCAACTGTCCGTGAATATCTGTCTGTTCCTTCTCAAATTCACAAAGCTTTTCTGTACGTTCGGCAATCTCAGCTTCTATCGTTTCTGTCCGCTGCTCATAATGCTCATCATTCATCCGCGCACTGTGAATCTGTTCCTTCAAAAGAGCAATCTGATTCTCAAGCTGCTGCTTGAGCATGGTAGTCTCATTCAGCTGCCCCTTCGCGCGCTCAATAGACTCATCGATCAAGTCCACCTGTTCCTCCACAGTCTCATATTCCTGCTTCATGCCCTCATACTGTCCGCTGGCATTCTCAAGCTCCGCGGCAGTATCCTTAATTTTTCCTTCCAAAGTCCCGATATGCTCTTGTATGCGCGCCGTCTCTAAGAGGAACATATTGATGTCATAAGTCTTTAATTCTTCTTTTTTCTTTAAAAACTCCCTGGCTTTCTCTGACTGCCTTTCTAAAGGGCCCATTTGTTTTTCAAGCTCTGCCAGTATATCATTCACACGCAAAAGATTCTGCCGCTCTTCCTCAAGCTTTTTCACTGACATATTCTTCCGCCGCTTAAACTTCACGATTCCTGCCGCCTCGTCAAAAAGTTCCCGGCGTTCCTCTGGTTTTCCACTTAGAATCTTATCAATCTGTCCTTGCCCGATAATGGAGTAGCCTTCTTTGCCGATACCTGTATCATAGAACAGCTCATTGACATCCTTGAGCCTGCACACACCGCCGTTGATCAAATATTCACTTTCACCGGAACGGTATAATTTTCTCGCTACAGTAACTTCCTCGTATTCAATCGGTAATTGATGGTCAGAATTATCAAGAGTAATAGCTACAGAGGCATAGCTTAAAGGCCTGCGGTTTTCTGTTCCCGAAAATATGACATCCTGCATACTTCCGCCGCGGAGCTGTTTGACCCTCTGCTCTCCCAACACCCACCGCACCGCATCGGCAACGTTGCTCTTTCCGCGCCCATTCGGTCCTACGATTCCGGTAATACCGTTG
>Ga0224483_100732_pt1 | contig 10607 bp, 7 predicted proteins | sample hydfratestSal1_FD_181453 | JGI IMG/M metagenome (GOLD analysis project Ga0224483, IMG submission 181453) | Metatranscriptome of mouse feces microbial communities from Columbus University, Ohio, United States - Sal1 (Metagenome Metatranscriptome) ... | reverse complement strand
GTGCTCGTGAATGCGTTATATATTGTGTCTATTAAAAATTAAATTTGCAAACCGTATATTTCTATGAAAACAATTATCAACCAAGAAATTCCAGATTTTTCAGTTGAAGCCTACGTTGACGGAGTGTTCCGCACCGTAAAGCGCGAGGACCTCAAAGGCAAGTGGGCTATATTTTTCTTCTATCCTGCCGATTTTACTTTTGTGTGCCCCACAGAGTTGGTCGACATGGCCGACAATTATGATAAATTCCGTGAGCTTGGTGCGGAGGTCTACAGTGTCTCTACCGATAGCCAGTTCACCCACAAGGCATGGCACGATGCCAGCGACTCCATCCGCAAGGTACGTTTCCCGATGCTTTCCGACAAGACAGGTGTGCTGAGCGAATATTTCGGCGTGCTTAATCCTGATGATTTCATGGCTTACCGTGGCACTTTCGTGGTCAATCCCGAAGGAAAAATCAAGATTGCCGAGGTTCAGGACAATGGCATAGGACGTAATGCCGAGGAGCTTCTGCGTAAACTTGAGGCGGCACAGTTTGTGGCAGCCCATGGTGACCAGGTATGTCCCGCACGTTGGCGACCCGGCGACGCAACCCTTACTCCGGGCATCGAGCTTGTAGGTAAGATTTGATGACATTTTTTCGTTATCTGCATATTAGGTTTTAGCCAACCTTTTTCGGGATATCTCTCTTCTGAACTTTTTTCAACGGGAAATTCAGGATTTGATATCCCGATTTTTTGTATTTTTGTCGCAATGAACTGAGTTTGATATTTTGTCAAAATTTAGTGGTATTAATAACACCATCTTAAAGTCAGTTCAAAGACGTTACATTTGAATTTCAACTGTTTCAACTATTATGATTGATGAGATTATAGCCGTGGCGCGCGAAGCCGGCGCACAGGCAATGAAATATTTCCGCCATAACGCATTGATGAATGTTGCCAACAAGCTCAATGATAGTGATATCGTCACTGATGCCGACAAGGAAAGTGAGCGTATCATCACCTCCTACATACGGTCGCATCATCCCTCCCATGCCATCCTGTCGGAGGAGTCAGGAAGTACTGAGGGCGATGCTGAATGGCGTTGGGTGATTGACCCGATTGACGGCACAAGCAACTTCTTTGCCGGTCTGCCTCTTTGGGCTATATCCATAGGTGTGGAGCATCATGGCGAGAGGAAATATGGTGTTGTCTACCTTCCCGCCACCGGTGAGATGTTTCATGCTGTTCGCGGAGAGGGGGCGTTTCTCAACGGAAAGCCTATTCATGTATCTCCGCAGGATAAATTGTCGCGTTCCCTCATATCAACCGGTTTCCCTGTTGACAAGGATACCAATCCCGATAACAACATGGACAATCTTGCCCGGATACTTCCTCGCGTTAGGGATATACGTCGTCTCGGTTCTGCTGCTACTGATATCTGTTACGTTGCAGCCGGATTTCTCGAAGGTTATTGGGAAATGAATCTCCATGAATGGGATGTCTGCGCCGCTCTCCTGATTCTTGAGGAGGCTCAGGGGCGATGGACACGTTTCCGCGACGACCGATGCATATCGGTGGTATGCGGTTCGCCGGTAATTCACGATGCTCTTCTTCATTTTCTTCGCCCGGCTTAGAGGGGCGTCATACATTTGTTATTACACACCCACTTAATCTTAACTAAATCAGCCAAACATCACAAAAAGAATTCAGAAATGTCAAAAGGTCATGTTACACGTCTTCATTGGAAACTGTTTTTCCCTTTGGTAGGATTGCTGTGGATTGTCATTGGCATCACAATTTTATATTTTGTCACTCACGAACGACAGCGCCTGAGCTACAATCTGGGCAATAGATTGATAAATGTCAACAGCACCATAGTTGATGCCTACGGGAAAGGGGCCGATTTGCAGAAGACTGTCGACTTCATAAAACTGTTCACTAATCAGACCACATTGGCGCCTTTGCATCTCACAGTGTATGATGATGAGGGGAATATTGTGGCGGATAATAAGGCGGCGACTATTCCGATTCACGACGAACACGGTGAGATTTTACCCGCGTTCGGTTATTCATGGGAAAAACGTGACACGACCTATCTCCACGACATGTTCATGTTTGGCTCCAAATATATGGTTAGTTCCGCCACAAGCCCGGATGGGGCGATACATACCTTTGCCGCTTTGCCTTATGAGGGTGAGGTGGGGGAATTTTTAAGTGTTGACTCGATGGTGTGGGTTGTGGTGTTGGGTTTGGGGGCTTTCTCCTTTGTCCTTGCCTATTTCAGCTCAAGGGCTATATGTCGTAACGTATATGCCCTGCGTGATTTTGCGGAGATAATATCATCCAACAATATACCTGAGGATATAGAGTCATGGCGTTTCTCAAAGGATGAGCTTGGAGAGGTTTCAAAGAGACTTCTCTTGCTCTATAGGGAGAAGATAAACGCTGAGCATGAGAAAATACTTCATGAACGTCAGATTGGTGTCAATGTCAGCCATGAGCTGAACACGCCAGTCGCCATCATAAAGGGATATCTTGACACCATCCTCACTGATGAGAATATCTCCGAGGAGCAGAAAAAGATTTTTATAGCCCGCGCTCTTGATAATACCAATCGGTTGGCGGAACTGATAAATGATTTGAACGCCGTGATGCGTCTTCAGGACAATAGAACTTCGATACAGTTCCGTACACTCGATTTTCATGAGTTGGCACTGAGACTTGCTGACGATGTGAGGCATAATCATACGGCAGGTGATATGAAGATGGACATAATTGTCCCCGACGATTGCCATGTGGTCGGCAACGAGGCTTTGCTTACCAACGCGCTGCTCCATTTGGTTAAGAATTCAGCTGTACACTCCTCAGGCACATGTATCACCCTCAGGTGGGTGAAGGAAGAGAACGGCTACATGGTGTTTTCATTTTCCGATAATGGTATCGGTGTGGATGATGAGCATCTTAACCGTCTGTTTGACCTGTTTTATAGGGTGGACAGCGGTCGGTCACGTAAGAGTGGCGGCTCGGGGTTGGGATTGCCGCTTGTCAATCGTGTTTTTGTCGCGATGAATGGCGACATAACCGTGCGCAATTCCGAGTCCGGTGGACTTGAATTTATATTCCGTCTTTTGAAAGGAAGTTGAGCCTTGCACATATGCCGGGTCACGGCTGATGCGTTATTTTGAATTTGAATTGAGAGGTTGCTGATAGGGAACCTCAAAACTCTTTGTAACATATTTGTTTATGGAATGGATATCTGAAATATTACGAGATAATCCTGTCATTCCTATTTTCCTTACTTTAGGTTTAGGATTTTGGCTTGGCGGGTTGAAATATAAATCGTTTTCTCTTGGACCGGTGACTGCTACACTCATTGTGGGTGTTGTGATAGGTCAGTTGGATATTCCGGTCTCTGATGAGTTGAAAAATGTGTCGTTCATGCTGTTTCTGTTTGCCATAGGCTACAGTGTCGGTCCTCAGTTTTTCCGCTCGCTCAAGGGTGACGGATTGAAACAGATTGGATTTGCATTGATTGAAACCGTGCTGTGTATAGCCACTGTGGTCATAGTAAGTATAGCCATGGGCTACAACAAGGGTATGGCGGTAGGGCTCTTCTCCGGTTCTCAGGCGTTTTCAGCAGTCATTGGTGTTGGCTCCGGAACCATCCAGTCGTTAGGGCTTCCGGACGATGTAGAGAAATCATATCTTGAGATTATTCCGGCATGTTATGCCGTATGCTATGTGTTTGGCACTATCGGCTCTGCATGGATTATAGCCAATTTCGGCCCGGTATTACTCGGAGGGCTCACTAAGGTCAAGGAACAGACCGCCAGGCTTGAGGCTGAGATGGATTCAGGTGATTTTACTCCTGAGCCCGGGACATTTGTGGCAAATAGGCCCATATCGTTCAGGGCTTACAAAGTTAACTCTGATTATTTCAATCGTTCACGGTCGGTGGAAGAGGTGGAACGGCATATAAAGGAAATGGGGCTGCGACATTTTGTAGAGCGTTTGCGCTTGCGTGGCGAAATTCTTGACCCTCAGCCTGAGTTGAGGATACGAAAAGGTGATGTGATTGTGCTGAGTGGTCGCCGCGAATCTATAATTGATGATGCCGGATGGATTGGTCCGGAAATAACCGACCACGAATTGCTTAATTTCACCGCTGAGAATCTTCCAGTCACTGTTGCCAAATCGGGAGTCGCCGGTCTGACCCTCGGTGAATTGCGCCGTAAGGATTATATGCGCGGGGTTATGGTGCGCAAGGTGATTCGTGATGATAATTCCGTCCCCATGCACAGTCGCACGGAGCTTGAGGCCGGTGATATACTCACTCTTGTGGGGCTGCCCCAGGATGTGGCGGAGGCTGTGCCCGAGATTGGATATTCTGACCGTCCCACAGAGGAGACTGACATGACATTTACAGGACTTGGCATAGCGATAGGATGTTTTATCGGTGCGTTGACTGTATATTTCAAGGGTATACCGGTATCATTATCCACAAGCGGTGGCGCGATTCTTGCCGGCTTGGTGTTGGGGTGGTTGAGAAACAGGCGTCCTACCTTCGGACGGATTCCTCGTCCGGTGATTTGGTTTATGAATAATATGGGTCTGAACATGTTTATTGCTGTGGTTGGGCTTGGTGCGGGTCCCACATTCATTCCCGGATTGCAGAAAGTTGGAATGGAAATGTTTCTTGTTGGTATGGTGTGTACCACCGTGCCTTTGGTGCTTGCTATCCTTATCGGTGGACGATTGTTCCATTTCCCTCCGGCAGTGACATTGGGTTGTGTGGCAGGAGGTCGTAATGCTGTCGCGGCCCTCGGTGCCATACAGGATAGCCTTGACAGCACACTTCCGGCCATGAGTTATACCGTGACGTATGCTGTCGGTAGCGTGACGCTTATCCTTGCCGGGATGATAGTACCCTTAATCGTATAGCAACGAGGGGGGGTAGGGCATTTGTGCACCCCTCTCGTTTTTTACTTAATTTAACCTATCGGATGCATTGATATTTCATTATTCTCCATATCTTTGCGCCTGATAGGTTTTCCTTCATCAGTGCATTTCTTCAATCATCGTGGCTTGTGCTTTGACTTCTCTCCACTTTGCCTTCTTCACATTTGGACAGTGGTATGATAACATTCTTGGGTGGGATTTCAAATATTCAAGACTTAAAGGGATTGCTGTATCTCGTTTATGGTGGACGGTAAACTGTAAATAATAAATATCAATAATGTCAGTAGCGATGAATAGACTTCTATTTCCCTTGGTTTTTATCGTAGGGTTATTGTTCAGCGGTTGTAGCGACAATGACACTGTGTTTGACGAACCGTTACCTGTCAGGGCATACGAAACAGATGCTCAGATATTGTCACGTTTTGTGGAAGTTGACAGAACGACCGGTAAGTTTGTCATTAATCCTGATAGGAGGATAAGTGTGCCGGACTATATTATGAATCATAGCCGGGAGGAGCTGATGGCTGTGAGTCCGGTCAATAGAAATAAATTCCTGCGTGAGATGGAGGAGGTGAATTCATTGCTCCATTCCATAAGTCAATCTGGTCTATCCGCTGCTATCATATATTCGACCTACGCGTCTGATGTCGTTGTCGATGGCAACAACACCGGGAGTCTACGGGTGGAAAAACTTCCGGCCGTTTCAGCCGAGAGGGGGGATGTGGCACATCTTTTGGTTACACCGGAAGGAAATGAACCGGTAAAATTTTATGGTGGACAGTCCATGATTATGAACCTGTCGCGCAGCAACCGTTCTATGTTCTATTTCTATCAGTTATCCTTTGGCGATGGTTCGAATCCTGATGGTGAAATCGTGATTGTGGCAGGAGTGAATTCACCATTGATTTATGGCTCCTACAGAATCTTAAACCAGGGTGGTGATGGTACTATGGTGATGAATGGTCGAACCCTTGTCGGCGACGGAACGCTCTCCGTCTCTATTGTGCGATGAAAACTAAATTATATCCGCTGATTGCCCTGCTTGTCGTGGCTCTCTGTTCCTGCGGAGAACGTTCAGGATATCTCGATGAGGGGCAGCACTCCACCATATCGCTTCTCACCGATGTGGAGTGGCTTATGGTATATGCCGATTCCGGCTTTGGTCCTGATGTCACGTATGAGGATGAGACGATTATCTATAAGTTTGAGCCCTCGGGTAAGGGATGGCTTGCCACTGGCTCGTTGATTGACGCCACAATCAAGGATAATGTGAGCTATTATCAGTGGACATTCACGACCGAGAACTTTGCCGTGCTCTGGATGTCGGGTGCTGTGGCTGAGGGATATTGGCTCATAGAGAAACTGACCTCCACCGAATTGCACGTGCAGTGGACTGTAAAGGACCCTGTGATTTATCCTAATCAAGATAAGACATATTATAAATTCAAGGCTCGCAGAACCAAGTGATTATACAGTCGAATTTCCGACACTGTAGTTGATATGTCGGATTATTCTGATGTGTCGGATTATTCTGAAACTACTTGCGGCGTTTGGGTGGATTGTTTCGCCTGTCGTTGGTGCTTGAACTGTAGTTGCGGTTTCTGTTATTGCCGTTGTTTTTGTCATTGTTGCTGTTTCTGACAGCGTTGCGGGTGGGGTAGGAGGCATGGGCAGGGAACAGGCGTTGCAGTAGGTCTGCGCGATGCAGACGCTGGAGCGAACGGGTGATGTCTTGGCGATATGCATGGTCATACCAGAAGAAATACTTTCGTTGTGCGAGTTTCTCCTCAGGCGAGATGGCTGTGAATACTTTTTTGCCCGTGTAAGGATGATATCCGGTGTAATAGATTTCGGTGGCAACCGTCATGGGGGTTGGGGTGAAGTCCTGCACCTGTTCGAGATGCAGATTAAGCTCCTTTGTTTCGGCTGCGAGTTCTGCCATATCCACCTCATGGCATCCCGGATGTGATGAGATGAAGTAGGGGATAAGCTGCTGTTTGAGCCCATGCTGTGAGTTTACTTTGTCAAACAATCGGCTGAACTCATGGTAAAGCGTGAAGGGTGGCTTGCGCATGATTTCAAGCACTGCGTCCGATGTGTGTTCGGGCGCCACTTTCAGACGTCCCGACACGTGGCGCACTATCAGCTCTTCATTGTACATACGATTAGCCTTGTCAATCTCTGCATCGCCGGTGCGGTGCATCGAGAGGTCATATCGCACGCCGCTGCCGATGAACGATTTCTTTACCCCCGGCATGGCATCCACCGCATGGTAGAGGTCAAGCAGCGGACGGTGGTCGGTGTTGAGGTTGGGGCACGGTTTCGGATGCAGACATGACGGGCGGAGGCATTTCTCACACACGGAAAGATTCTTTCCCCCCATGCGGTACATGTTGGCGCTCGGTCCGCCGACATCACTGATGTATCCCTTGAAGTCAGGCATCTCCGTCACCTTTTTTATTTCACGCAGCACTGATTCCTTACTTCGCGAGGCGATGAATTTACCCTGATGGGCTGAGATGGTGCAGAACGCACAGCCGCCGAAACAACCGCGGTGGACGTTCACCGAATGGCGTATCATTTCGTATGCGGGAATCCGTTTCCCCTTATAGCGCGGATGCGGCTGACGGGTATACGGGAGGTCAAACGAAGCGTCAATCTCCTCGGTGGTCATGGGTGGATACATCGGATTGACTTTTATCCAGATATCTCCGTGACGCTGCCAGAGGGCCTTGCCGTGCATGGCATTGCTCTGCTGCTCGATATGTTTGAAATTCTCCGCCTGATGTTGTTTCGACTTCAGGCAGGAGTCAAATGAATGGAGTATTATGTCATGGTCGAGTATGGCTATTTCCCCATCCGCTATGTCCCAGCGGTCAGCATCATTGATACGTACCACCGTCTGCGGCAGGTCAGTAATCTCAGATATTTTCTCGCCGGCTTCCAGGCGTCGCGCCAATTCCACTGTCACTTTTTCGCCCATGCCGTAGCTTATTATATCAGCCCGGCAGTCCATCAGCAGCGAGGGGCGCAGTTTGTTCTGCCAATAGTCATAGTGGGCCATGCGTCTCATGGATGCCTCGATTCCTCCCGCCACAATCGGGGTGTCGGGGAAAAGGTCGCGGAGTATGGATGAGTAGACTATGGTGGGGTAGTCGGGGCGTGCTCCATGGCGCCCGTTTGGGGTATAGGCGTCATCGCTGCGTCGGCGCCGTGCTGCAGTGTAATGATTCACCATAGAGTCCATGGCGCCGGCTGAGACACCGAAAAAGAGCCGTGGGGCACCGAATTTCTTGAAGTCGCGCAGGTCATCCTGCCAGTTGGGTTGCGGTACTATCGCAACCTTGTAGCCCGCAGCCTGAAGGGTGCGACCAATCACGGCAGCTCCAAACGAGGGATGGTCCACGTATGCATCACCCGAAAAGAGCACCACATCCACGTAGTCCCATCCCAGCGCTTTCATCTCCTTCACGCTGGTGGGGAGATAGTCGGTCACGAGTGCGGTGATGATATTCGGGACTTGCGCGGTGGCAGCCCGGCGGTTGTTTTTCAATTCTCCATTCTCCATTATTCTTTCTCGCTTGTTGCTTGTCCGTTGTCAGTTGTGTTGCTGCTTGCCAATTGTTCCATGGCAAGCACTTCGTCGCGTAGGCGTGCGGCTTCTATGAAGTCCATGCGTTTTGCCGCCTCCACCATCTCCACCCGTCGCTTGGTGATGAGTTTCTGCAGCGCATCGGGAGTAAGATATGGTATCACCGGGTCGGCTGCAAGGTTCACCTTGGTTGAGTACTCCTCGGCATAAGGTATGGGCTGTTGTTTCTTGCCACGCTGTGCGGGCGAAGTACGTTTGCCTTTCTGTTCCACCGGTTCGAGTCCTTCGGTGTCAACTCCGATGATGGCATTGCGCGCTTTGACGATAGCCTGCGGAGTGATGCCATGCTCCTCGTTGTAGGCAAGCTGCAGGGCGCGGCGGCGCGAGGTCTCGTCGATAGTGAGTTGCATTGAGTCGGTGATTTTGTCGGCATACATTATCACCGTGCCGTTGAGGTTACGTGCGGCGCGTCCCACTGTCTGGGTCAGGGAGCGGTGGCTGCGGAGAAATCCCTCCTTGTCGGCATCAAGTATCGCCACGAGCGACACTTCGGGCAGGTCAAGACCCTCGCGGAGCAGATTGACGCCCACAAGGACATCGAAGTCTCCGGCGCGCAGACCGTCGAGAATTCTGATGCGGTCAAGTGTATCCACATCACTGTGTATGTAAGCGGTCTTTATGCGTAGCCGTGTGAGATAGTCGTTCAGTTCCTCAGCCATGCGCTTTGTAAGGGTGGTGACGAGCACACGCTCGTCGCGCTCAATGCGCAGGTTTATTTCATGGAGAAGGTCGTCGATTTGGTTGAGCGACGGACGCACCTCGATTATAGGGTCGAGCAGACCTGTGGGGCGGATAATCTGTTCCACCACCACACCCTCGCACTTCTCCAGTTCATAGTCGGCCGGGGTGGCGCTCACGTAGAGCACCTGTGGGGTAAGGCGTTCAAATTCCTCGAATTTCAGCGGACGGTTGTCAAGGGCGGCCGGCAGACGGAAGCCATACTCCACGAGATTCATCTTGCGTGAAAGGTCCCCGCCATACATTGCCCGGCATTGCGGCAGGGTGACATGGCTCTCATCCACAATGGTGAGAAAATCCTTAGGGAAATAGTCAAGCAGACAGAAGGGGCGCATTCCGGGTTGGCGTCCATCGAAGTAGCGGCTGTAATTTTCTATACCGGAGCAGTGACCCACCTCGCGCAGCATCTCCACATCGTAGTTCACCCGCTCCAGCAGGCGTTTTGCCTCAAGCTCCTTGCCCTCACGGAAGAAATAGTTGTATTGCTCGCCCAAGTCGAGCTCTATCTGACCGATTGCCGACCCCATGCGTTCAGGGGAGGTGACAAATAGATTGGCGGGATAAATCTTGAACACATCATGTGTGCCGAGCGATGTACCGTCCTCGGGATGTATAGTCTTGATTGACTCTATTTCATCGCCCCAGAAGGTCACGCGCACTATTATTTCCTCGTAGGCGAGACGGATATCCACCGTGTCACCTTTCACACGGAATGTGCCGCGCGACAGCTCCACCTCGTAGCGTGAGTAGAGCGCACCCACGAGTGTGCGCAGAAACTTGTTGCGCGCTATTTTCTGACCCACTTTCACCATTATGACGTTGCTGTCGAAGTCCTCCGGATTGCCCATGCCGTAGAGGCACGACACCGACGATACGACCACCACATCCTTGCGCCCTGACATGAGTGCCGACACGGTGGAGAGACGCAGTTTCTCTATCTCGTCGTTAATCATGAGGTCCTTCTCGATATACTTGTCTACTGTGGGTATATAGGCCTCGGGCTGATAGTAGTCGTAGTATGACACGAAATACTGCACCGAGTTCTCGGGGAAGAATCCCTTGAACTCGCTGTAGAGCTGTGCGGCGAGTGTCTTGTTGTGGCTGAGGATAAGGGTAGGTTTCTCCACCTGCGCTATTACGTTTGCCATGGTGAATGTCTTGCCCGAGCCTGTGACGCCAAGGAGCGTCTGGGCTTTCTCTCCATCCTTTATGCCGCGCACAAGCTGTTCTATCGCCTGCGGTTGGTCACCGGTGGGTTGATACTGTGAGGTCAG
>Ga0224483_100731_pt1 | contig 10614 bp, 18 predicted proteins | sample hydfratestSal1_FD_181453 | JGI IMG/M metagenome (GOLD analysis project Ga0224483, IMG submission 181453) | Metatranscriptome of mouse feces microbial communities from Columbus University, Ohio, United States - Sal1 (Metagenome Metatranscriptome) ... | reverse complement strand
CCCGCCAGACATTCCGCCGCCTCAGCCGGAATATTTATGATCCGCTGTATGTGGCGCCTGTTTTTTCTCTTGGGTGCGGCAAGCGGCCTCGTCGTGCCGTTCACCAGCTGTACGGATCTCTCCTCGTCTTTCAGGATCAGATAGATCTGATTCCTGTCATGTCCCGATAAGGACTTTGCAAATTCTATCTTCATACAATGTTTCCTGCCGGCTTCCCGCGTCACTGTCCCGACGCTTTTTGCGGGAGATACCGGTCCATGTCGCCTTTCGCAATCTCCTGACTGGTCAGCGTCAGAATCTGCGGACCGTTCTCCGTGATCAGAATCGTATTCTCGTAGTGCGCCGATGGCTGCAGGTCCTCCGTGACGACCGTCCAGTCGTCATCCATCCAGACGACGTCCGCCGTTCCGAGATTGATCATCGGCTCAACCGCCAGCGTCATGCCGGGTCTTAAACGAATCCCCCTGCGAAACTGCCGGAAATTCGGGATCTCGGGATCCTCGTGCAGATGGGCGCCGATCCCGTGTCCACACAGATCATACACCACACCGTACCCGAAACGCTCCGCGTAATCGCCGATCGCACGTGAAATCTCATGCAGGTGCCTTCCCGCCTCCGCATATGCGATCCCCTCGAAAAAGCATTGTCTCGTCCGGGCGATCAGAAGTTCCGCTTCTTTTGTAATCTCCCCGATCCCGTGGGTTCTCGCCGCATCGGAGTGATATCCCTTATAGATCACCCCGGCATCAAGACTGACAATATCGCCTTCTTTTAAGATCCGCTTTTTTGAAGGAATCCCGTGTACCACTTCCTCATTAACGGATACGCAGATCGATGCCGGATATCCATGATAGTTTTTAAAAGACGGCTCGCATCCAAAGCTCCGAATCATTTCCTCCCCGAGCCGGTCGATCTCATAGGTGGACATTCCCGGACGCAGGCTCTTTCCGAGCTCCTCGTGAACCTGCGCCAGGATGTTTCCCGCCTTCCTCATGAGACTGATCTCACGGGGTGATTTTATCGTAACAGGCATTCTTATTCTCCCAGAATCGCCACAATATCCGCAAATACCTGCTCCATCGGCTGTGTGCCGTCCACAGATTTTAAGATATCCTGCTTCTTGTAATAATCAATCAGCGGCTGTGTCTGCTCATGATAAACCGTCAGACGCTTCTGTACGGTCTCCGGTTTGTCGTCATCCCGAAGCACGACCTGGTTGCCGCAGCGGTCGCAGATGCCTTCCACTTTGGTCGGGATGGAGACGACATGGTACGTAGCGCCGCAGTTTAAGCAGGCGCGTCTGCCGCTCATCCGGTTTACGATGTTCTCGTCCGGAACATCCACATCGATGGCATAGTCCATCTTCTGATTTATCTTCTCAAGCGCTGCGTCAAGTGCCTCTGCCTGCGGAATCGTTCTCGGGAATCCGTCGAGCACAAAGCCCTTCTCACAGTCGTCCTGCTGTATTCTGTCCATCACAAGATCGCAGGTCAGCTCATCCGGTACGAGCAGGCCCTGATCCATGTACTGTTTTGCTTTCTGTCCCAGCTCTGTACCGTTTTTGATATTCGCGCGGAAAATATCTCCCGTGGAGATATGCGGAATACCGTACCGGTCCGCAATCTGTTTTGCCTGTGTTCCTTTTCCGGCTCCAGGAGCCCCTAACATGATAATTTTCATAAGATTCTTCTCCCTTTCACGCTAAATCGAAAGCAACGCTGAACTTATGCAAAGTCCAGCGTTCACTTTTCTAATCATTCAGGAAACCTTTGTAGTAGCGCACGCGCATCTGCGACTCCACCTGCTTTAACGTCTCAACGACAACACCCACGATAATGATGATGGACGTTCCACCGAAGGATACATCCGCGCCGAACACGCCGTTAAAGAAAATCGGAACAAATGCGATGAATGCAAGTCCCACCGCTCCTATAAAAACAATATAATTTAAAATCCGGTTCAGATAGTCGCTGGTCGGCTTTCCTGGCCGGATCCCCGGAATAAAACCGCCTGCCTTCTTCATGTTGTTCGCAATCTCTAACGGATTAAACGTAATCGACGTATAGAAGTAGGCAAACGCAATGATCAGTACAATATATACCACCAGTCCCACCGAATATACCGGTTCCGCCGGATTACACCAGTTTGACTGGGACATTCCTCTTAAAATCTTACTGCCGATCCCGGTTCCGTCCCCCTTGCCAAGCAGACCCGCGATAATCACCGGCGTCTGCAGAAGCGACTGGGCAAAAATAACCGGAATCACACCACCGGTATTCACCTTTAACGGGATATGCGTCGACTGACCGCCGACCTGCTTTCTCCCCTGAATCTTTTTGGAATACTGTACAGGAATTCTGCGCTCCCCTCCCTGGAGGAAAACGACAAACAGCACCATTGCCACGATGATCGCCACGATGATAAGCGCTGCGAGAATTGCTTTCGGCACATCCCTTCCGGAGATAAACTGTCCGTATAAGGTACCGATATCGTTCGGCATGCGCGAAATAATATTGATCGTAAGAACGATAGAGATACCGTTGCCGATCCCTTTTTCCGTAATCCGCTCACCGATCCACATCAGCACCGCAGAGCCGGCCACAAGCGCCATCACAACCATGACAATACCGAGCACACTGTTAAATCCCTCGCTGAACTCCAGATATCCTCCGCGCTTTAATCCGATCGTCATTGCCACCGCTTCCACGAATGCCAGAACAATCGTCAGATAACGCGTGAATTCCGCGATCTTTTTGCGCCCTTCCTCTCCGTCGCGCTGCATCTCTTCCAGCTTCGGAATCGCAATGGTCAGAAGCTGCATGATAATCGAAGAGGTGATATACGGCGTAATATTTAATGCAAATACGGAGAAGTTGTAAAACGATCCGCCGGTAATTGCATCAAAAAAATTCATTCCATCCGCAGTCTGGCTTGCAAACCAGTTTGCAAATACCTGACTGTCTACACCAGGGATCGGAAGCTGACTTCCTACCCTGATTACAATCAGCATGAAAAACGTAAAAATAACCCGCTTGCGGATATCTTTAATTTTAAATGCGTTACGGAGTGTCTCCAGCATTAGATCACCTCTGCTTTTCCACCAAGAGCCTCAATCTTTTCTTTCGCACCTGAGCTGAATGCATTTGCCTGAACCGTGAGCTTCTTGGTAAGTATGCCGTTGCCAAGAATCTTAACACCGTCTCTCGGATTCTTCACGATCCCGGTCTTGATTAAGGTCTCGACAGAAACAACTGCATCATTGTCAAATACCTCGAGTGCAGATACGTTGATCCCAACAATATCTTTGGAATTAATATTCTTAAAGCCCCTCTTCGGCAGTCTTCTGTATAATGGCATCTGACCGCCTTCAAACCCCGGTCTCGGAGCTCCGGAACGTGCTTTCTGTCCCTTGTGTCCTTTTCCTGCAGTTTTACCGTTTCCTGATCCATGACCGCGGCCTCTTCTGAAGCTGTTCTGTCTGGAACCCTCCGCTGCTTTCAAATTTGATAAGTCCATTCCTACACCTCCTTATCCTGTTATTTTAGATTTCTTCTACTTTCACGTACGGTGCAACCTTGCGAAGCGCGCCTGCAGTTGCTGCGTTATCCGGCAATTCCACAGATTTATTCAGCTTTCTTAATCCGAGCGCCTCAATGGTCTTTTTATTCTTCGGAACAGCACCGATCGTTGATTTTACAAGTGTAACCTTCAGCTTTTTCTCTGACATTTCACTAACCACGCCTTTCTGATATTCTGCGGCTTTTGCCACATTAACTTACGACTTCTTCCACAGACTTGCCGCGAAGTCTTGCCACCTCTTCCGGAGACTTTAACTGGCTTAACGCGCAGATTGTCGCAAGAACAACGTTCTGCTTATTGTTCGAGCCAAGAGACTTTGTACGGATATTCTTAATTCCGGCCAGCTCACACACATTACGCGCCGGGCCGCCGGCGATGATACCGGTACCGTCCGGAGACCGCTTTAAGAGCACGGAAGCGCCGGTGTGCTTTCCGCTGACATCATGCGTGATACTGCCCACATCATCCAGCTTTACCGTGATGAGCTTTTTCATCGCGTCCTCTTTTCCCTTGCGGATCGCCTCCGGGATCTCAGATGCCTTTCCCAGTCCGGCGCCCACATGGCCGTTTCCGTCACCGACAACAACTAAAGCTGTAAACCGGAAGTTACGTCCGCCCTTGACAACTTTGGTTACACGTTTGATTGACACTACTTTTTCATTTAATTCTAACTGGCCAGCATCAATAATTTCACGTTTCATGCTTGCGTTTCCTCCTTATTAGAACTCTAATCCAGCTTCTCTTGCTGCCTCGGCTAATGCCTTGATTTTACCCTGATATATGAAACCGCCCCGGTCAAAGACTACCGTGGTAATACCCTTATCCAACGCCTTCTTTGCAATCACAGTACCGAGATGTGATGCCGCGTCAAGATTGTTCGTCTTCTCTAACTCTGCTTTGATATCTTTCTCAAGCGTAGATGCAGCGACAAGCGTATTTCCAACTGTATCATCAATAATCTGAGCGTACATATGATTATTACTTCTGAACACAGCTAAACGTGGTCTCTCTGTCGTTCCCGCAAGATGATGACGCATTCTTCTATGCTTATTTTCACGAACTGCTGTTCTTGATTTTTTCCTAATCATTTTTCGTCACTCCTTTAATTATTTCTTGCCAGTCTTACCGACTTTACGTCTGATCACTTCGTCCGCATACTTGATACCCTTGCCCTTATACGGCTCAGGTCTTCTCTTGTCCCTGATCTCCGCTGCATACTGGCCGACCTTTTCTTTATCGATACCGGATACGATGATCTTATTTCCTTCCACTTTGGACTCGACTCCATCCGGATCCGTCATCTCAACCGGATGGGAATATCCGAGGTTTAATGTCAGTACCTTACCGGATTTGGATGCTCTGTAACCGACTCCGTTTACTTCAAGCTCCTTCTTATAGCCATCCGTCACACCGACGACCATATTATTGACCAGCGTTCTCGTCAATCCATGCAGGGATTTCATCTTCTTTAAATCGCTCGGTCTTGTAACGATGATTTCATCGCCCTCATGCTTAATCTCCATCTCTGACGGAAGGGTTCTCTCCAAAGTTCCCTTCGGACCTTTTACAGTCACATGATTATTTTCTGCAATATCAACTGTCACACCAGCCGGTATTGCGATTGGCATTCTTCCTATACGTGACATGCCCGTACCTCCTGAATCTCTATGCTTGTTCTATTTGCGGCCTGCGGCCGCAGTTACTATATAAAATCGCTGTGCTGCGATAGTTCTGCTTCTTATCTGGCTTTTGGTTTTTCCGTACGGATTACCACACAAATGCCAGCACCTCACCGCCAACCTGAAGCTTTCTGGCTTCCTTGTCCGTGATAATGCCCTGATTCGTGGAAAGAATCGCGATCCCCAGGCCGCCGAGCACTCTCGGAAGCTCATCGGTTCCGGCATACACGCGAAGACCCGGCTTTGAAATCCTCTTAAGACCCGTGATGATCTTCTCGTTCTTATCCGCACCGTACTTTAAGGTAATCCGGATGGTCTTGAAATTGCCGTCTTCCACAATGTCGTACTTCGCGATATAACCTTCATCCAGCAGAATATTTGCGATCGCGATTTTCATCTTGGATGACGGAACGTCAACTGTATCATGTTTAGCAATGTTTGCATTACGAATTCTCGTAAGCATATCTGCGATAGGATCATTGGTTGTCATGATGTATATTTCCTCCTTTTTGAATAAATGCTGCCCGCCATGCAGGATTCTGCATGTCCGGTCTCTTACCAGCTTGCCTTCTTAACTCCCGGTATCTGGCCCTTATATGCTAATTCACGGAAACATACTCTGCAGATTCCGTATTTTCTTAAAACAGAATGCGGACGGCCGCAAATCCTGCAGCGTGTATACGCTCTGGTAGAGAATTTCGGTTTGCGCTGCTGCTTTATTTTCATACTTGTTTTCGCCATTTAAGATTCCCTCCTGTTATTTGGCAAACGGCATATTAAACTGTGTCAGTAATTCACGAGCCTCTTCGTCAGTCTTCGCGGTCGTGACAAAAATGACATCCATACCGCGCACCTTGTCGATCTTGTCATATTCGATCTCCGGGAAAATCAGCTGTTCCTTGATTCCAAGCGCATAGTTGCCGCGTCCGTCAAATGCGTTCGGGTTCACGCCCCGGAAGTCACGTACGCGCGGCAGCGCCAGGTTGACCAGGCGGTCCATAAATTCATACATCTTCTCACCGCGCAGCGTGGTCTTGCATCCGATTGCCATTCCCTCTCTGATCTTGAAGTTAGCAACGGAGTTCTTCGCTTTTGTGATCACTGCCTTCTGTCCGGTAATCGTCTCCATATCCTTCACGGCAGCCTCTAAAATCTTCGCATTCTCCTTGGCCTCGCCGACGCCCATATTGATCACGATCTTCTCGAGCTTCGGCACTTCCAGGATATTTTTATATCCGAATTTTTTCATCATAGCATCTATGATCTCATTCTGGTATTGTTCTTTCAGTCTGCTCACTGACGGGCCTCCTCCCTCTCTCTTTAATCGATGATATCTCCTGTGGACTTCGCAAAACGCACTTTCTTATCCCCGTCCATCTTAAAACCGATGCGTGTCGGCTTTCCCTTGTGAAGATACATCACGTTTGAAATATGGATCGGCGCTTCCTGATGGATGATACCGCCCTGCTGGTTCGTCATGCTCGGCTTCGCATGCTTCGTGATCATATTGATCCCCTCAACCAGCACTCTGTCTGTCTTTCTGTTCACGGCAATAACCTTGCCCTCTTTATCTTTATCTTTACCGGCGATCACTTTTACCATGTCGCCTTTTTTAATTTTCATGGTTGCCATATCCGGTCCTCCTACAATACTTCAGGAGCTAAGGAAACAATCTTCATAAACGGTTTCTCACGAAGCTCTCTGGCTACTGGTCCAAAAATACGTGTTCCTCTCGGAGTCTTGTCATCCTTGATGATAACGGCAGCGTTCTCATCAAATCTGATATAGGAACCGTCCTTGCGGCGCGCACCCTTAACGGTACGGACGACTACAGCCTTGACGACATCGCCCTTTTTGACAACACCGCCTGGTGTTGCATCTTTTACCGTAGCAACAACTATATCACCAATACATGCATATCTCCTGGTAGAGCCGCCCATAACACGGATAACGAGCAGTTCCTTTGCTCCTGTGTTATCGGCTACCTTCAGTCTGCTTTCCTGTTGTACCATGCTTGTAGCCTCCTCCTATTATTTTGCTCTTTCCATAATCTCCACAAGCCTCCATCTCTTGTCCTTCGATAAAGGTCTTGTTTCCATTACTCTGATCTTGTCACCGATTCTGCACTCGTTCTTCTCGTCATGAGCTTTTAATTTATAGGTTTTTTTAACGATCTTGTTGTAAAGCGGGTGTCTGACATTATCCTGGATCGCAACGACTACCGTCTTGTCCATCTTGTCGCTCACAACAATACCAACACGCGTTTTTCTAAGATTTCTTTCTTCCACGATGAATTCTCCTTTCCAGTGATCTACTGTGCAACCTTAGCCTTCTCAGTGATGAGGGTCTGGATTCTTGCAATATTCTTTCTTACTTCTCTGATTCTGCTCGTATTCTCCAGCTGATTGGTTGCATTCTGGAATCTCAGATTGAAAAGTTCTTTCTTCGCTTCTACCAGCTGTGTCTGAAGCTCCGCAACAGACTGCGTTCTTAATTCTTCTATATATTTACTAGTTTTCATTCGACACACCGCCTTCCAAATCCGCACGTGAAACTACTTTACATTTGCAAGGTAATTTATGTGTAGCAAGACGCAACGCCTCTCTCGCAACATCCTCCGGCACCCCGGCAATCTCAAACAGGACACGGCCCGGCTTAACGACTGCTACCCAGTACTCCAGGGAACCTTTTCCGGAACCCATACGTGTTTCTGCCGGCTTTGCCGTAACCGGCTTATCCGGGAAAATCTTGATCCAGATCTTACCGCCACGCTTTACGTAACGCGTCATCGCGATACGGGCTGCCTCGATCTGATTTGACTTGATCCAGCACGGTTCGGTAGCAACGATTCCGTACTCACCATTGCTGATCATATTGCCCCTGGTTGCCTTTCCTCTCATGGAACCACGGAACTGCTTACGATGTTTTACTCTCTTTGGCATTAACATTACCTGCTACCTCCTTCCCGGGAAGACTTCTCCCCCGCATTTCCTTTGGTCGGAAGAATCTCGCCCTTGTAGATCCAAACCTTTACGCCGACCTTGCCGTAGGTGGTATCTGCCTCGGCGAATCCATAATCTATATCTGCTCTTAAGGTCTGAAGCGGGATGGTCCCCTCGGAATAGAACTCTGTACGCGCCATATCCGCACCGCCAAGACGTCCGGAACAGGATGTCTTGATTCCCTTTGCTCCCGCCTTCATGGTTCTTCCCATGCAGGACTTCATCGCACGGCGGAAAGACACACGGTTCTCCAGCTGAAGCGCAATATTCTCCGCCACCAGCTGTGCATCGCGGTCCGGTCTCTTTACTTCCTTGATATCTACAATCAGCTTCTTATCCGTAAGCTTCTGAACTTCACCCTTGATCTTCTCGATCTCGGAACCTCCCTTACCGATCACAACGCCCGGCTTTGCCGTATAGATGATCACCTTCACGCGGTCGGAAGCTCTCTCGATCTCAATCCTGGAAACTCCGGCTGCATATAATTTTTTCTTAAGGTAGGTTCTGATGTTATAATCTTCTACCAGGAAATCTGCAAAATCTGCCTCCGCATACCATTTCGAGTCCCAGTCCTTGATAATGCCGACTCTTAAGCCATGTGGATTAACTTTCTGTCCCATATTTACTCCTTTCCTGCGTTCCGCTTTGGATTCCTGCCCGCAGCGCAAAACGCCGCTCCTGTTTTATTTCTCGTCCAGCACAACCGTGATGTGGCTCATTCTCTTCTCGATCCTGTAAGCCCGGCCCTGTGCCCTCGGCCTGATCCTCTTCATTGTCGGTCCCTTGTTTGCGTAGCACTCGGCAACATAGAGATTCTCTCTCTTCATTCCGTTGTTGTTCTCAGCATTTGCAATCGCCGACTCTAACAGCTTTTTCACCAGGCTGGAAGCATATCTGGGGTTGTATGTCACGATAGCGAGCGCTGTCTCGATATCTTTTCCGCGGATTGCATCTAATACAAAGCAGGCTTTCTGAACAGACACTCTTGCATAAGATAACTTAGCGGAGGGTCTGGTGTCCTTTACTGCATTTCTCTCTCTCTTAATCTGACTTCTGTGTCCTCTTGCCATGGATAAAACCTCCTTTCAAAAATTATCTTATCTGACGCCTGATTTCTTCTCGTCTTTGCCGTGTCCTCTGTAAGTTCTCGTGGCAACGAACTCACCAAGCTTGTGTCCAACCATATCCTCCGTCACATACACCGGAACATGCTTTCTTCCGTCATGAACCGCGATCGTATGTCCGACAAACTGCGGGAAAATAGTGGAACGACGCGACCATGTCTTAATCACAGACTTATCGCCGGACGCATTCATCGCATTGATCTTCTTTAACAGACTTTCATCTGCAAATGGTCCTTTTTTTAATGAACGAGACATATTTTACCTCCTAAACAGTATCCGTCCCTTACACGCTGCCGCGTGTTTCCTGGAACTCCAAACATCTTTTTGATTATAGCAGAGATTAACGGAAGAAGCAAGCCCTGTTTTCGCACGGCCGCTCCTTCCTCTGACGGATTATTTGATTGCTCTTCCGTCTCTTCTTCTGATGATCAGCTTATTGGAAGCCTTATTCTTCTTCCTGGTCTTAAGACCAAGCGCAGGCTTGCCCCACGGTGTGCAGGGACCCGGACGTCCGATCGGCGCACGCCCCTCACCACCGCCGTGCGGATGGTCATTCGGGTTCATGACGGAACCGCGGACCGTCGGGCGGATGCCCATGTGACGCTTGCGTCCTGCTTTACCGATGTTGATCAGGCTGTGATCCCCATTCCCGACCACGCCTACCGTCGCGCGGCAGTTTGCCGGAACCATACGCATCTCGCCGGACGGAAGTCTTAATGTTGCATATTTTCCTTCCTTTGCCATCAGCTGTGCGCTCATTCCCGCGGAACGAACCAGCTGACCGCCCTTGCCCGGGTGCAGCTCGATATTATGAATCTGCGTACCGACCGGAATATTCTCAAGCGGCAGGCAGTTTCCAACGCGAACCTCGGCCGTGGGACCGCTCATTACCATCATGCCGTCCGTCAGTCCCGCCGGCGCAAGGATATATGCCTTTGCCCCGTCCACATAGCAGATCAGCGCGATATTTGCGGTTCTGTTCGGATCGTACTCGATGCCGACCACCTTTGCCGGAATACCGTCCTTGCTGTTTCTCTTAAAATCGATGATTCTGTATTTTCTTCTGTTTCCGCCGCCGTGATGTCTGACGGTGATCTTTCCCTGATTGTTACGGCCGGCATGCTTTTTCAGCGGAGCCGTAAGCGATTTTTCCGGACTATACTTTGTAATCTCGGAGAAATCCGAACCAGTCATATGCCTTCTGGAAGGTGTATATGGGTTGTATGTCTT